>FWWM01016072.1_pt1 | contig 11253 bp, 1 predicted proteins | sample 2228351 | NCBI WGS metagenome assembly FWWM01 (sample SAMEA103939774, study PRJEB20133) | metagenome
GAAAGAATCATTTATAAATTAAATAATATAGATTATATAAATAATGTAATAGATTATAATAAGAAACTTTTAATTGAATTAACCGATGCTACAAATAAAACAATATTAGATTTATTTGTTTTATTAGATATTGATTTTAATGATATACCTTCATTATTAGATAAAGTAAAATCACATATAGATAGTTCAAATATTGATGAATACTTAAAGCAATTCTTAATAGAACAAATAGATAATTTAAATGAATATAGTACATTAAAAGTAGAAGTAAATAATATAAAAGAGAATACAGAAATAAACGAAGAAGGCGAATCAGAGGCAACAGTAAGTGAAAATATACATGAAGAAAAGCCAAAAGAAAAAGAAGCTTCATATGATTTAACCATAGATGAATTACTTGGAACAAAAACAAAGATAGTAGATTTTATTTTATCCGGTATTGTTACAGATATAATGGATAAAAGGTCTAGGTTTATAATGTTATATTATCAACAATTAGAAGAATTAAGAAAAACTACAGACGAGAAAGATTTATTAAATGTTTTCTTAAATAAATTAAGAGATGATATATTTAAATATAAATCAGACATATCTATTATAGGTAGAGTATCTATATCCTTTGATGCTTATGACAACGATGATTCTACTGAATCATATAGTTCAAATAAAAGATTTGCCAGAATATCAAGTAATGAAAATTTAAATAAAATATTTGGTGCAACAAGCGTAGATAATATTATATATGATATTGATAGAGGTTTTAGAGTTAATAACTCTGGAACAAACATATTAACAACTAAAATGATAAGTAATTCAAATGCTGCATTTTATTGGTCAATTAAATATTTAAAATCAAAAAACGATAATGAGCGTATTCTTGCATTAAATAAATTATCTAAATTATTAGATTCATTTAATACTAATTTAGATAACAAAGCAATATTGGATGATGATTTAGTTATATCTAAACTATATGAGCTTCATAAAGATAAATTTGATGAGTATATTAGTAATTTAGTAAAAACACATTTGCGTTTAATATTTACTTATATAATTAATAATATTGAAAATCGTACTAAGTTTTATCCATATTTTGAAGAAGAACCAGAAATTATAGATAAAGAATTAAGTAACTATAAAATAGATAAATCCAAGATAAAAGTCAAAGTATCAGCAACAGATAATAAAAATCTTACAAAAGTAAAATCTAAAATATACATCACCACTAGAGATGAGAATTATAAATTGATGTATTTAGATAAAGAATCAATTGAAGAATTTGTTAATTATATTTATGATAGGATTGTAAAATATAATAAAACATTAATTGTTGACCAGGTATTTAATATATCAGACAATACATTAATGACTCTTTATTCAGATGATATTAATGATGTTACAGATAAAGATATAATAACTACATTTTCTCAAGAAGATAATGTTGTATCTTATACAATAAATATAGCCAAGTATTATTCATATTTGGCTGCAATATATAATTCTACTACCTATTTACTAAAAGATGTTAAGGATAAAAGTCAGGCATCTCCAGTATTAAATGTATCTGATAATACATTTACAACGACAGTTAGAGAGTTTAATGCAAAACCAAAAGATAGAAGCACATTAATTCCATTGTCAGGAATACACGCTAACTTTAAATTTAATGGAATTAAATTAGGATTTGCTAAAGTTCATAGAATAAAAGATGGAACAAACTATTATAAATTAGTTAATGAAGTAAACAATTTAGTTGCTAATTTTCAAACAATTACGAGAAAAGGAATGCCATTGATAACTATGGGTTTAGGTAGTAGTTCATCAATAGTAACGCCAATACTGAAAGATAATGAATATAATAGTTTATTAGGTACTAATAATAATATGGTATCTGGAACTAAAGATGATAGTTCAATATTATCTATTACAGAATATGCTATGAAATTGGCAGGTATTAAAGTAGACCTTATAGATGAAAAAAGATATAAATTTATATATAGTCGATCATTTGGTGAATTTGGGTCTGTAGTTCCTTTAATAAAAATAAATGATAGAAATATTGATGCATATAGATTAAAGGCAAACTTGTATACATCATTATATAGTGAAAAATTAAAGACAGATTTATTAAATGCTTTTGCCGGATTTATATTATATAATCTAAATAAAGATAATAACATATATACATCTGATTTATATACTAACAGTATTGCATATAAACACTTTAGATTAATAGAAGATATAGTAAATAATGTAGAATTAGGTAAAGAAAAATATGAAGATATTTATACTTATAGTGTATTACATTTAGTATATGATAGCAAAAATAAAAATGTACCATATAAAATAGATAAAGAAAGAGTCAGAATTATTACAGAGACGATTAGCAATATAGTATCTGTAATTTTAGATAATCTTAAAATAGATGAAAATACAGATTTAAATAAAGAATTATCAAATATTGTGGATAACAATGTAGGGATATATAATACTATAATTGATTATATTATCAGAGGTAATTATTTATATGATAATAATAACAAACTACAAGTATTAAGTAAGGAAAGAATAATAGAAATAATAAAAACAGAAAATAGAAATAGAATAAACATCACTGATTCAGATATACAATTATTACAACAAGGCAATTTATTTGAAGTTGAAACAGTAACTTCAATAATAGATAATAATACATATACTGCAAAACAAGCATTTGGCAAGGGTATTAATATATCTAAAAACAATGAAGGCATTCAATTAGTATATGATAAAACATATATCCTTAAATTATCTGATAATCCTATTGAGGAAATTAAAAACATTAATGAATTTGCAAATAAATTAAGAGCAGCATATATATCTATAAACCAAGATTTAGAGAATATTATATATAAGTGGTATACTGAAAATGTAAAACAAAATGAAAAGTTGAAAAGTTATTATACCTATAGTAATTTATTAAGAGATATTGCACATAAAAAAGGTATAAGATTTTTACCTACCAGTTTATTAAATCTATTTAATACTACATTTACTGCCAATGACGATATTGAAGGTAATAATTTAGGCAGTAGAAATATCAATTTATTTACTAATATATTAGATTTACATCAAAACATACTATATACTAAATCTACATTTGAAAAGAATGCATTTGAAAACTATTTTAAAATAGATATTAATGATATTGAAAAACAAGAAAGTAAGACTATTAAAGCCAACAGTAGTGAAATAATTAAGAAAATAAATAGGAATAAAGAAAAAAACCATGTTACTGAATTTATACCATATTTAACAAACTTAAATGCATATGATATAAGAAAGGATATAAAAGATGAAAATATAGAAGACATATTTAATTTAGTAAAAAACTATGAAGAAACAAATAAAAACATTCAAAGGGGCAAAGAAGTAAAAGAACCACAAGTCATAAGTCAAATCGTATATGGTTATTTTATAGGAGATTTGCAAAATAATTTTAATAGATTTATTATAGGAGGTATAGCAAAATCCAGCGATGCTATCAAAAGAGATAGTTCAGCAACAGGTGTTCCTACCTCTTATCATTTAGTTAATCTTAATTTACACTATAAAGATAATAGAATAAAAGATTTAATGGAATTATTAGCACAAAACCGATTAAGAACATTGGTATTATCTGAATTAGAATTAGGTATTGAATTAAAAGGAGCATTAAACGAATTTTTAAAAGATGCTTCTACTTTTGGAAAAGAACCACATAAAGTAACAGATGGATTTGGATTTATTTTACCAGAAACCGTAGAGCAGGTATATGAAGTAAATGGTGATATTGATGGGGTGGATGGACTATATAAAGCAAGAATGGCTTATCAAAATCCAAACATGGATAATGAATTAACATTCTTATTGTCTAATAAGAACGATGCAACCGGTGTTAAACCATTACATACCGGACCAGGTAATGATAAAACTGTATTTGGAGTAATGCAAAATAAATATTCGTTGATGGTATTAGATCCAAACATGTATCCATCCTTAAATAAACCCTTCATATATAATGGTGAAAAAAAGACATTGTTAGAAGTTTTGAGAGAACTAATGTTAGAGACAGATTCGCATATTTTAACTGTAGAAAGTGCAAGTAAGTTAAGCAGAAGAATAAATATTAAAAAAGATGCTGATGGAAAAATCAAAGAAAATAAGATAACAATATTAGATGTAGCAAAAATATCTGAACATGATAAAGTTCCGGCACTATTAGATGATAAAAATAAGGTTTCTAATATCAAAAATTATATGGTATATGAAACCAAGTTAAGTCAATTTAGGATAGTAGCAGAAAGGTCTAAAAAAGTTAAAGATAAAGCATTTGTTAATAATAAGATATTTCCTTTTATTACTAATTTATTAGATAATAATAGGATGATATATGAAGACATTAAAGATATTAAAGATGTTAATAAATTTAAGAATATTTTAGAAATACATGACGAAGCAAATATAGTATATCAACATTATATAGAAAAAGGCAAGACGGAAGAAAAGGCAATGCAAATAACTAAAGACACCTATAAGCAAAATGTAGAATTATTAGAAGCATTTGTTACAGCTAGTTCCCAACTATTTAAGAGTTGGTCCAAAACAATGAAAGAAAAATATGGCTTCAGTACCGAAAATAATAATTTAGGAGATATATTTAAAGCACTTAAAAAAGCTGGTTCATTAGATGAAATAGAAATAGAATTAACCAGATTAGCGGATAGATTAAATTTAGCAATAAGTAATAATAAATTAACGAATAAAGTATTTAGACTAGTAAACTTACTATCTGATATTAGGAAAATTAATGGTTCTGCATTTCAACAAACACCACACTTTGTTATAGACCAAAGAGATACTAATCCTAATATAGCGGATTTACAATCTAATGGATATAATATAATAAATGTTACTAATCCATACAACAATAAATTAACATTTAGTAATATACATATATCTACAAAGAAATATAAATTAAATGAAAGAATATCTATTGATGGATTTGATTATGAGATAACAAAAGAAGGAATATTAATAAAAGATAAGAACAGTTTAGAGAAATTAATACCAGACAATATAAAAGGAAAGTTAGATAGTATAGAAAAGAAAAAAGCATATTTAAAACAGAAAGGATTAAGTGATGAATTATTATCTGCATTATATGATGAAAATGCTGTTTTAGGTAATGATTTATATGTATATCAATTACAACACACTGATAAGATATATGCAGAATTTAATAATATAATAAAGGTATTAAAAGATGAATTTAAGGAAGATGCAATCGAAGATGATAAAATATATTTAGTATATGATGTAGAATCTAACACTAATAATCCAGTATTAATATTTAAAGATAAAGTATCTAAACAAATAATCAGAAGCAATGAAACGGATATTAGATATAATAGAATATATGAGGGATATAGAAATGAATATTTCACATCTAACAATATACCAACCCACATTTTATATTTCAAAAATGATACATCTAAAAGTATTTTAGATAATCTTATTAATGTAGGTAATGTATTAGCATATAATAAAAAAGATAAGACAACATTAAAAATAAGTGGAATAGTAGAATATATAAGAAGGGCAGATAAGATGGATAAAATATTTACAGATAATAATGAATATTTATTTAGTATCATATATAGTTATGTATCAGCCCTTGAAGAATTAGATTTGGGTGATGTTAGAAAAACATTTAATGTTAATTTATTAGAAAAGACAAAAAAAGATATTGCTAATGAAATGATTAATACAATATCTGATAATATATCTGATGATAAAAAACAACAAATCATAGACATTATTAAAAACAATCAAGATGTTTTAATAGATAATATAGGAGATATAATTATTGAATTAAATAAGATATTAGCATCGTTAGAAAAGAATAGCAAACCATATAAAGATATTGAAAATTTAAGAGATTATTTAAATAATTATAAAAGTCGTATTGTAGATGTTAGTCGTATATTAGATGGTATAAATGAACTAATAAATCAAGGACAGGAAAATCTAATGTTAAAAATAATGTTTGCACTCGCTAGGATTACTGTAGATGTTCAGATAAAAGAACACGAAGTTATATCAGTTATTAGTCAAGTAGATACATCACAAAAGATTGGCGAGTTTCCAGTTACATTAGCAATGATAAAGAATAATAAAATAACACTTAAAAAACTACCTAAAAAGGGAACAATATCTTTTAGACCAGAATTATCATTTATATATCTATTAAAAGTAGATGGAGAATATATTAATTCTATAAAAGAGATAAATGTATATTTAGATTTTGCAAAAGAAGTATTATATAATATGTGGGCTGAAGATAAGTTTGACCCTATAATAATATATAATAAATTTAATTCAGAAAATGTTATTATTAATGGTAAATCAATTAAACTGAGTGAATACAAAGATTATTCAGTTATAGAGAAAAATAATAAATATTATTTAAGGTTTAAAATAAATGGTAAAGAATATGAGAAAAGTATAGAAAGTGCATATAATGTTGCAATGGAATTTAATAATATTTATAAGATGATAGGTCAAAGAGTACCATTACAACAATTATCTTCTATTGATACTTTCTTTATTGATGGTATAACCTATTCAAAAGAACAATTCTTTGTAGACCCTAATCTTGTTAGAGAGAATGGTTCTGATTATGACTGGGATAAAGTAAGTGCATTATTTACTGATATATTTGTTAAATTTGATATAGACACATATAATAAAAAGATTAAAAATAATATACCAAAAGTATATCAAAAAATCATAGAAAAATATATTGAAATAAAAAATGGGTTTGTTTATATCAATATGTATAAATTTACACATGCTATTGCTAAAAACAATAAAGATTTTCCAAAACTAATATTGTTATTTAGAGATAATGTTATATCAATAGATAAATATTCATCATCACCAGAAAATAATACAGGTTCGTTATTTGTAGATAGTTTAAGTAAATCTTTAAGTATATTTACAAAAAACAGATATCCTATTATTAAAACAGAAGTTAGTACTTTATTGGAGTTATTAGCGGTTATTCCAAAGCAGGGAGAAAAGATGACTGTCAGTGTAGCAAATATGGCAAACATTGACCAATTTAATTTAGTACCTGCTATTTCAAAAGTATTAACACCTTATGTATATGGGCAAAACTTACAAACAGCATATAACAATGTATTATTAAATTCATTCTTAACGGATGGTATTTCTTATCTTGTAGATATTAAAAAAGATTTAACATCAACTTATGCTATTCAATATTTCAATAATCCAATAGTATATTCATTTATTGAATATTCTACTATAACAAAAGATAAAGAACTATTTATTGAGAATTTAGATTATCTTATTGATTATATTGATATACGGACAGATTTAAAAGATAAATTAAATAAGTATATATTAGATGAAAAAATAATAGGAGCAGAGAAAAGTGTATATGATTATATAATAAAGATTAAAGAATCAGCCAAGAATTTATTAGAATTATTAAAAGACCAGGAAAAAGGAAATGATGTTTGGAAAAAGGTGTATTCTACCTTTAAGAATGATATGTATGGTGCTAATAAGAAAGGATATATAAAAGGAGTAGACATGTCATTAATTGAGATAGCAACAGCTTTATATTATTTACCATTTATGTTTAATGAACAATTAGATAAAACATTAACAGCATTAAGAGAGATAGATGAAAAAGGTTTCTTAAATTATAATATACGATATAAATTTGATAATACGTTTAAAAAGGTTAATAATATAAATAATAATACTTGGTTAGATAAAGATTTAACATATAGTAAGTTAATTAAAGAAATAGATTCTAAATTAGCAGGTAAAAAGAATATATTAGATATTATAAATGCAGGTATAGATTTAATAAAAGAATATAATAAGAAATATGAAAATATAATAATGGCTCAAGTATATGCTAAAATATATACATCCTATGAAGATGCTGTTAGGTTATTACTTCCAACTCATAGTTTTACTGTTGTAACAGGTGTTTCTGGTATTGGTAATATATTAACTGGGGTATCACATTTAACTCAAATAAGAAACTTAGCATCAAGAATAGCAATGGTAGGAGGTATTCAGGGTAAAGTAGTATATGCCGATAATGAAGATTATGCAATGACTAAGATGCATGATATATATAGACATTATATTATTAAAGAACTTGCAAAGAAATTAATTAAAGATGAATTTAATAATGAACCGATTAGAGTAATATATGATTATACTTATGAAAGTGCTTTTAAATATCTAAAAAACAAAGAAGAATTAGTATATGTTACATCAGATAATATTGATTTATTACCAGAGGGGATACTTGTTCAATTTATTCTATCAACCATACTGCATAAATATGTAAAATCAGAAGGTTATTTAATAGAACAATTAAATATAGTGAATAGTAAATTAGATATAGCAAATAAATTAACTGAAGATGAGAAACAAATATTAGAAAAGAAAAAGGATATATTGAGTGATTTAATTAAAAAAGTAAAAGTTGTATTAGATAACTTTAAAATAGAAAACAATGATTTTAACAATGGTGTATTGATAAATCCAGAATGGTTCGTATATGATACAAATGATATTAAAGTACACGAAATGGTTATTAACATATTTGATACAATGATGAAGTATTTGGCTATTGAAAATAAAATAGAAACCACTGAAACAAATAATATTTATATTAGACCTGTAAAGAACTATTATTATATTTTGAGAAAGTTAGGTGGTGATAATATAGCCAATCAGTTAATGGCTCAATCCACTATAAACAAATTAAAGAATATCGAGAACGAGGATACCACTAATGATTTTTATAAATCAATAAGATTATTAGTCAAATATGGTATATATGCTGATGGTACTTATAATTTAAATTATAGTAGTATTGATATATCAGATAATGATGTAGCTACAATTATTAGTAATACTACTAATATGATTTTAGATAAATATGTGTATGTTAAATTACTATTTATTGATAAGATAAATAAAGAATATCAAAAACAAAAAGGACTATTTGAATTTAATCCGGTAGTTAAAATGATGGGAGAATTATTATCATCAGATATGAATCTATTATATTATAAGATAAATATTATTGATAATAAAGAGATGAAAGAAAGTCTCGAAACTGCTGCCTATAGCTACGGAAGAAGAGCAGCATGGTTCAATGTTGCTGTTGACTATCTCGACCTATTCCACAGGTTGCTGCGGCGGCGACAAGTTGAGCAAAAGGCAGCAAAAGAGAAATGATCAATTTTAATTCAATTGGATGAGGTTGTTGTGGAGATTGCTAATATAAATAAGTATTGCAATAGATATAAGAAAACTTATGGTGCATCTGATTTTGTAAATGTAAATAACTATTTTAGTAGAAAGATATTTATTTTAGAATATATAAAAAATGTTAAAAAGGTAGATATATCTTTATTAAATACAGAACAATTAAATGAATTAATTACTGAAGCGGTTAATGAAATATATCAATTATTGTTAAGTACAGAGAACAATATGCAAGGTATTAATGAAAATATTAAAAAAGGAATAACAAATTATGTGAGATATATGATATATTTGCTAACCGGACATTATGTTATAAACGATGATAACCCATTTAAAAAGGTAAATTTAAATACAACTGTTATAAGTGAATTGACTAAAGATATAAATAATAGCACATTTGAACAAAGAATATACAATTCTAAAAAGTTAAAAGAAGTATTTTATAAAGAAGACAATAAAACATTTATAGGAAAAGATTATTTAATACCTGCCATTATTAGAACATATTTCAATTTAAATGAGCAATTTATTGATAACTCTGATTTAGCATCTATAAGTTATTTATATTACTTATATTCTGAAGATCACACATATAATGAAGAAACTAATAAACCAATATATGATTCTAAAACGATAATGGCAAAAGATATTATTTACTTGCAATCTATTAATAATAAAATAGATATATTTTATAACGATGAAATAAATAAAACAATTAATATATTTGCAGAGCTAAATAAACTAGATTATATTAAACATATTATTATTGAAATAGTTACAGAATTACAAAGCAAATACTCAAATTATACTAATACATTAGATATCTTAATAGAAGAAGCAGAGAAATTAAAACTTGATAATATATCACCTATATTAAAAGATATTAAAAACCCTAAATTAGATAATGATAATGAAATACAACCTTGCTCATAACCCATTATTAACACATATCATTACTATATAAACCATTAAACTATGCCAAAAATATGTAACTTATTTGAAAATGCTTTAGAGTCAGGTAAAGATATATTAAATATTAAATCATATTTACCTGAAAGTTTTCCTAATGCAGATATATATGCTGCTAAAGGAACACATAATTGGGATAGGTTAGAACCATATATAAATAAGATAGCAAAGAAACTTGAATACGACTATGAATTATCTAAACTAAAAACAAAAGTTTCTAAACAGTTTATTATTGATAAGTTCAAAGATAATGTAAGAGGACTAACATTACAAGACGATAATCCTTCATTAGAAGTATTGAATAAAATATTGATGGCGTATACTAAAGAACATAGTATATTTAATAATAAGATTAAGAAAACAAATAATGAATTAGATAATATATTAGATAATATATTATACCATACACTAAATGGTTTAAAACCAGAACAAGCAATAGAGAACGCATTAAGAGAAATTGTTACATTAGATAATAGTAACTATAATAATATATATGATTTAAGTTTTATTGATTATAACAATAAACCAATAACTTCAAGTTTATTAAAATTTTATTTTTATAAGTTTATTAAAGAGAAAGGTTATATTCCATTTAATGAATACAAGTTAAAACAAAAGAAAATACATCCATTGACAAAGAATGATATAAATCAGGTTAATGAGTTATTAAGAGAAAAACCAATAGAAAGCACAGGTATTGTTTTACCTGATAGTAAAGAGCATATATCTAATTTATTAAAAGAATTAAAAGAGGGTTTAAGTTTTCTTGATATAGAAAATAAAAAGAATTTAATAAGGTATATTATTTTCTTAAGGAAAAATAATGATAAATTAAATGATATATTAAATCAAGTAATAAATGATAATGAAATAGATTTTATTAATAGTATATCTGATTATACTTATTTTATATTAAAGGAATTAGTTAATAATGTA
>FWWM01016075.1_pt1 | contig 11249 bp, 6 predicted proteins | sample 2228351 | NCBI WGS metagenome assembly FWWM01 (sample SAMEA103939774, study PRJEB20133) | metagenome
TGCTGGCGACGGCCGGAATGGTGCTGAGAAAGCCCTCGGGATCAAAGTCGGGCTTCCACATGTGCCCTTTCAAGAGCAAGTTGTCCACGTACTGAGCCAGGTTGCTGCCCAACGCCCACGGATCGCTGCCGCGCCCAGGGAAGGGCACCAACACCATCAGGGCCCAGTAGCCAAAGAGCAGGACAAGGATGCTGGCTAGTTGTCCACGCCTCCCCAGGTGGAGCGCCACCACGGAGGCAAAGAAATAGCACAGACCGATCCGTTGGAGCACTCCGGGCAGGCGCATCTGTGCGAACTTGAACTCCGGAAACACGTTCAAGAACCAGCCCAGGAGCAATAGCAAGGCCGTCCGCTTGAGCACCTGCAAGTAGAGCGGGGTCAATTTCCCCGCCGCCTCCAGCCTGCGGGCGAAAGAGAGGGCCATCGCCACGCCCATGATGAAAAGGAAGAAGGGGAACACCAAATCCGTGGGCGTGCAGCCGTGCCACTCCGCATGGCGCAATGGCGGCAGGACATAACGCCAACTCCCCGGGTTGTTCACCAGAATCATGAAGATGATCGTCAGACCGCGAAACGCGTCCAGTGAAACCAGCCGCCTGCTTGCGGTAGTCTCCATATCGGTCCGTTTCCTTTTCCTTATCTCGCACGAGCCTCAGCGCACCACAACCATTTTGGCGGTAGCAACGTGGCGTTCGGTCACCAGGCGGTAGAAGTAGATGCCGGAGGGAACCTCCTGGGAATCCCAGCCCACCGCATGACGGCCAGCAGGCATGACCTCGTCCACAAGCAGCGCCACCTCCTGTCCGGCGGTGTTGTACACGCGCAATTGGACGTGGCACTCTTCCGCCAGCTCGTAGGAAATAATGGTCCGCGCGTTGCATGGGTTCGGGTAGTTCTGCTCCAACCGGAACTGCCGAGGAGCTTGCCTAGACCACGGCTGGTTTACCAGAGTTATCTCCTGCACCAGCGCGAACTTGAGGGCGTCCGCACGCAGCACCACCCCTTGCGGATTGGTATTCTTGCCGGTGTCGATGACCCTCACCTTCACCGGCACTCCCGCCGGAAAGTAGTAGCGGCCCACTTGCACCCAGGAACCGCTACCCAGGTTCTGATCGACCACCACCGAATCCAAGGCGATGTCGCCAATGCTCACCTCGTACAGAGCACTGTTGGTGCTGTTCACCGTGGTAGGGACAATTTCATAGAGGTCATAGACACCGGGGAGCTCCAGGGCAGCCGTGAAAGTGGCATATGCCTTGGGGTTCTGGTTGAGCCTGGCGTAGCGGCTGGTGGGGCCGTAGGCCTGAGCCACGCTGTACTGCCACTGGGCAAACTCATGGTAGTGGAGGGTATCCTCGTTGTCGACGATGACAAAGTAGTTCTGCACCCGAGCTGTGACAGGCACGCTCAGCCGCGGCCGCTGCTGGTCGTCGCTGACTAGGATTAGCGAATCGATGGCGGCCCCTGGGTGCCGCCAAAAGGCGCACGCAGGCAGCTCCACCTTCCCCATGGCTGGCACGCGCAGAGGAGTAGCCGCCGTGGCGCGCACCACGCCATGGGCCGAACTGCAGCTGATGACCGTGACCTCTTGCAGGCCCCAGTTTTGCAGTTGGAGCGAGAAGCGGACCGTGTCCCGGCGACTCACCTCCCCGAGGTCGACAACCTGCGGCTGCACCCGCAGGTCGCGCTCGCGCACAAGGGCAGAAAACTTGGCCACGTCCGCCACCGCAGTGGCTCCACCTGCTCCTCCATACGCCCTCATCTCCAGGAAGGTCCCTGGACCCGGGGAGAGCCGAGCGGTGCCCACATACACCCATGTGCCCGCAGGTAACCCCGCGGGGAACGAGCAGACACCCGCGCCGGTACCCCTGCTGCTCAGGCGAATCTGCACTTCCCGAGCTGCCATGGTCACCGACGGCACCTGCACGAACACATTGTAGAGAGCCTCCTCACTCAGCTGCGGATGCCAGCGCACCACCGCGCTATCGCCAGGGGCCACCGTGGCGCTCAGCGCTGACCTGCCCCACGCCCCTAGACCCACTGCGCGCCACTGCCCTGCCAGTACTTCAATCTCCCCGCTCTCATCATCGCAGAACAGGTCATCGGGCAGGAAACGATGGATGAAGAGCGCCTGGTTCCCGACCGTGTCGCACACCGCCACGCCCACCTTGGCCAGCCGCCGCACCGGCAGAGGCACCTGCCACGTCCTGTCCCCAACTCGCTGGGCGAAGACCAGACAGTAGTCCTCATTCACGTCTTTGACAGCCACCACTGGCTTGGGTTGAAACAGGGGTTCGTCGCTCTGGATGAGCAGCTGCCCACCCTCGCCGCCGCTCAGCACCTGAACCGTAAGTCTCGGTGGCTGCCTGTCCTCTGTGCCCAGCCAGCGCTGCATGGCTTCCACTGCCGTGCAGTAGCGGAAGGTCACTCCCGGATAGCGCGCCGCGGCAGCATGGGCCGCGCTGTCGATCCTGGCAATGTTGGAGAGAAAATCCGTCTCCGGGAGATGACCCCAATTGCTCGCCACCTGATCGATTCCCTTGTCCGCCTCGGCGAAGATCTGGTCCAGATAGCCCCTCGCCAAAGTGGTCGAAAAGTGTGCCGAACGCACGTTCCATCCCGCACAGTTGCCGGGGACCTGATAGTCGTCTTCAGACGGGTGATAAGGGACCCACTGGCTCGGAGCGCGCGACCAATCGATGACGTTGTCCAGCGGTTCGGTATGGTCCACCCCTCGCACCGGGTAGTCGTTGTGCATGCTAAAAGGGAGGAGCTGATTGAGGTAGCGCTGCCAGTCGTTGTCCATGAAGTGCCAACCGCTGCGGAAGGAGACCGGGAAGACCTCCTCCTCAAGAAAAAGCTGCGCCAGGGTCACATCGAAATCGTCCCGACACTCCAGGAAGGTACGAGCTTGGTTCCACCACCAGCGGCCATCGCCGTCATAGTCACTCCAGAAGAAGGTGTGGTAGTGCAACGAAAGCTCATCCCCATTGGCCAACACATTCTGACCGTGGTATTTCTTCATCAAGTACATGGTCATGATGTTCGGAAGGGGCACATCGGTATTGCGAGCGTAGCGGAAGATGTTGCCAGCCATCATCCACCAGGTCATCTTCAGCGGCTGACCGTAAGAATCGACAAACCGCTGCCGGAACGAGGGGTCCATCACCTGATAGGTATTTCGCGCGGGGTCAGTGTAAAGGCCCAGACGGTAGAGGCAGTCGTATCGCGCTTCGTCCATTCCTTCCCAGATGGCCGTGTCGGAGCCAAGGACCAGATACACCTTTCCCCCGCCCGTAGCCTGGGTCGGGACGATGAGCAGCACGACCGTCGTAGCGAGCAACCAAAGCGCCTTGCGCAAGGGTGTGGACATCTTGCCTCCTGGTTTCCTGCTGGTAAATTTCGGCAATATACGGGGCAAAATCAAGGAGGAAATAGAGGCTGGGCAAAGAAGAGGCCGTTGGACTGACCCAACGGCCTCTACGGTCGGCAAGGTTGGTTTCTGCCTACTTCACCAAAGTCATGGACTTGGTGATAATCCGGCCATCCACGATCAAGCGGTAGAAGTAGTGGCCAGTGGGCAGACCAGAGGCGTCGAAGGTGACCTTGTGCTCGCCCTCACTCATCTTCTGGCTGAGCAGCGTCTTGATCTCGCGGCCGTTCATGTCGTAGACCTTGAGCTCGACAAAGCCCGCCTTGGCCAGGGTGAACGGGATAGTGGTCACCGGGTTGAAGGGGTTCGGGTAGTTCTGCATCAGCCCGTAGTCCTTGACCACGTTGCCGTTCCGCACCTCGACGATGCCGGTATAGGGATTCGGGTTCTTGAAACGCTTGGTTACCCCGCCGTCAAAGTCATTGGCCAGCGCGTACCAGACGCCACCCTCCTCATAGAAGGCAACACCACGCGGCGAGAAGATCTTGCCGCCGATTGGCGGAACGGGGTCTGACGTCGGATTGCCTGCCGGCTCGCACAGACTGTCCACCACCGCAAAGCCGCTATTGGGGTCAAGCTGGTACCAACTCTTGAAGTCGTTCGCGCCCACATCCCAGTAGGTGCCAACCCACATCATGCCCCAGGGGTCCCAATCCAGGCACTGACCCCACATGGCGCGGTGGACCGTCTCACCGGTGTAGAGCGTGCCCAAGGTGTCCACCAGGGTGTAAGTGCCATCTGGGCCATCCTCGCTGTAGTAGTGCCTCACGCCCTGGTAGGGCGCGGCATAAATCGCGCCGACGTACACGTTCTTGCCGTCCTCGCTGGTCAGCACGCTGCGCTGGATGGTCTTCACCGTGTCGGCAAAGTAGCTGTAGAGCTCAAAATCGCTGTCATAGATGTAACCCGGGTTGCCGTTGAGCACGGTCGTGATGTAGACATAGCCGTTCTCGTCCTCTGCCGCTTCGGTCAGCGAGGCACCTTGTTTTGGCCGTACGTGATTCATGGTCTCTTTGGTCTGGTAGTTGATGCGCCAGACATCGTGGTAGGCACTGTACAGAACATTGCCGTCGTGGTCGAGAGCCATGCCGCGGCAGCCGTTGAACAAGGTGTCGGGGTTACCGGCCGTGGTGACGAAGATCACCTTGTCGAGAACATTCCCCTGCTTGTCAAAAATCCAAATGGGCTTGATGGGCTTCTTGGTGCCGCTGGGCAGCGTCAGCGTGTCGGTGTAAGCGTAGCAGCCAATCCAGACCTTGTCGTCCGGAGTGATGACGATGCCGTGCGGCTGGCTCTTGAAAGCAAAGTCGCCGTCGAACACCCATTGCGCCGCCGCAAGCGAAGCCAGGGCAGCCAAAGCTACCAGGGTCAACAGTACCTTCTTCATCGCTCGACTCCTCCACGTTTGCTCCTAACATCCGACGCAATCACCTTCCCCCCGTCTCTCCAGGCCCCCTCTGCTGCTGCACCACCTCCTTTCAGCCCCCTGGTCATCGTGCCTGTTCCCTAACCACCTCCTGCCTATCACCACCTCTGCGACACTTCTCCAGCTAATGCGACTGCCTGAAAGATACCCAACTCAGCGCACAAAGTCAAGCTTTTTCTGCACGCTGCCAAACAAATATCACGTGCGTCCGTAGTACGGCGCGCCCTGCTTGAGCATATTCACTTTGAGGACCGCCTTCTTCTTGGGGTCATCGCTCCGACGGCAGATGTAAAGGAAGTTGCTGTTACCCCAGGTCAGGTAGTTGCTCGCCGGCTCCAGCACGCCTGGGTAAAGCGGTTCGAAGGAGCCGTCGCGATGGACTACAACCATTGCCACCGCCGCATTGGTGCCGATGTACAGGTCGCCATCCTGAGCAAAGGTCAGCGACTGCACTTCCGAGGTCGTGTCTACCCGCGCGCCCCAGTCGAAGTACACCTCCCGCGGGGCCAGGGTGCCGTCAGGCTGGATCCTATTGCGCCAGACGTAGTGGCGCCCGCTTGCATCGTCCCTGCCGCCCACGTAAACGTAGCCTTCAAACACGCGCACCGCGCGGATGTAGACGTTCGGGTAATCGGCGACGGCGGTAGCACTGCCGTCCTGCCTAATCTGGTAAAGCGCGGTCCCCTTGCCGCCCGCGTACATGGTGCCGTCCTGGGCAAAGTCAAAATCATCTATGCGGCCAGGGGCGGTGATCCACCGCTCAGCTGCGCCCCCGCCGGGGGGAATGCGATAGAAGCTGGTCGATCTGCGTCCCACGTAAAGATAGCCCCTGGGACCCATCTTGATGCCGCTGGGCAACGAAAACGGCACGCTCCCGTAGACCTGCTTCTCACCTGAAGGCGCAATTTTCTCCACATTCCTGCTCCCCAGCACCACGAAGACGTTTTCATCCCGATCGCACTCCACCACGTACGGCTCGTCGAACTCCCCGTAGCCACCGATGGTAAACACACCCCGCACCAGCTTGTACTTGACCACATTACTGAACGACAGCGCTCCCAACACTGCCACTTTGACCGGAATGGAGTCGGCAACCACATTCGGGCTCTTGACCACCAGCCTCACCTCTGACGCCTCCAGGGTGGGAACCCTGGTCTTGCCAAAGTAGACAACGTTGTTTTGGGCAACCGGGGAAAAGTTCTGCCCGTTTATCGCCACCGTGACCAGGCCGGCGAGCGCACTATCGGCCGGCTCCAGCGAGGTGATGATGGGATCAGGGTTGTGTTTCTGCGCCGGGTCGTACAGGCCGATCGTCCTTTCTTTCTCACAGTTCAGCCCGACGGCTACCAAGAGCACACACGCCACCAGGACATAGGCCAGCTGCCTCATCTCCGCTCTCCTTAACGAATGATCACAAACTTGCGAAATGCCTTCTGGCCGTCTGGCGTCTCAAAGACCGCAATGTAGACGCCGCTGACCACCACCTGCCGGGAAGAGGTCACCGAAGTCCACTCTTCGTCACCGCTGCCGTCGGTGTGCTCGATGGTCTGGATCAGGTCACCTCGTTCGGTAAAGATCTTGATGGTGCATTGCGGGGGGATGTCCAGAAACATCAGCTTGTCGGGTTCCCCCGTGTATTGCAGGTCCCGCCCCCGGATGTTGTATGGATTGGGCACCACGCGGATCTGACTCAGCGAGGTCCCTGCAGCCCGCCGCAGATACGCAGGTTCGGTGGTCCTGGTATAGAAGCGCCCGCTGTACAAGGGCCCAGGGGGGTTGGCTTCGCCCGTGGTGTTGTTCCTCCCATCGTTAAAGGCCACCAGGTAGTAGTAGTAGGAGAAGCCGCGTGCGGCCGTCAGATCGTCATAACTGGTCTTCCCTCTGGGGACTGTGGCGATCTCCTGGTACACGGTATCCGGCTTGCCCACGGCGCGAAAAATCTTGTAGCCCACAAAGCCCGGTTCGTCCTCCGAAGGGCTGGGCGCCCAGGAGAGCATGATGCGGTCACCCCCGGAGCGCACCTCGAAAAGGGGCGGTGGCAAAGGCGGCTGCGGAATCCGGTAGCCGAGGTCAAAGTTTCGCTTGGCCCGGCCAAAAGTCTGTAGGATCGAGTCCTTGCCCGTGTACACCCAGGCGTTCTTGTAGGCGTCTTTGTTGTCGGTGGTGGAACCATCCGGCAAAGTGAACGGACCCTTGTCGGCGGGATTGTCGTAGGCCTGCTTCCAGCGCCTGCCGATGAGCTCGCACATCTGCCGGTTCAGACCACTGACCCCTTCTGCCTCGACGATGGTGATGCTCTCCCCTGGCTCCAGGTCGAATGGCCCGTAGCAGATCCAGATGTTGGTGCCGCCGCCATCGTTGTGCACGGTGACAGGATCCGGATTGGTGGCCATGTACTTCTCATCGAAGCGCTCGTTGCCGCCAAGGCCGAGGTGGGGCTTGCCGCTGAGCATGTCGTAGAGCAGGATCATGTTCCCTTCGTCGGTGGGCTGCAGGTTGCCCACGCTAGGGTAGGTGTCTCCGGCATGCCACCCAAGGACGGTGGGCTGATAGGGGTCGTCGCTCTTGTCCTTGGCGCTCTTGTCTACGTGCAGCACGGCGATGCCCGCGTGCTGCGGCGCGCACAGGCGGCCATTGGTGCGAATGTCAGGCCCGCCCACATTGTCAAAAGCGTTCTTAGTGGACTGGCCGGCCCAGGCAAAGCCGCAGCGGATCCACTGCACGATCGGATTCTGCTCCGTGATGCGCTCCTGGAAATGGGCCGGATAGTCCTCCCCTCGCTTCGTCACCCAGGTGTGTTTGCCCCAAGACTGCCCGTCACCGATCTTGTCCGCTCCTTCTCGACACACGCTGTAGCGTACGCCCCAGCTTATACGTACCCCTTTGAGCGGGGCGCGCAGCTCTATTTCATCGTCATAGTCCACGTTCCCAGTGTTGGTGAACGTGTACTCACGGATAAAGTAGTTGTCGTGGTACTGCTGGCTAAAGGCGAAGATGCGCCGCGTCATCGTCAGCCCCATGGAAGTGTTCACCACGTTGGTGACGATGCGATCCGGAATCTGCTCAGGGTCGATCTCGTCCACGTCGCCTGCATAGGGGGCAGTAATGTTGCTGCCGTCCACGTACACTGTGGGCGGTTCGAACTTGGCCGTCTGCTTGAGCACCATGGGGAAGAGGGAAATATCCACGTAGCCGGCGGTGAAGGAGATGCCGTACTTGCTCCAGTGGTACCCCTTGGCATCGGTAAAGTCCTCGCAGGCGATCCACTGCCGCTGGATGACCGCATTGTCCTGCCGGGGGTAGTCGGCCGGCCAGATCATCCCTTCGTAGTAGCTGTTGTTCCAGGCGCGCTCCGAACCATAAGCCGAAAAGAGACTCTGCAGCGACCCCACCCGCACATAACGCTTCTCCGTCCCAGCCACTTGGCTGCTGCCGCTGGACACGAGGAGTGCGAGAAGGCAAAGCACCACCCCCACTCGCACTGCCGCAATCTCTGATTTTCTTCGCATGTCACCTTCCTAAAGGCTTCGGATTCACGGTGTTCACCGCTCTGGCCCACCTGCGCTAAAAGTTCAGCTTGATCCCGAACTTGACATCGCGGGGATCAAGGAATGTGAAATAGGTGAGGTTGGGCATGTCGATGTACGCCTTCGTCTTGAGAATCCTATCCAAGTCCTCCTTGGTCTTGGTGGGATCGGTGGGGTCGTAAGGCTCGTACTTGACCCCTTCCTTGCGATAGTCCCCGATGCGGTCATTACCATGCTCAGCGCCCGTCTCCCACGGGAAGTGGAGCGACTCCAGGTAGTCCAGGTAGTCGTAGTAGTTGGCAAAGCCGGCATAGCTGAGTCGCTTCAGGTTGAGCGCATTGGTCACGTCCACGTAGAACTGCACATCATACCGGCTGATGCGGAAGGTCTTGGCAAGGCGCAGATCGACGTTGTAGTAATCCTTCCACTGCACGTTGTCCACCAGCCCCGGGATGTTGTGCGGGTTGTAGGTCTCGTAGGCGCCTGCCCGCCAACTGGCCAGCACGTTCAAGTTCCACAGCCCCAGCGGGTACAGCCCCAGCACCTTTGGGCCAAACTCAGGCGGGGTCAGAAAGTCGATGTTCGCACGCGCGTAGGGACGTGGGTGCGGCCGCTCCTGGTAAGGGTTCTGGCGCAGATAGTCGCGCTGCATGTTTGGGTCTTGATAGTAGCGCAACAGGCCAAAATAGCCGCTGGTGATGACCTCATAGGTATAATTCACAAAAGTTGCGAGGGGATGGGTGATGACGATCTTTTTGACTCAGCCGCCCGCGCGCTTGGTGAGCGTCACCTCAAACCCGCGCACGTCCTGATAGTTGTTGTTCTCGGTGATGTTGTACTTCACCGAGCCGGTGACGTTCTGGTAATACACCCACCCCGGCTGGTTGGTGATGTCACGGTAGTAAGCCGCAATGTTGAGCAAGAACATGTCGAAGAGGTTCTGCGAGTAGCCTAACTCATAGGCGACGGTGCGTTCCTCCTCCAGGTCCGGGTTACCTATGGAGGTCACCAACCCGTTGGCCTCGCGCTGGAGCCGGAAGCGATAGGTGGACGCCGCCTCTTGGAGGAAGTGACCGTAGTTGAAATAGAGCTTGGAGTTGTCCGTGATCGGGTGGGACACTCCCAAACGCGGGCTCAGATAGAGGTGAGCTTTGGCATCCTTCACCGGCGCAGCCTTTTCTATGGTGTTTCCGTACCCCTCGCGGAAGAGCTTGTCGTAGGGCTGCAGATCGTAGCGGATCCCGTTGGGGTTGGTGTAGTCCAGGCGCACCCCGATGTTCGCGATAAAGCCCTGGAACTCCAACTTGTCCTGCAAATATGCCCCAATCCGGTAGGGGAAGCGGTGGTAGGTCTGCGTCCGGTTCCAGGTGCTCATGCCCGGGTTTTCGGTGTACGACTTGATGTTCAGGTCGTTATACACCAGCTGGAAGCCCGCCTTGACCTGATTGCGGTTGTCCACTTGACTGGTCAGGTCGAAGCGCATCGAGGAGGTCTTGATCAGGCTCTTGTCGCGACCCAGGTTCATCCAGCCGCCGATAATCAGGGCCGGCGCGGTCGCCTGCGCCGGCCCGCTCCCGACCACCGGCCAGAACGGCATGGAGAGCAGGAACAGGATCCCGACGACGACCGAGACCAGCCCGCTGCGGCCGCCGACGCCCACACCAGCCGCCGACTCGATGTAGGTCGTGGCCGAGGAGGCGCTCGCCGCGCCTCCGGCGACAGCGGCGAGCGAGTCGACCAGCAGCGCGCGCTGCGCTTGGGGAAGCTCACCGCGCTCGTCCAGGTAGCCAGCCTGGCGGCCCACGCCGATCAGCGTCCCCATCGTATCGAAGAAGTCGGCCATCATGATCGAGAGCACCACCAGGATCCCGGTCAACAGGCCGAGCTTGGCGAAGAAGCCGAAACTGAAGTCGCCCACCCGGCTGAAGTCCGGCGCGGCGACCCACTGCGAAGGGAGCTGGGCCACTCCCGGCGGGAAAGCCTCGGTACCGGTCACGGCGCGGGCGATGATCGCGACGACCGTTGCGCCGAGGATGCCCCAGAGCAGCGCCCCGCGCACGTTGCGCGAGAGCAGGAACATGGTCATGAGCAAGCCGACGACGGTCACGAAGACCGGTACGCCGCGCAGATCTCCCATCCGCACGAGCGTCGCCGGATCCGGAACGACGATACCGCCGTTCACCAGTCCGATGAAGAGGATGAACAGCCCGATCCCGACGGAGATCGCCTGCTTGAGCTCCAGCGGGATCGCCGTCATCACGTAGCGGCGGATGCCCAGGAGGACCAGGATCGTGATGATGAGACCCTCGGCCACGATCACGCCCATCGCCTCGGCCGCCGTTAGCCCCATCGCGCCCATGAGCTGGAAGGCAACGACCGCATTGAGCCCCATCCCCGGGGCGATCGCGTACGCCCGGTTGGTCGCCAAGCCCATCGCGATCGTCATGATGCCGGCGACGAGCGCCGTCGAAGTCGTAACCGCCGAGATCGGCAGCCTGTCCGGGGGAGTAGGCGTACTCAGGATGCTCGGGTTGACGAAGATGATGTACGCCATGACCATGAAGGTGGTCAGTCCGGCGATCACCTCGGTACGCAGGTCGGTGCCGAGCGCGCGGAGCTGGAAGACGCGATCGAGGAAGCCTTCTGCCTCCACTGCCGGTGCTCCGCGAACCGGTGAGCTCTCTGCCTGTCCGCTCATTCGTACGCCCCCGTTCCCCAGCAGCATCACCCCGACACTGCCGAGTCTAATCGCAGCGCGCGCAGAGAGCAATGGGGCAGCATACGTTCACTGCTCCCCGAGGAACGCCAGCACCGCCTCCACGAACTCGGCTGGCCTCTCCCGGTGGATCGCGTGGCCGGTCTC
>FWWM01016077.1_pt1 | contig 11248 bp, 9 predicted proteins | sample 2228351 | NCBI WGS metagenome assembly FWWM01 (sample SAMEA103939774, study PRJEB20133) | metagenome
GCCCGTCGCCAGCGCCAGCCGCGCCGGACCCGCCGGCACCTCGACCGGCTCACCGAAAAACTCCACCTCCACCCCCTCCCCCGGCACCGGCCGATCGATCAGCAGCGCCAGCAGCCCGTTGCGCCGCAGCGTCCGCACCATCGATGGTCCGGCCCGGTCGAGCCGAATCACCTGCATCCCCAGCTGCGCCCGCGTCCCCAGCACCATCTCATCCAGCCGCCGGTCCCCGAACCCCTCCGCCACTACCGCCACCGGGTAGCCGCGGGCCGCCGCAAACGCCGCCCCCGCATCCCAGTTGCCATAATGCATGCACACGATCACCGCCCCGCGGCCCCGCTCCAGCAGCCGATCGAGCGCCGAGAACGCCGCCTCCCCATCCACCTGCGGCATCCACTCCTGCCGCCCCAGGCGAATGAAATCCACCAGGTACCGGAAGTACCCGGCCAGCGAGGCCCGCCCCACCCGATCCACCGTGCGCCGTTCCCCCGTCCCGAGCACGCGCGCAAAGTTCGCGCGGATGGCGCGCCGCCCCCGCGGCCACAGCCAGTACGCCGCGTGGCCCATAGCCCCCGCCGCCCGGTACGCCGCCGGTGCAGGGGCCACACCAACCGCGGCGTGGAGCGCCCGCCACCCCCAGTACTGCAGCGCACCCCCGCCGGCCGCTGGCAGGGCCCTGCCCTCAGTCCGGCGCCGCACCATCCCGGTCGATGACTCCATCGTGTTCCAAGTGTACCGGGCCCGTGGTAACCCGCCGTTTACAATGGCCCCATGGAACTCAAGGTCACCACCTACCAGGCCGATGAGGGCGTCGCGCTCATCACCCTGCACCGCCCCGAACGCCTTAACGCATGGACCGGCCGCATGCACACCGAGTACCGCTGGTGCCTCCAGGCAGCCGATGCCGACCCGGACGTCCGCATTATCGTCGTCACCGGTGCCGGCCGCGGCTTCTGCGCCGGCGCCGATGCCCGCGCCCTCGAGGGCCACCTCGAGAAAGGCGGCTACGACCCGGGCACCCCCCAGGACATCCCCCGCCCCGGCTTCGGCCTCGCACCCCAGTTCGACCACGACTTCGCCTACCACTTCGGCCTCGCCAAGCCCACTATCGCCGCCATCAACGGACCCGCCGCCGGCGTCGGCCTCGTCCTTGCCTGCTACTGCGATATCCGCTTCGCCGCCGCCGGTGCAAAGCTCACCACCGCGCACGGCCGCCTCGCCCTCCCCGCCGAATACGGCCTCTCCTGGCTCCTGCCCCGCCTCATCGGGCTCGCGCCGGCCATGGAGCTGCTCCTCTCCAGCCGCGTCTTCCTCGCCGAGGAGGCCCAGAACCTCGGCCTCGTCCACCAGGTCCTTCCTGCCGAGGAACTCCTGCCCGCCGTCCTCGACTACGCCCGCCGCCTCGCCCGCACCGTCGCACCTTCCTCCCTGCGCGAGACCCGCCGCCAGGTCTACCTCGACCTCCACCGCGACGTCGGCACAGCCGTCGAGCACGCCGCCGACCTCCTCAACCGCATGGCGGCCGGCCCCGAGTACCGCGAAGGGGTTGCCGCCCTCCTCCAGAAGCGCGAGCCCGATTTCCTCGCCCTCAGCGCAGCGCGCACTGCGCCGCCAGAGAACTGATCGCCGTGATCCGCCGCCCCTGCTGGATCTCGTCCAAAAAGCCTTCCGTGCAGTACCCAAGCGAAATCCCGCTCTCCGGGTCGCACCAGCCAATCTGACCTCCCGCACCGCCGTGTCCGAACGCCCGCGGTGAACACGTCCGCCCAAACCCGCGCAGGTGCATGTTCCCATCGTCTCCCGCCACCACCACCGAAAGCGCCCGGTTCACCGGGATGTCCAGGATTGGCACCCGGTGGCGCTCCGTCGTCCGCACCTCCGTCGCCCACGCAATTGTCTCCGGTCGCAACACCCGCCGACCGTTCGGCGCTTCGCCACCGTTCACCAGTACCTGGTAAAACAGCGCCAGCTGGGCCGCACCGCCGATCCCACCGCCGCCCGGCACCCCCACCGCCCGCACCTCAGGCCGGTTGAACTGCAGGATGGCCTCCGGCGTCACCTCCCCCCACCCCCCGGGGGGCGGCGTCGGCGGGATCAGGTGCCGCACGTCCGCAACCCGGTCGTTCAACTCGGCCGGCAGGCCCAGGTACAGCTCCTCGATACCCGCAGGCTCCAGGATGCGCTCCCGCACGTACGCCCGGAAGTCCTTCCCCGTCCGCCGCTCGATGATTTCCGCCAGCACCCAGTGCGCACTCGTCGCGTGGTACTCAAAGCGGCTCCCGGGCTCCCAGTTCAGCCGCCAGCTCGCGAATCGCTCCAGCCGCCGCTCCCGGTCGTCCCACTCCAGCGGCCCCATCGGCGCATACGGGAACCCTGCCACATGCAGCAGCACCTGCTCGACCGTTATCCCGTCCTTCCCGTTCGTTCCGAACTCCGGCACAATCTCCGCCACCCGCTCCTCAATCCGCAGCAGCCCGTCCTCACACAGGGCCCACACGGCCGCCCCGACGATCGCCTTCGTGCAGCTGAAGATGGTGTAGAGCGTCGCATTCGTCGCCGGCACCTCCTCCGGTCGCCCGCCATGCCGCACCGTCCCGAACGTCCGAACCCCTGCCAGCCGCCCGTTCCGTGCCACGGCCACCTGCGCGCTCCGCAACGTCCCGTCCTCCACGTCCCGGCGCGCCCGTGCAAACACCGCCTCCAGCCGCTCACGATCAATGCCAATGTCCTCCGGCCTCGCGGCCAGGTACTGCTCAGGTCCCATGGTGCATCCCCTCCTGCTGCATCGTGCGCCGGCAGCTTACGCCCACCGCCTCGCCGAGGCGAGCCACCCATACCCCGCGACCCGCTACCATGGCGATCGACGCCCCCGTAGCTCAGTGGACAGAGCAGGCGCCTTCTAAGCGCTTGGCCGCAGGTTCGAATCCTGCCGGGGGCGCCACCGTCGCGTACACTCCCCCAATCACGCTCCGTCGCCGGCCGCCATGAAAGTCTCCCCCTCCGTTCGTGCCGCCCTCGTCCCCGATGACAACCCCATGCACCCCGACTTCACCTGCATCTACCTGGTCGGGCCCGAGGGGCGCCAGTCCCTCACCATCGACTCGGGCGAAGCCATCGACCGCTACCAGTGGTTCCTCCGCGGCTACCTCGCCGCTGTCGAACGAGCGGAAATCGCCATCGCAGCCATCACCCACCACCACCCTGACCATTCCGGCAACCTCAAGTGGGCGAAAGAGGAGCTCGGCGCCGAGGTCGCCATCCCCGCGAACGGCCGCCGCCTCCTCGCCGGGCGGATTCCCCGCGTCGTCCGCGAACTCCGCGATGGCGACGTCATCGAACTCGATGGCGGCGTTCGCCTCCACGTCCTCGCCACGCCCGGCCACTCCATCGATTCCCTCTGCTACTACATCGAAGAGGAGGGCATCCTCTTCTCCGGCGATACCCTCCTCGGCAGCTCAACCACCACCGTCTGGGATCTTGCCAGCTACCGCCGCACCCTCCAGCGCCTCCTCGAACTTCCGAACCTCAAAGCCATCTGCCCCGGACACGGCCCCATCGTCTGGGACCCCCGCGAGCGCCTCCAGTCCTACATCGACCACCGCAACATGCGCGAACGCCAGATCCTCCACGTGCTCGAAGGCGGCGGCGCCCTCACGAGCTGGGACATCATGCTCATGCTCTATCCCGATATCAACCCCCGCCTCCGCCGCGCTGCCGAAGCCAACGTGCGCGCACACCTCAAGCAGCTCGCCGATGAAGGCCGCGTCCGCATGTACCCGGGCATCCCCCGCCGCCCGCCCTCGCCCCGTGCACTCCGGCGCGCCGAAGAACACGCCCGCCAGCGCGACCTCCTCATCGCCCGCGCCCGCCGGCTCGAGGCCGCCAGGCGGCGAGAGGAGATCCGTCGCCAGGAGAACCCGCCGACCGACGAGTGGAAGGAGCCGCCCCGCTTCGAACTCATCGGCACCGCCGCCGACGCCGCTCGCTAACGCCCCCTCGCTGCCGTCCCCGTCGCGGTGGCCACCCCCGTGCCTGCCGGGCTAGGCGCAGCCGTGGCTGCTCCCGGCGCTGCGGTCGCCGTGGGTGCCGGCGTCCGGGTCGGCGTCCGGGTCGGCGTTGGTGTCCTCGTCGGCGTCGGGCTCGGGGTCGGTGTGGGCGTCAGCAGCGCCGCATCCGGCGGCGGCGGGTTCGCCGGGTCCAGGATCAACACCGGCGAGCTCACCAGCACCAGCTGAATCCGCCGCCCCGTCCGTTGCGCAACGTACGCCTGGATCGTCTCCGCGTCTTCCAGCGTCGGCTCCCGTTCGAGTTGCGCCACCACCCGCACCCGTGTGCTGCCGTCGTCACCCGCCGAGCGCGACACCCGCTCCACCGTGCCGCCCGGGAACAGGTTGAGCACCGCCTCCCGCACCGAGGCCTTGAGCAGCTCCTCCTCCCGGGCCTCCTGCACTGCCCGCACCGTCAGCACCGCCAGCGCCACCCCCACCACCGCCACCGGCACCAGGCTCAGCACCAGCCGCGGCCCGGGGTGCGTCGGCGTCCGGTGCCGCACATGGCTCAGCAGGAACACGAACGCAGCCGCGCTGATGATGGCGCTCAGGTTCGTCACGAAGAGCAGCAGCGCCCCGCCCCAGATGCCCCGGTCGCCCAGCGAAAGCCCGATCCCCACCGTGCACAGCGGCGGCATCAGCGCCGTCGCAATCGCAACCCCGGGGAGCGCCTCTGCCGCCCGCAATCGCACCAGCCCAAACGCTCCAATCGCCCCACCCGCCAGCGCGATCCCCAGGTCCAGCGGGTTTGGCCGCGTCCGCGCCTGCACCTCCCCCGGTATCGTCTCCAGGATCGCGAACGGCGACGCCCGCAGCACCTCCGTCAGCGCCCACGAGAGTACGATCGCCGTCACGACCCCCTCGCCCAGCGCCAGCATCGGCGCGATCGGCTCCCGCCGTGCACCCCCCAGCAGGGCCAGCCCCAGCGCCATGATCGGGCCCAGCAACGGCGCAACCAGCATCGCCCCAATCACCACCGGGGTGGAGTCCGCCAGCAGCCCCAGCGTGGCGATCACGCACGAAAACCACACCAGCATCCGGAACCGCAAATCCGGCCGCGCCGCCCGGAAAATCTCCGCCCGCAGTCTCCCCTTCGGCAGCGTCGTGTGGTTCGGCACGGCCCCATTGTCCGGCGGCTTCCAATTTCGGTCTGCCCACCCCCTGTCCCCTTCCCGCCCGCACGTCGATACCTCTCGGTGAAATCCCACCCCAGCGGGAGCGGCACGCCATGCTCAAGGGCGAGCGCACCATCCTCCGGCCCATGCGCCGCGAGTACCTCGAACGCCTCCTCGAGTACCACAACGACGTCGAGCTCCAGCTCCTCGGCGGCGAGGATGTCCCCATCCCCCTCACCCCCGAGCACCTCGCCGAACGCTTCGAAGCGCTCTCCGCCGGCGTCGCCCCCCGCCCCTCCTGGTTCGCCATCGAAGTCCAGGGCGGCAAAATCATCGGCCACTGCCTGCTCCGCAACATCGATGAAGCAGCCCGCACCGCCGAGCTTCGCATCACCATCGGCGACCGCGACTACATCAACCGCAAATACGGCCGCGATGTCGTCCGCCTCCTCGTCAAGTACGCCTTCCGCCTCCGCAACCTCCGCAAGGTCTGGCTCGCCGTCCCCGCCTCCAACGAGCGCGCCCGCCGCTGCTTCGCCGCTGCCGGGTTCACCGTCGAGGGCTGCCAGCGCGCCCACACCTGGGTCGACGGGCGCTACGATGACCGCATCCTGATGGCCGTCTTCCGCGAACCGCCAGCTGAACCCGGTCCATCGCCCCAGGAGCCCGAACCCCGTGCCACGGATGACCCCTGAAACCTTCGCCGAATTCATGCAACTCCCCACGATCGGCGTCATCGCTACCCTCCGCCGTGACGGCGCCCCCTACACCGTTCCCGTCTGGTGGCTCTACCGCGACGACGGCATCTGGATCACCGGCACCTACAACCGCGTCTGGTGCCGCCACCTCCTGCGCGACCCCCGCGCCTCCCTCTGCATCGAGTCCGGCCCACCCCTCACCGGTCACGTCGAGTTCGATGGCCTCGTCACCCCCTTCGAACTCCCCGCATTCGATATCTGGCCCATCTCCCGCCAGCTCGCCGAAAAGTACGTCGGCCTGGGCGATCCGGCCAACCAGCCCGCCGTCGAAGCCTTCCTCGCCAACATGCAGACCGAGCCCCGTCTCCTCTTCCGCCTCGAACCCCGCGTCACCCGCGCCATCGATATGCGCGTCTACCGCGGCAAGCGCGCCGACCGCGAATACCAGCAGCGCCACACCTCCGCGGGCTGACCATTCACTTCGTCCCGCTCCTCCGCTACGATCAGGAGACCCTGGAACCGCGCCGGCGTCCCGGCACCGGAGAAGCATGGCCAACGAAGTCGCCCGCCGCCTCGCCATCAGCGTTCAGCCAGTCCCCAAGCAGGACCCGGAAGAGCGCAAGCGCAACTTCGAAGAAACCTACCTCGGTTTCGACCTCAACGCGGCCCGCATCGAAGCCTCCCGCTGCATCCAGTGCCCCTCGGCCCCCTGCCAGGAAGCCTGCCCCGTCCACAACGACATCCCCGGCGCCCTCGCCCTCATCGAAGCCGGCGACATCCTCGCCGCCGCCGACAAATTCCGCGAAACCAGCAACCTCCCCGAGATGTGCGGCCGCCTCTGCCCCCAGGAAAAGCTCTGCGAGGGCGCCTGCGTCGTAGGCTTCGCCATCCGCCCCGGCGGCAAGCAGGAGCCCCCCGTCACCATCGGCAAGCTCGAAGCCTTCTGCACCGATTACCAGCGCCAGCAGCTCGGCGGCTACCCCATGCCCCGCTACATGCCCGACCCTACCGGCTACAAGGTCGCCGTCATCGGCTCCGGCCCCGCCGGCCTCGCCGTCGCCGAGCAGCTCGCCGATAAAGGCCACAGCGTCACCGTCTACGAATACTGGCCCGAACCCGGCGGCGTCCTCGTCTACGGCATCCCCAACTTCAAAATGCGCAAGAACATCGTCGATGAATACATCGCCCACCTCGAGGCCATGGGCGTCCAGTTCGTCTGCAACACCTACGTCGGCCGCGATATCACCATCGACGAGCTCTTCCGCCGCGGATTCCACGCCGTCTTCATCGGCACCGGCGCCGGCGTCGGCAACGAAATGGGCATCGAAGGCGAGGACCTCCAGGGCGTCTACTCCGCCACCGAGTTCCTCGTCCGCGGCAACCTCACCCCCGACCTCCTCCCCGAGCGCCTCCGCGATCCACTGCCCGAGATGCACAACGTCGTCGTCATCGGCGGCGGCGATACCTCAATGGACTGCGTCCGCACCGCCGTCCGCCTCGGCGCCGAGAACGTCACCTGCGTCTACCGCCGCACCGAAGCCGAAATGCTCGGCCGCGCCGAAGAGCGCAAGAACGCCCGCGAAGAAGGCGTCCGCTTCGAAATGCTCACCCTCCCTACCCGCATCCTCGGCGATGAACACGGCCACGTGCGCGCCGTCGAGTGCCAGCGCATGGAGCTCGGCGAACCGGACGAGTCCGGTCGCCGCCGCCCCATCCCCGTCAAGGGCAGCGAATTCACCATCCCGGCCGATACCGTGGTCATCGCCATTGGCTACGGCGCCGACCCCGTCGTCCCCCAGACCACCTCCGGCATCCGCACCGACCGCAAGGCCCTCATCCAGGTCGATGAAAAGGGCCGCACCACCAGGCCCGGCGTCTTCGCCGGCGGCGATAACGTCAACGGCGCCGACCTCGTCGTCACCGCCCTCGCCGACGGCCGTCGCGCCGCCGAAGCCATCCACGAGTACCTCCAGACACTCCCGCCGCCCAGGCGCTGACCGTTCACGTATTACGCACCGTTTACAAACCCTCCCTGTAGAAACGTGCCCCGCGGTTCGAACTCCTAAGTGAGACAGCCCAGGGGCACCCATGAACAAGCCGCCCGTCCTCAACGCCTTCCTCCTTCCCCCGCAGGACCAGTCCGCCCTCGGCTCCGTCGAGACCCCCTTCCTTGTCCGCCTGCTCCGGCCGGCCTCCTTCGCCGTCTGGCTCCTCGTCTTCTGTGTCCAGGCCCAAACGGTGATTGCCCGCGGCGGTGGCACCAACTGGTTCGTCCTCGGCTTCACCACCATCCTCTTCGCCGGCGTCCACCTCCAGTTCTGGTACGAAGAGTCCGAGCAGGGCCGCCGCTTCCACCGCGCCCTCGACCGCCTTCGTGGCCGCATCTACGAGGACGAGGTCACCAACCTCCCCAATAGCCGCCACTTCGTCTTCGAACTCCGCCGCCAGATGATGCGCTCCGTGCGCAACGGTCGCGGCTTCTCACTCGTCCTCACCGATATCGCCGGCTTCGACTCCCTCAAAAACCCCGAAGAGAAGTTCCTCCCGGCCATCGCCCGGGCCCTCCGCCAGGCCGTCGGCGAAGGCGACTTCGTCGCTCACCTCCAGGGCCCCATCTTCGCCGCCATCATCGCCGACGACCGCTTCGCCACGGCCGCCATGAAGGCCGATGCCATCCTGCCCGCCCTCGCCTCCTGCATCCCACACGATCACGCCCTGGCCCTCACCCCCGTCGTCTCGCTCACTGGCTACGAGGGCGAACTCGAAGTGCGCGACTTCCTCCGCCGCGCCCAGCGCGACCTCGTGAGTGCCCGCAACCACGAACCCGCGGCCCACTACGCCGCAGCCGTGCGCGCCCGGCCCCAGCGCAGCTCACACTCCGCCGTCGCCTGAACCACCCCAGAGCCCGGCTCTCCCGTCCCCGTTTCCCTTCCTCTAACACGCCCTCCCTATCCTCAATGCCGCCATGAAGGTAGGCATCGTCGGGTCCGGTAACGTCGGCAGCACCGCCGCCTACACCATCGTGCTCCACGGCCTCGCCGAAGACCTCGTCCTCGTCGACCTCGACCAACCGCGCGCGGCCGCCCATGCCGAGGACATCCTCCACGCCACGCCCTTCGCACAGCCTGCCCGGGTCACCGCCGGCGGATTCGACGCCCTCGCCGGGGCGGACGTCGTCATCATCGCCGCTGGCGTCGCCCAGCGGCCCGGCGAAACCCGCCTCGACCTCCTAAAGCGCAACGCCGAAGTCTTCCGCGCCATCATCCCGCCCATCGTCGATGCCGCACCGGCCGCCCTCCTCGTCGTCGCGACCAACCCCGTCGACATCATGACCCTCGTCGCCGCCCGCATCGCGGGCCTCCCGCCCGGCCGCGTCTTCGGCTCGGGCACCATCCTCGATACCGCACGCTTCCGCGCCCTCCTCGGCGAACACCTCGGCATCTCCCCCCACTCCATCCACGCATACGTCGTTGGCGAGCACGGCGACTCCGAGGTCATCGTCTGGTCCTCCGCCCGCATCGGCAGCGTCGACCTCGCCACCTTCGCCGCCGCCGTCGGCCGTCCCCTCGATGATGCCACCCGCCAGCGCATCGACGATGGCGTTCGTCGCGCCGCCTACCGCATCATCGAAGGCAAGGGCGCCACCTACTTCGGCATCGCTGCGGGCCTCGCCCGGGTCGTCCGCGCCATCGCCCAGGACGAGCGCGCGGTCCTCACCCTCTCCCTCGTCGAACCGGCCATCGAAGGCTTCAACGGCGTGCCCCTCTCCCTTCCGCGTGTCCTCGGCCGCGATGGCATCCTCGCCACCTTCCGGCCCGAACTCGATGAGGGCGAGACACTCGCCCTGCGCGAAAGCGCACGCATCCTCCGCCAGGCCGCCGACCAGCTTTCGCTCTGAAGCTGCAGCGCTCCCTGCCCCGGTGCCCCGGCCTACCGGTCGATCCCGGTCCCCCGCAGCCGCGGGTCCAGCTCGTCGCGCAGCGCATCGCCCAGCAGGTTAAACGCCAGCACCGTCAGGCTCAGCGCCAGCCCCGGGAACACCGCCAGCCACCACGCCATGTTGAAGTATGCCCGCGCCTGCGGCCCAAGGTCGTTCCCCCACGAGGGCTCGCCCAGCGGCAGCCCCACGCCCAGGAACGTCAGCGCCGATTCAGCCAGGATCGCCGCGGGCAGCGTCGTGCTCGCCACCACGATCACCAGTGGCCCGATGTTCGGCAGGATGTGCCGGAACATCAGGCGCGCCTCCGAACACCCAATCACCCGCGCAGCATCCACGTACATCCGGTGCCGCTCGACCAGCACCGCCCCACGAATGATGCGCATGATGACCGGCGTGAAAATGATGCTGATCGCCACGATCACCGACCGCAACCCCGGCCCCAGCCACGTCGCCACCACCAGCCCGAACAGGATCGCCGGGAACGAAAGCAACACCTCCGCCAGCCGGCTGATTGCCGTATCGACCACGCCGCCCAGGTACCCCGCCAGCAGGCCGAGCACCGTTCCCCCCGCCACGCTGATCAGCACCGTCGCCACGCCCACCAGCAGCGAAGGCCGCGCCCCGTACACCACCCGCGAGAACAGGTCCTGACCGTTCCGATTCGTCCCGAACCAGTGGTCGGCGCTCGGCCCAACCAGGATGTCCGTCCCGAACGCCTGCGGGTCACTCGTGCGCATGAACGGCGCATCCGCGAACACCGCCGCAAACACGAGGATCCCGATCACCACCAGCGATGCCGCGCCCAGCGGCTGCCGCCGCACAAACAGGCGCGCCCGCCGCAGCCACGCCGGGCCCTGCACCCTCGCACCCCCCAGCACCGCCGCTGTCTGCACGTCGACTGCCATCGTTGCTCCCTCCGGCCGCTAGGCCCGCAGGCGTGGGTCGGCCCACGCGTACAGCACATCCACGATCAGCGTCACCAGCAGGAACGACGCCGCAATCGTCACCGTCACCGCCTGGATTGTCTGGTGGTCGCGGTCCGCTACTGCCTTCGCTGCCATCGACCCCATCCCCGGGATCGCGAACAGCTGCTCAATCACAATCGACCCCCCGAGAATCAGCCCGAACTGCAGGCCCAGCACGGTCAGCAGCGTCAGCACCGAATTGCGGAACACGTGCCCCCACACCACCTGCCGCTCCCGCAGCCCCTTCGCGCGTGCCGTCCGCACGAAATCGGCGTGCATCGCCTCCACCATGCTCGACCGCACGATGCGCGCCACGTACGCCGAGCCGCTCACTGCCAGCACCAGCGCCGGGATGAACAGCAGCCCCGCAGCGCTCACGGGGTCCTCGGTAAAGCCACGCCACTCCCGCACCGGCGTCCACCCCCACCAGTACGCCGGCAGGTAAATCACCAGCGTCCCCAACCAGAAGCTTGGCACCGAAAGC
>FWWM01016084.1_pt1 | contig 11244 bp, 12 predicted proteins | sample 2228351 | NCBI WGS metagenome assembly FWWM01 (sample SAMEA103939774, study PRJEB20133) | metagenome
GCGCACCGCATCCGGCGCAGCGGTACATGCCGGTGCCCTTGTGGTCGTTATACTTGCCGGTAAACGCCCGCTCGGTGCCGCCTTCGCGCAGCACGTGATATTGTTCGGGGCTGAGGCGCTGACGCCATTCGGCGTCGCTGATCTTCGTGTCGCTCATCGGTCTCTCCTGGGGAGACTGTAACATGGACCGCACGGGGCAAAGATCAAGATGCGCGCGCTGCAACCCGGGCGATTTCCAGCAGTTCCTGCTCGAGCAGCAGCGCAGGGCCGGGGCTCGCCTTCATCATCGCCTGTTGCAGCACCAGCAGCCGCTCGGACAGCCGCGCTACCGCCTGCGGACGGCCCCAGGCGCGCAGCTGGCGCGTCCAGTCGTTCGCGCTGCCGCCGCCCCATAAACGGCGGCTCTGCATTTCCTGCCGCACCCAGGCAGCGACATCGCGGGGTTGGCCCATGCGCTGGGCGTGGCCGGCGAGCTGCATCACCTGGCGCTGCATCACGATGACCAGTCCGACCTCGGACACCGCCTGCTCGCGCATGCGCTTGAGTTCCTCGGGCAGGCGCTTGAGGTCGCCGGACAGCGCCGCGTTGATGATCGGCTGCATCGCGTCATCCTCGGCATCGGCGCGCAGCGCGGCGATGGCCTCGCGCGTCACCGGCTTCGGCTCTTCCGGGCTGGCGTCGAGATAGAGCGAGAGCTTCTCGATTTCCTGCGCCGCCAGCCTGCGATCGGCGGCGGTGAAGCCCGCGATGACATGCGCCAGTTCGGCATCGATGGTCAGCCCCGCCGCGCGGCCGAGATCGGTCACGATCCGCGCCATATCGTCCGGCCCCGGGATCTTGGTCTGCACCGCCATCGCATTGGGTGCGGCGAGCACGGTCTTGGCGATGCGCGACTTGTCGGTGATGCCGGTCGCCAGCATGACTACGGGGTTTACCGCCTTGTCCGCCGCGAGCAGCGCCTCGACCGCAGCTAGGCTTTCCTCGCCGTTGGTGTGAACGCGGATATAGCGCGCATCGCCGAACAGCGAGAGCGAGGCGGCCTCGGCAGCGAGCAGCGAGGGGTCCTTGGCGAGCTGGTGCCCGTCGATATCGGTACGCTCGGTGCCCTTGGGAAAGCTCGCGATGATATCCGCCATCAGTGCGGCATTGCCGCCATCGTCGGTGCCGAAGATCAGATACAGCCGGATATCGGGGCGCGGCTTGCGGGCGAGCGCCTGGATGGCACCTGCATCGCCCTTCATTGCGCGGCCGAAACCTCGCGCGCGAAGAGCGAAAGGCGCGTCACGATCTGGTCGGCAATCTCGAGCGACAGGTTCTCGAGCGCGCGGTTCTCCGCCGCGATGGTCGCATATTCGCTGCTGACGATGTCGATACCGGCGTCGGAGGCGGCGGTGGCATCGAGCACTGTTTCGCCGCTCGCGATATCGACCAATTGGTAGCGCGCGCGCAGCGTGCGGCGCTCGCGCGTCACCTGATCGTTGGCGAGCAGACCGAAGCCGGTGATCTTGTCGTCGAGCACGACCTGCAGCTTGTAGCGCTGATTTCCGTTGCTCAGCGCGTCAAGCTTGTCGTCGAGCGCATTCTTCACCAGCCAGCCCGCGCGCCCCTGGATCGGCGCGACCGCGACATCGCCCAGCGTGGTCGCGACCGCACCCTGCGTGCCGTTCGAATAAAGCGGCTTCATCCCGCACGCGGACAGCGAGGCGAGCAGGGCGAGGGGGAGAAGGGCACGCATCAATTCGCTCCGGCGCATAAGGAAGCAAGTACGCTACCAACCCCGTCACCCTGAACTTGTTTCAGGGCCCATTTCTCCCCAAGCGGCTTCGGCTGCTGGGGCACGATGGGTGCTGAAACAAGTTCAGCATGACGGAAGTTGATACGTAAAGCCATCACACCACCAGATTGACCAGCCGGTCGGGCACCACGATCACCTTGCGGATCGGCGCGCCGTCCAGGCTACGCTGCACCTTGTCCGATGCCAGCGCAAGCCGTTCGAGCTCCTCGTTGGGCAGGCCCTTGGCGACGGTGAGCGTGTCGCGCAGCTTGCCCTTGATCTGCACCGCGATGGTGACCTCGTCCTCGACCAGCAGCGCCGGATCGACCTCGGGCCAGCTGGCGTCGGCGATGAGGCCATGGCCTTCGAGCACTTCCCAGGCCTCTTCGGCGAGGTGCGGGACCATCGGCGCGACCAGCCTTGCCAGCGCGCGTACCGCGACATTGCGGCTGGCGCTGGGCGCGGCCTTCTCGATCGCGTTGGTCAGCTCGTACAGCCGCGCCACCGCCTTGTTGAAGGCCAGCGCCTCGATGTCCTTGGCGATCAGATCGATCGACTGGTGCAGCTTGCGGTCCAGGGCCTTGTCCTGGCCCTCGGCCGCCTCGACCGAGTTGAACACGCGCCACAGCCGCTGGACGAAGCGCCAGCAGCCCTCGATGCCCGCCTCGCTCCACGGCAGATCGCGCTCGGGCGGGCTGTCCGACAGCATGAACCAGCGTACCGCGTCCGCGCCATAGCGGTTCACGATCTCGTCGGGATCGACCACGTTCTTCTTGGACTTGGACATCTTCTCGACGCGGCCCGCAAACGCGGTCTCGCCGGTCTCGGTGACGATCCAATCCTCGCCCCGCTTCTCGACCTGTTCGGGGCCAAGCCACTTGCCGTTCGTGTCCTGCCAGGTCTGGTGCGTCACCATGCCCTGCGTGAACAGGCTGGCGAACGGCTCGGTCACCTCCAGCTTGCCAATCCGCGCCAGCGCGCGGGTCCAGAAGCGGGCGTAGAGCAGGTGCAGGATCGCATGCTCGACCCCGCCGATATACTGGCCGACCGGCAGCCATTTGGCAATTTCTTGCGCGTCGAACGGCTTGTCCGACGGCTGGCTGGCAAAGCGCAGGAAATACCAGCTCGAATCCACAAACGTGTCGAGCGTGTCGGTCTCGCGCACCGCCGGCTTGCCGCATTTGGGGCAATCGACATGCTTCCATGTCGGGTGACGGACCAGCGGGTTGCCGGGGATCTCGAAGCTGACATCCTCGGGCAGGGTGACCGGCAGCTGCTCCTTTGGCACGGGCACGACGCCGCAATCGTCGCAATGGATGAACGGGATCGGCGTGCCCCAATAGCGCTGGCGCGAGACGCCCCAGTCGCGCAGCCGCCAGACAGTGGTGCCCTTGCCCCAGCCTTCGGCTTCGGCGCGCGCGATCACCTTCGCCTTGGCCTCTTCCGCCGCCATGCCGTCGAGAAAGCTCGAATTGATGATCCTGCCCGGCCCGGTATAGGCCTCGTCATGGATCGGGGCGTTCTCGTCACCCTCGGCCGCGACGACACGGGTTACCGGCAGCATGTACTTGCGCGCGAAATCGAGGTCGCGCTGGTCGTGCCCGGGCACGCCCATCACCGCGCCGGTGCCATAGTCCATCAGCACGAAATTGGCGATGAAGACCGGCAGCTCCCATGTCGGATCGAACGGGTGAATGGCTTTCAGCCCGGTATCGAAGCCCAGCTTTTCTGCGGTTTCCAGCTCCGCCGCCGTGGTGCCGCCCGCCTTGCAGCGCTCGATGAACGCCTCCGCCTCGGCATTGGTCGCCGCCAGTTCGACCGCCAGCGGGTGGTCCGCCGCGATCGCGACGAAGCTCGCCCCGAAGATGGTATCGGGACGGGTGGAATAGACGGGGATGGTCCCGGTACCGCCCGAGAGCGTGAAGCTGAACGTCAGGCCCTGCGACTTGCCGATCCAGTTCGCCTGCATCGACCGGACCTTTTCGGGCCAGTCTTCCAGCGTATCCAGGCCTTCGAGCAGCTCGTCGGCAAAGTCGGTGATCTTGAGGAACCATTGGCTCAGCTTGCGGCGCTCAACCTGCGCCCCCGAGCGCCAGCCCTTGCCGTCGATCACCTGTTCATTGGCCAGCACGGTCTGATCGACCGGGTCCCAGTTGACCGCGCTTTCCTTGCGATAGATGAGGCCTGCGGCATACAGGTCCAGGAACAGCGCCTGTTCATGGCCGTAGTATTCGGGCTCGCAGGTGGCGAGTTCGCGGCTCCAGTCGAGCGCGAAGCCCAGACGCTTCAGCTGCTTGCGCATCGCGGCGATATTGTCGCGGGTCCAGCCGCCGGGGTGCACGCCCTTTTCCATCGCGGCATTCTCGGCGGGCATGCCGAACGCGTCCCAGCCCATCGGGTGCAGCACCTCGAAGCCGTGCATCCGGCGGAAGCGGGCGATCACGTCGCCCATGGTATAGTTGCGCACATGGCCGATATGGATGCGCCCCGACGGATAGGGGAACATCTCCAGCACATAGGCCTTTTTCTTGGGGCTGTTGCTGTCTGCCTTGAAGGACTGGCGCTCGTCCCACACCGACTGCCAGCGGGCATCGGCGGCCAGCGGATTGAACCGCGTCTTCTCGTTCATTGTATCCCTCTGAAAGACAGGGTGTTATTCGCGAATAGCGGACTGGCGCAGGTCGCGGGCCTTGGTGAGGATGACCTCTTCGAGCTTCTGCACGGTGGCGGCGCGGACCGGGGCATCGACCCACTGGCCGTTCTGGTTGACCTGGCGGCTGGCGGCGACGCGGAGCGCATCGGCGCGCAGATCCTGGTCGAGGATCGAGACGGTCACCTTCATCCGCTCGGACGGGCTCTGCGGATTGGCATACCAATCGGTCACGATCACGCCGCCGACGCGCGCCACAGATAGCTGTTGACGCCGATGGTGGTCACCTGGCTGGCGGCGATATCCGCCTCGGCGCGCTTTTCCCCGCCACCGCATGCGGAAAGCAGCGCCAGCGTGCCAGCGGCGCAAAGGGCGGCACGGGCGAAACGGGGTACGGACATGGCGGCTTCCTTATATCTTCGCAGCTTGAAACAGCGGCCTTCTATAGTGGCTTGGCGGGCTTCGGCAAGCACTTGCGCATGCCGATTGATGTTCAGCGCGCAGCAAGAATTCCCGGGATATTCTGCCATCTGGCAGAGCTCTGGCAGCCCGCATGACGGGTCATCAAGAGCCGCAACCGATTGTGGATTGTTTGCAACGGTTTGAGATTATTTTTACGGGAAGGTGCTTTGATGCCCCATGGACGCGTTTTTGTGTTAACGCGTTTTACAGGGATGCGGCGGGGTCGGATTAAGACAATGAAAGCGGGAGTTTCAAAAAAGCTGGCAATTTCAGGGCTGTTGCTCGGTGGGGCGGCCTTGGTGCCGTCGATTGCGCTCGCTTTTTCCTCCGGTTTCGATTCGCGGCCCGTCTCGATTGATGCGCGCGGCGGCATTGGATCGTTCACGCCCGCTTCGGTCGATCCGCGTCTGGCGGACAAGCTCAAATTCTCGGCACTGCGCGGCGACAAGATGTTCCGCTTCACGCCTGCCGCGTCTGCCGCGACCGACGGCCCGCGCGCGCTGACCATCGCGGTGCGTATCCGCCCCGATTCGGCCAAGGCGATCAACATGCGGCCTGACCTCGCCAGCGACAGCGGCAAGGGCGACGGCGTCGTCCAGATCACGCCCACCGCCTACAGCCTGGGCGTGGCCAAGGGCTTCACCAAGTTCGCGTTGCCCGCCAGCGTCCGCCAGTCGGACGATGCACTGCCCGATATCGGCGAGCTCGGCCGTGGCGCGTCGCAGCGCAAGAGCCGGTTCAGCCCGCGGATCGAGATGGACGATGTCCAGGCCCCGACCACCCGCGCGGTCCGTCCGTTCAACGACCAGGGCAGCTATTCGCTCGATGTGGGCGGCGCCTACAAGGTCACCCGCAATCTCGACGTCACCGCCGGCATCCGCCTGCGCAGCGAGCGCGACCGCCTAACCGGCCTGACCAACGAGCAATATGACAGCCAGGCTGTCTATGTCGGAACCGAATTCCGCTTCTGATCTCGCGACAGCTCTGACGTTACTCCCCCCTCTCCCTGGATGGGAAAGGGTTGCGAAGCCTTATGAGCGAAGCGAATTAGGCGAAGCTGGGTGAGAGTGAGAACGCGATGGCCCGTCACACTGTCCGGATCGTTCCCCCATCGATGACGAACTCGGCCCCATGGATCGCCGCCGTGCGATCCGAGGCAAGATAGGCAATCAAATCGGCGACCTCGTGCGGTTCGGCCCCGCGCCCGATCGGGATGCCGCCCAGCCCATCGAGCACGCGCTGCCGCACCTGCTCGATCGTGCCGCCCTCGGCCGCCTGCAGCCGCTCGAGAAACTCCGAGGATGCTTCGGTCATGATCCACCCGGGCGAGACGCTGTTCACACGCACGCCCTGCGGCCCGATCTCTTTGGACAGCGCCTTGCTATAGGTCCTCAAGCCGGCCTTGGCGGCGGCATAGGCGGTGGTCGATTCGGGCAGCGGCATGACCGACTGGATCGATGTCACGTGCACCACCGCGCCCGACCCGCGCGCGGCCATTTGCGGAACGAGCAGCCGGTCGAGACGCACCGCCGCAAGCAGGTTGAGGTTGATTTCGGCCAGCCAGTGATCGTCCGACAGCGCGGCAAAGCCGCCGCCGGGCGACGATGATCCGCCGAGCACATGCGCAACGATGTCGACCCCGCCCAGCTGGTCGAGCGCGGCCTGCGCGAGCATGTCGCTGCCTTGCGGCGTCGTCAGTTCGGTCCGGACGGACAGGACGCCCCTGATCGGCTCGCCGTTGGTGCGAGCGGCGGTGACGACCTGCGCACCTCCCGCGACGAAGCGTTCGACGGTGGCGCGTCCCAGGCCCTTGGAGCCGCCGCTGACGACGACGCGCTTGCCGGCAAACTCGGCCGGATCAACACGGTAGGTCATAGCGTGATCTCCAGCGCCGCGATTCCATCGCCCGCCAGCGCGAAATCATAAGTGAAGCGGATGGGGCTGCCCTTGAAGCTGCCGCGCGCGGCTCCCTCGACGATCACCCGATCGCTCTCGTGCCGCACGCTGTCCGGCGCAAAGATAGCCTGGGCCGGGATAACTTCCCGTTCGAACAGCGCGCGGATCTGAGCGGTCCCTTCATACCGCTGGCCATTATCGACCACGACCGCGTCCGGCGCGAACGGGCGGAGCATCGCATCGACATCGAGCCGGGCATTGGCGGCGACATAGTTGGCAATAGGGTCGGGTAGTTCGATCGGCATGGTTCTGCTCCTTGATGACATGGAGCAATCATAGCGATCCGGCTTGTTGCCAATAAGCGGGACAAACTGATATGTAGTGTTGCGGAAAGAGGGATAATGTCGAGACAGGGTCTGATCGAGTTCGACGCGGTTCTTGCCATCGCGCGGCGCGGATCGTTCCGCGCGGCGGCGCTGGAACTCGGCGTCTCTACCACCAGCCTCAGCAACCTGATCAGCGCGCTCGAACGGCGGCTCGGCGTCCGCCTGTTCAACCGCACCACGCGCAGCGTCTCGCTCACCGATGCGGGGCGCAACTTTGTCGATCAGGTCGCGCCCGCCGTGGCGACCCTGCACGATGCGATGCTGGCGGCCAGCGCGCAGCAGGAATCGCCATCGGGCACGATCCGGATCAACGCCTTCCCGACTGCGGCGCGCGAGATCCTAGCGCCGCTGCTGCTCCCTTTCCTCCGGCGCTATCCGCAAGTGCATGTCGATCTCGTCACCGAGGGACGCATCGTCGACATCGTCGCCGAGGGGTTCGATCTTGGCCTGCGCAGCGCCGAGCTTGTGCCCAGCGACATGATCGCCATCCCCGTCGGGCCAGCGCGCCGCTTTGCCGTGGTTGCATCGCCCGCCTATCTCGAGGCGCATGGCATGCCGGAAACGCCGCCGGACCTGATGCGGCATCGCTGTCTGCGCATCCGGCTGCCCAACGGGGCGCTGCATCGCTGGCAGTTCGAGAGGGACGGCCAGCCTTTCCATATCGATGTCGAGGGTCCGATCACGCTAGACGAGGCGAGCCTGGCGCGGATCGCGGTGCTCGAGAATATGGGCATCGGCTATTTCATGGAATCCGACGTCCGCGAGGATCTGGAGGCAGGGCGGATGGTTCGCCTGCTGGCGGATTGGACCCCGCCGCTGGCGCGCCTGTGCCTCTATTATCCGAACCGCCGCAACGCCTCTGCCGCGTTCAGGGCCTTGATCGAGATGGCGCGGCGTTCGTTCGGGTGACCGATGCGCTCAGCCCGACAGCCCGTCGATCGCCGCCCAGCCGGTGACGATCGCGCCGATCTGCGTCGCCCGCGCCCGGGTCATGCCGCCGAGCGCAATGACGGGCAGGCGGGACAGGCGGGCGAGCCCCTCGAATTTCTGCACCCCCAGATGTGCGCCGCCGGGATGGGTGCGCGTGGCGAAGATGGGGGAGATGAGCGCCTGTGCACGCCCGGGCATCCGATTGGCGCGGGCGAGTTCATGCAAGTCATGCACCGTCAGCAGTCGGATCAGCCGGGCATCCGCGCCGCCGCGGGGTGCGCCATAGCAGCCGTCGGCGCGCCAGCGCCGCGCGGTGCGCACATCGCCCGCCAGCACGATCGCGCCGCCGCGCGCGCGGATCAGCTTCGCCAGCCGGTCGAAGCGCTTGCGCCGCGCTGCGGGGGCGAGGTGATAATGGCGGAACACCAGCCCCGATCCGCACGGCAGTCGCCGGATCGCGCGTTCGAGCACGGCGTCGTTGCGCGCGTCGCTGATCAGCCAGAGTGTGGGCAGGGCATTGCCTGACTTCGTGTTTCCGGGCTGGCGGCGGCGCATGACCGGGCTTATAGCCGCGCGCCATGGATATACAAAGCGACGCCCCCACCACCCCGCTTTCGACCGTGCGCGACAATATCGCCCGGTCGGAGAAGATCGCCGGTCGCCCCGCCGGTTCGACAACGCTCATCGCCATTTCCAAGACCAAGCCGGTCGAGGCGATCGAGGCGCTGATCGGCGAGGGGCACAGGGTGTTCGGCGAGAACCGGGTGCAGGAGGCCGCGCTCAAGTTCCCGCCCCTGCGCGAGCGTTATCCCGATCTGCAACTGCACATGGTCGGCCAGCTGCAATCGAACAAGGCGGACGAGGCGGTCGCGCTGTTCGACTGCATCCACTCGCTCGACCGCCCGTCGCTGGCCAAGGCGCTCGCAGCCGCGATGGACAAGGCGGGCAGGCGCGTGCCGTGCTTCGTCCAGGTCAATATCGGCGAGGAAGAGCAGAAGGGCGGCTGCGCGATCGCCGAGCTGCCGCGGTTTCTCGCCGATGTGAAGGCGCTCGGCCTGCCGGTCGTCGGGCTGATGGCGGTACCGCCCGCCGATCTGGAGCCTTCGCCCTATTTCGCGCTGCTCGCCAAGTTGGCGCGCGAACATGGGCTGGGTCAGCTCAGCATGGGCATGTCGGGCGATTACGAGACCGCCGTGAGAATTGGCGCCACGCATGTCCGTGTCGGCTCCGCCCTGTTCGGGGCGCGCTAAGCATTTCTGGGCGATACCGACAATCATATCCATAATGAAGCAATGGCGCGCTTTCCCATAGAATAACGGGCCGAAGTTATTTTATGCTCCCGTGATGGAACGGGGGGTAGGGGATGCGAGCGATATTCGGCCTATTGGCTTCGCTTCTGTTCTTGGGAGCGGCGGTTTCGACCCCGCTACTGGCGCAGGAGCGATCGGCGGTGCGGCAGGGCTTTGCCCTTCCGCCGCAAAGTGGCAAGACCATCCTGGTATTGCGCCCCTCGGTGCGCGTGGCCGAGCAATCGACCGGGGGCATGGCCGAACCGCGCGCCGAATGGACCGATCAGGCGCGCCGCCATATCGATGCGGCCCTGGTCGAACTGCAGCGGCAATTGGGCAACCGCGTGATCGCAGCGCCCGAAGCCTATGGCGAGGATGCCCGGCTTGTTGCGGAGCATCAGGCACTGTTTGCGGCGGTATCGAGGGCCGTGATCGAATATCAGTTCTTCGTCGGCAATCGCCTGCCCACCAAGAAGCGCGACAACAAGGCGGGCCAGTTCGACTGGTCTCTCGGACCCGATGTGGCGAAGCTGCCCGGCGCAGACCAGGCCGATTATGCGTTGTTCCTCTATACGGACGATCAATATGGCTCGACCGGGCGAAAGATGCTTCAGATCGTCGGGCTCGTCGCCGGGGTTGGGGTAAGCTCGGGCGTGCACGCGGGCTATGCCGGGTTGGTCGACCTCAAGACCGGTGATCTGCTGTGGCTGAACGCCGATTTCCAGATGGGCGGCGATGTGCGCGAGGCCGACGGCGCGATGAAGCGCGTGCGCCAGCTGCTCGAGGATTTTCCGGGCAGCACGATTGCGAAAGAGGCCGCAGCGCCAGCCGCAACCGCGCAGGCCAAGCCATGATCGCGCGGATGCGGTTGGCGGTCGGCGTGCTGGCCCTTGCTGCGGGCGTTTCCGCCCAAGCCGAACCTCCGCTTCCGCCGCCTTATGCCGGGGCCTATCAGCCGCAGGGCGTGGATGAACAGGGCTTCTGGCAAAAGATGGACGAGGAAGAACGTCGGCTTGCTCAATCGGATATGGTCATCCGCGATCCGGCGCTCGTCGGTTATGTTCGAAACATACTGTGCGCAACCGTGGGCGAAGATCGGTGCGGAGCAGTCCGCCCCTACATTCTGAGAGTGCCTATTTTCAATGCAAACATGGCACCGAATGGCACGATGCAAGTGTTCACCGGACTATTGCTCCGGGTCCATAGCGAAGCCGAGCTGGGAGCTGTGCTGGGGCATGAGTTTGGTCATTTCGAGGCGCGCCATACGCTAGAAAGGTTCCGTGCAGCCCGTTCGAGCACCGACATTCTGGCCTGGGCTGGCGTTCTCGGTAGTCTTGCTCCCAGCTATGACGTGGTCAGGGCCTATCGCAATCTCGAAATCACGCTCATCAGCAGCTTGTACAGCTTCAATCGCGATCATGAGCGCGAGGCTGATCGGCTAGGCATTGCCTATTTGAACAACAGCAATCTGCGACCGCAGGCCGCTGCGCAAGTGTGGGAGCGATTGATCGAAGAATATCAGGCAGACGCTCTTTCCAAGGGGTTGAAGAAGCCGCGTCTTGACCGGGTGCCATTCTACGCAACCCATCCGCCCCAGGTCGAACGCGCCACGACGCTCGCCTTGCTTGCCCGGCCCGAAGCCGCGACGCGCGACGATGGCGCGGCGCGTTACCGGGCGGCGCTCGCGCCCTGGCTGCCGCAGCTGCTCGACGATCAGATCAAGCTCAACGATTTCGGCGCAAGCGAATATATCATCCAGTCGCTGGCCGAAAGCGGCTGGACCGCGCCGCTCTGGCATGCGCGCGGCGAGCTCTATCGCTTGCGCGGCGCGCCGCGCGATCTCGTCCATGCCGCACA
>FWWM01016085.1_pt1 | contig 11243 bp, 9 predicted proteins | sample 2228351 | NCBI WGS metagenome assembly FWWM01 (sample SAMEA103939774, study PRJEB20133) | metagenome
AGCCCGCGCCGCGCTCGGCAGAAGGGCGGGATGGACCCGGTGATGTGCACGAGCAGGTCTGCTCCCCGCGCGAAGGAGAACGCGGTCCGGGCTTGCAGGAACCTTGCGGCGCGCGGAGAGAGCCGCAGGAGCCGGTCGCACGCGGGGGGGCGGCTGACGGCGTTCTCCAGCACCCGGCACCCTCCCAGGTCCACGTTCAGCACCCGTTCCAGTCGGGGGATGTCGATGGATGCGCCGCCGGCCAGCGCCACGTCCCACCCCCGGCGGGCCAGCCGCTCCGCGATGACGGCGGTCACCTTCTCTCCCCCTCCGGCGTACTCCCAGTCGGGGTTGTGGACGATGGCCCGGAGGGCGCGTCCGGGCTGGCGGGACTGTGTCATCCTGCCGCCGGCGCCAGAGCCCGCTCGGCCCACTCCCGGTCGAACGGGCATTCGGCTCCCTCGTGGTAGTACTGCCGGGCCGCATCCCGGGACTTTTCCGCCCGGGCCCGGATGCCGGCCGGCGAGGCAAGGATGTCGTCCAGGATTCCGGGCAGGCGGTCGGGGTGCGTGAAAAGGCTGTCCCGGAAGCATTCCAGGTCGCCGGTGTAATACCAGCCTTCGCGCCAGACGAAGACGGTCGGAAGCCCGCACGCGGCGGCCGTCACCGTCGCGCCGCTGAACATGCCGGCGACGACGGAACTCTCCGCCATATCGTCCTCGAGCTTCGAACCCGGACGTGAGAACACCACCCTCCCCGGATGACGCTCCGGGAGGTGTCTCCACCCTTCCATCTCCCTGTTGTCCGGATGCGGACGGATGAGCACCCTGTCCAGGTTGCGGCACCGCTCGAGGGCCAGCTCGACAGCCTCCGCGAACTCCCTGTTCTGCTCGTGCATCCCCAGCAGCAGGGAGCCCCTGCGGGTGTTCTGGTCGATGACCAGCAGCGTCCGGGGCTCGGTGCGGGGATGGAGAGAGGGCAGGGGGTCGTAAAGCGACCCGGAGGGAAGGTAGTCCGTGCAGAGCGCCGGGCGTGACGAGCGCTCCGCGACCTCCCGGTCCAGCCTTCGCGCGAAATCCGCGGAAGACGCTCCGAAGCAGATATACCGGTCCGCAAGGATGGGGAACCAGGTGGGCGAACAGATGACCCCGTGCTGGGTGGTGACCACCGTGGCGGGACGGTCCATCTCCGCCTCCGCCACGCTCGCGCCCAGCGGCGTGAAGTGGCAGCGGACGAGAGCCGTCCCGAATTCCACCCGTTCTCGAAGCCGTCTCCAGGCCAGCCGCACCGTCGCGATGCCCGCCATCGCGTCGTAGGCTTCGTCCGAGAACACGAGCCCGTCCGGCAGCCTCTCCGCCAGGCAGTGCCAGTCTTCGAAAGCCGACAGACGCCCCCGGGCTCGGAGGACCGTGGAGGCCGGTCTGCGGTCAGGAGGAAGGACATCCACCAGCGTGACCCGGTCCTGGATGCCTGCGGACTGCACGGTGTCCCGGATGCGGCGATGCTCCTCCTCGTTGCCTGCCGTCAGGTAGAGCACGGTACGGCCGGAATCCACCGCCGCCAGCAGTATGCGCGACATCAGACGGTATTCCGTCTCGCGGTTCCGGCAGTCGCCCGCGATCAGCACGTCGCGTCTCAGCTTCTCCCGGGCGGGCAGTTCCGGCCATCCCGGCAGCCAGCCGGGCAGACGGGCGGCCAGCGCGGCGCGGCGGGGACGGGGGAGGTGCAGGCCGCGGTCCTCCCCCGGACTGACATGAGTCTCGAGCAGCGCGAAGTAGGGGAAGAGCCGCCTGCCTTCAGCCGAGCGCCAGAGTTCCAGCTGAGCCCGAGCGGCGAGAGCGGCCGTCGCCCCTTCGGGATAGTGGAACAGCCGGGATGCCAGCGCCCCGTCCGATGTCACACCCCCGCTCTCCTAAGCTTCCTGCGGATGGGAATCTCGCTGTCGTAGACGCGCTTCACCCCGTCGCCGAGCGCCGACTCGATGACCCGGATGTCGCGCACCAGTCGCATGAGACCGCCGGTCTCCACCGATGCGGCCTGGTCTGTCCCCCACATCGCCCGGTCCAGCGTGATGTGCCGCTCCACAAAGCAGGCTCCCAGCGTCACCGCGGCCAGCGTGGTCTGAAGCCCCACCTCGTGTCCGGAGTAGCCCACGGGCAGGTCGAACTCCGCCGCCAGCGTCTGGATCATCCTCAGGTTCAGCTCCTCGGGACGGCAGGGGTAGGTGCTGGTCGCGTGCGCGAGCAGGGTCCGGTCCCGGGGAAGACGCCTGACGCACTCCCGAATCTCTTCCATCGTCGACATCCCGGTCGAGACGATGAGCGGTCTGCCCTTGGACGCCGTGTGGTCGATGAGCGCGTGGTCGGTCAGCGAGGCCGAGGCGATCTTGTAGCAGGGCGGGTCGAACTGCTCGATGAAGTCCACGGACGGCTCATCCCAGCAGGATGCGAACCACATCATGCCTTTCTGGCGGCAGTATGCGTCTATCTCCCGGTATTCGGCCTCTCCGAACTCCACGCGGTGCCGGTATTCCAGGTAAGTAATGAGCCCCCACGGCGTCTCGCGCAGGAGGTCCCGCTGCTCCGGCGGGACACAGAGCTCCGGCGTCCGCTTCTGGAACTTCACCGCGTCGCAGCCAGCCAGCGCGGCGGCATCGATGAGCCGCTTCGCGAGCTCGACATCCCCGTTGTGATTGATGCCGATCTCCGCGATGATGAACACCGGATGCCCCGGTCCCACCGGGCGTCCGCCGATTTTGACAGCCTTAGCCATTGATAAGGTCCTCTTTCTGTTGGATTAGGTCGCAAAGCTCTCGAACTGCGCCATGGCCTCCACTCGCCGAGAGGATGATTCGCGCTGCGGACCTGACCTCGGGATGCGCGTCCGCGACGACCACCGGACACCCCACGTAGCGCAGGCATTCCAGGTCGTTCACGTCGTTCCCGACGAAGACGACGGACTCCGGCGGGATTCCTCGCTCCTCCAGCCACTGCTGGAGGACGGGGAGCTTCCTGTCGTGTCCCTGGAGACACTCCACTTTCAGCTTCCTGCACCTGGCCGCCACCACCGGGTTCTCCTCGGACGAAAGCACCAGGATGTCCAGCCCGCGGCGGCGAAGCGCCACGATGCCCATCCCGTCGCCTCGGCTGCAGGCCACTGACTCGCGGCCATCCTCCGAGACATAGACCCGGTTGTCCGTCAGGACTCCGTCGAAGTCCATCACCAGCGCCCGGACCGGGTCCGGCAGCGCCTGCGCCTTGCGCATCTCTCCGCGCTGACGCATCAGGACCTCGGCTATCTCCACATCCACCGGTTCGTCTATCTCGAGACACCGCTCGCCATCCACCACGTAGAGCACGGTCCTGCCGAAGAAGCGGTGCCTGGCCGCAAGGAAGCCTTCCCGCCGCATCACGTAGACCGCTCCGGTCTCGCGGTACTGGGGCTCCATCTCCTGCCTGCGCGGACGGTAGGACTTGTCGTGATTTATGCCCTCCGCCGCCCCGTCCGGCCCCACGCGCCACAGGAACGAATGGAACGCCGCCACCGAGAGGCAGCTGTCGGCCTGCTCGTCCAGCAAAGTCTGCACGCACCCGTCGATGTCGTCCCCGGTGGTCAGCGGAGACGTGCACTGCAGGAAGACCAGCAGGTCCGGCCGGTAGGATTCGGTCCGCTCCAGATGCTCCAGCGCGTGCAGCAGCGCGAGCTCGGATGACGCGCGGTCTCCGCTGATCTCCTCAGGCCGCCAGATGACTTCGGCGCCGTGCTTCTCCGAGACGATGGCGATCTCGGCATCGTCTGTCGAGACGGCCACGCGCGACACGGTGCGCGCCTGCAGAGCCGCCTCGATGGTGGCCGCGATGAGCGGCTTGCCCGCAAGCGGCAGCAGGTTCTTGCGCGGGACGCTCTTGGACCCGCCCCGGGCGGGAATGATGGCCAGGTTCTCCATTGGCAGAAACGGTTCCTTGATTCGGACGGCGGGCGCGGCGCGGCTCACGGCAGCGCGCTGCGGTCGGATGAGGGGATGCCGCTGCATCCCGGCTCGCTCTCGGGGCGTCCTTCCTCCGCGGATGCCTGACACGCGAACCGCACCGACCCCCAGCTGGGATGCCAGTAGGACGTCCAGTCGCCTGTGCCGGCCGGCTCCACGACGAACGGCAGGAACTCCCGGACGTAGTCGTAGTCGCGGAAGCAGTCGCGGATGAAGAATCCTGCAACATATTCGCCCGAAGCCAGCTGCCCTCCTTTCAGCGTCAGCCGGACATAGTTCTCCCCCGGCTTCAACGGGCACGGCACCTCCGCCTGAGCCACTCCCAGACACCTCTGTCCGGGCACGCCGATATACGCCCCCAAGATGAGGCCGGGCGGGGTCTCGGCCGCCGTGAGACTCAACCCGAAGCAGATGTCCTCCGTCTCCGTGACCCGATCTGTCAGCAGCTCCGCGCGGGTGAAGCGGATGGAATCGCCGAGCGCCGCGAACGAGCGGGGCAGGGAGCGCATGTCCACACTCGTCGCCGCGTGCTCCGGAGACAGACCCATATAGCGGGAGATGGCGGCGGACACGGGAAGTCCCGCTGTTGCGCGTCCCGCATCGATGAAGAGGCACTCCGAGCAGAAGCTGCGCACGGTGTTCATGTTGTGGCTCACGAACAGCACCGTCCTCCCGCCGGCGGCCACGTCCTGCATCTTTCCGAGACACTTGCGCTGGAACTCGGCGTCGCCGACCGCCAGCACCTCGTCCACGATGAGGATCTCCGGGTCGAGGTGGGCGGCCACGGCGAAGGCCAGGCGGACATACATCCCCGACGAATACCGCTTCACCGGAGTGTCTATGAACCGCTCCACCTCCGAGAATGCCACGATCTCGTCGAACTTTGCGTCGATCTCCCGCTTGCGCATCCCCAGGATGGCGCCGTTCAGGTAGATGTTCTCCCTCCCGGTGAGGTCCGGATGGAAGCCCGTCCCCACCTCCAGCAGCGAGGCCACACGTCCGCGCATGACGATGCGTCCCTCGGTGGGCTCCGTGATGCGGCTGAGGATCTTCAGGAGGGTGCTCTTTCCCGCGCCGTTCTTCCCGATGACGCCCAGCACCTCTCCCTCCCGCACCTCGAAGGACACGTCCCTGAGAGCCCAGAATGTGTTCGGCTCCGGTCCCGCCTGAGGATGGTCGCGGGGGATCATCAACTCCTTCTCCCCCACGCGCTTCAGCGGGTCCTCGCGGCCCAGCATCAGCGCCCACCTGCGCTTCAGCGCATCCTGGAACGTCCCGGCGCCGATGGAACCCAGGCGGTACAGCTTGGAGACGTTATAGGCTTCGATGACCGGCTTCGACACGTCAGATGTAGTCCACGAACTTCCGCTCGATGCGCCCGAACGCCGCGAGTCCCGTGAGGAACAACGCCAGGGTGAGCGCTGCCGACAGCCCGACGTGCAGCGGCGTGATGGCCGCCCTGCCCAGGAAGGCGTAGCGCGTCCCCTCCACCACCGCGACCATCGGATTCAGAGCCATCCACAGACGGAAGCGCTCCGGCACCTCCGAGAGCGGCACGATGATGAACGACGCGTACATCCAGATCTGCACCAGGAAGGACATCAGGTGCTGCAGGTCCCGGTACTGCGAGGTGATGGCCGCCAGCCAGAGCCCCACTCCGCAGGCGAGCATCGCGGTCTGGAGGACCAGCAGCGGGAACAGCGCGACGGTCCAGTTCGGCTGCATCACGGCTCCCGCCTCGGTGGCGTACCGGTAGTATGTCCAGAACGCCAGGAACGTCGCGAACTGCAGCGCCAGCGCGATAAGGTTCGAAAGGATGATGCTGAGCGGCACGACCAGCCGGGGGAAGTAGACCTTGGTGAAAAGGTTGGAGTTGACGATGAGGCAGGAGCCGATGGCCGGCAGGCTCTGCGCAAAATAACTCCACAGCAGCAGTCCGCCCAGATAGAACGGGACGTGCGGCATCCCGTCCGTGCCCAGACGGGCCACGTTCCCGAAGATGACCGTGAACACCAGAGTGGTCAGGAGGGGCTGGATGACGAACCACGCCGGTCCCAGCACCGTCTGCCGGTACTTCGAGACGAAATCCCGGCGCACAAGCAGGAGCGTCAGGTCCCGGTAGTGGACCAGCTCCTTCCATCTGATGTTGAACCATCCGCGGCTGGGCTCTATGACCAGCTCGTAGTCAGCGGCGGGCAATGCTACCTCGCTTCAGCGGCCGGCTGCAGCCGGCCGCGACACCGGGGGCAGGAGCGGGCAGCGTCAGGTCCGGCTGCCATTCTCCGTCTCAGAGATTCTTTCCATCCTCTCCCCGCGTTGCTCATACGTCCTTTGGCGCAGGGAAAGTTGCAGAGCGTCCGCCGGGCCGGCCGTTCTTGCGCCTCCTTCCAACTGCGGCCGTCGTTCCCGCCGCGCGGGGCGGCGCCGCTCCAGGCTCAAGGGAGGTCTTCCGGACCCGCGCCGCCCCGCTCCCGAAGCCTCGATATCTCGGCGAGCTGCTCCCGCACGGTCCTGGAGGCCCGCAGGTTTTCCTCTTCCGGCAGACAGAAGGAGCGGAGCACCTCCCGCATCCTTCGCACGCGGGCCGGTTCGGAGGACGCCAGGTCTCTCAGTTCGTTCGGGTCGTCGGTCAGATTGAACAGCTCGTGCGGAGCGCCGATGTGGTAGATGAGCTTCCAGTCGCCCTGCCGGAGCAGGAACGAACTGGTGCGCCGGCCGTGGCCGTGATACTCGCTGAAGACCGGGCGGCTGCCGTCACAATCCGCGATGTCCTGAAGCGCCGTGCCGGCCCATCCCGCCGGGCGCTCCCGATGCCGCCCCAGCGCCCGGAACATGCCGGCCTGCAGGTCCAGCAGGTCCACCGGCGTGCTGACGCGCCGCCCCGCTCTGAAGCCCGGTCCGGACACGATGAGCGGCACCCGCGCGGAGTCCTCGTAGAGCGCGCTCTTCCGCCACATCCCGAACTTGCCCAGCATCTCGCCGTGGTCCGACGTGTAGCAGGTCACCGTGTTCTCCCGGAGCCCGGCAGCCCCGAGCGCGTCCAGCACCTCTCCCAGCATCCGGTCCACGAACGTGACCCGCGCGAAGTAGCCCCGGCGGTTCCCCCGGACGTTCTCCTGCGTCCATGCGGGATGCTCGTCCTGGAAATGTGTGCGCAGCTCCACCGACTGGGGATGCGACGCCGTGGGAGCCTCCCGCCCGGCAGGAGGCAGGTCCGGCTCGGGATACAGGTCCCAGTCCTCCCGCGAGCAGACGTGCGGGAAGTGCGGAGCGGTGATGTTCACCGCCAGCAGCCACTGACGGCCCTGCCTGTTCAGTGCCGCGCCGCGCTCCCGGATCCACCGGCAAGCCGCTCGGACCATCTCCTCGTCTCCGGAATACGCCCCGGCGTGCGGTCCGTAGTCCGATGCCACCCCGTACGCGCCCGCGCGCACTTTCAGAGGCCGCCTCCTGATGTTCCAGTCGCCGGGTGGAGGCCGGTCGATGGGGAAAATCATCTCGTCGAAGCCCAGCCTGTCCGAAGCGGCGTAGGCGTCCATCTTGCCGATGTAAGCCGTGTGAACGCCCGCCCGGCTCAGCACTTGGCCATACGAGGGGAACCGGTACTCCGGAGGCGAGTCCGGTGCGTTGTAGCGGGGCTGGAAGACGCTGCAGTTGGAATATGCGCGGACCTCGTGCACCCGCCTGCCCGAGACGAACGAGGAACGGCACGGCATGCACAGCGGAGACGGGCAGTAGGCGTTCTCGTAGACCGTGCCTTCTGAAGCAAGACGCGCCATATTGGGAGTCCGGATGAAGTCCGGGTATCCCGCGCACGGGTAGACTGACGAATAGCGCGGGTTGTGTTCGTCCGACATGAACAGCAGGAAGTTCACCGGCGCTCCCGCCCCGCCCGCGACGGGCGGCATGCCCGGCCTGCAGATGGCCAGTCCCGTGGCGGCCGCGGCGCCTCTCACGAACTCCCTGCGCTTCAATCTCCGCTCCGTTTCACTGCCGTGCCTTCTTTCCGGGCCAGTGTTCGGACTCCGTCCGCATCGACTCCATCAGTCCCGCAAGCCTGGCCGCCACCTCCGGCCGCTGATGCGCCAGATCGTGCCTCTCGCCGATGTCGGTGCCGAGGTCGTAGAGTTCCACGGGCTGTCCGGCATCGTTGCGCACCGCCTTCCATCTGCCGTCGCGCACCGCCTGGGCGAAGCGGCCTTCGTGAAACTCCCAGTAAAGGGGAGGGTGGGAGAACCTGCGTCCCTCCAGGGCGGCGCTCACGTCCATCCCGTCGATGCCGGACGGCACGCGCGCCCCCGCCAGAGTGCAGGCTGTCGGCAGGAAGTCCCAGAAAGCCCACACCTGGTCCGAGACCTGTCCCGCCCGGATGCGGCCCGGCCACCTTGCGATCATGGGCACCCGGATGCCCCCGTCGTACAGGTCTCGCTTGATGCCGCGCAGCGGGCCGCTCGAGTTGAAGAACTCGGGGATGGCCCCTCCCTCCCGGTGAGTGCCGTTGTCGCTCGAGAACAACACCAGCGTCTGCCCGTCTATCCCCAGTTCCGACAGGAGCGCGAAGAGCCGTCCGATGTCCCGGTCCATCCGGGTGATCATTGCGGCGTGGTTCTTCTGGTTCTGAGGCCAGTCCGTCCCGCCGTAGGGGTAGTCGCTGGGCACCGGCATCCCGTCCAGGGGGTTCTCGCTGAGGGCGTGCGGGATGGTGTACGCCAGATACAGGAAGAACGGGCCGTTCCGGTTCTCGCGGACCCAGCGGAGCGCGTCCTCGGTGAACAGGTCGTGGCTGTATGCTCCCTCGGGCACCGCCACCTTCTCCTCGTTCCTCCACAGATAGTCCGTGTAGTAGTAATGCGCGTGGGTCTGATTGAGGTATCCGAACCAGTAGTCGAAGCCCTTGCGGTTGGGGATGCCGGTGGTGTCCGGCTCACCCAGCCCCCACTTGCCGATGACCGCGGTCGCGAATCCCGCCTCCTTCAGCAGTTCGGCCACCGTGGTATCCTCCGGGCGCAGCGGCACGCGTTCGTTCCCGCGGATGTGCGCGTGTCCCGTGTGATACCCGGTCATCAGGCAGCACCGGGAGGGGGCGCACACCGTGCTGCCCGCGTAGCAATCCGTGAACCGGATGCCCTCCCGGGCCATGCGGTCCAGATGCGGGGTGCGTATCATCGTCTGGCCGTAGCACCCCAGGTCGCCGTATCCCAGGTCGTCCGCAAGGATGAAGATGATGTTGGGACAGCTGCCCCGCAGGCCCGTCCGCGAAGCTCCGGCTGTCTTTGCCGCCGCGCTCAGAGCGGCCGCTCCCGCCGCCGCCAGAAAGCTGCGCCTGCTGATGCGTTCCATCGCCGCCAATGTCCCCCCCAACTCACCATACGAACACAGTCCCCAGCAGCTTCTCCGGCTCATCCCGGAGCGTCTCGTAGATGGCCGGAGCCTGGTCCACGGGCACGACATCCTGCACCAGAGGCCCCAGCTTCAGCTTCCCGTCGCTCGTCAGACGGTGCACCATCTGAAGGTCGCTCCGGTCGAAGTGGCTGTTGTGCCTGATGGTCACCTCCCGCATCTGCGCGGGGTTGAAGCTGTAGCGCACTTCGAATCGCCCGGCGATGAGCATCACCCGGCCTCGCGTCTTCGCCGCGCCGATGAGCCGGTCCTCCATCCCCGGCGCCCCTGCGAAGTCCATCACCACGTCGAAGGACTCCTCCCGGAAGACCTCTTCCGGCGCGACGTCCGTGCTGTTCAGCACTTCCCGGGCGGCGCCTATCTCCCGCGCTGTCTCCAGACGGGGCTCCACGATGTCGCAGATGGTGACCTCCCCGCCCATCAGCGCCGCGATCTGCGCCGCCGCCTGTCCGATGACCCCGGCGCCCACGATGAGCACCCGCTCCCCCGGACGGATGTCCGCGTGGCGGCAGGTGCGCATCGCCACGCTCGCCATCCCGAACAGCGCGGCGTGTCTGCGGTCGACGTTGGGGCGCAGACGCACCACCAGCCCGTCTTCCGGGAATGTCGCAAACTCCAGATGGTCCGACGACGAGTATACGATGTCACCCGGCCGCAGGGTGGTCACGGCGGGTCCGCATTCCACCACCTCTCCCACGTTCTGATATCCCCACGGAGCGGGCAGGCGGTCGTCGGAGTGGGCGTAGTTCCCTTTGATGAGGTCGTTTCGCTCCGTACCGTTCGTGACGCCGGAATAGACGGTGCGGGTGCGGACCTCGTTGCCCTGCGGGGGCGGCGCGTCCGGCCAGTCACGCACCAGCACCTTCTCCCGGCGCCCGTCAGGAAGCAGGCGGGTCACAAGCGCGCGCATGAGCGGTTCCTCGGGGTCGTCACGGGCCGGCCTGCCGGTAGCGGCCGGTGGGGACGCGCTCCAGGCGCAGACGGGGGATGTATCCTTCCTGCTCCATATAATGGTGGCCGGGAGGATGGCATCCCTCGGGAAGCGTGCCGTTCAAGACCGCGATGCGGAAATCCTCGCTGTTCGGGCCGTCCGACCCGTGCTCGAATCCGGCCGGCACCATCCACACGTCCCCCGCTTCCAGCGTGAACTCCTCCCGGCGGCCGTCGTGGTCGATCCAGTAACCCGTCCCCCGTCCGCTCAGGATGAGCCAGGTCTCATCGTGGTCGTGGAAGTGCTTTTCGCACTGTGGAAGCAGGAACCCCTCGTTCATCAAGCCTTTGTAGAGAGCCATCCGGCCTCCCGTCCGTCAGAACACGTCCCGGGCCCCCTTCGACACGTCCCACAGGTGCTGGGGGCGCGAAGGGTCGGACATCGAGTCGTCATAGTAGTACCAGTTGCCGTCGTATCCGCTGAACGCGTTGTAGGGAATCTCGATGTGCCCCACGTGGCAGTCCAGGAACACCGCGTTCACCCGTTTTGTCTCGGTGGTCTTCGGCTGGTTCCACAGGAGAGGGTTCGCGGCGTCCGAGTGCCACGCCTCCTCGTAGAACAGGCAGGTCTTCGAGGGGTAGGCGACGGCCGACTGCTTGATGGGCCGTTCGTAGTAGTTCGCGTAGTAGTTCAGCGCGTGCTTGAAGTAGTAGCTGCTGCCCACCTCGAACGGCAGCCAGACGATCCCCTGCATCTGCTGCTTCTTGCTGTCCTTCCACTCCAGGGGGCACTTGAAGATGGCAAGCGACTTCGTGTACGGCCAGAGCGCCTTTGCCAGCCCGGCGGGCTGTCCCGCGGAGTCCCGGTAGCGGTGCGAGAACTCCTGGATCCAGCGGCTGCCGAGCGCGTTGGAGTAGGGGTTCTGGTAGGGGATGCCGACCGATG
>FWWM01016094.1_pt1 | contig 11240 bp, 9 predicted proteins | sample 2228351 | NCBI WGS metagenome assembly FWWM01 (sample SAMEA103939774, study PRJEB20133) | metagenome
ACAAAGCGCAGCGGGAGATTCTCTCATGCTTGTCAAGTTCAGGGACTCACGCTGTGGCGCGCTGGGGCTGAAAAACCGTCTGGTCCCGGAATATCGCCCAGGCCCAGATCAGCATCTTGCGGGCGGCCGCCATCAGGGCCAACTTCTTCGCCTTGCCCCGGCCGACCAGCCGCTGGTAGAACTCCCGCAAGACGTTCCGCCCCCGCACGCCCCCCAGCGCACCCATATACAACCGACGCCGCATCCGCCGATTCCCCTGCCGGGAAATCTTCCGGCGTTTGCGCACGCTCTCACCGCTTTCATACGGCAGCGGGTCCAACCCCACGTACGCCGTCAGCCCTTTGGGGCTACCCTGCCCATCCGTCATGGTGCTCCAGCGGTACAGGAGCACCAGAATAAACAGCACGTTCCGTTTCCCGATGCCCGGCACCGTTTGCAACCGCCGGGCCAATTCCTGAAGATGGGGGTGTGCCTTCAAGTGCTCCTTGATAGCCCGATCTATGGCGGCCACCTCCCGCTCCAGGTGGGCGATGCTCTCTTCTATGCTCTGGGCTACCACCCCCTGGTACTTCTTCTGCGCCCGCAGGGCATGCTGGCGGTTGCGCTCCTGCCGGAGCATCCCTGCCAGGTCTTCCCGCCGCTCCAGGAGAGTTTCCAGTTGGGCCACCTCCTCCGGCAGCGGTTTCCAGGGAGGGAGAGTCTGTGCCGCTCCGTAGCGGGCCAGCACTGCTGCGTCCACCCGGTCGGTCTTGGCCCGAATCCCGCAGCCGCGGGCCCATTCCCGCACCCGCTTGGGGTTGGGCAGGCTGATCTTCCAGCCCTGGCGGTAGGCGAAGATGGCTAGCGGCTGTTCGTAGCCACCGGTCGGCTCCATCACCAGGTGGATTTCCGTGGCGCCGTAGGTCTCCAGCGCCTTGCGGAGGGCGTGATGGAGTTTCTCAAAGCCATCGGGGTCGTTGGAGAAAGAGCCCAACGAAACCACCTGCTCTCTGGAGGAGCAGAGAGCCACATCCAGAGTCTTCCGACTCACGTCCACACCGACAGTAAGGGTTGACATAATACACCTCCGGATAGGGATTTCCCTCCCACGGTCGCCAGGGGGAATGGCCTGGGGCGCCCGAAGCATCCTGGTATGCGGGCTCGGAGGGCCCTCCATTCTCTGCGCTCTCCCAGGCCGGGGAACCGGTCTACGGACGGGCTCTTTAGGCCCTGGGGCGATGACACCGGTTTTCCCGGCGACGGAGAGAGGTGCATAATATGATACCCGGAGGAGGTTTCCTTTTCAAGGCGGAGGACCTATCTCCAGAACGGACTGGAAGTCCTGGGGCGACTTCGGTCTCTCCGCCAAAGTGCATGATACCAGGGGCGACGCATGCGTCGCCCTTACAGCCTGCGCAGCAGGGTTATGCTGTAGGAGCGGCTTTGAAAGCCGCCCTTACCCGGAGGGTTCACCCTCCGGCGGGGATGGCTGAATAGTTACGTTTTGGGATGAGTTACGGCGCGCCGCCAGTTCTTCTGGCCCCTCCTCCTGCCCCTATCACCGGCAGGCCGAGAGAGATGTCGCAGGTTGGCGTTGTTCTGGACCCGTGTATAATTGCAGATAGACCGCGGATATCCAGCGAAAATTCCAACCAATGAGACTTTGTGAAGGCAAGGGCTGCCGCCCCCCATCTTTTAGCAGGAGGCAAACATATGTCCATCCACCTCATTCGCTATGCCACACCGGATGCTCCCCGTTGGGGAATCGTTGAAGGAGAAATCGTCCGGGAAATCCAGGGAGACCCATTCGGCCGGTGGACAACAGGGGCAGCGATAGGGGAACTGAGCAAAATGACCCTGCTGGCTCCTGTTGCCCCCACCAAGATTCTCTGCGTAGGGCGCAACTACCCTGCCCACGCGGCCGAGCACGGCGCGGAGGTCCCCGCCGAACCCCTTCTGTTTTTCAAGCCCCCCAGTGCTCTTATCGGTCCGGACGCCTCCATTATCCTGCCGCCCCAATCGCAGCAAGTGGAATACGAGGCGGAACTGGCGGTCGTCATCGGCCGCCGCTGCCGCTCGGTGCAGGCAGAGGAAGCGTGGGCCTATGTCCTGGGCGTCACCTGCGCCAACGACGTCACCGCCCGTGACCTGCAACGACGGGATGGTCAGTGGACGCGCGCCAAGGGCTTTGATACCTTCTGTCCGGTGGGGCCATGGGTCGTTGTAGGGGTCTCCGAAGAGGAAATGGCCGATCGCGCCGTCATCTGCCGGGTGAACGGCGAGGTTCGCCAATACGGGCGCACGTCGGAAATGGTCTTCTCCCCAGCGGACCTGATCGCCTATGCCTCTTCCGTAATGACGCTGGAGGTAGGCGACCTCCTCCTGACGGGCACTCCGTCTGGGGTCGGCCCGCTCCATGAGGGGGATGTGGTAGAGGTGGAGGTAGAGGGGGTTGGCATGCTGCGCAATTTCGTCGCTCGTCCCTCCACTCCGTAGCAGAAATGGGGAGTTACGGGGCAGCGTTTCACCGCTGCCCCGCAACCTTTACCGCGCCAGCATCTGTTCCCAGTTCAACGGGGAGTCCGTATCCACGTTGGGGTTGAAGTTGGGGTCGTCGCTGAGGATGTACTCCCCCGGCTGTTCGCCCAGGCATACGCGTTGAGAAGGGAGTTCCACCTCGTATCCCTTACCTGGAGGGAGACCGTGGCAGGCATCCCCACGTTCTGCAGGTTCCAGACCACGCCGCCGCGCGTCTGCCAGCCTGCGGGGACCAGCATACGGAAGCACTCCAGCCCGGTTCCCTGGGGGTCATCCATCCGGAAGGGCCACAGTTGCACCCCGCGCACCACGGTCTCTTCCGGGGCCTGGCCGGGCTCTGCGCCCCTGCGGGTGATCACCAGGCTGGAGCCGCAATACTGACACACCAGATGGCCCGGCGTGTGGGGCACGGTCGCCCCACACTGGGGGCATTTGGGGGTCTAACCTCAGCGCTTTCGTTTCCCGCCATTATGCGCTCCTGTAACTGTTCTGGCCGTTGCGGGAGACGGATTCTCCTACGTCGGGGCAAAGCATTGCCTGCCTTCCGCACAAGTCCATTCCCCGACTCAATGCCAGCCCTGCGGCCAACGCTCGGTGGGGTACAGAACCGTCCGGAGCAGCGGCCCCGCATTTCAATCATACATATTACTGGACTCTGGCGAAAATTGGTTGAACAAGTTTAAAAAGCAAGATTTTCCCTTCCGGCGAATGGCATGCGAAAAGAACCTGTGGTCGGTGTGGTCATAGAACCAATCCACCGGTTCCAGATGACGGGCAGCCTTGTCTTTCTCCCCGAAGGAATCGTCAATGTTGATAAAAATGACCCGCGGCGCCCTGATGCGCTCTGCGGTCTGCAGGAGTCACGCCATCTGAAACTTCCGTAAGGCGGTGCGGACCTCCCCCGCCTGCCAGGGGCTGATGCGCAGGAAGTCGGCCATGTTGGAGGCGTCTGGCGCTTCCACGAACTGATGCTGGAGCGCTGCAAGCGTCTTCCGGTCCTCGCAGACCAGCGGGGCGTCGGCCAGATTCCGCAGATGCCGTCGCTGGGGCCGGCTCAGTTGCAAGCCGAGGTGACCATAGAACGTGCAAGTTTCCTGGAAGGGTGTAAAATTTAGTATAACGCTTGCAGACAGGCCCCCCACCACAGTGAACGGCACACACGCTCTGATAAGGAGGCTCTATGAGCATTCCTGCTCCAGAAAACATCATCCGTGCTCCCGCCGAGGTGCGATGCCGGGCCGAACTGGAACGCCTGCAGGAATGGGACCAATGGCCCAGGCCTCCGGGCTGGCAACTCTCCCCTCGCGCGGTGGAGACATTCATCCTGGGCGATTCCCGACTCCGCATCCGCCCCAAATACATCGGCGAGCGGGAACGGGTACAGATCGCCATTGCCACCTTGGTGAGCGACCGGGCACTCCTGCTGGTTGGGGAACCGGGGACAGCCAAATCGTGGCTCTCGGAACATCTGAGCGCGGCCATCTGCGGAACTTCCCAACTCACCGTTCAGGGCACCGCCGGTACCACGGAAGACCAGATCAAGTACTCCTGGAACTACGCGCTTTTAATTTCCGAGGGGCCGACGGAGCGATCTCTGGTGCCCAGTCCGGTGTTAACGGCAATGCGCTTGGGCCGGATCGCCCGCCTGGAGGAGATCACCCGCTGCGCCTCCGAAGTACAGGACGCCCTCATCTCCATCCTTTCGGAGAAAACGATCGCCATCCCGGAACTGGAACGCATTGAGTACGCCCGACGGGGTTTTAACATTATCGCCACCGCCAACACCCGCGACCGCGGCGTAAACGAGATGTCTTCGGCCCTCAAGCGACGCTTCAACTTCGTGGAACTCCCGGTTATCGCCGACCTCCAGCTGGAAATCCAGATCGTCCGCCAGCGCACCCAGGAGATGCTGGAAGAGCAGGGGTTACCTATGTCCCTCCCGGACGATTTTCTGGAGACGCTGGTGACCGTCTTCCAGGAACTGCGCCGGGGGCAAACCCTGGACGGTCAGCAGAAGGTCAAGAGTCCCTCTACCGTGATGAGCACTGCTGAGGCCATCAGTGTGCTCTTTGGCGGCTGTCTGCTGGCTCACTATTTCGGGGATGGCACACTCCACGGCGGTCATCTGGTTCGTTTGCTGATGGGCGCCGTCACGAAAGAGGACCGCAGTGACCTGGAAACGCTGGGGGAATATCTGGAAGTCGTCGCCAGCAAGCGCAGGGGGCGGATATGGAAGGAGATCGCCGAGGCCCGGCGGCTGCTGCGCATTTTGTAAAAGGACCGGCGATACGCGTTCGGGGCGTCCATATCCTGCCGGTGCGCCACCATTCTCCCGCGCTGGCGCGGGCGGTGGAAGAGATCATCCGCACAGTGCGCCCGCAACGGATACTGGTGGAGGGCCCCAGCGATGCCAATCCCCTCATTAACATCCTGACCGACCCACAGACCGTGGCGCCCGTTGCCATCCTGGCCTATCGCCCGCCGGAGACGCGTGGTGTTGTCGCCCATGCGGATCTCTCCCTTCACTTCTGCTTTTACCCTTTTTGCGACTATTCCCCCGAACTGGTCGCCCTTCGGGTCGCGCAGGAACTGGGGATCCCCGCTCAGTTCTGCGACATCCCGGCCAGTGTTGTCCTGGCCCGCTCCGAGACCGTCCCGTTGTCCCCTGACCAGGCTGTTCCTCCCCCTGCCGATGTTCCTATCTGGGAACGGGCGGCCCAGCGGATGGGTTTCCGTTCTCGCGAGGAATGGTGGGAGGAAGTGTTTGAATCCGGAAGGCTGGACACCTGCTCCCTTCTCCAGCAGGTGCAGGCCTGGGGGGAATTGATCCTCGGCGAATTCCCGCCCTCCGAATACGACGCCCTGCGCAATGCCTGGATGTGGCATCAGGTGGAACAGGCGATAGACGAGGGGGTGCCGCCGGAGGCGATTGTCCTGGTCGTCGGTGCGGCCCACAGCGCGGCCTTCGTCCGGCCCGACTTCCGGCCCAATGCCGATCTCCGCTCTATTACCGAGGCCCCTCCTGCGGAACTGGTGGTCATCCCCTACTCCTTCCCCCGTCTCTCGGAACACTCGGGGTATGGCGCAGGGAACCGCGCCCCCCAGTTCTACCAGGAAGTCTGGCAATTCGGCACACTGGAGATGGCGACCTGCGCCGCGCTGACCCGGATGGTCGGCCAGATGAAACATCAGGGAGACCTCGCCTCCCACGCCGACGCCATAGAGGCGTTCCGCCTGGCGAAGGTGCTGGCCTACATGCGCTCCAAGACCCAGCCGGGAGTGGACGAAGTTACCGATGCCTGTATCACGCTGTTCGGGCGCGGCGATATCCAGCGCATCCTGATGCCGCTCCAGCGGGTGCTCATCGGTGAGCGCGTGGGGTACGTCCCTCCCCACGGACAGCGATGGCCCCTCCAGACCGAGTTCCACACCCTGGCCCGTCAACTGGGTATCCCCATTAAGGACGAGGGCACCGACCTGCGGCTCAACCTGGCCGAACCCCACGCCGTCCAGCAGTCTATCTTCCTACACCGCTTGACCGTCGCCGGGATTCCTTTTGCCGAATACCGCGGGGGAGAGGCCGCGACCTATCAGCATATGGGGCGCCTGCGGGAACACTGGTGGGTGAACTGGACTCCTCTGACGGATGCCGCGCTGGCAGAGGCAGTCCGATACGGGAATACCTTGCGGGAAGTGGCCTGCAATCGCCTCCGCCCCCAACTGGCTTCCCGGGACTCCCTGGAGGAGGTGAGCAAGGCAGCGCTGGAAGCGGTGCTTTGCGACCTACCCGAACTGTATGACGAGGCCCTGGAAGCACTGGAAGATGCATCGGTGCGGGATAGAGACTTCGCCCGCCTCGCTCGGGCTGCCTACCAGGTGGCCTCTGTGATAGAATATGGCGCCTCTCGCTCAGTCCGTCGGGAGGTGTTTGAACCCCTCCTGCATCGCCTGTATACCCGGGCCTGCATCCACCTCCCGACTAACGCCCACTGCGGCGACGAAGAAGCCCGGACCCTCGGCCACGGTATGCGCCTGGTAGATGATCTCGCCCGACGCCTCCCCTACCTGGATACTTCCCAATGGCTTCGGAGCCTGCGGGATACCACTTTCGCCGAGAGCACGCATCCCTACCTGCAGGGAGTGGGCATCGGCCTGATGCTGACATGTTCCGCAGAGGGCGATGAGTCGTCTCTCCTCCTGGCCCGACGCGCCCTCTCTCCAGGCAACCCACCCGACCATGCCGCGCAATTTACCGAGGGGCTTCTCCAGGCCAATCCCGGCGTCGTCGTGCGCTCCCGCCCCCTCGTCCGGTGGCTCCACCAATTCGTCCTTTCCATCCCCCAGGATCAGTTCGTCCAGGCTCTACCGATGCTGCGTCGGGCCTTCGGCGGGCTGGCGAAGAGCGATCTCGTCTATCTGATGGCAAACCTCCGGGCGCTCATCTTCGGCGAAGCGCCGCCCGACACGGTGCCCAGAGGGCTCCCGCCCCTACCGATCCGCCCCGACGAATTGGAAGAACTGCTGCGTTCTCTGGATTGGCTATGTCCCACCAACCTGTCCAGCATCCCCTCATAGACCAGTTGCGCTCGGCCATCCGGCACGCCCTGGTACTGGGGCTGGAGACTCCCGGCGCTCTGGACCCCCTGACCCGGCTGGCAGAGCCCCTGCGGGCCGCCGGCCTGACGGCGCTGGGCGAGCGCATTGAGGAGATCCGTCATCTGCAAGGCGCGGATGAGTCGGTGTATGTCCGGATGATGAACGAACTGGTGCGCCTCTGGCAGGTGAGCCAGCAAATCCTCCTGCGCGTCCAGCCGGTTTACCGCCTCCCGGAAACCGTGCTGAAGGCCCCCCACTCTACCGATGGCGGTTGGCTGGTCCTGGAACCGGCGCCGGAGTCTCCCTGGGTCGCCCTCCTGGAGGGAAGTGCTCCGCTAATCGTCACCGTCCCCCGCATACAGGCCGAAATAGAACGCTGGCAGCCCGGCGAACCCTTTCAGCCTATCCTCATCGGCCTTTCCCACAGCGCCCTGACCCAGATAGCCGGGAGACGGCTGCACCAGTTGGGCGCTCAGGCTGTCCCCATTCTCCTGCGCCTGATCCGGTTCCGTAACCAGATGGTGAGCATCCGGGCGTGGGAAGTCCTCCTGGACCTCTACGAAGAAGGATTGGTATCGCCAGAGGAGATTACCCCCCACATTGACCAGTGCCCCCTGGCAATGGGGCTGGTCCGGCGACTTTCGCACCTGAACCTGCCGCTTCCGTCGCCGAAAGCCCGAGCCACACCGTCCAGACCTTCTCCGGCGGGGATTCGGGGATGGGTTCAACGGCTGCGGAGTGACACTCCTGTCCCGGAGGAAGTCACCATCCGCAACGCATTGACCGAAACTCTACAGAAGGGACTCTCCCGCTCCAGCCTCCAGGAAATCGTGCGCCGTTACGGCTTCTATCTGATGCTTTTGTCCGAAGACGACCCGCTGATTGGTCGTCTGATAGACGAGATAGAAGCGCTGGCCCGTTCTCACACGAGCCGAATGAATCTCCTGGCCTGTGTGCCTCATCCCCGCATCACTCATCTTCTTCTGAACCAGCCCAGTGCGGACCCCTGGAGCCTGGCGACCCACATTGAGGCTACGCTGGACTATCGTCTGATCCCCCAGTTGCTGAAATACCGGCCGGCACCGTCTCCATCTGTCCTGATCTCCGTTCCCGAACCGGAACACTTCCCCGGGCTGGAATTTGACGTATTTTTGAAGGTGATCAGGGTGGGTGATAGTCTCCTCATCCCACTGGTATGGCGGGATGCACCGAAGGAGTTGCACCACTTCGGTGAGGTCGCCCGCTATCTGGCCGAAGCATGGAGGAATGAGACCGACAAGAAGAAACGGGCTGTGGCCCGGCGGATTCTGAAGGAGGCAGGGGAAGATGTCTGATCCGGGCGACGCTCTCCTGCGCTGGCGGTTGATCCTCGGCCAACGGGCGGAGGAGCAGGACCCCGCTTTCCTTCTGGGGGTCTTACCTCCCTCCTGGCCCGACCTGCCCGATGCTATCTCCCTGGGCGACCTGGACCAGGCTCTGGCGTTTATCTACGAAGACGGCTGGCGTCGCGGCGGCACCGCCGACCCTCTTCCCTATCTCCCGCGCTGGCTGGACCTGATGCGAGGTCTTTACAAAGAAGAAACCCTGGCAATGGTGCAGAAAGACGCCTTTGAGCGCACCGGATTGGCGGAATTCCTGCTCCAGCCGGAAATCCTCTCCCGCCTGGAACCTAACGTTCAACTCGCTGCCGCCCTGCTCCGCTACCACGGGTACGCCCCCGACACACTGAAGGAGTCCATACGGCAGATTATCCGGGTGGTCGTAGAGGAACTGCGCCGCCGATTGGAGGATCGGGCCCGGCAGACGGTCATCGGCGCCCTGCGGCGCAACCGGCACACTCCCCTGCGGACGTACCGCAATCTGGATTGGCGCACCACCATCCGTCGCAACCTGAAACACTATATGCCGGAGCGTCGGACCGTTGTGCCGGAACGGCTCTACTTCTGGTCTAACGAACGTCGCTTTCGCGACTGGCAGGTGATTATCCTGGTGGACCAGAGCGGCAGTATGGCCGAATCGGCGATCTATGCCAGCATTATGGCGACAATCTTCGCCTCGCTGAACGCGTTGCAAACGCACCTGATCCTCTTCAGTACCGAAATCGTGGATATGAGCGATTATCTGCACGGCGATCCGGTAGAGATGCTTTTCGGCCTGCAACTGGGAGGGGGTACCGACATCGCCAGGGCGGTTGCCTACGGCGCTCAACAGGTGCGGCAGCCGGAAAAGTGCATCTTTGTACTGATCACCGATCTGTACGAAGGGGGAAATCCTCAACAGTTGCTGGCCACGCTGAAATCCCTTCGCGAGAGCAAAGTGCACGTTCTGTGTCTGCTGGCTCTGGAAGAAGGACGCCCGGCCTATAACAAAGATCTGGCGCGACAGATCACCGCGCTGGACATCCCCACGTTCGCTGCCACCCCCAACCGACTCCTGGAAGTGATGGAGCGCATTCTTCGCGGCGGAGGAGGGTGAGATGCGAGCAATGGCAATGGAAGAAGTGCGCCAGTTGTGCGACGGTGCGACGTTCCAGAACGCGCGTCAGATCATCGCCAGCGGCGCCGTTCAGGAGACTGCCCGCACCGAGGCCGCTCTGTTTGCCCGGGTAATGGGAGCGAAACCCTACACCGTCACTATCCGCTTCGCCGAGGATAAAATCGCCACGAAATGCACCTGCCCCGCCGCCCGTTTCGCCCCTATCTGTAAGCATGCCGTGGCCGTCCTGATCCTCTGGGTGGAATCCCCGGACCGGTTTGTGATGGGAGAAGAAAGGTCGGAATCCCAATCCCGGCGGGCTGCTCCTCCATCTGCTCCCCGCGCCCGACGGGAAAAAGTGGAACGCTCCAGTCTGCAGGCCCAGAGCGTCCTGCTGACCCTGAAACTAACGCTTCACCTGGCGCGCGGGGGAATGCTGAGCGCCACACCCGAACAGATAGACCAGCTCCGCCAGATCGCAGAGAATCTCTCCGCTCAGAAAACTCGCCGACTGGCTCAGACCGTTGGGCGGATCGCCGACCTGATCCAGGCCGTCGGCTCCATCGGTGGGTCCGCCTTAGAAGACACGTACGTGGAACTTCTCGCCGGGCTGTGGCTGACGGCCCGCGCTCTGCAGGAGCACTACGACGGACGGCGGCCACTTCCCGCGGAACAACTGGAAGAGATGGTAGGACACACCTGGCGTGATGGTGACCTGACGGTTCGGGAGGACGTCCGTTTGATGGAACTGGCCTATGAAAACCTCATCACTCCGACGGGGTTTCGCCTGGACATCAGCCACCTGATAGACCTGGATGAGGGGACGCTCTATCGGGAGATGAAGATCACCCCTCTCCATATCCGCTCAGCCGTGGCGGAATACAAACCGGCGCGCCCCCGACCGTTTCGGGCCCACCGGATCGGCGTCTATCCGGGATACGCGCCCCGGCGGATCAAAATCTTCTCCGAAGAAATTCTCCCGGGACTGCCGGATTGGTGGGAAGCCCTTCAGTCCTGCGCCCTGCGCTCCGTTCCGGCCCTGCGCAGGGCACTCTGGGAGCACGCCTCTGACCCATTTGCGCCCTCCTCTCTGACGGCCCTCGTGGCGCCAGCGAAGCGGGTCTGGTGGCAGGGCCGGGCGTGGCTGGCCGATGAGGCCGGGGAATTACTCCCCCTGCACATTCGCACGATGTCGGAAGGGCTTCAGGAAAACGAATTTCCCCTGGAACACGCCCTCGTTATCGCGGAAATGCCGCTCCTTTTCGGCTATCTCCGGATTCTGAATGGAGAACTGGGATTCCTGCCGCTGAGCGGTATCACGGAAAACGGGGTGGAAACACTGCGGTGTGGGGTCTACTTCGCCTGATGCTCACCGGGAGACGTTCGTATGCCAAGGGGACGTTTTCGTAGGACAACTGCGAGCAGTTGTCCTACTGGATTTTCTCTGCGGTGAGTTAACTTGTCGGTTTGAGGCGCAGCTTCGTTAGACAATTACACCACAACAATAAAAATCGGTCCGAACAACTCTTCCTGCCAGACCCGCACCGCGCCCTGCTTGATCAACTCCAGCACCGCCAGCAGGGTGATGATCACCTCCACCCGGCTGGCGCTCGCCGAGAGCACGTCCTGAAAGCAGATACGGCCCGTGCGCG
>FWWM01016096.1_pt1 | contig 11239 bp, 9 predicted proteins | sample 2228351 | NCBI WGS metagenome assembly FWWM01 (sample SAMEA103939774, study PRJEB20133) | metagenome
AGTTCTCAAGGTAGTGGTGCTAACGGCACTCTCTCCTGAGAGGGTCATAAGGGACCTCTCTGTCCTGAAAGATATTCTCTTTCAAGGCTTGTGGGGAGACCCGAGAAGGGCGCAAGTTCCCGCTTCAGGGGGCGGGGGCGTAGTCTGTGTGAAAACACAGGCTATTTTCGGAATACCCTGAAATTTATCACTCCATTATAAGATGGGCTATAGCCTCAATGTGGTATGTGTTTGGAAAGTTATCTATCATATGAAGTTTAGTTATCTTGTAGCCTCCCTTTACCAGGACTTTTAGGTCCCTGGCAAGGGTGGTGGGTTCGCAGGAGACATAGACCAAGCTTTTGGGTTTGTTCTTTAGTATAAGCTGGGCTTCGCCCTCTGAAAGCCCTGCCCTGGGCGGGTCAAGGAATATAAGGTCTATAATATCTCCAGCGTGTCTCTTAAGGGCAGATAATCCCTTTTCAAGCCCAAAGGTGGCATTGCTTATGGAGTTTATCTTGGCATTATACTCTGCATCCCTTATGGCGGAAGGGTTGCTATCGTATGCCATAAGAAAGTTAGACCTTTGTGCCAAAAATAGGCTAAAAAACCCTATCCCACAGTGTAGCTCCAAAACTCTGTCAAAACTATCCGTAGGCACAGCATATTCTATAAACTTCTCCCAGAGCTTGTAATTGACCTGCACAAAGGAGTCCATACTGACCCTATACCTGTAAGGCCCAACCTTTACAAAGATAAAATCCCTGCCAAGGCTATAGATTTTTCCATCCTTATAAAGCCCAAGGCCTACCACCTTTTTGGGAAGGATGTTCTCCATGAGCTTTCTTAGTTTTTCCTTTGGTATGATTTCCTCCGATATTAACTTAAGAACCAACTCTTCCTCCGTAGGAGAGCATACCACATGTATCTCCCTAAGCCCCTGCATCTTCCTTGCTAACTCTTTAAGGGAAGGTATAAGGTCGTTAATTAGAGGATGTAAGAGAAGGCATTGGTCTATTTCTACAAGGTTGTGGCTTTGGCGTTCATAAAAACCTACGGAGCTATTTTCTACCTTAAGCTGTGCCTTAACCCTATAACCGAACTCTTCAGAGTATAGGGAAGGCCCAAGGCTGTCTATATTTATCTTTCCTATTCTTTCAATAGTCTCCAAAAGCATATTCTCCTTTGCCCTTACCTGGGCCAAGTAGTCCATATGTTGTAGTTGGCATCCACCACACAAACCATAGTATTTACATGGAGCCTCTCTCCTCTCTGGAGAGGCTACCAAAACCCTTTTGGCCCTTCCCAACATGTAATCCTTTTTCTCCTTAAGGATTTCCACATCCACCCTTTCACCCGGAAGGGCATAATCCACCATAAGGCTTTTACCCTCTACGTGAGAAAGACCATACCCACCGTATATTAGCTTTTCTATATGAACGTCGTGTAAAAGCCTCATTTTAGTCTTTGTAGTGCCTCAAAGTCTTCCTCAGACATTACATCTATATACCATCCTGTAAGCTTGTTGGCAAGCTTTACATTAACACCATGCCTTCCTATGGCAAGGGAAAGTTTATCCTTTGGTACTGCCACTTCTGCCCTTTTATTCTTTCTATCAATCTTTATCTTTGATACGGGAGCAGGAGAGAGGCTTCTTTTTATGAGTTCTTCCTCGTCGGGAGTCCATCTTATAACATCTATCTTTTCACCAGACAGCTCCTCCGATATGGGCGCTATCCTTGAACCCTTTACACCAACTATCACACCCACGGGGTCTATCTTAGGGTCTTCAGAGTGGACCAAGACCTTTGCCCTCTCACCCGGCTCTCTTACCACCGCCTTTATAACTATTTCTCCCCTGCTTACCTCTGGCACCTCTTGTTCTATGAGTTTTTTGAGAAACTTAGGGTGAGTCCTTGAAAGGATTATTTCATACTTTCCCCTTTTTATCTTAACTTGAAGTAGCAGAGCCTTTAGCCTCATGCCAGGCTTGTATTCTTCCTTTTTTATCTGTTCCCTTTTTGGCAATATGCCTACCACCTTCCCCAGGTCCACTATCACATCACCCTCTTCTGTTATCTTTCTAACTATCCCAAAGACTATACTCCCTTCCTTTTCCACATACTCAAGATAACCCCTCTCTTCCTCCGCCTTTTCCAACTCCTTTAAAAACTCTTCCTTTGCCGCATACACCGCTATCCTGTTTAGGTCCTCCGTTGATATCTCCAAAGGAGACTTCTCTATCTCACCGTTCTTTTTCCGTAGCACACAGACCTTTATGTGGTCTTCCTCAAGATGGACCTCAAGGTCTTCCTTTATTTTCCTATCCTTCTTTATAGCAATGGCTATGGCGTTTTTCAAAGACCTTTCCACTATCCACTCTGGTAGATTCTTCTCCTTTGCCACCTGTTCTATAAGTTTTTTTAAGCTCTTTACCATCTTTCTGGCTCCAAGTTTGCCTTGGCTATTAAGGATAGAGGAATGTGGTATTCCTTTTCCGTCTCTCTTTCTCTTATGTGAAGTATGTTCTCTTTTATACCTTCTATGTAGCCTTTAAGCTCCCTTTTACCTTCTATGGCCTCCCTCAAAACAAGCCTTACAAGCCTACCTACAAAAAACTCAAAGTGAGATGGCTTTGTAAGCTCTCTGGTAAGTCCGGGAGAAGAGACTTCAAGCAAGTAAGAAACGGGAATAATATCCTCCACATCCAAGAGGGCGCTTACCCTTTTGCTTACCTCCTCACAATCACCTATGGTTATACCACCTTCCTTGTCCAATATTATCCTCAAAACCCACCCCTTTTCTGGCTTAAATTCCACATCAAAAAGCTTGTAGCCCATACTCTTTATTATTGGTTCCACAAGCTCTTTTACCCTTTCCACTATTAATTTTTCTTGCAATTGCATAGTTTTACAATTATAGCACCAGATAGGTTTGAAAAGGAACAATCTTTGCATAAACCTTAGGTATAATATTGCTTAAAAACTTAAGGAGGTTTAATATGGGGAAGATGATAAGCTTCAAAAAGGATGGTATAGAAGTGTCTGGCTACCTTGCAGAACCAGAAATGAAAGGCCCTATGATCATAGTCTTTCATGAGTGGTGGGGGCTTGTGGACCACATAAAGGATGTATGCGACAGGTTAGCCAAGGAAGGCTTTTATGCCTTTGGCATAGACCTATACAGAGGCCAGACTGCCAGCGACCCAGACAAGGCAGGAAAGCTCATGCAAGACCTTTTCCAAAATAGGTTCTCAGAGGCGGAAGCCATGGTTAAGGCCTCTATTGAATACTTTAGAGAGCAAGACATGGGTTATGTACCAAGGGTGGGAGAGTTTATGCTTGGTGCCACCGGCTTTTGCTGTGGTGGGACATGCACTTGGTACTTTGGAGCCAAGTTCTCAGAAGACTTTAAGGCTTTGGTGCCTTATTATGGCCTTTACAGCATAGTTCCCATTGACTTTTCAAAGATAAAGGCTCCCGTGCTGGCAATCCATGCAGGCCAAGATGCCTTTATACCCCTTTCGGAAGTGGTAAAGGCCATAGAAGAGTGCAACAAAAATAAAGTGCCAGCCCAGTTTATCATATACTCCGGTGTGGACCATGCCTTCTTCAACGACACAAGGCCAGAAGTGTATCATGAGGAGTATGCCAACGATGTGTGGGAGAAGACTATAGCCTTCTTTGATAAGCACCTCAAATGAGCTGGAAAGACAGGCTAATACTCCTTGCCGTTTCTGTTGTAGGTGCCATAGCCTTTGGTGTGCTTGCCCTTTCAAGGGGCGAGTCTATTGGAGCCTTCTGGCTTTTGTTGGCCACCTTTTGTATATACTTTATAGGCTACAGGTATTACTCCTACTTTATAGCCTACAGAGTTTTTGAAGTAAACGATAACAACCCCACGCCTGCCCACAAGTTTTACAACGGCCTTGATTATGTGCCTACCAATAAGTGGGTAGTTTTTGGCCATCATTTTGCCTCCATATCGGGAGCTGGTCCCTTGGTGGGTCCTGTGCTGGCTGCCCAGATGGGCTATCTTCCCGGAACCCTTTGGATACTTGTGGGTGTGCTTTTGGCTGGCGCAGTGCAAGATATGGTGGTGCTTACCATATCCATGCGCAAGGGTGGCAAGAGCTTGGGACAGATAGCAAGGGAAGAACTGGGCAAGGTGGGTGGCTTTATAACTCTTTTGGTAATCTACAGCATATTAATAATCCTTCTTGCCGTCCTTGCTCTTGTGGTTGTAAAGGCATTGGCCAAAAGCCCTTGGGCCACCTTTTCCGTGTTTATGACCATCCCCATAGCCATGGTTATGGGGGTGTATATGTGGCACATAAGGCCCGGAGCTGTTTTTTCTGCCTCAATTTTTGGCGCTGTAGCTCTTATGATAAGCCTATACATTGGAAGGCTTATAGCACACCATCAAGTCCTTGGAAAGGCCTTTACCCTATCTGAACCTGCCCTTGCCATAGCCCTTATGGTGTATGGATTTTTTGCTTCTGTCTTGCCTGTTTGGCTTCTTTTGGCACCAAGGGATTACCTTAGCACCTTTTTAAAACTTGGCACCATAGCCCTTATGGCCTTGGGTGTTCTTATAGTAAACCCAGAGATAAAGATGCCAGCTTTTACTCAATATGCCTTCACCGGTATGGGCCCCGTTTGGAAGGGCGACCTCTTTCCCTTCCTCTTTATAACCATAGCCTGCGGCGCCATCTCTGGTTTCCATTCTCTTATATCCTCCGGTACCTCTCCCAAGCTTCTTGACAAAGAAAGCCATGTAAGGCTTGTGGGATACGGTGGCATGCTTGGTGAATCCTTTGTGGCCATAATGGCCCTTATTGCCGCCGTCTCTATGGAGCCAGGTCTTTACTTTGCCATAAACAGCCCAGCATCGGAGATAGGGAAAACGGTGCAGGAGGCCGCCAGTAAAATATCAAGCTGGGGCTTTTATATAACTCCAGAATACCTACAGGAAATAGCCAAAAAGATAGAAGAGCCTACTATCCTATCAAGGGTTGGTGGCGCACCAGCCTTTGCCATAGGTATGGCTCTTGTTTTTTCCAAGATAACAGGTGGAGCCTTGCTTGCCTTTTGGTACCATTTTGCCATACTCTTTGAAGCCGTATTTATTCTAACCACCATAGATGCGGGTACAAGGGTGGGAAGGTATATCCTTCAGGACCTCCTCTCCAACATATGGCCAGTCTTTAAGGACTACAAAAACCTATGGATAAACATACTCACCAGCGGAATAACGGTGTTGGCCTGGGGATACTTTTTGTATGTGGGTGTGATTGACCCTTATGGGGGTATAAAGACCCTTTGGCCCCTCTTTGGCATATCAAACCAGCTTTTGGCTGCCACAGCCCTTGTAGTCTCCACCGTCTACCTTGCAAACAATGGAAAGATAAAATACCTATGGATTACAGGCCTTCCTGCCCTATTTATGATAATCAACACGGGAACGGCAGGACTTGAAAAGATATTCCACCCGGATAAGGCCATAGGCTTTTTGTCCCATGCAAAGTGGTTGGAAGAAGCTCTTCAAAAAGGAAAGCTACCACCAATAGCACCCACACCAGAAATAGCTCAAAGGCTTATATTTAACGATTATATTAATGCCTTTATGGCCATGCTTTACGTTTCTTTGGTGGCTTGTGTGGTGGCCATAGCCCTTTATAGAATAAGGCAAGCCTACAAAAAAGATTTATGATATATTTTATTAAGCCCTTAGGAGAGGTGGCCGAGAGGCCGAAGGCGGCTCCCTGCTAAGGAGTTGTAGGGTTAACAGCCCTACCGCGGGTTCGAATCCCGCCCTCTCCGTATTAAAATAGAAGTTATGAAAAGAGCCATACTTGCCCTTGAAGATGGAAGCTACTTTATAGGCTACTCCTTTGGTGCAGAAGGGGAAACCTCAGGGGAGGTGGTGTTTAACACCTCCATGACAGGCTATCAAGAAATACTAACAGACCCATCCTATAAAGGACAGATACTTGTTATGACCTACACCCAGATAGGAAACTATGGAATAAACTATGAGGATGTAGAATCTGGGAAAGTTCAAGTGAATGGCTTTGTAATAAAGGAGCTGTCGCCCATATATAGCAATTGGAGGGCAAAAAAGGGTTTGCATGAATATCTAAAAGAGAACGGCGTGGTGGGAATATGGGGTATTGATACAAGGGCCCTCGTTAAAAGGATAAGGGAAAAGGGCGCCCTTAGGGGAGTTATATCCACAATAGAAGACGATCCTGTAAAGCTGGTAGAAAAGGCCAGGTCCCTTCCAGATATATCGGAGCTTAACCTGGTAGAAGAGGTGGCAACAAAGGAGGTCTATTATTGGAAAGAAGGAGACTGGGACCTCATAAAAGGCTACATATATAAGGATAATGAAAAGCCCCTTATTATGGTGGTAGATTATGGTGTAAAGAGAAACATTCTAAGGAGATTGACACAAGAAGGTGCAAAGGTTGTGGTGGTGCCGCCTTACAATGTGGAGGAAAGGATAGAAGAGATAAAGCCAGATGCCCTTTTCCTTTCCAACGGGCCAGGAGACCCACAAAGGGTAGTAGAAGGTATAAGGCTTGTGAGGAGGTATATGGAAAAGCTTCCCATAATGGGCATATGCTTGGGACATCAAATAATAGGGCTTGCCCTCGGTGGAAGGACCTATAAGTTAAAGTTTGGCCATCATGGAGGAAACCATCCAGTAAAGGACCTAAGGGATGGCCATATTGAAATAACAGCCCAAAACCACAATTTTGCGGTGGACCCAGATAGTTTAAAAGAAGTGGAAATAACCCATATAAACCTATTGGACAACACCCTTGAAGGCTTTAAGCACAAGCATTTACCTATCTTTTGCGTTCAGTACCACCCAGAAGCTTCTCCAGGGCCTCATGACTCTAAGGGTATATTTAGAGAGTTTGTACAGTTGGCTGTAGCTTATGCAAAACCTTAGAAGTAGTAATGTAAAAATAGCCTTTTTATCTTTCCTTTTGCTTATAGGAGTGGTAATAATAACGGGAAGGTTCTTTTATATACAGCTTATAGGTAGGGAAGGGTATGTGGAGAAGGTGGTTGAAAAGTTTCCAAAGGCTTCCGTGGTTAAACTCTCTACTCCAAGAGGGTCAATAAAGGACAGGAACGGCAACGACCTTGCCATAAGCATACCTACCATATCCATCTATGCCTTTCCACAACTTGTGGAAAACAAGGAAGAGCTTATAAGAAGACTTTCTGCCATCCCAGAGATAAAGGAAAGGGACCTTTTAGAAAAGTTAAACTCTGACAAAAAGTTTGTGTGGTTGGCAAGGCACCTTGATAAGGCTTATGCACCATACATAAAAGGAGCAATAAAAGATACTAACAATGTTAAGGCAGTTGGATTGCAAGAAGAGTACAAAAGGCTATATCCTCATGGAAGCCTTGCGGGAAATCTTTTGGGCTTTGTTGGCATGGATGGGGAAGGGCTTGAAGGTGTGGAATATATGTTCAACAAAGACCTAAAAGGAAAGGAGATAAAGGCCGTTCTTTATCTCGGAAAGCTTGCCATAGGACCAATAACGGAGGATATGGAAACCAAAGAAATAAAACTTACCATAGACCTGGGCGTCCAAACCATACTTGAGGATATAAGGGATAAGATAGTCAAGCAGTGGAACCCAGATAGAGTAGGTATTCTGGTTATTGACACAAAAAGCGGTGAAATACTTGGCTTGGCAAATTACCCTACCTACGACCCAAACAATTATCAAAAGTATAGCCCCTTTCATAGAAGGAACTTTGTGGCTACAGACCTCTTTGAGCCTGGCTCTGTGATGAAGCCCTTCTTTATAGGTCAGGCATTACAAAAGGGCTATGTAAGACCAGGCATGTGGATAGATACGGAAGGGGGTAAGATTGAAGTTTTTGGTAGGTATGTTAAAGATGTAAAGCCTTCGGGAACTCTTACTCTTGAACAGGTGCTTATAAAATCTTCCAACGTAGGGACCATAAAAGTGGCACGCTATCTTTCCAAAAGAGATGTGGAAGAAATTTTGGACAAGATATACATGAAGGATAAGTTTGACGTGCTTCCGGGAGAGGTAAAACCAAAGCTTCCCAACTTTAACTACCCTGCCAACATACTGTATGCAAGCATAGGTCAAGGTATGGCATCCAACCTTCTCAATCTATGCGTAAGCTTTAACGCCCTTGCTACCAATAGGGTAATAAAGCCAAAGATACTTTTGGAAGAAAAGGGCCAAGTGCTAAGAGAAAATATCTTTTCACCACAAGTTTTTAGATGGCTTCAGGAGAACTTAAGAAAGGTGGTGGAAGAAGGAACCGCAAAGATGGCAAGGTCGGACTACTTTAGCATTGCTGGTAAAACAGGCACATCCCAAAAGTTTGACTTTAGCACTGGGAGATACTCAAGGGAGAAGGTGGTAGCCTACTTTATAGGATATTTCCCTGCCACCAATCCACGGTTTGTAGCTGGCATAATGGTGGATAATCCCAGGGGACCAAACCCTTACGGCGGTACCGTTTCGGCACCATACTTTAAAGAGTTGGTGGAAAGAGTGGCCTTCTACTACAGATTAGAACCCGACAAGCTCAGCAAGTAGATTTCTGTATTCGGATGGTAGAATTAGACCCTCCACCTTTGGGATTTCCAATGGCTTAAGGCCAGTTAGCTCCCTTATTATCAAAGGGTTTGTCCTTTCGGATACATCTTTGCCTTCAAAGCCGTTCATAACTATACCCATAGGCTCCACGCCCATGGATTTCATATAATACCAGCTAAGGAAGGTATGGTTTATGGTACCAAGGCCTGCCCTTGCTACAAGAAGAGTCCTCAAGTTCCAATCCTTGGCAAGATTTACATAGTTGTAGTCTTTTTTTATAGGCACGGCCACACCACCAGCTCCTTCCACTATCAAAAGCTCATATTTTTCCAAAAGTCTTTCATAGTGCTTCCGTAGGTCTTCTAAGGAAAAATCCTTACCTTCCTCCAGTATGCCCGCATAGGGAGCAAGTGGCAAAGAAAATCGTACAGGCACCACTTCCTCAAGGCTTTGGCCAGTCAGAGAAGCCAAAAGGGACCCATCCTGTGGTATGTCCTTTACATCCGTCTCCACAGGCTTTAGGTAGCCCACTTTAATACCTTTTTCCCTCAAGGCATACACGAGGTTGTAGCTTATAAAGGTCTTTCCTACACCCGTATCAGTGGCTGTAATAAGTATGGGCCTAAACTTCATGATAATAGTTTAAGAGATAGCTTTGGAACCTTGGTAACCTTTATGCCAAGCTTATCCAGTACATGCAAAAACTCCCTAAACTTATAAACTCTTTTGTCGCACAATATTATGGTTCCACCATCATCCTTTGTCCTCATAAGCCTTCCTATGCCTTGCCTAAACTTTATAAGGGCCTTTCTTTTTTGGTACTCAAAGGGGTTTATTCCTTTTTCCTTCAAGAACCTAATCCTATGGAAGGTTATGGGTTCTTCTGGGCTTTCAAAGGGAAGTTTGGCCATAAGAAGGCCCTTTTTCCCTGGCACATCCACACCAAGCCAAAGGGAATCAAAGCCTGCCAAGGCTTTTATTTTACCCTCCCTTAGGTCCTGCACAAGCTTAGATAGGCCTTCCTCTCCCTGGAAGGCAAGGCCCTCTTCCCTTTCAAAAATGGCCTTTTGTTCTTTATTGGTCAAAAGGACAAGAACCTTATCGTATAGGCTCCTAAGGTATTTGTAGGCATCCTTTAAATACATAGCCCACTCCCTTTCCCTTGGGTCCACGTCATAAACAAGGAAATTTACCTTATGGTATGGAAAAGGATGAGAAAGCTCATAATAATCTCCTTCAATACCCAAAGTAAGCCTTAGGTCTTCTGGGTCTACGGTGGCGGACGTGATAATAACGGCCTTGTAATCACTAAAATCTACGTAATCCTTTGGGAAAACTGGGAAAATACCGATCCAATAGTTAAAAGTTTTTAGCTTCTTACTCCATTTTCTTCCCACAAGATAGCCAAAGTTGGCGCTATCCTCCTTCATTACAAGGTTAAAATTTCTTAACTTTGTTATACTTTTGGATAAAAGCTCATAATATTTTATCCTTTTTATCAAAGATTCCTCCTCTTCTGAAGGCTCTTCGTAGTTAGAGTTCAAAGCCAAATACCTTTCCCAACTTATAATTCCGAGCTTTAAAAGATAGTCCTTAAACCTTAGGCTTACGAACAGCCTGCCTTCCAAAAAGTCTTCCAAATCCTCAAGCACCTTTTCCTTTACTCTTTCGTACAAAGCTTCTATTGGAAAAAGAATTTCCCTTTCAAAGGCCTCTTGGTAGGGTCTTAGACTCTCTAAGGGTAGCTCTTCTTCCTTTTCTTTAAACAGCTTTTCAAAGTTTTCTATAAAAAAGCTTTCCACATCTACGTTGGCCTCTGGCAAAAAGTTCCTTATCCTACCCAAAACCTCCACCCTTAAAGTATATAAAGACAGGCTCGCCGTTAAACTGCTTGTTATATACTTGTCCAGTTCATGGGCCTCATCTATTACCAAAACCCTTTCCTTAGTGTTTTCAAACTCCTTTAGGCTCAAAAGAGCATGATTTACCACCAATATCTGAGCTTGTTTTTCCATCTCCTTTATCCTTCCCCAGTAATAGCATTCCTTTCTGTACTTACACATACTTCTATAATGGCTATCACAATAATCATCATCCACGCATATTTCCAGCCAGACTTCCGCAGGAATGCTTACAAATTCATAATCCCCATCCCATTCTGAGCTTATATAACTCTCCAAGTCCACTTTTTGACTGGAGTAATACCTATCAAGACAAAGATAATTGGATTTACCCTTTAGTATAAGATAGTTAACATCCTTGTTTAAAAGGTATTTTGCATAGCTTTTCAAAGTTTCTAAATCCTTTCTTAGCTGTTCTTGTAGCATTTTTGTGCCTGTGGATATGATAGCCTTTTGGTCCTTTTCTATGATGGGTATAAGGTATGCGTAGGTTTTACCTGTGCCTGTAGGTGCTTGCACTATCTTTGTGCCACCAACATCAAAAGCTTCAAGCACTATCTGAAAGAACTCCTCCTGAGCCTTTCTACGTTCTAAACCTCTGTTAATAAGGAACTCATACAAAAGCACTCCATTATTTTAGCTTATAATCTTTTACATACGCCGAGTGAGAAATTCCCTTTAAGCTAAACCTTCCATATCAATAAAAAGACAGCAGGGCTACTATAATAGTAGCTTTAAAAACCATCGGAGG
>FWWM01013011.1_pt1 | contig 11238 bp, 7 predicted proteins | sample 2228351 | NCBI WGS metagenome assembly FWWM01 (sample SAMEA103939774, study PRJEB20133) | metagenome
TTCTTCCTTTTTTAAGGTTATTCCATAAATTGTTTTTTTGTGCTATTATTCTTTTTAGTTCCCATTTTCCTCTAATCCGAAAAATATCTGCACAATAGATATAATTTTATCTTAACTTCCTGTTGCCCTGATATTATTTGTGAAATTAAAGAAATTGCTTGGGAATAAATATACAGTAGAAAAGGCAAATCTGATTTTAAGAAATCTAAAGTGCAAAGTATATGATAATGAATTACTTGTGCAGGAGTTGACTAAAAAGCAGAAGGACATCTTCAATACCTTAGATATCATAGTGCCTAAAAAAATGGAAATTTAGAAAAATATGAATTATGTAAATATGAGGTTTCATCTGCTTATAATAAATTTATGCCATTTTAAATAGAGGAGGGAAAAACTTTGAAAAATGAAATAAGATTTCAGTGTATTACAACTTGCTCATCTGTTTGCTGTGGAGGAGCAACCATAATAACTTTGCCAGAAATAAACAAACTATATAAAATCTTTCCAATCACAATAGGTTTCAGAAAAATCTATCCTGTAAATGATACTCACAGAGATTATCTAAAAGAACTTACATTTAGCTATAAAAGTTTTTACATTATTGGCGACTTCATTGCAGGTAACAGGTTCAGAGCAAAATGTAGAATGCTCAAAAACTCGCTTTGTTCAATTCATAATGATTTAAAGCCTCTTCAATGCAGAACTGTTCCTTTTTCCATTACTTTTCCTGAAGAAATGCAAGATTTGGTAATCAGAGAAAGAAGAAGCAAAGCTTTTAGAAAATGCGAAGGTTTTAAGGAGAATTTTCCAGTTATATGGAATGGCTCTTTTCTTGAAAACTCATTGAAAACAGCATTTTATACTTTACGGGATAATTTTTCTGCACAAAGAGAGTTGATGGAAAAAATTTTTGTAAGCCTTGAAAAAAATCCTTTCTTCGTTAAATTTATTCTCTTCCCAGACGGTTTTCTTGAAATCCCAATCCCTTCTGAATTTTTTGAAACACTTTTAATAGACAATATGGCAGAATTTATAAAAAGCCAGAGACAGCTTTTTATAGGAGAAATAGGGAGGGATAAAGAAAAATCAATTCTGTCAATTGAAGCTTTAAAAATTCTTGAAAAGATGCGGTATTGAAAAACATATTATCTATTGAAAAATTTTTTAATCTGTGATATATATATTATAACAATGGATGTTAAATCTCTCATACCTTACTCTGAAGCTTTGCCTGCACCAGCAGAAATATTTATTGTTCTTGAACAACTTTTCTTTCTTATTCATATACTTCTTGTAAATTCTATTGTAGGACTTGCTCTGATTATTTTATTCAAAGGCAAACAAAAAGAATCTATTTCATTACTCAATCCCTTTGCTAAGAAAATTCCTATACTATTTGCTCTTGGAATAAATATGGCTATTCCTGCTTTGTTGTTTTTGCAGGTTGTTTTTGGTAATCTTTTCTATACATCTTCAATTTTAATGGGAAGCTTTTGGATTTTGATAATTCCATTTTTAATAATTGCCTACTACAGCTCTTACTATCACTATAAAAAATTTGATACCTCTAATTATGCACGACATGCTCTATTGCTCATGCTAATCTTGGTTTTTTACATAGCTTTTATGCTTGTTAATAACCTCTCAATGATGGAGATGCCTGATAAATGGATTGCATATTTTGACAGAAGAGATGGCACAATTCTGCTTTGGAATGTGCCAAGCATTTATCCAAGATTTCTCCATGTCATTGTAGCATCAGTAGCTGTTGGAGGAATGATTTATGCCTTTTATTTTAATAGAAAGGGAAATAAGGAGAATGTAAAGGAAGGTTTAAATATATTTGCATATGCAACAATGCTACAGATTGTAGTTGGATTATGGTTTCTGCTTTCCCATCCCAATGAAATAATCTTTAAATTCATGGGAAAGGATATTTTGGCTACAATTGTTTTTACCGTAGGAATTATAACTGCAGTGATATCAATAATCTTAGCACTTAAAGGGAAATTAAAGGGCTCAACTGTTTTTTTACTTCTAACACTCATTGCAATGGTAATAAATAGATATAATCTTAGGATTTTTTATTTAAATGATAAATTTTCACCCACTCAGCTTGAGATTGTTCCCCAATGGGATATCTTTACTATATTCATTGTAATTTTACTCCTTGGAGTTGGTGTTATCCTCTATATGCTAAAAATTGCATTTAGAAAAGAGGCAGTAAGATGAACTATCCTGTATGGGAACTTTATTATCTTAACTCTGGTACAGTTGTTGCTATAATCGCTGTTTTACATGTTTTTGTCTCCCATTTTGCAGTTGGAGGAGGAATTTTTCTCTGGCTTACTGATCTAAAAAGCGTTCGTTACAATGATTTTGTCCTTAGAAACTATGTTCGCAGACATATTTGGTTCTTCCTTCTTCTTACAATGGTATTTGGAGGAGTATCAGGTGTTGGAATATGGTTTAGTATAGCCCTTGCAAGTCCTTGGGCTACATCCCTATTAATTCATACATTTGTCTTTGCATTGGCTATTGAATGGGTATTCTTCATCATAGAAATAGTCTCTCTCTTGATTTATCATTACAAATTTGAGACTCTTTCAGACAAAAATCGCTTAAGGGTTGCATTTATATACGCACTTTCAGCATGGCTAAGCCTTTTCATAATCAATGGAATCATAACTTTTATGCTGACTCCCGGAGAATGGCTTAGAACAATAAATTTCTGGGATGGTTTCTTTAATCCTACTCATCTTCCAGGACTTGTATTTAGAACAGCTATCTGCGTAATGTTTGCAGGTCTATTCGGATATGTAACAGCAGTTTTTGAAAAGGATTCCTCCTTAAGGCAAAAACTACTTCGTTACTGTTCTTTTTGGCTTTATATTCCTCTTCCTTTTCTTTTAATTGGAGCACTATGGTATTTCTACAGCATTCCAGAAAGTGCAAGATTTACGAACTTTTTCTTGAACCTTCAAACCAAAAATGCTATCAATGTTTTTATCTTTTCATCTGTAATTATTTATATACTCTCCATTGCTTTTGTGCTTAGAACTTCCCATGCAATTCAAAAAATCGCACTCTTTCTTCTGCTTGTAGTTGGTTTTTCTTGGATTGGCTCCTTTGAGTATATGCGAGAGTATGCAAGAAAACCTTATTTGATTTACGGCTACATGTATTCGCCAATGATTCTGGTTCAAGATGAAGAAAAATTAAACAGAGAAGGCATTCTTAAGCATGCGAAATGGACAAAGATAAAAGAAATTACTCAAGAAAACGAGATTCAAGCAGGTAAAGAAATTTTTAATCTACAATGTCTTAGCTGTCATACAATAGGAGGAGTGAAGAACGATATTGTTGAGAAAACAGAGGGACTCACATATCTTGGAGTAATCAGCCAACTTTATGGTCAGGGTAAAATTCTTAATTATATGCCAAAATTTGTTGGAACTGACAAGGAAAGAGAAGCACTTGCTAAATTTATAGTAAGTCTTAGAGGTAAAAAGGAAGAGCAATTTGCGGAGTTTAAGCCAAAGGAAGAGTCAGTTGAAATACCTGAGTTTGATCCTAAAAAAGATGAATATGTCTTACTTGTTTGGAGTGTTCTTGGTGAAAAATGTATAACTGACAGCGATAAATGGTTTTCTTTTCTTTATCCTGGAAGCACATTTCAAGCTGTTCTTATAAAGCGAGGTATAAAGCCTGAGATAGTCACCGATGGAGTTGAAATTCAATATACAGTGCAGAAAGGGCATGAAAATCCTTCAAAATTTCATGATTTCTGGAAGTATTCAGAATCCTTGAAGGGCAAAAGAATTACAGATAATGTGGGCATAAGCGGTAAAAAGCTTAATGATGTCTTTGACCTTGACAAAGACAAAAAAATATTCGTAGCTGAAGGTGTTCCTGCTTCACCATACAGAGAGGATGGAACATTCAATCCCTATCCAATATTTGAGGCAAAGGCTATAGAAAAGAATACTGGAAAGATTCTTCAAAGAACCTTATTTATCGCACCTGTTTCAACTGAACTCAGATGTTTTGAATGTCATGGAGGTAAGCCAAGATGGAATGGAATTTCAGGAATATCAGATGAAACAGCTATTAATATTCTTAAGATACATGACAGAAGGCATGGAACAAAACTTCTTGAGAATGCTCTAAAGGGAAAACCAATGATGTGCCAGAAATGCCATGAAGACTTCATTGTAAAATCTGAGGGAATAAAAGGTCATAACAGTTTTTCGGCATCTATGCACGGATGGCATGCAAACTATATTCCCTACAAAGATGAAAGAGCTTGCAACTACTGCCATCCAAATGATGCGAAGGGAAATACAAGATGCAACAGAGACATTCATGCAAAGCTTGGAATAGGATGCACTCGTTGTCATGGAAAATTGGATGAGCATGCAAGCTCAGTGCTTCTTTCTCAGGAAGGAACAAGAACCGCTGCTTTACTTCTTAAGAATTTGTCTCCTGAAACATCCAAAACACAGATAAACCCAAGAAGACCTTGGGTAAATCAGCCCGATTGTTTGAACTGCCATATTGGATTTGAAAGACCAGATATACACTCATCTGGATTCAACAAATGGACAACTGATGTTAGCTTACTTTACAGAGTAAGAAAAGACAACACAGGTAAGCTTCCTTGCACATCTTGTCACAGCTCACCTCATGCAGTATATCCTGCATTCAATGACTTTGGCAAAAACAGAGATAATCTTCAACCAATGCAATATCAGGGAAATCCTCTTCCAATTGCAGCTGAAAAGAAATGTGAAGTTTGTCATAAAGTTAAAATTCTAGGTAATGCTCACCATTCAAATATACTGAGAATTTTCAGAAATAAGAATATTTTGAAATAAAAATTTAAAGTCTAATTTTTAATCTTCGTACTCTTGGCGAAGCTTTAAGAAATCGTCTATGTTGTTAATAAAAAGTTCAAAAAGATAAGGGTCAAAGGATTTTTGTTCTCTCCTCATAATATCCAATGCTTTTTCAACTGGGAATGCAGGTCTGTAAACCCTGTCAGATGTCAATGCGTCAAAAACATCGCAAATTGACACAATTCTTGCATAGATATGGATTTCTTCTTCTTTAAGTCCTTTAGGGTATCCTGAACCATCCCATTTTTCATGATGCTGTTCAGCAATTATTCTACCTGCATTTAGAACTGTGTATCTTGGATCTGATGTGAGAATTTTAGCACCGATTACAGTATGAAGTTTGATTATTTCAAATTCCTCTGGAGTAAGTTTTCCCGGTTTCTTTAAAATATGGTCAGGAATGCCTATTTTCCCAACATCATGTAATGGTGATGCTAATGATATTATACTTTGCTCTTCCTCTGATAAACCCGCAATTTCTGCGAGCAGTTTACAAGAAAGGCTCATTCTTCTTATATGATTTCCTGTTTCCTCATCTCTAAATTCTGCTATCATACCAAATTTTAATACCATTTCATACTCTGCTTCTTTTGCAAGCTCAAGAGCTTCTTGCAGTTGCTTTGTCTTTTTTCTTACCTCCCTTTGTAATATTTCATTCAGGTTTCTAATCAAATCTTGATATTTTTTAACATGAAGCGCATTCATAACTCTCAGCTTCAGTTCTTCAGCATCAAATGGCTTACTCACAAAATCATTGGCACCTAATTTTAATGCGTGTTTCTTTTCATTTTCATTACCTGAAAGAATTATTACAGGAATATGAGATGTTGCAGAGTCTGTTTTAAGTATTTTTAAAACTTCAATTCCACTTATGCCTTGCATGCGAATATCAAGAACAATAACATCAGGTGTCACAGATTGTAGTATTTTAAGAGCATTTTCTCCACTGGGAGAAGTAATTACAGTAATTTGAGGATTATCTGCAAATATTGTGGATACTAACTCCAGATTTATTAATTCATCATCAACAACTAAGATTTTTGAGACATCTTCAAGCATGGTATGATATATTAACATAAATGATAGTTTTAATCCAAAGAGTAAGTCGGGCATCAGTAGAAGTGGAAGGAAATTGCTTGTCTGAAATCGGAAGAGGAATCCTCGTATTTCTTGGAATTGAAAAAGGCGATACCGAAAAGGAAGCAGATTACCTTGTCAAAAAAATCGCAAATTTAAGAATATTTGAAGATGAAAAGGGCAAAATGAATCTATCCGTCAAAGATGTTTGCGGTGAGATTATGGTTGTCTCGGAGTTTACCCTTGCAGGAGACTGCAGAAAAGGCAACAGACCCTCCTTTGACAATGCGATGCCACCAGATGAAGCAGAAAAGCTTTATAGATATTTCATAGATAAACTTAAAAGCATGGCAATAGTTGTAAAAGAAGGCAAATTTAGAAGTTTTATGAATGTATCCCTTACGAATGAAGGACCAGTAACATTTATCATTAATTCTGATATTAGAGGTGGGCCATGTTTAAAAAACTAAATCAAAATGAATATTTTCAGAAAGTCAGAGAATTTCTTAAAGGTAAAAATTTAAGCGAACAAACCTTTGTAGTTGGAGGAACAGTAAGGGATGTACTCCTTAACAGACAAGTGAAAGATTTAGATTTTGTTATCAATGAAGATGCGATTAAACTTGCAAGGGAGTTTGCAGAGCAGATAAATGGAAGTTATGTTTTGCTTGATGAATTTTTTCAAATTGGAAGAGTAGTGAAAGATGGAATTACCATAGATTTTTCTCGTCTAAGTGGAAACTCTATTGAAGACGATCTCCAAGAAAGGGATTTTACCATAAATGCAATAGCTACTGATTTGGATTTAAAAAAATTAATTGACCCTTTTAATGGACTGCAGGATTTAAATAAAAAGAAAATTAGAATGGTCAAAGAAGAAAACTTAAAAGCAGATCCTTTAAGAATTTTACGTGCATACAGATTTAATGTTACTTTGGATTTTGAAATAGATGAAAAGACCCGTGAGGCATTGAAAAAAAATGCACATCTTATGAAAGTAACTGCCAAAGAGAGAATTAAAGAGGAATTATGGAAAATAGTTTCTGTTGAAAAAAGTGTAAAAACAGTAGAAATTATGATAGAAGATGAGATATTTAAAGCTATTTTCATCTCTCCGGAGCGTTTGCTATTCAAACCAAATGTCCGTGCATTAAAATTAATGGAAGAAGTATTACAGTCTCCAAAGAAAATTTTTTCCTATTATAAGCCTTTGCAAGGTAAAAATATTATCCAGTGCATGAAATTTGCTGCAATCTTTGGTATACATGCTTTGTCTTTGATAAAACAAATAAAACCTTCTCGGAAAGAGGAAAAATTTATTGAGGATCTCTTAAAGGCTGCTGATAAACTAAAAAAAATTGAGACTCTCTTAGATAAAGTAAGCTTTCTCAGAAGTTATGAAAGCATTCTATATCCTGTACTCATATATGGCATAAGCATTGATCCCATTGGACTTGCAAGGGCTTGGTTCTACAAAGAATTAGAACATTTTTACAAAAAGACTTACTCTAAGAACAAAAAGAAACTGCCTGTCATCAAAGGCGAAGACATCCTTGCACTTGGATTTGAACCTTCTCCATTGGTTGGTCAAATAATTGAAAGAATTGAAATTCTTACACTTGCCGGAAGAATTTCAAGCAAAGAAGAAGCTATGAGAGAGCTTAAAAAATATTTAACACTTAAATTGTCCGATTCTTAATTTTCATTACGAGCTTGGCAATCTAAAAATTCGTAAAACGTGAGACGTAAAACAAAAGACGGGATTGTCTCGCAGTCATTCAGACTGCTTGCAATGACCACACTTGTCGTCATTGCATCCACCTCCCCGACATTGCGAGGAGCGAAGCGACGAAGCAATCTCATTTTTTTCTCTTTCAATAAGGAGAAATCACTTAGAATTGATTTACAAGCCTCTAATGACAAAAAGCAATACCATTGCGAAATTTCGCTTCGCTTCAAAGTTTTTAAAAAACTATTATTACAAAGTTTGGAGGCTTGTATTAGGAGAGGATAGCTATAAATTTTTATCTTTTATCCATTGTTCTGATATAGCAACTACTCTATTTCTGCCCTGTTGTTTTGCCTGATAAAGAGCTTTATCTGCTCTTTTAAAGGCTTGCTCTATTGTTTCATCTTGGGGATTTACTTGTGACACGCCTATACTCACAGTGATTGATCCTAAAGAAGTGCTTATATTTTGACTTATTCTTTCTCTGATTTTTTCTGCTACTTCTACTGCATCTTTCAAAGAACAATTCATTAACAAAACAGCAAACTCTTCTCCTCCATATCTCGCAACAAAATCGCTTATTCTAACTGACTTAGATATTTCCATTGCAACTGCTTTTAAAACTTCATCGCCCTTTGAATGACCAAGCTCGTCATTTACTCTCTTGAAATGATCAATATCAATTACCAAGATTGAAAGCGGAATATTTTCTCTTTTAGCTAATTGTACATATTTCTTAGAAATTTCATCATAAGCCCGTCTGTTAGGAATCTCTGTAAGGCTATCCTTCAAGGCCATTGTTTTCAATATCCGTTCATTATGTAATAATTGCATGTATATCTTTTTCATTGTTATCAAATTATATACTCGGGCAAGAAATTCTATTTCATTGGGTGGTTTAATAATATAATCATTCACACCTAAACGGTATAAAATGCTTTTTCTTGTCAAATCATCATAACCAGTAAGAATTAAGATGGGGCGCAAAACAATATTATCTGTCATTTCTCTCAATTTGTGAACCAAGTAAAGACCTGATTCATTATCAGCTAAAACAAGGTCAATTATATAAAGGTCATATTCTTTATTTTCAATTAAAGATAAAGCTTCAGAAACAGTTCTACAACAATCAACATTGTATTTGCGAGAAATTAAAATATTTTGCAGAGCCATTTGATATTGGCGAGAATCTTCAACGAGTAGAATTTTAGCACCTGTGACTCTTTCATCGGTTTGAGCAAAGTAATACCTTATAAAATTCTCCAAAAGCTGAACTTTTGAACGTTGAACAATTAGAGTTATGCCTATTGAAAAAGCTTTTTCAATTAATTCTTGTGAAACATCACTTGTTACTAATACAATAGGAATAGAAAGATTAAAATCTTTACGCAATTTTTGAGCTAATGATAGACCATCATCATCTGGAAGAACTTTTGCTATAACAATAATATCAAAATGTTTTTTTTCAATCGAAGGTAAAGCTTCTTTAGCACTACGAAAAGTATAAGTGTTTAACCCATATGTTTCAAATAATTTTTCTAAAAATTGTGATGTTGTCTTTCCAGGCTCAATAAGTAATGCTTTCATAAAAAATTACATGTTTAATACTTTTTTTCTCAAATAAGGAAGCAGTCCTCCACTTAGAATCAAATCTTTCTCTTTCGGATTCAAATTTGAGTATGCATCAATTACAAATCCCTTTGATTTGTTAAGCACCTGATATCTTTGCACCTCTTTAACAGCTTCTTTTAAACCCTTTATTTCTAAAAAATCACCTTGTTCAATTTTATCATAATCATCTGGATTTGAAAAGATTAAAGGCAAAATTCCAAAGTTTATCAAATTTGCACGATGGATTCTTGCAAAGGACTTTGCAATTACTGCCTTAATACCAAGATACATTGGAGCTATTGCTGCATGTTCCCTGGATGAACCCTGTCCATAGTTTTCACCACCAACAATAATTCCACCACCTTTTTCCTTTGCCTTCATAGCTCTTTCATAAAATGTTTCATCAATGTTTTTAAATGTAAATTTTGAAATCTCTGGGATGTTTGAGCGATATGGTAGGACTTGTGCTCCTGCTGGAAGAATATCATCAGTTGTTATGTTATCTGCGAGTTTAAGCAATACCTCTGCTTCAATTCTATCCTCAAGGGGCTCTTTAATTGGAACTTCTTTTATGTTTGGTCCTTTAATTATTTTTACATCTTTTGATTTTTTTGGTGGAATAAGCATGTTATCGTTAATTAAAAATTGCTCAGGTTCATTAACATTTTCAATTTTTATATCCGTTTCAAAGGGATCAACAAGCTCTCCATAAATTGCAGTTAATGCGCAAATCACAGGAGATGCGAGATAAACAAAGGCATCTTTTGTGCCAGAGCGCCCTTTAAAATTACGATTAAAAGAACGCACAGATACCTGACCACTTCCGGGTGCTCCTCCCATTCCAATGCATGGTCCACATGCGGATTCAAGAATTCTGGCACCTGCGGAAATCATTGCCTCAATATCTCCTTCCCTCGCAAGCATCTGATAAACTTGCTTTGAGCCCGGATTTATAAAAAGATTGACATCTTCATTGACTGCTTTTCCCTTAAGTATCTGAGCAACTGTTTTCATCATTTTGTATGAAGAGTTTGTGCATGAGCCAATGCAGACCTGTTGAACCTTTAAGCCTTTGATTTCCCTTACAGGCACCACATTGTCTGGGCTGTGGGGCTGGGCAATCATTGGTTCAATTTCACTTAAATCAAGCTCAATAATTTCAGCATACTCAGCATCTTCGTCAGCTTGAAGCTCTATCCACTGATGTTGTCTTCCCTGTGCTTTAAGAAATTTCAATGTATTTTCATCGCTTGGAAATATTGATGTCGTTGCACCAAGCTCTGCTCCCATGTTTGTAATTGTTGCCCTTTCAGTCACGCTTAAATCTTTTACCCCATCGCCACCGTATTCAAATATTTTTCCGACTCCTCCCTTTACAGTAAGCATTTTAAGAAGAGTAAGTATTACATCCATTGCTGTGACATATGGGCGTCTGAGTTTTCCATAGAGATTAATTCTTACAACCTTTGGCATTGTAAATTCAAAGGGCATGCCTGCCATAATTGATGCTGCTTCAAGCCCGCCTACTCCTATTGAAAGCATTCCTATTCCACCACCAGTTGGAGTGTGGCTGTCTGTTCCAACTGCAATAAGACCGGGTGCTGCAAAACGCTCAAGATTGACCTGATGACAAATTCCGTTTCCCGGTCTTGAAAAGTATGCACCAAATTTTGCTGCAGCTGTCCTTAAAAATAAATGGTCATCGGCATTCATAAAATTGCTTTGAAGCATATTGTGGTCAACATATGATACAGCTATTGGAACTCTTACATGGTCAAGCCCTATTGCCTCAAACTCAAGCCATGCCATAGTGCCGGTCGCATCCTGAGTATAAACCTCATCTACCCTCACTCCCACAAGCTCGCCCTCTTTTATTCTGCCTGATACCAGATGGGCATCAAGAATTTTCTCAACAATGTTTTT
>FWWM01016102.1_pt1 | contig 11232 bp, 8 predicted proteins | sample 2228351 | NCBI WGS metagenome assembly FWWM01 (sample SAMEA103939774, study PRJEB20133) | metagenome
AACAGTAAATAAAGGCCATATGCCCAAAGATCTATCTAAAGCCCAGGGTCTGACCGAAAATGTGTGTTCAGCACCCCAACAAGCTCTTTTTCCAATAGCTGGTATATCTGAATTATGCTCTTATCTATCTCAGCTCCAACCAAGGGATCATGCATGCCTAATCTATGAGTCCTTCCAGGAGTGGTTAGATACAGTTTCTGCCTATATAATTTCTGGCCTCTCCCAGAATCAGAGATGCATGTACATTGGAAATGGGGCCCTGTGTGAGAGATTAAGGAAGACACTTGTGGAAAAAAAGCTGGAGGTCTCAGCACTGGAAGGCTCTCAGCAGCTCATATTTAAAGAAATTGACTATAACACCACCTTTGCACCTGAAAGGGAGCTAAGGTTTTTAATCTCTGAGACCCAAAGGGCTATCAGAGATGGATATCTTTCCTTAAGGGTGGCATTGGAAGTAAAGGACCTCTTAGGCCATGGCGGTGAGGAGGAGCTATTGATCTTTGCTTCCAGGATGAATACGGAGCTATTTGATCATTATCCCTGTCTTTCCCTTTGCCTCTTTGACAGAGATTCCCTTCACCCCGAAATGATCAAGAACGCAATCCTCACCCATCCATTGATTTTGCGACAGAATCAGATATGGCACAACTTTTACTACATCCCCCCAGAGGATCTATTAAACAAAAGGAAAGTGGAGATAGAGGTTAAGCACTGGCTCAATAACGTGGAGCGCGAAAACAAATTAAGGACTGAATTAGCACTAAAGGACCAGAGGATCAGGAGTATCTATTTTGGTGCGCCCACTGCAATAGGGTTTCTAAAAGATAGAGTAATGTTAGAGCTAAATCACAGGATGTGTGAAATAACCGGTTATGGCTATGATGAACTTGTCAACCAAAGTGCTCGTATTCTATATCCATCGGACAAAGAATTTCAGTATGTGGGAGAAGAGCTCTATGGTAGACAGTTTTCAGAAAAAGGTATGGGGTCAGTTGAAACAATATGGAAAAGGAAAGATGGCAAGATCATTGATGTCGAAATAAACCTTATTCCAGTTGATAGGTATGATTTATCAAAAGGTGTTGTATTCAATGTTAGAGATATAACTGAGGAAAAAAAGAATAAAAGGGAACTGGAGCAAAAAAATAAACTTCTTGAAGCTATAATCAAAATACAGTCAATGGCTTTTAAAAAGGCTGACACAACAGAGATATATACTGTTATTCTCAATGAGATAATAACAATTACAGAAAGTGAATATGGCTTTATAGGTAAATTACTTTATACACCACAGGGAAACCCTTACATAGAAATGGTTGCAATTTCTGATGTATACCGCAATGAAGATACAAAGATGTATAAACAGTCCATCACCTCTGGGTCTGGATTTTATGATTTAAATACACTATGTGATGAGATCCTGAAGAAAAGGCCCATTTTTTTCAATGACCCCTCCCAAGACCCAAGGGGTTCCCTTGTACCAGAGGGCCACCACAGGCCCAACTCATTTCTTGGCCTTCCCCTTATCCATGCTGAAGGTATCATAGGTTGCATTGGCCTGGCCAATAGACCCATGGGCTACAGTGAAGAGCTTGTGGAATACCTCCAGCCCTTAATCAGTTCCTGTGCCACGGTGATAAATGCCTTGGAGATAGAGTTAGAAAGAAGGTCAATGGAAAATAGGTTGAAGGAGAGCGAGGAAAGGCTCCGCTATGTGGTAGAAAACAGCATTAATATGTTTTATCTCCACGACACAGACCATGTATTGAGATATGTGAGCCCTCAAGTAAAAGATATGCTTGGTTACGACCAACAAGAGGTCCAGGTCAAATGGACTGAACTTATTACTGACAACCCAATAAACCAAATCGGTCTTTTCAAGACAATAAAGGCCATTGAGACAGGGGAACCACAAGGGACCTATGAACTGGAACTCCTCCATAAGAATAAGACCAAGGTATGGGTAGAGGTGAGGGAAAGACCAGTGGTAAAAGATGGGAGGACCGTGGCCATTGTGGGCTCCCTCACAGATATAACTGAACGAAAAATAGCAGAGGATCAGATTCAAAAACGGCTTAAATATGAGGGTGTTATTGCAAAAATCTCACAATTTGCATTAGAGTTAAGCGACACCTCTAGTGTTATGAATATGACCTTAAAGGAGTTGGGCGAAACCTTAGGGGTGAGCAGGGTATACATATTTGAGCACCGTTATCTCACAGGCACCATGGACATGACCTATGAATGGGTTGCGCCGGGTATTTCCCCCCAGATAGAGAGGCTTAAAGACCTACCTGCCGGTGAATTTGAGTGGTGGGTAAGCACCCTGATGTCTGGAGGTGTTATAAATCTTGAGGATGTGGATGACATACCCCATGAATCCACAGTAAGGGTACTTAAAGAACAGGGTATAAAATCTGTGCTGGCCATCCCCATATTTGTTGGAGGCAAGTACTTTGGGTTTATTGGTTTTGACCAATGTGAATATAGCCGCAAATTCCCCCATGAGGATGTGGAGCTATTAAAGGTGATGGCCAGGATCCTCTCTGTGGTAATTGAGAGAAAGATATGGGAGGAATCGTTGCGTGAAAGGGAGAGGAGATACAGGGAACTCTTTGATGAGGCCCCTGTTGGTTATCACGAGGTGGATAAAAATGGGATAATTGTCAGGGTAAACAAGACCGAGGCAGAGATGCTGGGATATGAACCCAGAGAGCTGCTAAACAGGCCTGTGTGGGAGATCATAAAGCAGGAGGGAATAAGAGATATTACCTTGGCCAAGCTTTCTGGAGACCTGAAACCAGCGTTGGGTTATGAAGGACTCTTTGTGAGGAAGGATGGTTCCAGTATCCCTGTGCTGGTTGATGATAGACTCATACTGGACAGCAACGGAAACATCACAGGGATGAGGGTCACTATCCATGATATCTCCAGGCTCAAAGAGCTGGAAAGACAAAGGGAGGAACTTGAAAGACAGCTACGGCAGGCCCAAAAGATGGAGGCAGTAGGCCAGCTTGCTGGTGGGATTGCCCATGACTTCAATAATATCCTCACTGCAATAACAGGCTATACCAGCCTTGCAGCCATGAAGGTGGAGAGAGGCAGTGCTGTGGCCCATCACCTGGAAGAGATAAACAAGGCAGCGCACAGGGCAGCAGACCTAACCCAGAGGCTGTTGGCCTTTGGCAGAAAACAGATCATGGATGTGAAGGTCCTGGATCTAAATTATGTTATCAAAAACCTGGATGGAATGATCAGGAGGGTTTTAAGAGAAGACATTGAATTGGAGATCCTGTATCACAGTAGCCCCCTTAAGGTAAAGGCTGATCCCACTCAACTGGAGCTGGTAATCATTAATCTTGTGACAAATGCAAAGGATGCCATGCCTAACGGAGGCACGTTGACCATAGAACTCTCCTTGGCTGAGCTTGATGATGCCTATATCAAGACCCATTTAGGTGCAAGGCCCGGGACATATGCCCTTATTACTGTATCTGACACAGGCATAGGTATGAGTGAGGAGGTAAAAGAAAGGATATTTGAGCCTTTCTTTACTACAAAGGAGAAGGGTAAGGGCACAGGACTTGGTCTTTCCATGGTCTATGGGATTGTAAAGCAGAGCGGAGGATATATCTGGGTCTATAGTGAGCCAGGCAAGGGCACATCTTTCAAGATCTACCTTCCTCTGGTGGAAGATGCCTTGGAAGGGTCCATAGAGATCAAGAGGCATGGGCACGAGCTCCCCACAGGGATTGAGACCCTGCTAGTGGTGGAGGACCAAGAGGGCGTCTTAGACTTTGTGACCTCTGCATTGGAGATGCTGGGATACAAGGTAATTGCTGCCAGGAGTGGAAAAGATGCCTTAAAATCCTGCCAGGGCCACCAGGGCCCCATCCATCTTATAATAACAGATGTTGTTATGCCCGGGATGAACGGCAAGGAACTGGTGGACAGGCTTAAGGTCCTCTATCCCCGGTTAAAGTCCATCTTTATGTCTGGATATACTGAAAATGCCATAGTACACCACGGGGTCCTTGAACCCGGGCTCCACTTCTTACAAAAGCCCTTTACCTTGGAGGCCCTGGCCAATAAGGTGAGGCAGGTACTGGACCAGGATTAAGGGCAGACACACCTATCAAGGAAGAGTTAGGAGGGATTTCTTCCTGCCCTGGAAACGGGTAATGTGGGTAAAACCCAGCTCCTTTAAGGTTTGAATTGCCCTTGGAAACTCCCAGCCCACCTCCTGGGGGGAATGGGCATCAGAGCCAAGGCATATATCAATATCCAACCTTTTTGCCATATTCAGTATTACAACAGAGGGGTAGATCTCTCCCACTGGCTTTCGTAATCCAGAGGTGTTCACCTCCAGGACCATATCCCTGGCCTTAATATCCTTCAACAGGGGCTCCACCATGGGTACAAGGACCTCTTTTGAAAGGCAGTGGCCAAACTTCTTTGGTAGATCCAAATGGGCAACCACATCAAAGAGCCCTGTGGAGACAAGGGTGTGTACCAGGCTGAAATATTTCTCCCAGGTATCTCTTATGTCCACCTTTTTCCATACTGGGAGCTGGTCTGGATCATCAAAACCCCAACCACTGATGAAGTGAACTGATCCCAGTACCAGGTCAAGCTCCCACCTCTCTAAAAATTCCTGTAAAAATTCCTCACACCCTGGGTAATAGTCAGCCTCCACCCCGATCAATACATTTACCTTTTTATTGTCATTGAGCCTCTTTATAGAGTTTACATAGTCTTGGAACTGATCGATTTCCATGCGATGTCTTGGATCATAACCATTGGTATCGGGTATATGGTCTGTGAAACAGATCTCTGTCATGCCTAAGGTACATGCCCTGGACACATATTCTTCCAGGGAACCACTGGCATGCTTACAAAAGGGTGTGTGGATATGATAGTCTGGCACCAGCATAGTGGACTACTCCCTGATCTTCATTGCCTTTTCCAGTGCCTCCCTAAGTGTGGCCAATGGGCCACCTCCAGAGGTCTGGTAAGGAGTGGTGTCAACTTCCAAGACATGCTCTGGAAATTCCAGGATTATCCTCTTTTCAATGGGGTCCAATGCCTTTATCTGGACCTCTATCTCCTGCCCTTCCTTTAAATGTTGCCTTGCCGTGCTTCCAGCTTGCAGTAACCTGGATTTAGGAAGAAACCCTGTTACCCCTGGCTCCAGGGAGATGAGGTAGCCTTTGCCCAATCTCTTACTTACAATACCCTTCAGCACATCACCTTCCTTATATCTTTCAGGCACATGGGCCCAGGGATCCCCTTCCACATCCTTTATACTCAAAGAAAGTCTTCTATTGGGGATATCCAGGTCCTTTATGAGTACCTTTACCTCCTGTCCTGGTTCCAGCAAGTCTGAGACCTTATTTACCCTCTTTGTGTAGCTGAGCTCGCTGATATGTACAAGGCCTTCTATGCCTGGATAGATCTCCACAAAGGCACCAAATTGGGCAAGCCTTGTCACCTTCCCATCCACAAACTGACCCACCCTGAATCTTTCCCCTGCACCTTCCCAGGGATCTGGTATCAGCTCCCTTCTGGAAAGGCCTATCTTTATAGACTCCCCCTGCCTTTCCATTTCCACAACCTTCACCTCCACCTCTTGCCCCACCTCTAACAATTCACCGGGATCTTTTACATTCCCCCAGGACATCTCCTTTAGGTGCAATAGACCCTCCACCCCAGGCCCGATCTCCACAAAGGCCCCATAAGGCATCAATTTAATAACCCTCCCACTCACTATACTCCCCACCTCAATGGTGCTTAAAAAGGCCTGCCTTTTTTTCTCCAGCTCCCTGGTGAGTAATTCCTTCCTTGAGAGCACTATGTTTTTCCCGCCCTGTTCCCATGTTGTAACCAGAAACTGATATGTGGCCCCAAGGTGGGATCCTGGGTCTGATGGCCTTATATCCATCTGGCTAAAGGGGCAAAAGGCAGTTTTACCCAGCACTGTAACCTCATAGCCTCCCTTCTTTACTGACCTTACCTGGCCTTCCACAGGCACTCTGTTTTCATAGGCATCCCTTATTAATTCCGGGCTTAAAATATCCTTTAAGGCCCTACCCACCAGGATTTCACCACCCCTGGTGCTCAACACCACCACCTCCACCTCATCTCCTGGTTTCACCAAGACCTTCCCCTCTTCCATAAAATCCTTTATATCTGCAAAGGCATCCTGTTTTATACCAAGGTCAAAGAAAACCGATTCTGATCCCACTGAGATCACCTTACCCACTACCTTCTGACCAGGAGAGGGCCTCCTGGGATCCCTTTGATATTGCCTCAGGAGTTGCTCAAACTCATTCTCTAAAGCGCCATCCTTCATTAAACTTGCTCCTTTATCCCAGTTATAATATGAAATCCATAAGTAGCATACCCCACAGAGGTGGAATTGAAAAGGTATTTAAAGGGAGGGAGCCGTGGAGAGAAAATTACTGGTCACCGTAAGTGAAGACAAGAGGGCCCATTGTGCAGTGCACTTCCTTGGTGGTTTTATCAAAAGAAAGGAGGAGTTTAAGATAACCCTGTTTTATACTGCCCCCAGGGCTACCACTGATCTGGCCAAATCTGCTGAAGAGGCAAGGGAGATTAAAAAGCTGGAGGACTTTTATCTCAACCGGGGGAGAAAGGCACTGGATTCAGCCTTTAAAGAGCTGATAAGGTATGGCTTTTCTTTAGAACAGGTGGAGGAGAAACTCGTAGTAAGGAGATTTGGCAAGGCCATGGACATAATACAGGAGGCTGAAAAGGGCCTGTACGATGCAGTGGTCCTGGGGAGGAGGGGCCTCTCCTTTATTGAAGAACTGGCAGATGAAAGTGTGACAAAGGCCATGCTGGAGCAGGATGTCACGATTCCCATGTGGATCTGCAAGGGCCATCACAAGGGTGGGAAGGATGTGCTGGTGTGCGTGGATGGTTCAGAACCTTCCTTGAGAACAGTGGAGCATATAGCCCTGATACTGGAAGACCAGCCAGAACACAACATTGTCTTGGCCACTGTGCAACAGCATGGGCAGGGCCTTGGAGAGATAGAGGAGATATTTGAAAGGTCAAAAGATGTCATTGAGGGCCTAAAGATTGAGCCTTCAAGGGTAAAAGAAAAGGTCCTTAGGGGAGATAACATTTCAGGCACGATCCTGGACGAGATCCACTCATCCAACTATGCAATGGTTGCCACCGGGAGGTCTGGTAAAGGCAGGGGCCTGTTTGAAAGACTATTTATAGGATCCGTGAGCTATGAGATATTTAAGAAGGCCCAGGGTCTTGCTGTGTGTATCTGCAGGTAGCCCCTGGATATGAGGTAGCACCCCCATGGACCTCATAGGTACCAAATCAAAGGAACTCCTGGTTAAAGGAAGGATCTTCAATATGGAGAGGGAGGTGATCTCCCTTCCCAATGGTACAGATGTGGCCCTGGAGATCATTAGACACCCAGGTGCAGCAGCCATTGTGCCCTTTCTGGATAGGGACACCATACTACTCCTATACCAGTACAGGCATGCCTTTTCAGGATTTATATGGGAGGTGCCCGCAGGGACATTAAACAAGATGGAGCCCCCTGAGGAGTGTGCCAGGAGGGAATTGGAAGAAGAAACTGGATACAGGGCTGAAGAGATAATTGCAATGGGAGAGATCTACCCTGTACCGGCATACTCTGATGAAAGGATAGTGCTGTTCTTGGCCAGGGGGCTTAAGAAGACAACACAAAGCTTGGACAGTGATGAGATCCTCACTGTAAGAAAGGTGGGTTTTATGGAGGCCTTAGACATGGTCAAAAAAGGAGAGATAAAGGACTCCAAGACCATATGTTCCCTGCACCTTGCCATGGCCTACAGGCAAGGGTACTAAAAACCCCATGAGACTGCCTGAAATGGGCCTCAGAGTATTTGCACCTTACAGAATAGACATGGGCGGTACCTGGGATATAAAGGCCCTTGCCCTCCCCTACCATGCCTTTGCCCCAGTTACAGTAAATATGGCCTTAACCAAAGGGGTATATGTAACCTTAAGTGCCACCCGGGACCCAGACATAACCATCTCTTCCCCTTATTATGGGGTCTCAAAGAGAGACCCCCAGTTCCCAAGCCTACTTGGCCCATTGGGGCTTTATTTTATGGCTGCCAGGTTCTTTCATGTAAAGGCTCTAAAGATTGAGATAGAGCCAGAACTCCCTCCAGGTACCGCCCTTGGAGGATCCAGCTCTGCTTTAATAGCCCTGGTCTTTGCCCTGGACCAATTATGCCAGACACACATGGACCATGAAAGACTGGCCCACATTGCCTATCACATGGAAGATATCCATCAAGAGGGCGCAGCAGGTATGCAGGACCATCTAGCAGCCCTGTATGGTGGGGTGAATCTATGGAAATGGGACTACACCAGCTACCCTTATTTTCAAAGAGAAGACCTGGATCAAGAGGCCATGGGAGAACTCAGTAAATGTATACTCATAGCCTACACAGGAGAATCCCACTCCTCCTCAGACATAAATAAGAAATGGGTCTCTCAATTTTTGGCAGGTGTTACCACCCGTGCCTGGATAGAGGCAAATGAAATTACAATGGAGTTTTGGAATGCATTAAAAAGAGGAGATTACTCCAGGGCCTTGCAACTCATTCAAAAAGAGATGGAAGTAAGAAAGGCCATCACCCCAGAGGCATTTGAGGCCAGGGGAATGGTGGAGCTGTTTCAGTGTGCAAGGGATCATGGCTGTGGGGCCAGATTTGCAGGGGCTGGTGCAGGGGGATGTGTCTGGGCCTTGGGAGAGGAAAAAGATATCAAAAAGCTTAAAGAGGCCTGGGGAAACATTCTGGCCAAGACAGGATCTGGATTCTTGGTGGACGCCTCCCCAACAAAAGAGGGTGTAAGGATAATTGGGACCCAGCAGGGCCTCAATGAAGGAATCTATAGGCCAAGAGCCCCAGATATTCATGAAGGGCGCTGGCAGAATCCCTAAGGCTCCCTGCCCTTGGTATATAGTCCAGTAAAGTATATGTCTCTGCCTCCCCTGTGAGAAAGTGGGTGGGGAAAGGCCTTGCCCTGAGTCCCTCCCTTTCAAAACTAAACAGAGATCTTTTCATATGTATGGCCGATGTGAGTAGCACAGGCTCCTGAAAACCTTCTCTGTTACAGATTTCTTTTACGAACCTGGCATTCTCCCTGGTGTCTCTGGAATTATGCTCCACAAATATAATGCCAGGTGATACCCCCAGGTCCACGAGGACCCTCCTCAGTATCAAGGCCTCAGGGGCCTTACCCATGACGGACCCTCCTGCGATAATTATGGGTAGGCCACTAATCCTTGCCAGGCGGGCAGCTGTGATTAACCTCTTGGCACTCTCTGCCTCAGGAAAACCCATGCCAGTGAGATCAGAGACCCCATCCTCTATACCCCCACCCAGTAACACAAGTACATCCCCTTTTAAAACAGACCCATAATAGGGCCTCTCCAGTCCCTTGGCCAGGGTATCTGACACAGGCTCCAGGGAGAGGGCACATATCCCACCCCCCATGATGATAAGAAAAAGCCCCGCAACCCTTTGCTTTTTCTTTATAAGATACACCCCTAAAGATACCAGCAGGACTATGAATATCCCAGGTGGCAGAATAAGACCCCCTCCCAGCTTCTTTAGGAAAAACAGGAAATCACCCATCATGGGCTCCTCATATCAGCAGCCCTCATCAGAGACTATCTTAAATTCAGGCTCCTTCTCCACTGAGGGCCTTGGTACCTCCTTGGAAACCTTTTCTTCAATTACCGGCTTTTCCTGTGCGGGTGCATGGACACTACCCCTTGGCTCAAGACCAATGGATACAAGGCCTGCTATCAGCAACAAGGCCACCAGCCATATCCTTGCCTTTTTAGAAAGATTAAATACTGCCTCCTGGTCTCCAAACCTATCCTCTAAGCGGCCTGCTATGGCAAAGAATATTATGCCCAACAGGCATACCAAAAACACCACAACACCCCTGGGCATCCCAAGGACCTTCTCCAATGTGACCTGGCCCATATCCCCCATCATGTAAAAACCAGAGAGTATTGGATAAAGCTCTGCAAATAAAAATGACCCAATGGTCATGCCTGACATGAACAATAGGCCATCCAGCCTCCCTGAGGCAGCACCCACTATGCTGGTGCTGGGGCAATATCCGCCCATAACAAAACCAACGCCTATAAGTATCCCACTCACCACATAGGGCCAAATATAGGTGGGCAATATGTAGAGCCTGGATAGGTCCAGGACCCCAAGGGATGCCATAAGGTGAATGCCTACGGTGGAGGTAATCACAGCAGTGAACATTACCTTAAGGACTGAAAAGTCCTTTAGGTAAAATATGGAGACCAATTTCTTCGGATTGCCAAAGCCTGCCCTTTCAAGGAGCACACCAAAGAAGAATCCAAGGAGGGCTGCAATCTGTAACAGTTCCACATAGGTAAAATATCCGTATTTATACAAGGGTCCCATCACAGCCACTCCTTCCTAAAGAAATAGGCGCAGCCATAGCCTCCTATGAAGACACAAAACATAAAGATCCATGACCCCAGGGCCAGCTCTGCTGAGCCTGTCAGGGCCTGGCCTGTGATACACCCCCGGCCAAGCCTGGAGGCAAAGCCAGAGACCATACCTCCAGCCAATGCCCAAAGGAGCCTCCCCTTTAGATCAATGTTGGGACCCTTACTCACCTCACCCCTTAGGCGTTTCCCTGTAAAGGCGGAAAAGGCGCTACCCAGCACAACACCCAGTGAAAACAGGACCACGAAGTCAGAAAGGGGGCCTTTCCCCAGATACCCCTTGAAATACTCAAGGTCCTTTACATGGCCTGGGGCAAGGATGGTAAGTTTAAATGCGGCCAGCCTGGAGAAAGATGAACTGGTGCCTATGCCCCTCCCTGTGAAATAATAGGTTACAGTAAGTAACAGACCAATGAAAAACCCAATGAGGTAAGGATTGGCATATCTTTTCATCTAATACCTCCTTTCTAATCAGAAATTTAGGCGTTACTGAGTTAAGACTACTTCTTTTTCTTCGTTTCGCAATTTATATTTTTGAACAAAACTTGCTTCAATGGACTTTTTCGCCTGAACTCAAAAGGTGAGTTTAATGTGCCTTTTGGAAAATATAAAACCGCTACTATTTTTGATAAAAACAACATTTTAGCCGCTTCCAAGGCTCTGCAAAGTGCCGAAATAGTACAAGCTAATTA
>FWWM01016103.1_pt1 | contig 11231 bp, 11 predicted proteins | sample 2228351 | NCBI WGS metagenome assembly FWWM01 (sample SAMEA103939774, study PRJEB20133) | metagenome
GTGCGGCTTTCCAATCGCGTAATTGGCAGTTTCAGTCCCCTTCCGGGGATTCGAGGGTTGCAACTCTATTGACAAACCTTCTAATCCTGCCAACATCCCGCCGTGGGAGCCCAGTGCCGATCATGGCCGGATTCTGCCACAAGCCCTGCGCGCCCTGCAATACCCGATACCCTGGGCCACCACGCTGCGTAACGCCCTCTTAAACGATGATGAATCGCTCGCGTGGACGCGGGGGAGGGCCGGTAACTGCATCGATGAGCCGAAATCCGCGGGCGCCCAGCTGGTAAATGCGAACTGCGTCGACGGTCGGTTCGATGCGTTGCAACAGGCCAGTGCGGAGCCGCTGGTACTCGGCGGGCCGGAGTTCGGCTTCAAACACGCTCCGTTGGACGCGGTCCCCCCAGCCTTCGAGCCAGCGGGAAACGATGGTCCTCCGTCGGTCGTCGGTGATGTCGTAGGCGATGGCGTACCAGCGTTCTTCCATGCTTCGCAATCTCCCCGTTTGGTAAAGGTCAGCCTCGCCAGGCGGGGCGCAGCGCCCTCCCGCTCCGTATGGCATGTCCAACTGCGCGGGCCTGGAGCTCGAAAAGGGTGGCCACCTGCTCTCTCCTACCCGTGGGTGCATACCGCGTGCGCCGCTGCAGACGGCGTTCGAAGGCGGTGATTAGCGTGCGCCGCGTATCGAGGGTGAGGCGAACTCCGCCCCGATCTGCTGGCTCCCACCAGCCCTGGCTGGTGCGCAGCGTCCGGTGCCAGAGCGGGAACACGGTGAAGTCGATGAGGGGTGCCCGGAACTCCTCGACGAGGTCAAGAACGAGCGCGGGTTGGGCACGTGTGGCTTCATGCAGGAATCCCTGGTAGGGGTCGAGCCCGACGGTGGCTGTGGCCATCCAGGCCGGCCGAAGAAGGAGTGCGTATCCGTAGCTCAACAGCGCGTTAAGGGGGTCTGGCGGCGGGTGGTGCTGCCGTTTCCATGGCCCGAGCCCGAAATGGTCTCGAAGCAAACCGAAGTAGATCCGCGAGGCCCACCCCTCCAGGCCGCGCAGTTCATCGATACGCTCGGATGCCATGAGGCGGGGTTCAAGGCGCCGAAGGATCTCGGTGTCGCCGAGGCCGAGCGCCCGGAGCACGCGGATTTGGGAGGCCAGCTTGTTGCGCGCGACCTGGCGTGCGATGGCGAGGCGCCGGCCGGGCGTTGCGGCCGCGAGGGCCTGCGCGCCGCGAAGGCGAGCTGCCGGGTGGCCAACAGGCTCGAGCCGACCCTTGAGGCGACCATCCTGGGTGAGGAAAACGCACGGGACACCGACTCCCAGCAGATGATTGATGACGGCTGCGGTGAGCTGGACGGCACCGTGGATGACGACCGACTCAATGGTGCCTGCCATTGCGGTGCCAATGCGCTGGCCATCCTGCCAGACCTCGAGGCGGTTGCCGTCGAGTCGCAGCGAGGAGCCCGGAGAGAGGATGTGGAGGGTGCGCATGGGGATGCATTCTTGCGGCAGGAATTCCCATTGCGAGGTCAGAGGGAGCTACGGATGGCTTCGACGAACTCGGCGAGTCCACGCGGCGCCGTTGGAAGCGAGGAGGGACGCGGCGAGAACCCGAGTGCTTCCGCGAATTCATCCAGGAAGCCGGTGATATTCAAATGATCGGTCTGTGGCGCCCTCCCGCGATGAATTGCCTTGTTCCTTGCGCTTGCGATGGCTTCGCGCTGCTGTTCGAGTGCGTCTATCCGCTCCGATAGCTCCGGGCGGCGCCGTTTTAGCAATTTGAGGCGGGCCGGGACACCTTCCAGCCTGCCAACCTCACCGATTCCGCCGTCCTTCGGGCGGAAGTGGTCCGACAAATCGGTCGGGACTTCGTCCTTGGACATATCATCTGGGTCAATGCCCGAGGCTCTGAGAGCTGCGGCAATGAGGGCTTCTGTTGCCGTGGCGGCGGCGAGGACAGCGGCAACGCGGGTGCCATGCCCGGCGAGCCGAAGTGCCCGCGCCGCGAGTTCAAGCGCCCAGTCGGTATCGTCGTTGACGCAGCGTGTCAGCCATTGCCTCATCTCTGCTAGGCACGGGTCGGCCGCCACGCTGCCGACTTTGGGGGGAAGATTGTTGACCCACGTCGCGGCAGCAGCGCGGTCGAATCCATCGATTTGCCCGAGCACGAGCGCAACCTTGAAGGCCGCGTCGACGGCCTTCCGGTTCCACGGTGGATTTGCCAGGCCGGAGAGCGCTTCGGCCGCCCGGATGGCTTCAGCGGGCTGGCCACGCCTCAGGGCGTCGAGCATGCGGTCGCGCGCCTCGAGGCGGACGAGCGCATCGGGGTCGAATGGGCGAAGGAGCGGGGAGCCGGCCGGAACTTTCCGGGGGTCGAGAGCCTGGTAGTGTTGGGCGTGGGGGAGGAGGGAGCGGACTGCGAGGGTACATGCCACAGACTCCTGCGGTGTGCCCGAGCTAAAGCAGACATGGACCGCATTCTGGTCGTGCAGGATCGACTGGTGCTTTCTGATGACCTGCCAGCCGACGACGAGGAGTCCTTCGATGTCCGCAGGGAGAGCGCCAAGCTCCGCGCGGTCCTTGGCGGGAAGAAGCCTTTCAGCGAACTCCAGATGCACCGTACACGCAGGCTGAAGCTCGAGAATCGCAGCGCGCGTGGCCTCCGCCTGGGGGGCCACGCCCTCGGTGGCGAGCAGGATGGCGATGTCCGGCAGGTGGAGCTGCGCCAGGCGAAGCGGACCCAGCGGCTCGCCTTCGTGCAGGGGGTCGCGACTGCCAATCGTGACGAAGATTACCGTGGCCATGGGGCGGATTCTAGCAAAGGGTGAGGCGCCAAAATGTCGCGCAAATGTCGCGATTGCCATCTTGCGCGGGACTGTTCCCAGTCCTTAGGATGTGGCGCCCGAGGCCACCGATGAGCTGGACACTGCGCGACGATGTGCTGAAAGCGTACTGTGGTGCGCTGGCGCACGACCTGGGGAAAGTGTGGGCACAGGTCCCGAACCGTGGGACGGCACCGAGCAGGTACAACTGCCAGACGCCGGAACGGCACCAGGTGCGGTTCGATGACTGCGAGAGTTGCAAGCGCGAATACAAGTACGCGCATGCCCCCATGGGCGCCAATCTGTTGTCCGAGACTATCCCCGCCCACGGGTTCCTGGCGGAGATTGCTGCTCGACACCACAGCAGCGAGGCGAGCAGTTACGGCGACCTCCTGCGGTGGGCAACGCTCGGCGACCAGCTGTCGGCCGGCGAACGGGATGACCGGTTCGATGGCCCGGGTGGTGGCCGGCCGGTGCCTGCGTTGCTCAACCCGCTCGCTTCCGGCGATGTGCTGATCCGCCCGGCGCCGCTGCATTCGACGATGCTCTTCGAATGCCTCGACGGACCCGATCCTGACGGGGAGGCGCGGCAGGCGATGGGCACCGTACTGGATGCGCTGCGCGAGGCGCTGGAGCGGGCCGGGGCGGCCTCGGGCGACGACCTCCTCCTGCTCTCGGAGCACCTCACCGGCGCGATCTACCGCGGTGCCATGGGAGTACCGTCTGCCTTCCAAAATGCGGTTGCGGACATTCCCCTGGCCACGCACCTGCATCTCGCCGGGGCATTCGCGGCGGCACTTGCCGCCGACCGCTCCCCCGTGAACGACCCTGAACAGGCATCAGTCGGCATCGTGGCTGGGGACCTTTCGGGAATCCAGGAATTCATCCACGACACGGGCAGCCGCCGCGCTGCCCGCGCACTTCGTGCGCGGTCGTTCTACATCCAGCTCCTGAGCGTCGTTGCGGCACGGTGGGTAGCGATTCAGTGCGGCGTGCCTCCCTGGGCGGCGTTTTCAGTGGTGGGCGGGCAGTTCCTCGTAGCAATTCCGGCCAGCGCGGTCGGCCGTGTGCCCGAGCTCCAGGTCGAACTCGACCGGGTGCTCTGGGAAGCGCACGGCTCGACACTCGCAATCGGGCTTGCGGCGAAGTCGGTCACCGGGAGAGAGCTGAAGGACTTCGCGAGCGTGCACGGGGAGCTCAAGGAGGCGCTGTCCGTACGGAAAGCGCAGCGGTATGCGGACCTGGCGCGGAGCGGTCGGCTGTTCGAACCCCAGCCCGTGCTGCCGATGGGGCGCGCGTGTCGGACGTGCGGCCGCGAAGCGATCGAAGGGGTACAGGAAGATGATGACGGCGTCGAGCGCCGCGTGTGTGCCGTTTGCGACTCGCTGGAAAAACTTGGACGACAACTTCTGGAGCGCTCGTATGTCGTTTTGGCCCCGGCTGGTGCACCAACGACCGAACGCGGCTGGCAGGACGTCATGGCCCAACTCGGACATCGGGTTGAACTTCACCAGGCCGTGCCCGAGAAGCCGGCGGGTGCGGTCATTGCGCTCGACCAGGATGCGCTCGATGGCTACCCGTGTGCGCGGTACGTCCCGACGGCGCGCCACGCGCCGCGAGGGAATGATGGCAACCTGCTTGATTTTGAGAAGATAGCGGCGCAAGGGAAGGGACGTGCCATCATTGCGACGCTGAAGGCGGATGTTGACGACCTCGGGCAGTTCCTGCAGGGGTATTTCACGTCCCATCCGTCGTCTCCTTCGCGGTTTCTTGCCATCAGTACCGCCCTGTCGCTATTTTTTGAGGCATACCTTCCGGAGCTTGCGGCGAAGAAATATCCCAATCTGTACCTCGTCTTCAGCGGTGGTGATGACACGGCGCTTGCCGGTCCGTTGCACGATGTATTGGCGTTTGCTCTCGATCTGCGCAAGCGATTCGATGCGTGGACTGCGGGCAACGCCGACTTGCATTTCTCTGCTGGGGTGAGTGGGGCCCATGCTCATCGGCCAGTGCAAGCTGGGATGGAAGAAGCCGAAGCGTTTTTGGCTGATGCGAAGCAGCTTGTTCGGCCAAGCCATGGGATGCGAAAGAACGCCATTTGTGCACTTGGCGTCACCATGGCATGGGAGACCTTTGACCGCGTCTGGGTATGGAGCGAGGAGCTCGAGAGGATGGTCGCTGGAACTGGCACATCCACCAGCGGGCGCCGCCTGCTTGCTCGACGAGCCTTGCAGCATCTCCAGCTCCTCGAGGCGGCCGACCCCCAGCGGTACGGGCGCCTGCACTGGTGGTCGTTCTACCAGCTCAACCGTGTCGCGCGGGATTATGCAGAAGCCGAGTCGCTCCTGATGGACCTGCGGAGGCAGGCCTTCGACCGGACCGGAGTGGGCGGCCGAGCGGTGGCGCTGGCAGCGCGGCTCGCCGAGGTGGCCACCGCGTGATGCAACGGCATTAACCGATGAGCTGCACTGGCAAGGATGGCGACATTGAAGTCGAAGTGGGAGGAATGAAGATATGGGACAACGTCCTGGAAGCGCCGGGTACACGGGTAATCGCAAGCCGCAGACCCCGGGTGGGGGTGGTGGCGCTCAGCCGAACCAATATCTCAACGACGCGAGAAAGATCATCGATGACGCAGACGCGGAGGTGCTCGTACGGCTCGCGGAGCGCGTCGCGAAGGAAGGGCGCGCAACTCGCACATCTGTGCGACGGCTGTACGGGGAAGCACGGCGCATCGATTTCCTTCTCGACCAGGATGAGGAACGGGCGTTACGCCGAGCTCGCCTGCTCGAACCACGGCTCCAGTACCAGCTCCGGCGAGATCCGAATCTCAATGTTCTTGTGTCGGCTTTGCTTGCACTGCTCCACCGGGTCACCGATCCGGATGCCAGCGACAGACGGGAACGGTATCGGCGATTTGGGGATTTCTTCGAAGCCATCGTTGCGTACCTTCCTGAAAAGTAGTAGCGGAGGACTCCTACTCCCATGGCAGATAACCCGGCAAAGATTGAACATATTATCACGATAATGGGAACGATCCGCGCTCGCTCCGGGCTTCGCATCGGCGCACAGGAGTCATCATTGGTGATCGGCGGCGTCGATAACCCGGTCGTGCGCGATCCGCTCACACGGCAACCGTACATTCCCGGCTCATCGTTGAAGGGAAAGATGCGCTCGCTTTTGGAGCGTGTTCACGGTCTCGATCAGGAGTGGCCTATTCAGAGGGAACGGGTTCACATCCATGTATGCAAGAGCCAGGAACGGTATCAAGCGTGCCGATTGTGTCAGCTCTTCGGCGTTCCGGCTCCAGAACGGGAGCGCTGGCTCTGTCAGACGAGGCTCCGGTTTGGTGACACGTTCCTGACCGACGCGTCGGCCAAGCGGCTCGTCGAGGCAAACACAGACCTCCCGTACACCGAGCTGAAGGCCGAGGCCGCCATCGACCGCGTAACTTCGGCAGCGGTGCCGCGGACCATGGAGCGCGTTCCTGCCGGGTCGGAATTCGGGCCGTGTGAAATTGCCCTGTTTATCTATACGGGCGACGACGTCGAGGCGAACCTCGACTGGCTGGTATCCGGCCTCGAGCTCATCGAGGCCGACGCGCTCGGAGCCTCGTCTGCTCGAGGTTCTGGCCGCGTCGAGTTCCGCGACCTCGGAGTGCGGCGACTCAAGACCGAAGGTGGACGGCTTCAGCGCTCGAGTTACGGTGAAGTCGCTTCCGGCCTCGGGGATCTTCGGAGAAACCTCGGCACGGTTGTCGAGTGGGCTCGGAGCTGAATTTGCATGGCCGCCGGTGCCTGGCTGGTGCGGTTGGAGCCGAGCTCCCCTATGCGAATTGGCGCCCACGCAGAGGACATCGACAGGGCCCGGGCGTTCGCAGCTTCGGACACGCTATTCGGTGCATTGTGTTGGGCCCGCCGAATGCTGTGGGGAGCGGACAACCTCGTGGATTGGCTGGATCCGTTTATCGCTGGGACTCCGCCGCTTCGAATCTCTAGCATGCTTCCTGTTCTTGAGGGAACGAGGGTTCGCGAACTCTTCTTTCCAATTCCGCAGCGCAAGCCCGCAGCCGTGCTGGATGACCGGAAGCTGCTGAAGAGAGCCAAGTTCATCGACCGCCCGGCGTATTCTGCGTTGTTCACGACGGTGACCGGCCAGAGCTCGTCGATCCGGTCTGTCGGGGAGCTGCTCACATCGTCACATTTCCTCATACGGGGCGTTCAGGTCGGCGCCAGCGACGCCGTTCCAGTCCGTGGAATTGATGCCGGGCGTGGTGGTGGCGCGCAGGCTGATTTGGCGTGGGCAGTGGGGTCCCGAGCACGGGTGACGGTCGACCGAGTCTCTGGTGCCTCGGCTCTCTATACCAGCTCGGCAGCGCACTTCAGCCGCGGCACTACAGGCTCGCCAGCCGACGAAGCAGACCGCGTGCGTCTGCTGCCCGGCCTTATCGTGCTGGTCGACGACGAAGACGTCCTGGGTGAAACAATCATGTGCCTCGAGTTCCTTGGTGAGGCTGGGATCGGTGGCGAACGGTCGAGCGGGCTCGGCCGGTTCAGCGTTCTTGAGCCGGTTGAATCCCCGTTGCCAGTCTCTGGGGCTCCCGGGGCGGGGCCCCTGCTCTCGCTGTGCTGGCCGTGCGAGGCCGATAGAGTCGCCGGTGCACTCGATCTGCCCACCGACCGGGGTTACCGGGTCGTTGAGCGGTCCGGCTGGATCGCTTCGCCGGAATGGAGTGGATGGCGGTCACGGCGAATAGCCATGCTGAGCGAAGGCTCATACCTTGGGGGTAATGGGCCGGGCGGTGGCATGGTTGACGTGACGCCGGCCCAGGGCCAGGGGCATCCCGTCTATCGGTATGGTTATGGGTTGTTTGTGGAGGAGGCAGCGCTGTGAGCCGAGTCCCGTTCCACCGGTTTCTCCTCACTATCGAAACGCGGACGCCGCTCCACATCGGCTCCGGCCTTCGCTACCACCGGGATTACGACTTCGTCGTTGAAGGGACACGTGTGCGCCTCGTCGACGTAGATAGGGCGCTTGACAGTCTTCCCGACGCTGACGTGAACCGGATGCGCGACGGACGTGTCGCCGCGCTCCTCCCTGCGGGGCAGAGGGACCGATTCACGCGTTCCCTCCTTCCAGTCCATGGCTCTCGAGTAGTTGGTCAGGACCTACTCGGCCTGATTCGTGACGGAAACGGCGCGCCGTACATCCCGGGGAGCAGTCTTAAAGGGGCTTTCCGATCAGCGCTTCTCGATGGATTCTTGCGCCAAAACCCGCAGCTTGCCCGGCGAAAAGCCCGTGAGCTTCTGTCCAGGGGCCAGCGACCGGAGTTCCCGGCCAGGGACCTTGAGAGCGAAGCGTTTGATGTCGCGTTGGAGCGTACAAGGCGCAACGCGGATGCCCCAAACCGTGACATCAATCGTTGGCTCCGCATCTCCGATGCGTACCCGCAACGGCAGTTTCAGCCCATCGCGGCTGAAATGCAGGTGCGTTCGGCCTCTAGCCGCGGGCGGCAGGCAATCCCTGTTTGGGTGGAGGCGATCCCCGCTGGGTTTCGCTTCGCCGCGGAGCTTAGCCTTACACCCGAGTCCTTCGCGCCCTGGAGCCAGCTTGACCAGCCACGTCGGGACTTGTTCGGAAAGGTATCAAAGGATTTGAACGGCGTTCTGCAGGCGTGGGGCGCAGCATGCCGCGCTGACGAGCTTGATTACTGGTGCAGGGTGGATTCTGCCGTTGCATCGCGGTTCGCGGGAGCAGTGGCTGAGGAATCGAGGTCGTTTCCCCTGGGTTTTGGAACCGGCTGGCTATCGAAGACGATCGGACGGCACCTTCGCGGCGATGAGCAACTGCTGAAAGAGCTCATCACGAATTTCGGTCTCTCTCGCTCCCGGTCACCTGACCCCAAGAACTTCCCGATGGGCCACCGCGTTATTGATGGACCGGGCGGCCCTGTGCCGCCAGGATGGGTTGAGATCGTCGAGGTGGCTCCGGTTTCATGAGCAGTGAGCTGGTGAGAGCTGTCATACCGGGGCGCTGGGCCGGCGAGAGTGCTCCGGATGATTTTCCTGGTCGGGCCCTCCAGGCGTGGTTGTACGGGGAGCTGGCTGCGCGTGACGAAGAGCTCACCACTGCTTTGCACGACGCCAGTACCGAGAAGCCCTTTCAAATTGCGCTCACACGTGGCCACGAATCCCAAATGGTCATAGGGGCATACGGTCCCCTGTCCGGTCCGGTCCGGGACATCGTCGGGACCATCCGCGGCCGGTTGCTTCTGAATGGGCGATGGTGGGAGCTGGCCGGTGCGCCGGTGGTCGAGTGTGTGACCTGGGAAGATCTTGCATCGCGTCTCCTAGCGCCCTTACCCGCACCCATTTCCCGGTTCCATTTTGTGACGCCGACAACGTTCCGGACGGGTGGTCATAACCTTCCGTTGCCCGTTCCTTCTCTCGTCTTCGGAAGCCTCCTTGAGCGGTGGCGTCGCTGGTCGCCTCTCGACCTGGGGCCCGAGGCCAGCAATGTGCTCGGAGACATCGTCCTGCGGCGTCATCGTCTGCAGTCCGTTGCGGTGCAGCTTCGGGGACATGTTCCTGCCTTCGTCGGAACCGCGGAGTTCGAGTTTCGCGAACCTCACGGGCATTACGCGGGCTTGATGGAGACCCTTACGCAGTTCGCATCGTTCGCCGGCGTGGGGGCCCGCGTATCGGCCGGGTTTGGCCTTGTGGCAACGACGATTGTTCGTCGGGATCCCCCAAGGCGAATTGCTGGCCCCGGCGTAGCTTCGTCAACGTGATGTCGTCCGTGGAGCGTCCTGCGAAGACCAGACGCTCTCCAACAAAGCGGGGATCATGTCGGAGGACGCTGCGGGTACGCACTGGGCCTGGGCGAGCAGGGATGTGACCATCCCGGGTGACCCAGGGATGCGTGCCGGGCGGAAGAAGGCGACAGCCGTCGCCGTGCTGGTCGGCCTCGCGGCCGTCGACGTCTTGGCGGCTGTCCTCCTGGTCGAGCAGCGAGGAGAGGAGCCGGGGCAGCTCACGACGCGGGAGTCCCGGGTCGAGCAGCTGGGGCCACCACCGGGGCCCGGGCCAGATGGCTTGCCGCAGCACCCGCCGTTGCGACTCACGCATCCGGACGGGGCGGAGGTGGTTGTGCCGCCGGCGCAGACCCTCTACGGCGAGTACCTGGACGTGCGCCGGCTTGACCGTCCGACCGATGCGCCGGCCTGGGCGTTTGTCGGGAACGCGTGGCGGTTCGTTTCGACCACCGGGGTCGTGCACGACCGGCCCATCCAGGTGCGCCTTCCCCCGGGCGACGGTGGACCGACGGCGCAGGTCGTGATCCTCATGCCCTCGGGCGCGTGGCAGCCGCTGCCGACAGCGCGGGAGGCAGGGGTGCTGGTGGCCGACGTCACCGGGATGCCGGCGCCGTGGGTGGTGGCGATTGCCGAGCGGCGGCCAGTTCCCGGCCGGGGATGACGCCGCGCCAACGCTCGTCCTCACGGCGCTTCTGGCACCGATGCGCGCGACCCGGCTGTTTTCTCGAAAACCCTGTCGCGATGGGGCGGCAAGGTCAGGACCAAGGCTACCTTGTTCTGCCGACCTATGCGGAACGGGGGCCCGTCCCAAATGAGCAGACGGGGAAGGCCAGGCGACGCCAACCGGGACAATTCTTCCCTTCCCAGTTCGCAAACGCAGGCCCGGATTCTCTAGCGAGACAAGGAGCCAGCCGGACCGGAACGGAATCGCCTGCGGAGCTCCCAGGCAGCCCAGGCGCAGAGGGTTGCCGCCGCGAGCGCGAGCGATGCGTACTGGAGCGGGAGTCCGGCCACCATGCCGAGACGAGGGACCGTGACCCACACCGAGCCGACGAGCGATGCGGCCGTGACCTCCCCAGGGTCGGGGGCAGGGTTGTTGTCGCCCTTGGTGAGCAGCCGTCGCTCGGTGATGCGTTCTAGCTCGGTGCCGGACGGGTCCCGGATGACGAGCTCTACCTCGTTAATGCCGACGACGCGGTGAACCGTCGGGATGCTATCACCACCCGCGTGGAACACCACGATGTTGCCAGGGCGGACTGCATCGATGCCAAGGGGGCGGACGATGATGAGGTCACCGGCCCGGATAGCGGGGGCCATGCTGTCGCTCGTCACCGTGAGCACCCTGTAGTCGAAGAGGCGCCCGGCGAGGCCGGCGACGAGGATAGCCCCGAGCAGGAGCCCGCTGAGGATTGCTGCGAGAACCATGGCAGCCCTGCGGACATGCTGCGTACGGAAGTCAGTCGAGCGGGCATGTGGGACAGGGTGTGCCATTGTACCACCTCGCTCCCCTGCCCCGGGCTGGCCCGAGGGCAGGGGAGTCGCTGAGCCTGAACGGGTTGGCCGATTATTCCTCGCGCGGCAGGTTCTCTACGGGCGCAGGGACCG
>FWWM01016108.1_pt1 | contig 11229 bp, 6 predicted proteins | sample 2228351 | NCBI WGS metagenome assembly FWWM01 (sample SAMEA103939774, study PRJEB20133) | metagenome
TTGCGCGCGACGTGGAGCGCCTGGCGCCCACGGCAATGCTGCTCAACTTCACCAACCCGATGAGCCGCCTGTGCATGGCGCTCGACCGGCACACACGGGTGCGCTTCGTGGGGCTGTGCCACCAGATCGGCGAGGGACATCACATCGTCAACCGCGCCCTCGGCCTGGTGCCGGAGACCGGGGACTGGTGGGTGGACACGCGCGCCATCGAGCAGCGCATCCACATCACGGCCGCCGGGCTGAATCACTTCACCTTCATCCTCGACCTGCGCGACGCCCAGACCGGCGAAGACCTCTACCCCCTGCTGCGCGAACGGCTGACCAGAATGCCGATGGACTTCGAGCCGATGTCGCGCCGATTGATGGACGTCTTCGGCCTGTTCTGCGCAACCGGCGACGGCCACGCCGGCGAGTATATCGGCTTTGCCAGTGAGACGATGGCCCTCACCGGCTACGATTTCGGCGCATACGAGCGGCGAGGGACGCGCCTGTGGGAGCGCGTGCGGGCCCTGGCCGACACAGCCGATCTGGAAGAGGTGAAGCGTTCAGTGCAGCGCACCGGCGAACGCGCTGTGCCGATCATCCTCGCCATGCTACGCGACCTGAACCAGCACGAGCTTTCAGCCAACATCCGCAACGAAGGCTGCATCAGCAACCTCCCGGACGACGCGATCGTCGAAGTGCCGGCCGTCGTCAACGCGCGCGGCGTTCACGGCGTGCACGTCGGACCGCTGCCGAAAGGGCTGGCCGCCATCATGCGCCGCGAGGTCGAAATCCAGGAGTTGGTGGTGGAAGCGGGCGTGAACGGCGACCGCAAAGCCGCGCTGCAGGCCTTGCTGCTCGATCCACACATCCATAGCTATGCACAAGCCACGCATCTGCTCGACGATCTGCTCAAGGCCCACGCCAGGTATCTGCCTCAGTTCGCGTGACCGGCTCACGCAACCCGGATGATGAATACGCCTACGCTGCTGGAAGATGGACGCGCTCACCGAAGTTCGTGACTTCATCCTTGCGCGGCGGCAGGCCGTCCTGGCCGTCAGCGCCAACGACGAACCGTTCACGGCAATGACATCCTACGTGGTCGAGCCGGGCCTGGCCGGCTTCCTCATCCACCTCAGCGACCTCTCGCCCCACAAGCGCATGCTGCTGGCCAACCCGAAATGCAGCCTGCTGATCGCCGAGGCCGACGACGGCCGCGCCGAGGTCATGTCGCTGGCGCGCGTCACCCTGCAGGGCCTGGCGGCCAAGATCGCGAAAGACACGGATGACTACGCACAAGCCAGGGCGCGCTTCCTGGCTCGACTACCCTCTAGCGAGATCATGTTCGGCCTGCCCGACTTCGACCTGTTCCGCATCACGCCGGTCGGCGGGCGATTCATCGGCGGATTCGGGCGCGCCTTCGCCTTCACCTCCGACCAGCTCATCCAGACCACCAATCGTTGACACCGACATCCGTCCCTCATTCGCTTCGAGTCATGAGCACACAATCCTTTCCCCCCGGCTTCTTGTGGGGCACAGCCACCTCGTCGTATCAAATCGAAGGCGCCGTCCGCGAAGATGGCCGCGGGCCGTCCATCTGGGACGACTTCTGCCGGCTCAAGGACGCCATCCAGGACGGCAGTGATGGCAGCGTCGCATGCGACCACTACCACCGTTACCAGGAAGACGTGACGCTGATGAAAGCGCTCGGTCTGCACGCCTATCGCTTCTCCACCGCCTGGCCGCGCATCCTGCCGAACGGCCGCGGCGCGGTCAACCCCAAGGGCATCGCCTTCTACGACCGGCTGGTGGATGCGCTGCTGGCGGCTGGCATCCGCCCATTCGTCACGCTGTATCACTGGGACCTGCCATCGGCGCTGAACGCGCTGGGCGGATGGACGACGCGCGACAGCGCCGGATGGTTCGCCGATTACGCAGCGGTCGTCGTGCGCGCCCTGGGTGACCGCGTCAAAGACTGGATCACGCTCAACGAGCCGTGGTGCAGCGCCTATCTGGGCTACGAGTTCGGCATGCACGCGCCGGGTCTTCAGAACAAGGATCTGGCCTCGCGCGCCGGGCACAACCTGCTGCTGGCCCACGCCCTCGGCATGCAGGCGATCCGTGCAGCCAGCGACGCCCAGACGCGCGTCGGCATCACGCTCAACTTCGAGCCGCGCCTGCCGGCCACCGACAGTGAGGACGACCGCCGGGCCGCCGAGGCGGATTTCGACTGGCAATACGAGGGCTTCGCCGAACCGATCCTCACCGGCGCCTATAGCCCGCGCATGCTCGACCGCATGGGCAGCGCAGCCGACATCCGAGCCGGCGATATGGCCATGATCGCTGCCCGCAACGATTTCATCGGCGTGAACTACTACTCCGCCGTGCGGGTGAGCGCTCGGCAAGGCGTCGTTTATAACGACGATCCCGAGTTCACGCGCATGGGCTGGGCAGTGCGGCCGGACGGGCTGTATGCCATTCTGATGAAGCTCCATCACGCCACGCATGGCCAGACGCCGCTCTACATCACCGAGAACGGCGCTTCCTTTGCCGACGAGATGACCGACGGCCGCGTGCACGACGAACGGCGCATCGCCTATCTGCGCGCCCACTTTACCGCCGCCCATCGCGCCATCCAGGATGGCGTTGACCTGCGCGGGTTCTTCGTCTGGTCGCTGATGGATAACTTCGAGTGGTCCTTCGGCTATCAGCAGTTCTTCGGCGTGGTGCACGTGGACTACGCCACGCAGCGACGCACCATCAAGGACAGCGGCTACTACCTGCGCGACGTGATCGCTGCCAACGCGATCTAGCCACGCTGCCGAACCGAGGACGCCTGCGCGTGCGCCGGCCGGCGCCGGAATCGCCACCACACGCCGGCCGGATAGCCGAGCATCTTGGCGACATCGCCCACGACGCGGATAACCGGCACCAGCACGATGGCCTGCAGCTTCTCCAGGAGAGACAGACCTTGCCACAAGCGCCCGAGCCGGCGATAGGGCATGCGCGTGTAAGCAGCCACCCCGGTCAACAGCGCGAGCGCCGCAGCCAGCTGAACCGCGAGCACACTCGAGCACAGGCCGGCCACCAACAGCGGCAACGCTACGAGATACGTCGCGTAGCGCACCAGGTGACGCTTGAGGAACAGGCCGGCCTTGCCATCGCCGCGCGCATAGCGGTAATACTGCTTGAAGAACGCGCCCAGCGAGCTGCGCGGGCGGAAGTACGCCACTGCGTCCGGCGCGAAGGCGAACGGGCCGCACCGCGCGCGCAGCGCCATGTCGAAGATCAGGTCCTCGCAATAGTCCAACCACTCCGGATAGCCACCCACCGCCTGCCAGGCCGATTTGCGAAACGCGACCGAACGCGAAGATGGCAGGAAGACTGCCGGCTCGATGTCTCGCAGCTCGGGCAGTACCGTTGCGCCCATGGCGACCTCAAAGGGGGTGCGCGGGTCGGGCAGGAAGAAGCCGGCCACGGCCTGTCGGCTCTCGTCCTGCAGCGGAGCGACGATCGCCTCGAGCCAGTGGGGGGCGAGTCGAACGCCGGCGTCGGTGCAGGCGATGACCTCGTGCGACGCCGCAGCGATGGCCAGATTGCGGCCCTGTGAGATGTTGGCGCCAGCCGCTTCGATCACGCAGATGTCGAAGCGAGGATCGGTGCGCAGGATGCGCACCGTATCATCCCGGCTGCCGCCATCGCAGACCACGATCTCATCCGGCCGGCGCGTCTGCGCGGCAATCGAATCGAGCAGCGCAGGCAAGCTATCGGCCTCGTTCAGGACGGTGAAGACGAGCGTGACTTTCATCCCGCGTCGGCAGCGCATCCACGCAGCTCTCCAATGACCCAGGCTGGCTCACCCAGCGCTGCGCGAACCGCGTCCACGTGCTCCGGCGCGACGATCATCACCATGCCGATGCCGCAGTTGAACACACGCCGCATCTCTTCGTCGCTGACGTTGCCGGCCGACTGGATCAACGCAAAGATGGGGGGCATCGGCCAGGCTGCATAGTCTATCTCTGCGCGCAGCCCGGGCGGCAGGACGCGCGGCATGTTCTCGACGAAGCCGCCGCCGGTGATGTGCACCAGCGCTTTGACCACTGCCGCAGCGCGCGCGCGTGAGACCACGTCCAGGTAACTGCGATGTGGCGCAAGCAATGCCGCTACGAGCGGATCGTCTGGCTGCGCCGCCGCCAGCCGGTCGGCCAAAACCCGGCGGATGAGCGAATAGCCGTTCGTGTGCGGGCCGGAAGAGGCCAGGCCGATCAAGACGTCTCCCGGCGCGATGTCGTGTCGGGGTAGCAAAGCGTCCCGCTCGACCACACCGACGATCATCCCGGCCACGTCGAATGCGCCCTCGGCATACACACCGGGCATCTCGGCGGTCTCACCGCCCAGCAACGCGCAGCCGGCCGCGCGGCAGGCATCGGCCATGCCCTTCACCACTGCGGCCACATTGTGTGGGTCGAGCTTCGACGCAGCGATGTAGTCCAGGAAGAACAGCGGTTGTGCCCCCTGCACCAGGATGTCGTTGATGCAGTGGTTGACGATATCGTGGCCAATGGATTCGTAGCGGCCAAATGTCGCCGCCAGCTTGACCTTAGTGCCGACGCCGTCCGTGCTCGCGACCAACACCGGCGCGCGCATACGCCGCAGGCGGGCGGCGTCGAAGAGGCCGCCGAAGCTGCCGATGCCGGACAGCACCTCGGGTGTGTAGGTGGCCTGCACCGCGTGCTTCATCAGCGCGACAGCTGCATTCCCGGCGTCGATGTCCACGCCGGCTGCGGCGTAGGCAGAAGGAGTCATGCACGAATGATATATGATTTGTGGTGACCGTCGCCCAAGCCCCGTCGGCCGAGCTTCGTCCATCCATTTCGACACCGACCAGGCTCTGGCGACCGCGTGAATGCCATGCTCTACACCGAAGCCTTGGACTATCTGTATTCGCTTGCCAACTACGAACGCGTGCCGATCGGCGCCTATACGCCTGAGGCGTTGAACCTCGATCGGATGCGCAACCTGCTGACGCGTCTGGGCAATCCACACGAGCGCTACCGCACCATCCACGTCGCCGGCACGAAAGGCAAGGGCTCGACGTGCGCGTTGATGGCGTCGTGCTTGAAACAACTCGGGCTGAAAGTCGGCTTGTATACCTCGCCCCACCTGAGCAGCTTCCGCGAGCGCATTCAGGTCAACGGTGAACCGGTCGCGCCAGAAGTGGTGGGGGCGCTGACCCAAAAGGTCAAGGACGCTGCGGCAGACATGCCGGACATCACCACGTTCGAAGCCACCACGGCCATGGGCTTCCTGCACTTCTCGCGCCAGGACGTGGACTGGGCGGTGATCGAAGTGGGCCTGGGTGGCCGATTGGACGCCACCAACGTGATCACGCCACAGGCCGCGATCATCACGTCCATCAGCTATGACCATCAGCATTTGCTCGGCAACACGCTGAGCGACATCGCCGGGGAGAAGGCTGGCATCATCAAGCCAGGTGTGCCGGTGATCAGCCAATCACAACCGGCAGCAGCCATGGCCGTGATCGAGCGAGCGGCGCAGGAACGCGGCGCGCCGCTCACCATCGTCGGCCGACATTGGCGCTGGACGCCAGGGCCGCTCTCGCTCATCAAACAATCCTTCGAGATCAAGAAGGTATCGCTCGTGCGCAGCAAGGAGAAGCCTTTCGTCAACGATCTGGAGGGGTGGTATGAGATCGCCCTGCTGGGCAAGCATCAGATCGAGAACGCGGCCACTGTGATCGCGACGGTGGACGTGATTCGTGATGCACTGCTGAGCACCGGTGCGCGCGACTTCGGCGCACGGGCCGTGCGCGATGGTTTGCGACGGGCGACCTGGCCGGGCCGCTTCGAGATTTTGCGCGCCGATCCTCCCCTGGTCGCCGATGGCGCGCACAATCTGGATAGCGTGAACAAACTCGGAGCGACGCTGGCCGAGGTCTTTCCCGGCCAGCGCTGGACCTTCATCTTCGGCACCCTGAAGGACAAGGATGCTGAAGGCATGATCAAAGCGCTCGACCGGCGCGCGACTCGGTGGATCTTCGCGCAGCAATCCAATACGCCGCGCGCCATCCCGGCCGAGCGCTTGCTGGACATCGCCGCCCAAGCGGGCATTACCCGTGCGGTCGCAATGCCAGATTTGAGCGATGCACTGCAGTCCGCCGTCAAAGGCGAAGATCCGGTGTGTATCTTCGGCAGCGTCGCCTTCGTGGGCGAGGCGCGCGTGAAATGGGCGCTTCTGACGGGGGCCGAAACGTTGCCTGCCTTCGATTGATTCGATGAACAGTTCGTTTACTTCTCAGATGCAGGACTGGCTGATTGGCGCCAGCTTCGGCAATGGGTTGCCTCAGCAAGCCGACGCCCGCTCACAGTTGCCGGACGTCTTCGAGGCACCGGTCCTGCCGCTGCGCGACCTGGTCGTCTATCCACGCTCGGTCATGCCGTTGACCATCGGGCGCGAGCGCTCGCTGCGCGCCCTGGACGTAGCGCGCTCGCTCGGCATGGCCATCGCCGTCGCGCAGAAGTCGGTGGAGGTCGAGGATCCACGACCCTCGGACCTGTACGAGATCGGCACGGCGTTGACGATCGGGCGCGTGCTGAACTTGCCAGACGGTTCGGCCAGCCTGATCGTGCAGGGACGCGCGCGGGTGCGGGTGGTGGAATGGCTGCAAGCCACGCCCTTCCTGATGGCGCGCGTGGAGACGCTGCACGAGCCACAGGCGCAGTCACCGTCAGCCGAAGCACTCATGCGCGCCGTGCTCAGCCTGTTCGAAAACGTGGTCAGCCTGAACGAACGCATTCCGGAGGAATCCCTGGTCTATGCGATGAACATCCACGAGCCGGGATGGCTGGCCGACTTCATCGCGCAAACCATGCCGCTCAACGTCGCCTCGCGCCAGGGCATCCTGGAGGCGGTGGACCCGGCAAACCGCCTGCAAAAGCTGAGCACGGTGCTGGCCCGCGAGCTGGACGTGCTCGAGCTCGAAGATCGCATCCACGAGCGCGCACAGAGCGAAGTGGACAAGAGCCAGCGCGAGTATTACTTGCGCGAACAACTGCGCTCCATCCAGACCGAGCTGGGCGAGATAGACGCCGGCGCCGGTGAAATCAACACGCTGCGCGAGCGGTTGAAGAAGAAATCGTTGCCCGACGCCGTGCGCGAGCGCGCCGAACGCGAGATCGCCAAGCTCGAACAACTCCACAGCATGTCGCCCGAAGTGAGCATGGTGCGCGACTACGTGGAGTGGCTGCTCGAGCTGCCTTGGACGGAGAGCACCGAGGACATCCTCGACGTGCAACGCGCCGCGCGCATCCTCAACGAGCGACACTACGGCCTGAGCAAGGCCAAGGAACGCATCCTCGAGCACATTGCCGTGCGCAAGCTCAAGGGTGATCTTTCGCGCAGCCCGATCCTGTGTTTCGTCGGACCGCCCGGCACGGGCAAGACGTCGCTCGCGCGCAGCATCGCCGATTCGCTTGGCCGCCGGTTCGTCCGTATGTCCGTCGGTGGCGTGCACGACGAGGCCGAGATCCGTGGCCATCGCCGCACCTACGTCGGCGCATTGCCCGGTCGCATCCTGCAGACCATGCGCCGCGCCGGCACGATCAACCCGTTGTTCGTGCTCGACGAGATAGACAAGCTGGGCAGCGACTTTCGCGGCGACCCCAGCGCCGCCTTGCTCGAAGTGCTCGACCCGGAGCAGAACTTCGAATTCGAAGATCACTACCTCGACCTGCCCTATGACCTGAGCAAGGTGATGTGGGTGACGACGGCCAACTACCTGTACGACATCCCACCAGCGCTGCGCGATCGGTTGGAAGTGATCGAGTTCACCGGCTACGTCGAGGAAGAAAAGCTGGAGATCGCCCGCCGGTTCCTGGTGCCCAAGCAGATCGCCGACAACGGCCTCGCTGCAGCAGAATCGGATAACGCCCACAAGCCCATCATCTTCAGCGACGACGTGCTGCGCCACATCATCCGCGAGTACACCTACGAGGCCGGCGTGCGCAACCTGGATCGGGCAATCGCAACCATCTGCCGCAAGATCGCGCGGCGCGTCGCCGAGGGCAAGCCCCATGTGCGCCGCCTCACGCCCGGCATGCTGCATCGCTTCCTCGGCCCACCCCAGTTCGACTTCGGCAAGATGGACGAGCAAGATCAGGTCGGCGTGGCAAACGGCGTGGCCTGGGACGAAGCCGGCGGCGACCTGATGCAGATCGAAGTGACGCTGATGGAAGGCAAAGGTGAATTGACGCTCACCGGCCAGCTCGGCGATGTGATGCAGGAGAGCGCCAAGGCGGCTTTGAGCTACGCGCGGGCGCGCGCCAGTGAACTCGGCATCGCCAGGAAGACCTTCGAGAAGAACGACATCCACATTCACGTGCCAGAAGGCTCGATCTCGAAGGAGGGGCCGAGCGCTGGCATCACCATGGCCACAGCGCTCATCTCGGCGTTGACGAAGATCCCCACCCGGCGCGACGTGGCGATGACCGGTGAAATCACGCTGCGCGGGCGCGTGCTGCCGATCGGCGGACTCAAGGAGAAACTGCTCGCCGCGCACCGCGCCGGCATTCGCACCTTCATCATGCCGAAGAAAAACGCCAAAGACCTGGAAGAAGTGCCCAGGAAGATCCAGCGCGACATGATGCTGATCCAGGTGACGACCATGGACGAGGTGCTGCGCGCGGCGCTGGTGCGCCAGCCGCAGCCGGCCCCGGCCCAAACGCACAAACCAGGCAAAAAGCCCAAAATGCCAGCAAAGGCGTCCATGCGTTAACGCTGCAAACATCTTGCCGCGATGGCGGCAGTTCCGTAAGATGTTGTCACGCCCACGTGCACGCGGTCCGGCAACGCACCGGGTCGGTCTAATCGGAGGAAACTATGCCCGAGTGGCTTCGAACTCTCTTGATCATCCTGGTCGTTCTGGGCGTGCTGTATCTGATCGCGGTGGTCGCCCAGATTATCCTGGCGAAGATCCTGCGTCGGCAGGCCGAACCTATGCGGGCCAGCATTGCCCAGGCACAGCGCGCCGTTGCCGAAGCCAGCAGCAAGTTAGAAACCCTTGCGCCGGCCATTAACGGCGGCCCGCGGGAGATGCCCTTCGGCCCACTCTACGACCAGGCCCGACTGCTGTTGAAACGCGGGCTGGCGAACGTGAACGAAGTGCGCAGTCAGCTATCGGCCATCACAGCCAGAGACATCCCCGAGCAGCCCTGGCCAGATGCGTTCAAGCTGGTGCCGATGAGCACCGAGATCCTCCGCCGCTGGCAGGCACGCCGGGACGTCAAGGCCGTATCGGTGCATCTGACCGAGGTGAACGAAACGCTCACGCGCATCCAACAGATCCAGTCGGACATTGCCACGATCCCGAGGCGAGAGAAGGACGCCCTGCGGCAGTTGCAGCAGCGCGCCGCCCAGGCCGCTGCGATGATCGAGAGCGAAACCCGCGCCCGGCGGCCACTCGTCGAAGAACGCAGCATCTTGAAGGAGGTGAACGCTCATCTGGATCAGGCGGATAAACTGCTGGCGGTGCCCGAACCATCCCAGGCAGCCGTCATCACCGCCTATCCCTTGCGCATGAAGGCTGGCGAAGAACTGCAAGCGCTGGACAAACTGATCGCCACTGCCGTCGAGCAACGCACCGCGGCCGAATCATCGCTCGCCAAAGCAAACGAGCTATCGAGTGCATTCACATCGGCGATACGGGCAGACGAGCAGGCTGGTTGCGTGCGCTCGCGCTTCGCCGCTGCGGCCGATCGGTTGATCGAGCGCGTCGCGACGGCCCGGCAACTGGTCGAGCAAGGCGATTACACATCGGCGATGAGCGCGCTGGCCGAAATAGAGGCCGACCTGACCGCGCAGCGCGACGCGCTGACGATGCTCAACGAGGAGCGGACGAGGGTCGAAGGCCTGGCCGACAAAGCCGACCAGCATCTGCGCGCCGTCCAGGCGTGGATCACGGAGACGCCGGCGCGCTTCGAGCGCGACGTGGCCGGCGCCGCTGCGCACCAGCTGGAGGCGCTGTCCGAGCAGTTGCGCGCCTTGATTCCCATCGAGGAAATCGAGCGCATGGCCGAGGCCACCGAGCTGGATCGGCAGGTCGAAGCGGTGTTCACCCGCGCCAGCCACGCCAACGACACGTTCATCGCGGCGCGCAAGCGCTTCGAGGAACTGATCGGCAAGTTGAGCGAGGAGAGCGTTCAGTCGCTCAAGTCGGCGACCGCACGCATCGCATCGGAGCTGGGCAAGGCGAATCGCAGCTATTGGGGTGATCTGACGCCCGAGGCGATCACAACTGCGGCCGGCACATTCACGTCTCGATGGCAGGAGATGCGCAAGCAGCTCGATATGGTCAGGGAAAGCGAGCTGAGCGAGGTGCTCGGGCAGGTCGAAGACGCCGCCAGGGCCTTCGACCAGGCCGGCGCGTTGTACGAACAGGCCGTGAAGGCCCTCACGCAGCTCGACGCCGACAGACTGCAAGCCTCGACGGCGCTGAACGACGACACGATGGCGAAGTTGCTCGACGACATCGGGCAGATCGCCGTCGAATCGCCCTCGCTGGCCGAGCAGCCGACGCGCATCCGCGCACGCGCCGAAGAATTGCGCGGCGAATTGCAAACCCCGGCACCCGATTACAAGCTCATCTACGCCAACGCCGAACGCCTGCGCCGCGAGGCCGAATCGTTCGTGACCGACTATCGCCAGCAGCTGCAACAGGTGCGCAACCAGCTTGGTCTGCTGAGGTACCGCCTGGAAGAAACGCGCAGCAACTTGAAGCGACTGAGCGAGGATCCGCGCATTGACTTCGCTGCGCTCGTCGAGCCGCTGGATGCCAATATCGGCCAGTGGCTGGCCGGCTATGAGTCCGCAGCCGCAGCGCCGCTGGATGCCGCGCGCGAAGCGCTGGCAGACGGCGAGGGGTTGGAACGCGAAGCCCTCGACCAGTTGTCGTCGGCAACCGCTGCCTCCAGAGCGATCAGCGACAAGATCGGCTTCACCAAGATGACCGTGGCCGAGCTGAATGGCGTCGTCAGCTCGGCCCAGGCCGGCCTGCACGTCATGGCCGAGATCGGTGGCGAGCGCTGGGGACAGCCCATGCTCGCTCCGATTCATGAGCGGCTCGACGAAACGCTCCACCGGCTGGGCTCGCTCGATCAGCCGGAATCGAAGCTCCCTCTTCGAGAGGCACACGAAGCGCTGGCGCAGATCGAAGCGCTGGTGAAGGACCTT
>FWWM01008334.1_pt1 | contig 11228 bp, 10 predicted proteins | sample 2228351 | NCBI WGS metagenome assembly FWWM01 (sample SAMEA103939774, study PRJEB20133) | metagenome
TGGCGCTGTTTCCTGGCGGGAGTTCCGTCGACCCAACCGGCAAGGCGGGCGTTGCCGCGTTGACGGCGCAACTGCTGCGGCGCGGCACGGAAAAACGCACCGCGCCGCAGCTGGCGGAGGAGATTGAGTTTTTGGGCGGTTCGCTCGATGCCGGCGCGGACGAAGACCGTTTGACGATTTCTTTGAGCGTGTTGTCGAAGGACGCCGATGCGGGGTTGGATTTGTTCGCGGATGTGATTCGACGTTCGACGTTTCCTGCCGATGAACTGGTGCGGCAGCGGCAACTCTATCTCTCCAGTCTGCAATCGTTGTCCGAGTGTCCGGGCGCGCTGCTCAGTCGCGTGGCAGCCGAAGTCGTCTACGCAGGACACCCTTACGGCGTGATGCCAACCATCACTTCCGTCAAAGCCGTTACACGCGAGGACCTCCTCACGTATGCGCGTTGCTTCATCGTTCCCAACCGCATGATTCTGGTCGCCGTCGGTGACTTCAAAACGGCGCATATGCTGGCGCAACTCCGCGCCCGCTTCGGCGACTGGCAACGCCAGGAGAGGGAGGCTCCTGCCGAACTTCATTTTCCCCAGCCATCTTCCCGCCGCGTCGTGCTGATTGACAAACCCGGCGCGACGCAGACGCACGCGCAGTGGACGCGCCTCGCGTTCCCCCGCCAACATCCCGACTACTTCGCGGCGCACATCGCGGAAACGATGTTGGGAGGAGGCTTCACATCGCGTTTGACGGAGGAGATTCGCGTCAAGCGTTCGCTGACCTACGGCATTGGCAGCAGTTTCGATTTGCGGTTGTGGGGTGGCAATTTCAACGTTTCTACCTTCACGAAAATTGAGACGACGCGCGCGCTGATTGACGCGACCAATGCCGTGCTGCGCCGCACCGCCGAGAAAGGGTTCACAGCGGCGGAACTCAAAAAGGTCCAAGGCTACCTGAGTGGGTTGTTTGCCATTCACGTTCAAACGCCGGAGGCTTTGGCGGGCGAATTGACGGACGTCGCGCTTTATGGCTTGCCCAATGATTACCTGCAAACTTACCTGTCAAAACTGCGCGCTGTCACCCTCGCGGACGCGAACCGCATCGCCCGCGCTTACTGTGCGCCGGACAAACTCTCGCTCGTCCTCGTCGCCCCCGCCGCCAAAATCAAAGAGCAGTTGAAAGGCATGGGCGACGTTGAGACACGGGCGGTGGAGACGGTGGGGAAGTGAATGGGATGTGAGGAACCGGTGGGGCATACGTCGAAAACGTGATCCGGGGATGCAGGGATGCAGGAATACAGAGACGCAACCCTGCCTCTTTGCCTCCTTGCTGCATCTTTGTATCCCGCAATAGATGAACACCATGAAAAACTCTACTTTGAACAGACTATCTGTCGCGGTTGTCACCGTTGCTCTTTGTTCGGCATTTGCGGCGGTCGCGCAGAGGACGGACACGTCGGCATTGAAGCCGTTGACGGAGTTGGGCAGCAGCGAATACAAGGGCGTCAAGGGCGGGTTGTATCCCGACGGGAAGAACGAACGCCCCGCGCCGCACGAGGCGGCGGGAGTTGCGCTGGCGAAGAAGGTTCAGCCGCTCGACGCGGAAGGCAAGCCGAACGCGGACGGGAAAATCGTGTTGCTATCGGTGGGCATGAGCAACACGACGCAGAAGTTCTCCGCGTTCAAGCGCCTTGCCGATGCCGACGCGGAGAAGAATCCCAAACTCGTCATCGTGGACGGCGCGCAGGGCGGCATGGCAGCGCGGCAGATTCAGGACGCGGACGATAACGCCACTGGCACGAGGTTCTGGACAACAGTGGATCGGCGACTGCAAGCGGCGGGCGTGACGCGGGCGCAGGTGCAGGCGGCGTGGGTCAAGCAAGCCGACATTCGCCCCACCGACCCGTTCCCCGGTCACGTCAAGACGCTGCAAGCCGAACTCGTCAAAATCGTGCAACTGATGAGCAAGCGTTTCCCGAACCTCAAACTCGTCTATCTGTCCAGCCGCACCTACGGCGGCTACGCCAAGACGCCGCTCAACCCCGAACCGTATGCCTACGAATCGGGTTTTGCGGTGAAGTGGTTGATTGAGCAGCAACTCAAAGGCGACGCGGTGTTGAACTACGATGCGAGCAAAGGCGCAGTCAATGCACCGTGGTTGAGTTGGGGACCGTATCTGTGGGCGAACGGCACGACCAAACGCGCCGATGGATTCTTCTACGAAGAAAGCGACTTCGCGCAAGACGGCACGCACCCCTCGCAGACCGGGCGCATGAAGGTCGCGCGACTGTTGTTGCAGTTTTTCAAGACGGATACGACGACGAAGATGTGGTTTGTCGGAAAGTGAGTCGCTGTGATACCGCTGATTTGATGGACGAACGCGGATGGAAAACGACCCGCGCCGTAGCGGAATGGGAATTCTCGCCCTGCGATGACCGTCGTATCCGCATCCGTCTATCAAATCCGTGGTATTTACAGCAGAGCAACGATGAGGCGAAGAGAATTCTGTCAGGGCGTTGCAGCGACGGCGCTGCTCTCCGAAGCGGCGCTGACACAGGAGGTAACGGCAGTGAAACAAGAAGAGAAAGTTGGACGACCCGTGCATGTAGTTAGCATCGGGTTCAGACCCAGAAGCCTGAATGAAATCGCTCCACTCGTTGACCGCGAGGGCGCGAAAGGGGCAGACCTCATCGTTCTGCCTGAAACGATGCTGGGACAAAACAAGCCGGAGACATTAGAAGGTCCTGCCGTCACGACAATGGCGGCGCTGGCAGAGAAACATCGAACTTACGTCGTCTGCCCCATTGACCGGCAGGACGGCAAACGCCGCGTCAACTCGGCGTTGCTGATTGACCGCACGGGCAAAGTTGTTTGCGTTTATGACAAGGTGTATCCCTACTGGTCGGAGTTCGACCTCAAGCCGCCCGTTCAGCCCGGTTTGGAAGCCCCGGTGCATCAGGCGGACTTCGGGCGCGTCGGCATGGCGATTTGCTTTGACGTGAATTTCCCCGAAGTGTGGCAGCGACTCGCCGACCAAGGCGCGGAACTCATCGCGTGGTCGAGCGCGTATTCGGCAGGCAACTCGCTGCGCGCGCACGCTATCAACCATCATTTTTACATCGTGACCTCCACCTACTATCCCGACTGCTCCGTCTTCGACATCACGGGCGAAGAAACCCTCTACGAAAAAGGCGGCAACCTCAACGTCACCCGCACGACGATTGACCTCGACCGAGGCATCTATCATCAAAACTTCAACATGGACAAACGCGACCGCTTGCTCAAAGAACATGGCGACGACGTATTTCAGGAGAAATGGCTCGACCGCGAGCAATGGTTCGTCCTCCGCGCCAAACGCCCCGGCATCAGCGCCCGCGAACTGGCAAAACGCTACGGCATGGAAGAACTGCGCGACTACCTCAGCCGCAGTCGGCGGGAGATTGACAAGATGCGCGGGTGGGAGTTTGCAGGAAAAGCAACCAGAGGTTGAGCGCAGACGGGACTTGGCGTATAATGGAGCGTGGTGAATGGTGCTATGAACATCAGCCAAAGGCTGCACACTCGCAAGCAGGAAGTGCCGCGATACTACCGAAGTCGTGCGGGAGAGTTGCTTGACGAAATACAACGGGAGTTCGGCGCAGCGGACGTGAAAGGGCAAGCCGAAGCCATCAATAAGTCCATTCAAGCCACCAAAGATGACCTAATCAACACGGTTTTACAAAAGGCGTCGCATGAACAGTGGAACAGGGATACCATTTTGAGGACTGTCCTATTGTTGACCTATTGCTGTAACGTGGTGATGCTGGAGTTTCGCAACCACGTTTGGGCGTATGACTACATGTCCTTCTCTCGGCGCATCGGGGAATTGTGGGAACGTTTCTGCAAGTTGTGTTGGCAGCATCCAGTGAACCCAGATGTTAGCCTATTCGTGCCACCGCTTTTCAGAGACGTGAGACAAAGGCTTGTCAAGGAGATCACGGACTATATTGACGGCCTCAATCTTTCCGCCCGTGAGAAGTCACAACTCAAGCAGTATTACGACAAGGTCTGGACGATTGCCGCTGCGGGGGAAGTCAAACTTGAGTTGGACGTCCACTATGAGTCAGGCGGGGTGAGGGTGGTTGTGGACTTGAAGAGTGGATTCGGGTCCAACGAAAAGGGCAACACCAATAGGCTGCTGCTGGTGGGAAGCATTTACAAGAACGTCGAAGAGAATTACAGGTGCGAGATGCTGGTGCGTTCCAGTGAGGATGAGAACAACCATTACCTTCAGATTCTCAAGCGTTCAGGCATCTGGGAGGTTTACTGCGGTGAGCAAGCATACCAGAGGATTCTTGACGCTACGGGGTTTGACCTGAGAAAGTGGATAGACACACAAATCAACTGGGAGCAAGACTTCGACGAAGCCACCATAGAATACTTGAAACAGAACGATCTGACGCAGTATCTGAGGTGGTAGCGATGGATGAAAAAGCACTCTACTGTCCGTTCTATACTGACTCACCTGAGATTGTAGGCTACATGGTAGCGCGCCTTCGTCTAAGGGACGGGATGCGCGTTCTTGAACCAGCCGCAGGAGACGGCGTATTTATTGATGCAGTGTTATCTGCGAAACCTCGTGTGAACGTGACCGCATACGAATTGAACAGGGAAGCCGTGCAACAACTGAAAGATAAGTTCGCTCGGAGGGAGAACGTCGAAGTGGTGGAAAGTGACACTCTCTTTGACCAAACCTTGAGTCTCATGTCTTCCATGGGAGGCTATTTCGATTGCGTCATCGGCAACCCTCCCTACGGAGCGTGGCTGGACTACGACAAAAGGAAATCCCTGCGAGAACTTTACAGTGGATTCTACGTGCGAGAGACTTATTCGTTATTTCTCGTTCGCTGCGTGAACCTTTTGCGGGAAGGCGGTATGCTGTGCTTCATCGTTCCTGACACCTTCCTCCACTTGCATCTCCATACCCCCCTCAGGCGATTCCTACTTTGCAACACGCGCATTGAAGAGATCGTGCTCATCCCCTCCCACTTCTTCCCACAAGTCAACTTCGGCTACGCGGGGTTGTGTATTGTCACCCTACGGAAATCCAGCAATGCGCAAGAGAACACATCTCATTTCATCAAGGTCTATTCGGGCTTGAGTTCTCCCAAAGAGATAGCCAAGTTGTCGGCGGAAGATGAGGCTGTTTCGTGCAGGGAGGAGTTGCTGCGCCAGGGAGATGTTTTCTCGACGCCAAGATACACGTTCCTGTTAAATACTGACGACTCCGCCAAGCAACTCCTAAAAACCACTCATTGCACCATTGGAGACATTGCTGACTGCGTGACAGGATTTTACTCAGGCAATGACAAGGTTTTTCTGCGCGTGTCGCCAGAGAACTCCAAGGACCGGGGCGGGTTCGAAGTCATTGATCCCAAAACCATCAACCATGCTTACCTTGCAGCGCCGAATCTGCTGGATGGACTGCCCGATTCCTCCCAAACGTTCATTCCTATCGTGAAAGGAGGAGGGAGAAAGTATTTCAAGCCTGACGCCTGGTATGTTGATTGGAGTCAGAAGAGCGTGCAGCATTACAAAAGCGATAAGAAGGCGCGATTCCAAAACGCGAGATACTACTTCAGGTCTGGTGTCGCCGTGCCGATGGTGAGGTCGAAGCGTGTCACTGCCAGTCTGATGGAGGGCAGAATCTTTGACCAGTCCATCGTAGGAGTTTTTCCCAAAGACCCGGCTTTGACACTGTATCTTCTCGCGTTCTTCAACTCTGACGTTTGCAACGCTTTGCTTCAAGCTATCAATCACACGGCAAATAATTCTGCGAATTACATTAAGAGAATCCCTTTCGTTCCTCCCAGCGAGTTGGTTCTCAGAAAAGTAACGGAATTGGTTCAGAGAATTCTGAACGACATTAAAACAAATGGCATTTATCGTAACGATGATGAAGGGGTGATAAACTCCCTCATCACAGAAACCTACCAGGAGGCTCGTTGAGTCGCGTGCATTCTTTCCCATACAGAGCCGTGATTTCAACCGCCCGGAGAGGAAACCATGTCACTTCTTCACTCTCTTCGCTCGCCCGTGCATAAGTGCGAAGACGTCCTCGCCGTTCAAGAGTTCTTCTACGAGCGCGGATGGACGGACGGCTTGCCTGTCGTGCCGCCCACGCCGGAGCGGGTGGCGGAGTTTTTAGAAGCGGCGGAGCGAGAACCCGATAAGACGATTGCCGTCATCCCGACGCGACGCCGCCGCATCACGGCGGAGAAGGTCGCTATCAACGCGGTCATGGCGGGTTGCCGACCAGAGTATCTGACGGTGGTGCTCACCATTCTGGAGGCGATGGCAGAGCCGGAGTTCAACTTTCACGGCAGCATCACCAGCACGGGCGGCTCGGCGCAATTCGTAGTCGTGAATGGACCGATTCGTCATCGCTTGGGGTTGAACAGCGGGGTGAACCTGTTCGGACCGGGCAACCGCGCCAACGCGACCATTGGCAGAGCGGTGCGCCTCGTTCTCATCAACGTCTGCGGCGCGGTGCCGGGCGTGCTGGACAAGTCCACGCACGGTCACGGCGGCAAATACAGCATGGTCATCGCCGAAGACGAAGAGAACAGCCCCTGGGAACCGCTGCACGTGGAGCGCGGTTTCTCGGCGGATGCCAGCACCGTCACCGTGTTTGCTGCGGAAGCGCCCCACAACGTGCAAGACCATTTCAGCACAACAGGCGAGGGCGTGCTGTCGTCTATCGCGATGGAGATGGCAAGCGCAGGTTCGTGGAGCAGCGGACAGTCGGCGGTGGTGGTTGCGCCAGAGCATCTCCGCCTGCTGCGCCGCGACGGTTGGACTCGCCGAGATGTGAGGCACTACCTCTATGAACACGCCGTCCGCAGCGCGGCTGAACTCAAGCGAGCGGGCAAACTGCCCAGTGCGATTGAGGCTGGTGATGAAGAGCGTTGGCACCATCGCGGCACCAGCCCCGATGACATTCTGCTCGTCGCCGCGGGCGGAGAGGCAGGCGGACATTCCTCGTTCATCCCCTGCTGGAGCCGGGGACGGAATTCGTTGTTTGTGACGAAGGTTATTGAAGAGGAAGGAAGAGGAAGGAAGGGGAAAGAAGGGGAAGCATGAGGAGTTTACCCCTCCTCCCCTTTCCTTCCCCCTCCTTCCCTTGAGATGATGATTCGTTTCCTTGACCCAACTCAACCTGCTGAAGTTCTACCAGTCACTCTCGCATCGCGTCGTCCGATTGAACGACCGGTGACGATGGGTCTGCTGGCGAATGGAAAGACCAACGCGGCTGCGCTGTTGAGGCTGGTCGCCAATGAGTTGTCGGGTCGGCTGCCGATTGCTCGCATGGTGGAGTTCGACAAACGGTCCGCTTCGACGAATGCGCCGGACGAGATGCTTGATGAACTCGCGGAGGAATGCGACCTTGCCATCGTCGCCATCGGCGACTGAGGGTCGTGCAGTTCGTGCAGTATGCACGACGGGTTAGAATTAGAGGCGCGGGGCGTGCCGACAGCGGTGCTCATCACCGAGCCATTTCGCCCCACTGTCGAAGCCATCTGTCAGGCGCGCGGCATTGATGCGGACTGGTTCGTGGTGCTGGAACACCCCGTCGGTAACCTGACAGAGCCGGAACTACGCGAACGGGCAGCGGCGGCAGCGCCAGAGGTGGTGGGAATTCTGACGAGAAACGAAGTTTGAAACCATCGCAACCTGTCGCATAGGGCTAAATGCAACAGAGGATGACCCAAATGAATGAGTCGTTGAAGCAGAGAATTGTTCAAGCATTTTCCAGGATTCCAGAAGGGTTTCGTTCCAGACCCGCATCCGAAGAAGAACTGCAAGCCTTTGAAGACGGGTTTGGCACTATCCCAGAGGATTTTCGCTGGTTCTTGAAGGCATGTGGAGGCGGGGCTGTCGGATCTGAGTGGACAGATGGCATTGAAGAGTTACCAGAAACCCACCGACAGTTTAGGAAAGGGCTTGAGGATGGATTCTGGACAATGTCGGGAGTGTTTATCATCGGTTCTGATGGTGGGGGCAATCCATACGGCATTGAGGTCGCAACAGGACGTATAATCGTCGAAGACCATGATTTTGGCGGCATTCATGAAATGGCACCATCGTTTGAAGAGTTTCTCAAGAAGGGTCTACTGAAAGAGTGAGGAAGGAGCGTCATCGTGAGTTCTCAGGAAACCTCTCGTCGGGAGTTTTTGAAAACCACCGCGGTTGCGACAGGTGCGTTCGCAATCGGCGGTTTGACGCCCGCTCGTGTCCTGGGCACGAATGACAGAATCAACTTTGGCGTCATCGGCTGCGGCGGTATGGGCACGGGACATCTTGGGGTGTTGGTGAAGCGCAGTGAAGCGGACAACATCAAAGTGCTGGCGGTGTGCGACGTCTATCAGCGAAGATTGACAAGAGCAAAAGGCATCGGTCAATGTGAAGGTTATATGGACTACCGCAAACTGCTGGAACGGAACGACATTGATGCGGTGCTCATCGCCACACCCGACCACTGGCACGCGAAGATTGCGATTGACGCGATGGAGTCGGGCAAGCACGTTTACGTGGAGAAGCCGATGACGCACACGGTTGAGCAGGCGATTCAAGTGCGCGATGCGGTGAGGCGTTGCAAGAAAGTTTTGCAGGTCGGACCGCAGGGCACGGGCAATGACAGTTTCTATCAGGCGCACGAAGCCATCAAAGCGGGGCGCATCGGCAAAGTGACGTGGGCGCAGGGCAGTTACAACCGCAACGCCCGCATCTGTCTGTTCAACGCGCACGGGCGTATTGACCCGACGGCGGGACCGGATAAAACGGGAGAGGACTACGTGGACTGGGACATGTGGCTGGGGCACAAGTGGGGACTCGCACCCAAAATCCCCTGGAATCCAGAGCACTTTTTCCGCTTCCGCAAATACTTCCCCTACAACGGCGGCGTGGCGACGGACTTACTCTATCACAAACTCGCGCCGTTCCTGCTGGCGATTGCCGGTCCGAACGGCGAATACCCGCTGCGCGTCAACGCGAACGGCGGGCTTTACATCGAGAAGGACGGGCGGGAGATTCCCGACACCTTCTTGATGACGGTGGACTATCCCAGCGAATGGAGCATCTTCCTCGTCAGCACGCTGACGAACGACACGCAGATTCCCGACCGCATTTACGGCAAGCACGGCACGATGGACGTCGGCGGCGAGCCGCTGCTGCGGGCGAACGGCGAGATGGGCGACGAGTTCAAGGCGAAGAACGACGGTAAGGAGGAAGCGCGCATTCCGATGACACAGCGCAAAGACATGGTCGGCAACTTCCTCGACGTGATTCGCGGCAACGGCACGCTGCACTGCAACGTGGACTTGGGCGCGGCGACGATGGTGGCAATTAAGATGGCAGTGGAGTCGTATCGGCAGAGCAAGACGATGGTGTGGGATGAGAAGAGGGAGAGGGTTGTGAAATCATAAGTTGAGTACGGATGGGATATGGCGTATAATGGAGCAGGGTGAAGGGCTGGTCGCGGAGGGCACTCTATGAAAATCCTGACACCGAAAGACGCCAAAAAACCGCGTAGAGGACTTGCAATTGGAAGCTGACTCTGCATTCTGGACAACGGTTGAGGAGCGACGACGCCAGCCGACGATGAACCGCGCTGAGTTGGACGAATATTTATACAAGCACGACTGTGAAAGGGATAGCCACGACGAAGGATTTTGAGGAGGAACATCCATGACCCGACACAAAATAATCTTTGGCGACTGCCGTGCCATGAAAGAACTTGAAGACGAAAGTATTCACCTGATGGTCACATCGCCGCCTTACTTCAATGCGCCATTTGACTACAAAGGCGTGTTTGCCAGTTACGGCGACTACCTTGCACTCATCCGTGATTTTGCGGGGGAGACCCATCGCGTGCTTGCCCCCGGACGGATTGCTGTCGTGAACACCGATGATATGCTGGTGGAGGGTGAGAAATATCCCATTGTTGCTGATACCACCCTCATTTTCCGCGAGGCAGGGTTCCGTTACCGTGACAAGATCGTCTGGCGCAAACCTGAAGGCTACATCCGTATCAGCCGACGTTCTGGGGTCATTCTCCAGAATCCTTACCCGATGTATTTTTATCCTGACAACATTCAGGAAACTATTCTCATCTTTCAGAAGGGACGCTATGTATACCCGAAGACGAGGGATCCTGAATCCCACCTGGACATTAGGGAGTTTCAAGAGAACAAGTGGTATCTGACTGTCTGGGATATGACCAATGTCCTTCCGAACGCAAAGAATGGAAATGTAGCCTATCCAGCTGCCTTTCCTAATGAACTGCCCTACCGAATTATCAAGTTGTTCAGTCACAAAGGGGAATGGGTGCTCGACCCCTTTCTCGGCAGTGGGACCACCTCGAGGGTTGCAATGCAATTGGGACGAAACAGCGTCGGCTATGAACTTCAGAAGGAGTTGCGCCCAATCATCGAGCAGAAGTTACAAGTAGGACAAGGCTCACTATTCGACGAGGCAGTCATCGAGTTCATTGAGCGTGACATAATAGTTAGAGAAGCCAAGAAGTCCTATCGGACGAAACGTCAGCGTGTTTAGGTTACGTGTAAGGTGACGGCTGCTTTTAAAGAGGACCAGCGGTTCACGTACTCTGGGGAAGTGCCCGAGGCGAATTTAGTTCGAATGACGAGTGTGTTGTGTGCATTCCAACTAATAGACACATTGATCGGTGTTGGTTCTAAGGCTATCTCAAACGGTGGGCGGATACGTGGGGCAGATTCGCAGTGTGCCACTTGAGTTCCATAGTTGGCAATGACAAAGGTCACATTGCCTAACAGTGCCGCGATTCCTTTGACGAAGGATTCGTCGCTTGCACGATGCAATTCGTCATGCAGTGTTGTGGTAGCAAGTATGAGGGCGTTAGCGTGTCGGTTTGTTGTATCAGGACTTGGCCGATATGGTGGCTCGTAATCCAGCGAGCCATTTTGAAAACATGTCCTGATAGAGGTTATGTATCGGTCAATGTTGCCGCAATCGAAATACTGTCTCTTGACTAATTGCCTTAAGCCGGGGTTTCGGACGCATGGGAAGACACCTTCGCTCCGAATCGCCTTTAGAGAAAAACCGAACTCTTGGAATGTGTCACCTATGCCAGCCTCGATAAGCACGTCAGTGCTGTCCAAGCGATTACGGCGATAACTTTCAGATGCCAGCCGATAGGATTTGACAGTCACGTCCTCGGCAGTT
>FWWM01016118.1_pt1 | contig 11226 bp, 10 predicted proteins | sample 2228351 | NCBI WGS metagenome assembly FWWM01 (sample SAMEA103939774, study PRJEB20133) | metagenome
GAGGAGGAAAATCAGCCCCTACACATCACCGCCAAAGCCGCCTGACGATGGCCCACGGCCACAGCCGAAATTACACCACCTTGACGGACGCGACCGACTCGCTTATATATCATGGCAAATGGACGGTGATTGCGGGCGGTATGCAGCTTCCGAGCCTGCCATATCCCAACTTCAAAGTGACCGTCGAAGGTAAAATGTACGTCACGGACGTGGAAGGACAATTGCTCGGTGAAGCCACTGCCGCCGAACGAGAGTTGCTCGACTATCAGTTCAGCTGGACAGCCATTGGCTACCAAAACGCCTTTGAGGCTTTAAACGGTTTCAGAAAGTGGGACGTGAACTATGAGAAGTTGACGCCTGCTTATTCGGCGGCCCGAGTCACAAGGCCGCCGTCCTAATCATCTGTGTCCGCAATCGGTCGGATTGCTGTCATCACGCCAACATCACCGGCCAGCGGCGCAAATGGGGTGGACTGTTGCCATAGCGGCCGTCAGCGAGCACCTTGGCAATATTGGCCACTGCCTTGCCATCTGCCGCCCGCATCGAGACAGGCGTCGACGGCAATGAAGCCTCGGAGCGTCCATCCAATCCATGCTGAAACGAGTGCTAGTGCGATAAAGGCGATCAGGAGGCCCAGTCTCATTGATGCATCATGCAGCTGCGATGCAATGTCCGCAATCGGTCGCTCGTCGCCATTCCGCCTCCCTCCGCGTATAAAAAAAGGGCCGCAGTTTCCTGCGGCCCGTGTTCGCTTTAAATGCTTCGTTTATTCGAAGTCGCCACCGCCGCCGGCAGGGCTGCGCGGCGGGGCTGCGGCGGTCAGGCGCAGGGCTTCGGCCGAGCGGCTGATCGAGCTGATTTCGTCGGGCGTGTCGTCGTCGTCGATCACGACTTTCTGCAGCGTCGAAACGAGCGTTTCGGTCAGATCCTTCGGCCGCACCGTCTGTTCGGCGATTTCGCGCAGCGCGACGACCGGGTTCTTGTCGCGGTCGCGGTCGACGGTCAGTTCCGATCCGCCCGAGATTTCGCGCGCGCGGTGCGCCGACAGCAACACGAGGTCAAAACGGTTGGGAATCTTGTCGACGCAATCTTCGACGGTAACGCGGGCCATGTGTTTTCCTTGATAGAGGAGAGGCCAGCCAGAGGCATGGCGGCAAGCGCTGCGCGCTAGCAGCACCGCGGCTTTCTGTCAATCAAAGCGCGGCGCTTGCCCCCGCCGCCGCGACCCGCCTATGAGCGGGCGATGAGCGATGCAACCTGTCTTGCCGGCCATCCCGATGCACTGACGGCCGAGGTTGCCGGTCACCGGCTCGAGGTCATTGCGGACGGCGATGTTCGGATCGAGCGCATCCTGGCGCTCGTCAACGGCGCCGCGCGCAGCATCGACCTGATCATGTATATTTTCGAACATGACGAGGCCGGAATGCGCGTGCTCGATGCGATGACGGCGGCGGCGCAGCGCGGCGTGCGCGTGCGTGCGGTCATCGACAGCTTTGGTTCGTCGGACCTGACCGACGACATCTTTGCCCCGCTGCGCGCCGCGGGCGGAAGCGTCACCTTTTTCTCGCGGCGCTGGCGATCGAGCTATCTGATCCGCAACCATCAAAAGCTGTTGGTCATCGACGACGAAGCCGCCGTGACCGGCGGTTTCAATATTGCATCGGCCTATCTGTCGGGTGATCGCAGCCTTTGCTGGTTCGACCTTGGCATCGTCGTGCGCGGGCCGTCGGTGGCGCGGATGGTCGCCTGGTTTGCGGAAATCCATGACTATACGGTGCACCACGACGGCAAGCTGTTCCTGCTGCGCCGCCTGATCCGCGAATGGCCGGTCGACAAGGGACCGGTCACTTGGCTGGTCGGCGGCCCAACGCAGCGCCTGTCGCCATGGGCGCAGGCGGTGCGGAGCGACCTTGTCGGGGCCTGCCAGCTTGATATGGCGATGGCTTATTTTTCGCCGGGGCAAGGCATGCTGCGGCGGCTCGGTCGCGTCGCGCGGCTTGGCCGCGCGCGCTTCATCATGGCCGCCAAGTCGGACAATGCCGCAACGATCGGCGCATCGCGCCTGCTGTACGGATACCTGCTGCGCAAGGGCGCGACGATTTGGGAATATCGCCCGTGCAAGCTGCACATGAAGCTGATCGTGATCGACGATGTCGTTTACATCGGGACCGCCAATTTCGACATGCGCAGCCTGTTCGTCAATGTCGAGCTGATGCTGCGCGTCGCCGACGCGGGTTTTGCCGAGCAGATGCGCGGATTTATCGCGGCGCAGCGCGACGATTGCGACAATATCACCGCCGCGGCGCACAAGGCGCGCGCCGGATGGCTGACGCGGCTGCGGTGGACGCTTGCGTGGTTCGTGGTCGGCGTGGCCGATTATACGGTATCGCGGCGGCTCAACTTCGGGCTCGGCGAAACCGACCCCGATCTGGAAGTCTAGTCTTTCCAACCCCAGAACAGGAAGCACGGCGGCACGTTCACCCATTCGAACGCGTCGTCGATGCGCGCAAAATGCGGCGCGAGGAAATCGCGCGCGCGGGCGCGGAACTGATAGACCAGAAAGGCACCGCCGGGGCGCAGCACATTGTGCGTCGCCGCGGCGATCGCCGGCCCGACGCCGGCGGGCAGGGTCGAAAAGGGCAGCCCCGACAGCACATAGTCCGCCTTGTCGAACCCGTGCGCGGCGATGATCACCTCGACGTCGGCGGCCGAGCCGTGCACCGCGATGAAGCGGCTGTCGCGGATGTCTTTCCGCAGATAGTCGATGAAATCCTCGTTGGTGTCGATCGCGATCAACGTCGCATCGCCCGCCATTTTTTCGAGCACCGGGCGGCAGAATGTCCCGACACCGGGGCCATATTCGACGAACAGCTTCGTATTTTTCCAGTCGACGGGCTTCAGCATGTGGCGGATCAGCGTCGGCGACGACGGAACGATCGATCCCACCATGACCGGATGCTTGATGAAGCCGCGGACGAACATGCCCCACGGCCCGAAAAAGCGTTTCAACCCCATCCGAACCCTACGGGCAAGCGGCGCTTTGGTTTCTTGGGCGTGCGCCCGCGGATTGGTCATGATCGCTTTCGCATTGTTGCCGTTGGCACGGGCGTGGCAAAATCGGCGCGGGCGCGCAAGGAAAGAGTCTGTCTTGACTCTGGACAGCCTTGCGACCGCGTGTAGGGAAAGGCGCGGATTGCGGACCTCTGGACGAAAAGGGCATAGGCGGCATGGCGACAATATCGCGCTCGATCCCGGCGGATCGCATGGCCGTTCTCTTCTCGGTGATGCTCGTCGCCGCGGCGGGCAACACCGCGATGCAATCGATCCTCCCCGCGATCGGCGCCAAGCTGCACATCCCCGACGTCTGGGTGAGCCTGGCGTTCAGCTGGTCGGCGCTGCTGTGGGTGCTGACCGCACCGCACTGGGCGCGCCAGTCCGACAAGCGCGGTCGCAAGGCGCTGATGGCGCTGGGCGTCGTCGGGTTCATGGCGTCGATGGCGCTGTGCGGTTTGACCTTGTGGGCAGGGCTACAGGGTTATGTCGCCGCGGGCGTGACCTTCATCATCTTCGCCGTGTTTCGCAGCCTCTACGGCGGCTTCGGATCGGCCGCGCCGCCCGCGGTCCAAGCCTATGTCGCGTCGCGGACCGATCCCGAGGAACGCACCCAGGCGCTGTCGCTCGTTTCCTCGTCGTTCGGGCTCGGCACGGTGATCGGCCCGGCGATCGCGCCCTTTTTCATCCTGCCCTTTGTCGGGTTGTCGGGGCCATTGCTCGTTTTCGCGCTGATCGGCCTGCTGGTGTTGATCATGCTGCGCTGGCGGCTGCCCGACGATATGCCGCGCTTTGCCGCGCGCGGCGCGATCGTCGCCTATCCGACCGCCGCCGGTTCGCCCGCGAGCGCGACCGAGGAGGAAGAAGGCGACAACGATGCCACCGATGAAGCTCCCGCGTCGACGCGGCTGCGCTGGACCGACAAAAGGGTGCGGCCTTGGCTGCTCGCGGGTTTGTACGGCGGACAGGCGCAGGCGATGATGCTCGGCGTCATCGGCTTCCTCATCCTCGACCGGCTCGACATGCGGCTCCGCCCCGACGAAGGTGCGGCGATGACGGGCATCGTCCTGATGGCAGGCGCGTTCGCGACCTTGCTCGCGCAATGGGGGCTGATCCCGCTGCTCAAGCTTTCGGCGCGCACCGCGGTGCTGGTCGGCTCGGCGCTCGGAGCCACCGGATTGCTCATGACCGGGCTGTCGTTCGACCTCCACGGGATCATCATCGGCTTTGCCCTCGCCTCGCTCGGCTTCGGCCTGTTCCGGCCCGGCTTTACCGCCGGGGCGTCGCTGTCGGTGCCGCGCCGCGACCAGGGCAGCGTCGCGGGCATGACCGCGTCGATCAACGGATCAGCCTATATCGTCTCGCCCGCGGTCGGCGTCCTGCTCTACAATTGGCACCCGATGGTCGCCTATGGCCTGATGGCGGGCTTTTGCGGCTGGCTGGTCCTGTGGGGCTGGTCGGCGCTGCGGCTTGGCCAGCCCACCGTGCGTTAGTCCTTCGCCGCGTCCTCGGCATGTTTCTGGTCGCGCACCGGTTTCAGCATGCCGGGCGCGAAGAAGCCGATCGGATTGACGCTCATCGCCTGTTGCTTGATCTCGCCCTGGATTTTTTCATAATCCTTTTCCATCGCTTCGGTGACCGACGCCCGCGTGTCTTTCATTGCGGCTTCGAAATCGGCCATCGTCACCGTATCGCTTTGGATTGACCGCTTGAGCGCCGCCAGGCCGGCGCGGCGCGTCAGGTCTTCGAGGTCGGCGCCGGTGAAGCGGTCGGACTTTTCCGCCAGCGCGGACAGATCGACATCGTCCGCGAGCGGCATCTTGCCGGTCTGGATCTCCAAAATCCGGCGGCGGCCTTCCTTGTCCGGCACCGATACATAGATCAGCTCGTCGAGCCGTCCGGGGCGAAGCAACGCGGGATCGATCAGGTTCGGGCGGTTCGTCGCCCCGATCACCACGACCGACTGCATTTCCTCGATCCCGTCCATTTCGGCGAGGATCGTGTTGACCACGCGTTCGGTCACCTGCGGTTCGCCCGACGCTCCGCCACCCCGCGCGGGGACAAGGCTGTCGAGTTCGTCGATAAAGACGATCGTCGGCGCCACCGCGCGGGCGCGCGCAAAAAGGCGGGCGATCTGCTGCTCGCTTTCGCCATACCATTTCGACAGCAGGTCCGACGATTTGATCGCGATGAAGTTCGCATCCGATTCGCGCGCCGCCGCTTTGGCGAGCAGTGTCTTGCCGGTCCCTGGCGGCCCATAAAGCAAAAAGCCCTTGGCGGGCCGGATGCCGAGCCGCCGGAACGCTTCGGGATGTTTCAGCGGCAGTTCGATACCCTCGATCATCTTGTCGCGCGCCGCGTCGAGCCCGCCGATGTCGCTCCACCGCGTTTTCGGCGCCTGCACCATCACTTCGCGCATCGCCGACGGCTGGACGCGCTTCAGCGCATTGTTGAAATCATCGCGCGTGACGCGCAGCTCATCGAGCACTTCGGGCGGGATCGTCCCGTCCTCCAGGTTGAGTTTCGGCATGATCCGGCGCACCGCTTCGATCGCCGCCTCGCGCGTCAGCGCCGCCATGTCGGCGCCGACAAAGCCAAAAGTGGTTCGCGCCAGTTCGGCAAGGTCGACGTCGTCCGCCAGCGGCATCCCGCGCGTGTGGATGCCCAGGATCTCGCGCCGCCCGCTTTCATCGGGCACCCCGATCACGATTTCGCGGTCGAACCGGCCCGGGCGGCGCAGCGCCTCGTCGATCGCATCGGGGCGGTTGGTCGCGGCGATCACCACCAGATTGGTGCGCGGTTCCAGCCCGTCCATCAGCGTCAGCAGCTGCGCGACGAGGCGTTTCTCGGCCTCGCCCGTCACCTGCCCGCGCTTCGGCGCGATCGAATCGATCTCGTCGATGAACAGGATCGAAGGCGCCGCCTTGGCCGCCTGCTCGAAAATATCGCGCAGCCGTTTTTCGGATTCGCCATAGGCCGACCCCATGATTTCGGGGCCGTTGATCAGGAAGAACTGCGCTTCGCTCTCGTTCGCGACGGCGCGTGCGAGCCGCGTCTTGCCGGTTCCCGGCGGCCCGTGCAGCAGCACCCCGCGCGGCGGATCGACGCCCAGTCGGCGGAACAATTCGGGGTAGCGCAGCGGCAGCTCGACCATCTCGCGCAACTGGTCGATCGTCTCGCCCAACCCGCCCAGATCGTCATAGGTGACGTCGGTGCGCCGCGCGTCCTGCGGCTCCTGAAATTCGGGCAGCAACTCGACTTCGGTATTTTCGTCGATGAACACGATGCCTTTGGGGCTCGCCGACACGACCAGCAGGCGCACTTCGGCGAGCGCGTAGGCAGGGGCGTTCAGCATCTGGCGCAGCTGCGGCGGCATATTGCCCGATTCGAGCCGCTGTTGCCCGGCGGTCGCCACCGTATCGCCCGCGACGAGCGGTCGCCCGAAAAAGCTGCGCTTCAATGCGTTCGCCGAACCCTGCAAACGGAGGTTCTCCTGCGCCGGCGCGAAGACGACGCGCGTCGCGGGGCGCGGATCGGCGCGGCTCAGCACGACCATATCCCCGGCCCCGGCGCCCGCGTTGGCGCGCTGCAAGCCGTCGAGGCGGATGACGTCCAGCCCTTCATCCTCGGGATAAGGAGCCACGACCCGCGATGCCGTCTGACGCTTGCCGCTGATCTGGACGATGTCGCCCTCGATCAGCCCCAGCTCCGCCATGGCGGCGCGTGGTACCCGCGCGATCCCGCCGCCGCTTTCCTCGGCGCGCGCGTTTGCGACCTGCAATTTCACCTGATTTTCTTTCACCGCCGCATCGGCCAAGGCGCATCTCCCTCAAAAAGGTCAGAATGCAAAAGATAGGGCGGTCGTTCCCGATTTGCGACCCCTCTGCGGCTTCGGCGCTTTGACGCACTGCACAAAATTGTGGCAAGTCGCGCGGCGGCATGTATCATCGGTGTCAGATATGCCCCGCCTTCCTCCCCTCAGCAGCATGGAGGCCTTTCTTGAGGTCGCGCGCCACGGCACGGTCAAGGCGGCCGCGATCGAACTGGGCCTGTCGATGCCGGCGCTGTCGCGGCGCATCCAGACGCTCGAACATGCCGTCGGACGCCCGCTGTTCAACCGCCATCATCACGGGCTCAGCCTGACCGAAGCGGGGCGCGCGCTACAGGAACAGCTCGCGCCGATCCTCGACGAATTGCGCGGCGTGATCGGACGCGTCGGCAGCCCCGATGCCGCCCTGCGGCTCCACCTCAACGTGCTGCCGCTGTTCGCGCAGCAGCGCCTTTTTCCGCGCCTGCCTGAACTCCGCCGCCAACATCCGGAACTGCACATCGACATCGACACCATGTCGCACGCCGAAGCGCGGCTGGGCGACGGGATCGACGCCGCGATCGCCCTCGCCCGCTCGATCGACCCGGCGCTGTACGCCGCACGGCTCGACCAGGACAAGGTCTTCCCGATCGCGGCGCGGACGCTGACCGACGGCGATCGGACGATCACGGTGCCCGAACAATTGCAGCGCATGACGGTGTTGCTCCACCGCGAAATGCCCGAAACCTTCACCGAATGGCGCAAGGCGATCGGCATGCCCTATCTGGAGCCGGCGGGGATCGACTATTTCGACTCGGGACCGCTGATGCTGGAGGCGGCAGCGCAGGGCATCGGCATCGCCTTCATGCACGGCCATCATTTCGACGACGCCCACGACCCGCGCCTGATCCGCCTGTTCGATTTCGACGTCGACAGCCCGTACAGCTACTGGTTCGTGTGCCGCCCGCGCGCGTTAAGGCAGCCTGCAGTGAAGCTGTTCCACGACTGGCTGCTGGGGGCAAAGATCTAAATCCTGCCGCAAAGGTACATTTAACGAATTACTTTGGCGCGTCCTCGGCATCCACCCTATCGCTACGCCGTTGATCCTCACGTGCGCGCTGCCGTGCGATTTTTTCGTCGTACCGATTATACCTGGCGTAGAAAACTGCACAGACAGCCGCAACGAGCATTAAGGCAATCAGGCCGTAGGCGATCCACAATCTCGTTTCGATGTCATGAACTCCTTAAGGCGCCAGAGCCTGCTTCGACTCCCTATACCGTTGACCGGTACGAAGGTTCCCTGCCGGTGAACTGATCATCGATATACGCACCCTCGATGCCAGCTATCGATCCGCCAAAATAGCGACTCGTCCAGCGACAGCGAGCAACGGAGGAAATGGTGCTGCTGGACAGGATTGAACTGTCGACCTCGTCATTACCAATGACGCGCTCTACCACTGAGCTACAGCAGCAACCGGGCGCCCGGCGAACCTCTGTTCGGTGGGCAGGCGCGGCCTATGGCGGGGTGCCCCGCGCCTGTCAAGGTGCGAGGCTTGACGATGGGGCAATTTCGCGGGCATGGCCGTGAAGGTGAGCAAAACGCCGTCCCCCGCCGACATCGAACGCGAACGCCGTCTCGCGGAAGCGCTGCGCGATAACCTGCGTAAACGCAAGGCGCAGGCGCGCGATGCCAAGGCCGAGATGCCACCTAAAGACTGACGGTCACCGTCACATCGTCACCCTCGGCCAGTCCCTCCGCCTTGCGGACCGCGGCCTTGACGGGGAGCAGCCAACCACCGCTTTCCTTGTGCGGGAACACCGATGTCTGCCAGCTTGTCTCGCCGATCGTCACATCGACCCGCGCCGAACCGAATCCCTTGCGGCCGTTGAGCCACTGGCCGCCGAGCGCCGCGATCCGGATGCCGTCGGCGACGTCGCCGGTAATAGTGACGAAAAACCACGCCGCGGGCGCGGTCGCGGATTGCCAGCGCCAGAGCGGGGTGGTGACGGTGAAGCGTTCCGTCACAGTAGCCCTGCGACTGTCGAAGGGCGCCTATCGATCATGCACCAACATCATTTCGCCTCACCGCCCGCGCGCACCGGCACCGGAATATTGCAGATGTCCGCCCCGCCCGCCGGCTTGATGAAAAACGGATCGCGGCGATTGGCGCGGGCGTCGGCATAGCGCGCGAAGCTGTCGCTCTCGGTCGACAGATATTCGAAGCGCGGCTGGTTGGCTTGGGGTAATTCGGTAGCGATACGGACCGAGGCGATCGGTACGCGCTCAGCCTGTGTTTCATAAAAGCCCAGCGCACCGGTCCCGCGCGGCAGGCTCGAGAGATGCTCGATCCCGCTGATCACGCGGCCGACGAGCGCGATGTTGCGATCGAGGTGACGCGGCGCATGGCCGATCACCGTATAAAGTTCGGCCCCGCTGCCGGTGTCGGGCGACAGGTTGCGGCCGACGCCGACCATCCCGTAGCAATGCACGGGCCATGCTGCATCGACATTCCACGCGACCGGCCATCCTGCCAGAACGCCGTGATGCGGCGCATATGCGCCATTTGTCGACGGCAACCAAGTGGTTCGGCCGCGCTGGCGCGGCGAGAGATACTCGCTCTCAGGCACCGTCACCAACCCCTCCGGCAGCGCCTTCTTCTCGGTCGCATCGCCCCATTGCACGACATAATTGTCCTGCACCCGGTTGACGCTCGTCCCGTCCCACCAATGCGCGGCAGCGAGCTTGCGGATATTGCCGATCCACCCTTGGCTGAAGGGCGCGGGCATCAGCTGGATCACAACGCGGCGCGGCTGGCCCTTGGCGTCAGGCGCGAGGTCCATCACCAACAGGTCGGACGGCGCGATCGCGATCCAGTCGCTCGCGGGCGCCGCCGCCGCAATCTCGCCGGGTGACGGGATCGGCGCGGGTTCCTGCGCGGTGACCGGAAGGGCGAGCGAAGCGGCAGCAGCGGCGGCCAGAAGCAGATGTCTCATGCCGTCTGTGTGCCATGCTCAACCGACTTGCGAAAGCCCCGCCCAGCGATTAGGGCGCGCGTTCCAAGCATGCGGAGCGGTGGCCGAGTGGTCGAAGGCGCTCGCCTGGAAAGTGAGTATGGGTCAAAAGCCCATCGTGGGTTCGAATCCCACCCGCTCCGCCAAGTGTTTGATTTTTATTGATTTTTCTGTGAGATCCCGAGCAGATTTTCCTGCTCAACCCATAGCAGCGGCAGAGCAGGATGCTGAAGCAAAATTGGCCCTATCTGCGCCGATGTTGAACCAGCGACTATGGATTCTACTACCGACGGCGCCAAAAAATTCAGTCGCACCATTCGAGACACCCATGAATCACTAACGCCCGAATGCCGCGCTATATCAGCAACGCGAACGTTTCCTCCCTTTAGCTGCTCCCACCATTCCCGCGCCTTTAGCAAGTGTTGAACCATCGCAAGGTTTGGACGCGGTTGGCTGGCTGAACGCCCATTGTGTTGTACCAGCCGGATAGCCCGACCCGTTCGCGCGAGGCGCGCCACCGACCTCAGAACACATGTAGTTTGGCTCGCTTCTCCAGTGATTCCAAGGCTCTCAAGCAAACCCTTGGTATCGATCTCAACTTCCAGAGACGAAGGAGAGAAGGTCACCCGACGCACAAGAAACCTAACCGTAAACGGATCCGCACTATGCACTGCCGCGATAAGCGCGTCGGCCCGCGTTCGAATATTCTCAACCTCAGCTGGAGTTATCACGGTGCCAGCATCAAGCAAAAGGCCAAGCGGATCGCCCAACGCCTCACAAATCACCTGAATAACGGCAGAATCCATTTCGCGACTGGGAACTCTCAGCGCCATTGACGATGGACCCACCCTATTCGGTAACGGATCCGCGACGTAATAGCGATATCGCTTCTTGCCTTTGCAGGCGTGATTGGATTTGAAGCGGCCACCGTCGCTTGTCCATAATAGCCCAGACAGGAGGGCGGCACCCGACCCCTTTGCGCCAGAGTGATATCCTTGGCGATTGCTTTCCAATCGCTGCCGGACCGTTTCCCAGAGGGCGTCGGATACTATGGGTGAGTGCCTACCAGCGTAGACTTTGCCGTGATGTACGATCTTGCCGGCATAGACCGGGTTTGAAAGAATCTTGTATATCTGCCCGCGGGTAAACTTCCTGCCCCCCGTGATGCGGCCTGAGCCCGACACGCGTTGCGGCACAAAAATGCCCTCGCTGCATAGCTCATATTCAAGGATACGCACGTTGCCGGTTCGCAGATACCGATGAGGATCAGCGTGCAATAGGCACCCCCTTCGTGGGGTGATCGGCGTGCAAAAAGGACCCCTTCATCCCGGGGATTTAGTCGGCCGACTGGTTTT
>FWWM01016120.1_pt1 | contig 11225 bp, 8 predicted proteins | sample 2228351 | NCBI WGS metagenome assembly FWWM01 (sample SAMEA103939774, study PRJEB20133) | metagenome
TTTGCGCGGTGCAGTGCCCGTAGACGCCTCCGGCATATTCGGGGTTCAGGGTGGCGCTGTAGGCGGCCTCGTGGATGAGCAATTCAACGTCGCGTGCCAGCGAGACGATGTTGTCGTTTGGGCTGGTATCGCCGGTGATGGCGATGGCGTGATTGCCAAACTGATTGCGCGTCTCGATGCGCAGGCCGAGCGACGGCGCGAAATCCGAGTGGGTCATCGGAACGGTCGTCAGCAGGATGTTCGGGTGAATCCGAGTCCGACCGACCTCGTCCTGAGGCACGACGATGCGCGGCGCGCTCTCGGTCACCCCGTCCATCGGGCCGTAACTCACGCTCATCAGGGTGTCCAGCGCGTCGAACGTCACCTGGCTGGCGATCAGCGTCGGCACCTGCAGGCCCGGATCCGCGCTGATCTCGTACCAAAGCATCAGCATCGGGTAGCCTAGTGTGTGGTCGCCGTGGCGGTGGGTGAAGAAGATGTGTGTGATCTCCGCCGGCGAGATGCCGACAGCACTGAGTTGCTGGAGGATGGTTGGCCCGCAGTCGATCAGCAGGCGCTCGTTGCCGATGCGGACGAGATAGGCGGTGTTGGTGCCGCCGCGCATCGGAATCGCCGCCCCTACGCCGAGAAAGATGATTTCGATCATGGAAGTTCGCGTTCGTGTGGTCTGATGTCGAGTCTATCGCCCTTGCGGAAGCAGCCACGTTTTGCCATCCCCGAGCGTGATCGTGAGCGAAACCGGTCCGGGGCCGCGCTGCGCGATCATCCCCTCGCTTTCCGATAGCCTGCGCACATGCAGCGCGCTGTTGCCTGCCGTGAACACCTTCGATTCGACGTCGCTCTCCCCTGGCGCGCCGAACAGGATGGAAAGATCGCTCATAGCCCGGTCGAGGTCGTGGACGGCACAGGTGAGCACCGCGATGCCTCGCGCGCCGTTAGCATGCGTCCGGTTGTTGCCGGCCGGGACGCGCAGCTCGCGAGGCGTTAGATCCTCGATCAGGAAAGGCAGCCCTTCGCTGCCTGGGGGTGGCCAGCTCGTTCGCCATCGGATCGTCACGCCGTCAGGGCGTTGTCGGCCACCTTCTACAACCGCCGAGTAACCGAGGCCGCGTGCTTGGCTGTGTGAGACGAACGCCGGTAAGTCGCCCACGGCAACGGCGTAATCAATCAAGCCGGGGAAGGCGCGAAAGTGCTCCCAGCGGTGCGCTGTGGCGGTTGTCGTGCGAAAGGCCAGCAGCTCGACGTAGCTGCCGTCCGCAAAACAGATCAGCGCATTGTGGGTGAGTCCATCGGCGTGCACGCCGCCGGGGGTGATCGTGAAGCCGGCGGCGCGCCATTCCCGCACGGCGGCGTCGAGGTCGTCCACCAAAACGACCACGTGGTCGAGTTCCATAGCGTGCGAAGTATAGACCGGTCCAACGGCCATTCTTCGCGATATGTGCGAAGATCGTGGTCGTCATGAAAAGAGAAGCCCTCCCTCGATTCCTGGTGGCCGGCACGATCGTGCTCGGCGGGTGCGCTGCGCCGCGGGCGATCTCGCCGCCGACGCCCGATGTACAACCTGCGCCGGCGGCGACTGCGATGCCGACTGAGCCTCCGATGGTTGGCCCAACCGCCACACTCGAGCTGTTGCCGCCGGAGACCCCGCCGCCTGGCGCGAGCGATGAGTTCAAGACCGATTTCACCCGTCATGTCGTTCCCTACCGGGAAATCCTGTCCGGCGGTCCGCCGAAGGATGGCATCCCGGCGATTGACGACCCGCAATTCGTTGGCCCGGGCGAGGCCGGGGCATGGCTCGACGATCGTGAGCCTGTGGTCTTCGTCCAGGTCGGTGAGGATGCGCGCGCCTATCCGGTGCAGATTCTGACCTGGCATGAGATTGTGAACGACGTCGTAGGCGGCGTGCCGCTGGCGGTGACCTATTGTCCACTATGCAACACGGCGATTGCCTTCGAGCGCGCGTTCGATGGTCAGGTGCTCGACTTTGGTACCACGGGACGGCTGCGTTTCAGCAACCTGATCATGTATGATCGCCAGACCGAGACGTGGTGGCAACAGGGCACGGGTCAGGCGCTGGCGGGCGCATATGCCGGCCGCCGGCTCGCGTTTTACCCGGCCACAATCGTGTCGTGGCGGGCGTTCAAGGAGGCCCATCCAGACGGCAAAGCGCTCTCGCCGTCCACCGGTGCCCGGCGCCGCTATGGTGCGAACCCCTACGTCGGCTACGATAACCCCAAAGTGCGGCCGTTTCTATACGACGGCCCGGCGACGCCGGATTTGCTCCCGCAACTGGCGCGCGTCATCGGCGTCGAGTTGAACGGCGAGGCCGTGGCCTATCCATACGACGCGCTGGCTCAGGTGCGCGCGGTCAACGAGGTGGTTGCCGGTGAGCCGATCGTGGTGTTCTGGTCGCCGGGCACGGCTTCGGCGCTGGATGCGCCGGTCATTGCGGAAGGACGCGATGTTGGGGCCGCCACTGCCTTTTCACGCCGTGTGGGCGATCAAGTGCTCACCTTCGGATTCGAGGGTGGGCGCTTTATAGATGAACAAACCGGCAGTGTGTGGAGCCTGTTCGGACGGGCCGTAGATGGACCGCTCGCTGGTCAGGTGCTCAACCCGCTCGTGGCGGTGAACCACTTCTGGTTCTCATGGGTGGCGTTCAGGCCCGACACGCGGGTGTGGACCCAGCAGCGATGAAGCGGCCGACGCACCTCAGCCTATTTGAGGCTCACCCGCACCGGCGGCGTGACGTTCGATGCTGAACAGGCCGTGTCGTCTCCGCTGACTGTGCAGACGCGATAGAGGTAGTCGCCAGGGTTGACATTTGCGTCGGTGCATACGTAGAGGGTGCGGCTGGTGATGGGCAACGAGCACGTGCGCACCGTCCGCCAAGCGGCCCCGTTGTTGCTCGACCTCTCGACGAGGAAGATGCCATCGAAGCGTACGTCGGTGAACAGCCAGCTCAGGCTCACCGAGCGCGTATCGGTGAGCGTGGTCGTCGTGGCTCGCAGAGCACATGGCATCTGGGTGGGAGGATAGTCTACGCGCACGACGCCGCGCGCTGTGCCACGTCCGTTCACCGTGTTTACGGTGATCTTCCACCCACTGACCCGATTGACGTCGGACGGAAATGCAGCGTAGCTGACCCACAAGGGAACGGCGCTGCTTGCCGATCCTGTCACGGAGACGTAGGGCGTCGTACGGTCCGATCCGCTCAGTGCGAGCTGTAGTCTGTCGGCCTTTGTGCCACTCCCCGTAGAACTCGTCCAGGGCCGGATGTACGCCTGAATGCATCCTGGCGAGGTTACTTTGAATTCGAAGTCTTTGGCAGCGCCCGTCTGCGCCGGCAGGTCGAAGGCGAAATCAACAGAGGTGCTCGGTGATGCTGCTGCGCTTTGATTCGTCGGGACGAGGATTGCAGCCAGGACCAGCACGGCTGCCGTAGTGGCGCACGCGGTTATCTGTCTCATTTGTGATAAGTCCACTTTGCCATGTTCGATTGCCGCCACGAGCATAAAGGATCTGCAAGTTTCCTGTATCCATTCTCAGCGGCCAGCTTCCCCCGACGCATTTTGCAGCCGGGCCACCTCGAATGAACGAAGATCGCGCAGCCGTTGGACACCTGTGAATGTGGCCAGCGACGCAAACAGCCATATTTTGCCCGACTCGGCTTAGAAGTCAAAGAGCTTTGAGTCTAAGTGCAGAATTTGTCAAGATCGGCGAGGTGCCGACCAACCTGCGAGGACTCCGCCCGAGCCAGTGATGAGCACGTGGTGAGTCAGAGCGATGTCGGCAGGAACTGATCGGCCAGTGCCTGCGCCCACTGTTCGTTAGCGTGGCGAGTGCGCCCGGCGTTGTGAGGCGTATGGACCACGTTGTGCCGGCCCAGCAAGGGATCATCCAATGGCAGGGGTTCGACGTCGAAGACGTCGGCGGCCAGCGCCACTTCGTCGTTCAGCACGCGTTCGCGAATCGCTGCCATGTCGCAGATTGCGGCGCGCGTTGCCAGTACGATCAGGCAGCCGCGTGGCAGGGAGTAGATGTGGTCGCGTGTGATCAGCCCGCGTGTGCCCTCGGTGAGAGGAAGCATGGGGGCAAAGATGTCGGCGTCGCGTGTCAACCCATCGAGGTAGAAGACGCGGCGGGCGCCGCTACGGTGGAAGCTGGGTTCGCTGGCGTAGGGATCCCAGGCAGCGACATCGGCGCCGAGCATCTTGACGAAGCTAGCGTAGCGGCTGCCGATGTTGCCGGCGCCGACGATGCGCACGCGTTTGCCGGCGACTGTACCGTTGGTGAACCGCGAGTCGTCGCCATACTGGTGGCCGCGCTGGCCAGGCATGCCGCGCCCGCCTGGTGGGTCATAGTTCCACACCTCATGACTGCGCATCATCTCGACGTACGTTTGCGGGATGCGCCTCAACGCGCACAACGTGAGCGCCAGGGCGAATTCGGCGACGCTCTGCCCCCAGAAGCCCTCACTGCGCTGGGCGTAGGTGCGGATGCCGTGCGCGGCCAGGACTGCTCGCAGCTCGGGGTCCTCGTCGGCGCCATACTCGCGCAATATGGCAGCCTCGCGCAACATCGGCATGCGTCGCACCGTCTCGGAAGTGACGCGCACGTTCAGCGCGATCAGTCGTTCGACGGTCGCCAGGTCGAGCACGACTTCATGCAGCGGCCGGTCGTCGCCGTGTTGGAGGCGAACGAACCGCAACGATCCCTGCTTCAGCCAGAGCATGCCGAGATGGTCGGCAGCGAATGGCCACACAGCATCGAAGGTGGGATGGACTACGATCAGGCTGCCCATTGGTTATCGGCTCTTGGAGCGGCGTTTGGCTGGCGCATGTTGTAAACCAGGCGCGCTCAAATGCAAACTGCATCCGGCGGCACCTTCGATGCGCGTGCCTGGGCCCCATCGTCACAGGCGGCACCAAAGACTTTGCCGAGCAATAATTTACGCTCGGCGAAGTGTAAGCCGTACAGTTGGAGGAAAGGGAATCGCATGACATCCGTGCTTCGCGACATCGTCAAGTCAATCGCCCGCTTCATCGTCATGTGGCTGGTGGACACGCTCTCACTGCTCATCGCAGACGTGACCTTGCCCGGATTCGACATCGTTGCGACCGGCATCCTCCCCCGATTCGTCGTGGCCTCGTCGGCGGCGCTCGTGCTCGTGGCGGCGAACGTCGTCGTGCGGCCGATCATCCTGTTGCTAGCGCGACCGTTCGGATGGATGGTCCTGTTCGTGGTCGGGTTCTTCGTCAATGCCGTCGTGCTGTTGGTCGCAGCCTGGTTGATGCAAGACCTGGTGATAAGCGGCATTCCGTCAGCAATTCTGGCCAGCGTCGTCATCGCTGTGGCCAACGTGATCATCACCGAGTTGTTCGCGATCAACGACGAAGAAGAGTCGCTCTTCAACAGCGTGATTGCCCGCCAGGCCAGGCGCGAGGCGTTCACGGCGGCCTCGGATGATGCGCGCGGCCTGCTCATCCTGGAGTTGGACGGGCTGAGCGTGCATCATCTGCGCAAAGCCATTGCGGACGGCTACATGCCGACGTTCAAGCGCCTGATGGACGAACGGGGTTACCAGATCTCGCGCATTGACTGCGGCCTGCCTTCACAGACGTCGGCCTGCCAGGCCGGCATCCTGTTCGGCGACAACTTCGACATCCCATCGTTCCGCTGGGTGGATAAGAAGCAGGGCAAGCTGTATGTGTCCACCAAGGCGGCTGCCGAGCTCAACGCGCGTTATTCGAAAGGGCAGGGGTTGGCGCGTGGGGGATCGTCCATCAACAACATGCTGTGCGGCGATGCGAGCAAGTCGCTGCTGACGTTCGCCACCCTGTTCGACGCTTCACCCGAGGAGAAAGCGCGTCGCGCGCGCGACATCTACCTGCTCATGTTGAACCCTTACTTCCTGATGCGTACGATCGTGTTGTTCGTCGCCGACGTGATCCTCGAATTGTGGGAGGGGCTGGTCCAGCGATGGCGCAACGGGCAGCCGCGCATCAATCGCCTGCACAAGTTCTATCCTTTCGTGCGCGCGACGACCACCGTGTTCCTGCGCGACGTCTCGTTGGGTCTGATCTCGTTGGACATCGTGCGCGGCGCGCCGGTGATCTACAACACCTACGTCGGCTACGACGAAGTGGCTCATCACTCCGGCACGTGGTCGAAGGACGCCTTCCGCACCTTGCGCCAGTTCGACGCCAAAGTGGCACAGCTGCTGAACGTGATCGAGCGGAGCACGGCGCGCGACTACGAGGTGGTCTTCCTGTCCGACCATGGCCAATCGTTCGGAGCGACGTTCAAGCAGCGCTACGGTATGAGCTTGCAGGAGTTCATCGAGTCGTTGCTGCCGGAGGGCACGGGTGTGCAGCACTCCTACGGCGGTGACGATGGGGTGATGTCGGTCGCTTCGATTGCGGGTGAGTTGTCCAACATGCAGGATCACAACACGGGTGGCGTGGTCGGCAGGCGAGTGATTCGGCAGACCAGGGCATATATGGACCGCGTCGTTGCCGAGCACGAGCGCGATTCCGACAAGTCGGAAGATGGGCTTGGCGAAGTCGTCGTGTGCGGCAGCGGCAACCTCGCCCAGGTGTACTTCACCGAGCTGTCGGTGGAGAAGGTCACGTTGAGCCAGTTGAAGCGCGCGTATCCCGATCTACTCGATGGGCTGGTACAGCATCCGGGCGTGGGCTTCGTCGTGGCGTATGACGACGACGGCGCACCACTCGTCTTTGGCAAACGTGGCGGACGCAACCTGCGCACCGGCCAGGTTACTGGCGAGGATCCGCTCGCGCCCTATGGCGACCCCGACCTGCGTGCCAGACAGGTCCTGCGCGTGGCTGAGTTCCCACACGCCGGCGACCTGATCGTGAACAGCACCCTGTATCCCGACGGCACGGTCGCGGCGATGGAGGAGTTGATCGGCAGCCACGGTGGGTTGGGCGGCGAGCAGACCGACGCTTTCATCTTCCACCCGCCCGACATGGTGATTCCGGAGATCACGAACTCGGCCGAAGTGTTTGCCATCCTCGACGCACGGCGCGGCCTGCCGGCGCGCGCAATGGCCAAGCATGCGCTGATCTCGCCCAAGGAAGCGGATAGCTGGCTGGGGTCCACCCTGATTGCAGGCATCAAAGATGTGCCGACGTGGTTGAGCCGGGCATTCGGCGCAGTGACGCTGCAGCCGCGCGCCTATACCGAAGTCGCCCGCGACCCGTTCATGACCGGGCCGGCGTTGCTGATTGCGTTCGTCGGTGCCGTGCTCAGCGGGCTGATCAGGGAGAACCCAGGGTGGGTTGACTCACTGTCGCTATTCGCTGGCTTCTTCGCATCCGCGCTGGTGGCGTTTCTGGCGGCGCACCTCTTGCGCGGCAAGGCCAACTTCACGCAGACCTTGCGCGCGTTGGGTTTTGCGCGCGGCGTGTACGCCTTGTCCGTCCTTGCGCTCATCCCACCCATCGCCGACCTGGTGCGCGTGGTGGTCCTGCTCCTCCTGTTCGTCGCGACGTGGCTGGGGGTGTCGCAGGCGCATGGGATGCGCGGCTGGCGCACGCTGTTGTTGCCCCTTCTGACGATTCCCTTGATGATTCTCCTTCCCGTCGTGCTGGTCCTGCTATTCGGGGGTGCGGCGGTGACGGTCGAAGCGATCCTACGCGCACTGGGATTTTCACCGTGAAGCTCGCTCTCACGAATGCACCGGGTTTTGCGTCTTGCGCGGATGTACGCGGCTTGGATGATGGGTGAGCGATCAGTCGCCGGATAGGCGCTGGTGAGCTTCGATCAGGGCCATGGGCCCGCCGACGTTGCCGGGGAAGACGACGTAGATCAGTCCGGGGTAGCGGCTCTCCGGGCCGAGCGTCCATACCGGCACGCCGGGCAACAATTGGCCAAGCACCATCGCGCGCCTGACGTTCAAGCCCTTCGTCGCTAGGTCGGACGAAGTAATGCCTCCTTTCGCCAGCACATAGCGCGGCCGCGCTGCAATGCCGAGCACGATGGCGGTCAGCCCCTCGCTCACGCGTTTGCCGATGGCGAGGCTGTCTGCCACATCGGCGCCGGCAATGAGCGTGCGGCTGGTGTAGAGCACCACGTCGCGACCGGCGGTGAGCGTTTCGTTCGCGGCATGCGCGCAACGGGCAATCTCACCTTGCCGCGTCGCATCGTCGAGCAGCCCGGCGACGCTGATCTCCACCGCCGACACCCCCTGGTCGAGCAAGGCCTGCAACTGGCCGGACGTCCTGGGCACGTGCGAGCCGACGACGATCAGTCCGCCGTTCGACGTCCCTCGCAGGGTTCCCGACTCGACGAGGGTGTCTTTCGTCAGCAATGGTTGATGAGTGATGCCTGCCCTTGCCCGCGCGAACGACGCGGCGGTGCGATACAGAAACGCATGTCCTTCGGCCTCCGCCAGCAGGCATCCTAGCGCGACGATCTCGAGGTCGCGCTCACCGGCGGCATTGACGATGCACGCGCTGCCGGGTTGCAGCACCATCAGCCTGGCCTTCACGCATTCCGGCCCGCCGGTGCGGATGTCGTCAATGGAAATGCTCGCCACGTTGGCCGCACGAATCGCGCCTTGCGTCTTCTCCTCGATCCACTCGCGCAGGTTGGACGCTCGATAGCCAAACGCGGCATCGGCGGCGAACTCGGTTTCACCGGCCGGGATCAGCTCATCTGCATAGGCCACGTAGTGCACATCGCCAACCGTGTAGCGTCCGCCGGCGATGAAAGCGGGGATGAGCAGATAGGGAGGGCGGCCATATCGTGTGCCGGGTATTTCGTCTTGTGCACCACGCGTCGCATCGAACAAAGCGTTGGCCAGCGCGTCCACTTCGCCGGGGAAGTGCCCGCGCAGCGTGCTGTCGCTGCGGCTGATGACGCTCAGCGCGCCCTGCCACGTCGAGGATGGGGAGGGGGTAATCCCACAAGCAGCTTCGCGCAGATTTCGCCCGATCTCCGCCATCATCCTCTGCGCGTCGTCCGGCGTCATGGCGCGCGAGTTGGTGAGGATGTAGAAGGCGGGCAGATCGTTCGCGAGCTCGGTACGCAGCGACTCGACCGACCACTCGGTGAGCACCGGAACGCCGTGCACAGTCTGCGTGCCGGTCGGGTCATCGTCCAGCACGATGACCTTCTGCTTCGACTGCTGCAGCCGGCGCCGGATCTCCGGTAGCACGTCCTCCGGCCACTCCGCCGGCAATGTGGCGAACAGCTCGTGCTTGTCGAGGGGCATGACGGTTGCACCAGGGCGGGAGGGAGAGACGACCGGCCGATCGCCCCTACGATGATGCAGCCACGTGATCACGCCACGAATGTGCCGGTGCGTAACCGAGCATGCGCTGCGCCTTGCCGATGCCGAGTAGCGTCCCGTATTCGCTCAAGCTATCGCGCACCGGCACGGTTGGATAGACGGTGGCCATCAGCTCACGGCTGGGCCGGTTCATCACCGTGTCTGCCGCCGCGATGATGAACGCTTCCGCGCCGGCGATGTCCGCCTCCAGTCCCAGCCGGCACGACTGCGCTACGTCGCGTGCGTCCACATAGCCCCACAGATTCCACTTGCGCTTGTGCGGGTCGTCCCAGAAAGAGGGGAAGCGCTGGTAGTCACCCGGCTCCATGATGTTGCTGAAGCGCAGGCCGACGAAGGGGATGCCGGTCCAGCGGCTGAACTGGCGCGCCATCTCCTCGCTCAACATCTTCGATAACGCGTAGCTGGACTCGGGATAGAGCGGCGCTTCTTCGTCAATCGGCGCGTAGTGCGGCAACTGCCGGTCGAAGGGCAGGCCCAGCATGGTCTCGCTGGAGGCCCAGACGACGCGCTGCAGCCTCAGCACCATGGCAGCGCGAAAGACGTTGTAGGTCGTCTGCGTGTTGTGACGGAACATGCGCTCTTCGGTCCAGCCGGTGGGGTTCGGGTTGGCGGCCAGATGCACCACGGCGTCTGCGCCGCTCAGCGCCTCGACCGTTTCGCCCAGGTTCATCAGGTCAACGACTTGAAAGCGGCTGAGGGTCTCACGAGGTGGCACGATGTCCACGTTGAATACGTCATAGCCATGCGCGAGCAATTCCTGGATCGTGGCGCGGCCGGCTTTGCCGCTGCCGCCGGTGACGACGACTTTTCGAATGGTCATGTGATCAACTCCACAGCAACTTCTACCAGAATACCCCTCAAATCACCAGCACCCCTTTGTGCACCTTGCCGGGGTGATCGTTCATGTCTCGGAACACCTCCGGCGCATCCCACATGCTGAACTGCGTGGCGACCTTCGGATAGTGGATCTTGCCCGCGGCCAGAAGTTGCAACGCTTCGGGGAAGCAGTTCGCAGATGCGCGCGAGCCGTGGATCGTCATCTCTTTGCGCGTCAGGTCGAGCCCGGGTATCTGGATCATCTGCCCCTTCTTGAGCAGGCCGACGATGACGATGCGCCCGCCATGGGCCACCAGGTCAACGGTGGACTCCATCGCCCTGGCGTTGCCGGCTGCCTCGATCACCACTGGCATGCCCTCGCCGTTCGTGATCTCCATCACGCGGTCGAGCAACCTGTCGTCGCCGGGCAGCGGTTCTGCGCCGAGGCTTGCCGCGAACTCCAGCCGATCCGGCGCGATGTCCGTGACGTAGACCTTGGCGCCCTTCGCGTTTGCCACCTCGATCAGCGCCAGGCCGATTGGCCCGGCGCCGAGGATGAGCACCACGTCGCCTGCCTTCACCTCGCCGCGCCGGGTAGCCTGCACACCGATCGCGATCGGCTCGGCGAACGACGCCCAGGTCGGCGAGAGGCCGGCCGGCACTTTGTGGATGTTCTTCGCAGGCGCAACGACGTATTCGGCAAATCCGCCAGGGCGATGGATGCCGATGATTTCGAGGTTGATGCAGCAGTTCGGCTTGCCGACGCGGCAGGCGTAGCACTTGCCGCAGCCGATGAACGGCTCGACCACCACCAGCTCGCCCGCCTCGATTTCCGACACGCCTTTGCCAATGGTGTGCACGTAGCCGGCGATCTCGTGACCGCCGATGATAGGGTACTGCGCGTATGGGTTGCGTCCCTGGTAGATATACATGTCGCCGGCGCAGATGCCCGTGGCCTTTACGCACACGACCACCTCACCGGCTCCCGGCTCCGGCGAGTCCCACGCGCCGATGTGCATCGCTTGCGGCGCGTCAAATACCGCAGCTTTCATGGTTCCTCCTAGCGAACCCCCGTTTGGGTAGACGAAGG
>FWWM01016128.1_pt1 | contig 11218 bp, 12 predicted proteins | sample 2228351 | NCBI WGS metagenome assembly FWWM01 (sample SAMEA103939774, study PRJEB20133) | metagenome
TACAACACTTTCTTACGATTACGAAGACCGCCTCGTCTCCATCTCCCGCCCGGGCGTTGCGACGAACACGTTCGCGTACAACGGCTTCGGGGCGCGCGTATCGAAGAGCGACTCGTCGGGGACGACGACGTACCTGCGGAGTGGGACGTCGGTGGTCGCTCCGGTGGTTGCCGACTCGGGGGCGGTCTACACCTTGGACTACTGACAAGAAAACGGAACAGCAACTATGCGGACTCGCACGTTCGATTGCTCGACTCGTCGATCATCTCTGCTAATGGGGAGGGAACGTTGCCTCGCGCTGCAAACTTAGCTGAGTTCCGAACAGTTTTCCCTGTCGTCGAGCCCGGTAGCCCGTACGGATTCAACGCGGATGTTGTGTCGCGCGGGCGGGACCGCTGGGGGTCGCTAAGGATTCCATCCGATGCAGGACGTATGGCTGCCCTTGCGGCGTTCATCGCATCCCAACTACAGTCCGACACGCTCGGGATTCTGACGCTCAACCGCTCGGTGTGGCCGTCTAGTCAGGTTCCTTCTTTGTATGAGCGGGTACGGCGGTCGGAGGGGATTGAAGCATCGCTGAAGGAGTGTCCAGGTGATATCTTTGACGCGGATGATGAGTCTTACGCGCACTGCCTCGTAGCGGTCGCACTATACTCGTTCTGGGACTTTGCCGTCGCTACAAGGAACGGCACGTGCGATCTCTTTATTTCGCACGACGAGTACTTATACCCGGTGCGCCTAGCGGATGAATCCATCTACAGGGCGTTGCGGCTGCGGTTGAAGTGACGGCGATGGGAACCTGACGCTCTACACCCACCCTGAAGGCTTCCAGATCGGATACGTTTACGACAACGCCGGACGGCTCACGAAGATTGACTACCCAACAGGCGTGGACACGACGTTCTCCTACGACGACGCCTCCCGCCTCGTCCAAATGGTGGACTGGACCGGCACGACGACCTGGGCCTACAACGCCGCCGACCAAGTCGTAACGCTCGCCCAACCCGCGGGCACCGTCACCTACGAATACGACGACAACGCTCGGCTGTGGAAGATGCACCAGCCGGGGTCCTTGACAACGACCTACACCTACGACTTCGCCTGGCGCCTCAAACAGATTACGAACGGCTACGGCGAAATCACGACCTTCGACTACGACCCCGCCTCTCGCGTCATCAAGAAGAGCTTCGCGAACGGGACGTACGAGACCTATTCCTACGACAGCCGCTCGCGCGTCGAGTGGATCAAACTGTTCAACTCGTCGAACCAGCTCCTCTCCCAGCACCAGTACACGTACGACGCCGGGTCGAACGTTCTGACTCGGACGGACAACGGGGTTACGACGACGTTCGGGTATGACGACATCGGTCAGCTGATCTCGGAATCCCGCCCTGGGTACTCGGCGTCGTACACGTACGACAAGAACGGGAACCGTCTGACTCGGACGGTGAACGGCGTCACGGAGGTCTACACCTACGACGACGCGGACAAGCTTCTGAACATCAAGGTGAACGGGATCGTTGTGAAGTCGTTCACCTACGACATGGCGGGACGGACGACGGGGATCACCGATGCCGGCGGCACGACGTCGTTTGCTTACGACTACGAGGATCGCATCGTCTCCATCTCGCGCCCCGGCGTGGCGACGAACACGTTCGCTTACAACGGCTTCGGGGCGCGGGTTTCAAAAACCGACAGCGGCGGCTCCACAACCTACCTGCGTAACGGTACCTCAGTGGTTGCGCCGGTGGTTGCCGACTCAGGGGCGACCTACACGCCTGGGGTCAGCGAGCGGAGTGGGACCGACTCGCGCTTCTATCACGGCGATATCAAGAACTACGTCGAGCAGACGGATTCTTCTGGTACGATCGTCTCGAGCCAACAGTACGACGCGTTCGGCAATCTCGTGTCTTCGGGCGGCGGCACGTGGGAAGGCGTGCTCAAATATGGCGGGGCCTTCTCGTATCAAACCGACGAGGACTATGGGCTGCACCTAGTGGGGCATCGATATTACGATTCATCTGTTGGCCGATTCCTGACGCGCGACCCCGTGACCGACGGGAGGAACTGGTACGTCTACTGCGACGGAAACCCAGTGGTTCGAGTCGACTTCTACGGAGAGCAATGGGGACGCATAATCGGAGGGATCATCGGTGGGGCGGCGGGAGCGTTGGTCGGTGGCCCCCTAGGTGCTTCCGTGGGTGCCGGCTTAGGCAGCATGCTGGGCAGCCTAATAGACGGAGATTCATTACCGCAAGCAATTCTTAATGGCTTGTTTGATGGGTTGTTGGTCTGGGTTGGTGGTAAGCTCGTCGGCAAGATCGGAGAGAAGGCCGCGAAATACCTCAAGGGTACCAAGGTAATCAGCGCTTCTCAGAGTAAACTTCAGCACATTTTCGACAAGCACAAGGCAGACTTCGGGCTCAGTGGCAATTGGTCCAAGGCCATGGCTGAGAAGATGATGGCGGCCTTGCAGAATGCCGTCAAGAGTGCAAAATGGGTAAGAAGGGCCCAGTACAGAGGTAAAGACGCCGTGTTCTACATTCAAGACGACGGTACCGCTGTGATCACATCGCCCGATGGCGAGGTAATTGCCGGGTTTAGGTTGTCGGAGAAGCAGTTAGAAGCGGCTCTAAAGGGTGGCAATGTCTGGTAACTCCAATCCATTGGCTCGAGGACTGTTCGGAAGATCGATCCCGTACGGTGCCGGTAACAGGGGTTTCAGCCAACCGGTGCTGCTCCCATTTCTGATACTGATAGACGCCTTCCTTCAACATAGGATAAATCGCTGGGAGTTTGAACAGGCGTACTTTCAGGTATTCGCTTACGCCCCTACGGGCAAGATGGACGATAGCACATATACGACATTGGCGGATCTGTTTCACGCGTTGGAGGATCCCGCTGATCCGGACGGTCAAGGGGGCGATCTTGACGAGCCGACATTGCGCAAAGTTGCACAGAGGGTCTTCGATGAATTGAGCCCGCTCGTGTGAAACGCGATTGTTCCATCGGGCGCAACCATGCAACGTGCAGGACGAGGGGGTTCGAGCGAGAGATGGTGACGAGATCGCTCGTCTATGACTATGAGGATCGGGTAACCTCGACCTCGAGGCCCGGCATGACGACGAACACGTTTGCGTACAACGGCTTCGGGGCGCGGGTGAGCAAGAGCGACTCAAGCGGAAGCAACACGTACCTTCGCGCGAGTTCGGGCTTGATCGGCTCGATAGTCTCGGACAGCGGCGCGACGTACACGCCGGACGTCTCGGAGAAGCGCGGGACGACGAGCACCTACTATCACGCGGACATCAAGAACAGCGTTGATCAAACCTCGACCGGCCAAGGCGTGGCGGCGAGCAAGCAGTATGACGCCTTTGGCAACGAGGTGTCCTCCAGCGGTCCCTGGCAAGGCCCGTTCCAGTACGGCGGGGCGTTTGGCTACCACACGGACTCCGACTACGGCCTCAAGCACCTTGGCGCCAGATACTACGACCCGACCACCGGCCGCTTCCTGTCGCGCGATCCGATCAAGGACGGTCGGAACTGGTACGTCTACTGCGACAACAACCCTCTGACCCGCGTTGACCCGACAGGACTGTGGCGTGCGATTGTCGGTGGGATCCTCGGAGGAATAGCCGGTGGCATACTCGGAGGTCCTGCTGGGGCGCTGGCTGGGGTTGCGCTCGGATCGGCGCTTGGGGACGCGGCTGACCAGGCAGCTGAGAACCCCGACGGCTCCATCAACTGGGGGCGCGCGGCCGCTGTCGGAGCCTTTTCTGCCGTTGTTGGCTGGGCTGGTGGCAAGCTTGCCGGCTGGCTGGGAAAACGGTTTGGCCCGGCGATTTCGGGCCTGGTCGGAAAGTTGCTGGGCAGGGGCGGCTCCCGAGCAGCCCCGGAGGCGGCGGGAGGCTTGGCGGAGGCGTCTGTACCTCCGGCAACTCAGAACCTCTTCCCTCGACCCAAGAACATCCCCGAGAATTGGATAGAGAAGCCAGCCCGTCGCGGCGGCGGTACGCGCTACGTCGACCCGGATGACCCCATGAACAACCATGTGCGGATTGACGGAGACCACGTGCACGTCCAACATGGTGGTGCTACGGTTGGGAGGGGAGGCGAGAAAATCGGCCAGCCCGTAAAGGGCGATCCTAACCGCCACATACCGATCGAGGAGTGGGAGAAGTGGGAAACTTGGTACTCGCCGCGGCTACCGGAAAGGTAACATCCTGTTCGATTTATGGCAGAGCGCTCACGCATCATTCCTGCGCGTGTGCACCTCCTGTGCACGCTCCTGGACGTGTTCGACTACACACTGTGCAAACGATGGGAGCAGGGCGATGACCTGCACCTACTTGAGGACACGATCAACGACATGGCTATATATTTGGACCCGTACATAGACGCAAGTGTAGGAGGAGAATCCGCTCAAGAAACTCCTCCTCAGGCCATCGAACATCTTCAAAAGTCTTTGGCAGCTACGGATGAGGAGCTTGAGGTTCTTCGCCGGCTCGGCACTGCCCTTGCGGCCGCCCTCAACAACCTGCCTGAGAATAGCTCTGCAAAAGAGGTCATGGCGAACGACGAATGGCGAACTGTTATCCATCTGGCGCGCGAGACGTTCTCGCTGTTTGCGCAGAGGCACCATTCATGTTCAACCGTCGATAGCGTAGGGCGGTAAGAGTCGTGGACCTGACGCTGGTGTCTGCCAGAAGAATCACCCCCGCAATGGTGGGGTCCTGCTTCGCCACGAGCAGCGCGATGACTGCGACAACAACCCTGTCGCGTTTGCCGATCCGACGGGCGAGGCACCGGTGCTGCTGCTCGCAGCCGTCATTGCGGTTCTAGCTTTATTGCCGACAATGGCGAACAAAGCCGAAGCGACGCCTGAACAAATCGAGGAATCCGATCGCCAAGCTTTTTGGTTTCTTATGTTTGGTGTTTCTTGCGATCTAAAGTCCAGAGATCCTTGGCGTTCGCGTCATAAGTTATCCCGAAGGATGGGTGTTGGTTGTGCTCCGCAAAGGTATTTGCCGACTCGAGAAAGGGCCGATCCACGTGTTGGAGCAAGACCGCTGGCACTTGCAGTTCGGAACGGAAAAGGGTGTCCCGGGACTCCCGTATTAGATGGGCCGGTTTTTGAGACAAATATGGGAGAAGATCAAAACCTTCTTCGGAGGCGGGAACGGTATGTATCTAGACCCGTACACTCTGCCATTTGACGACGATAAAGGACACTGGCCATATTACACGACTGATGAGTTCGACCTGCACCGCGGTTTCTGGGTCTTCGGCGGCATTGACGTGCCGGAGCCAAGCTTGCGAGACCGGTTGCGGCATCTCGTCGGATGGCTGACCTGTATGGTGACGGGCACATATTGGTACCCGGACAGAAACCCGCGCCGCTTATTTCCACCAACTGACGACACTGATGTGTTAGGGCGTGAGGCCCGTCATGTCGTGAGAGAGGAAATGTAGCGAGCCGCTAGCAAGCTGTCTTGGTGGGCGTCTACGTTCGGCGGCCGAGGGCCCGCTATCCCGCCGCGTTCCCGCGTCCGCTTTGAGGAAGTACGCGACCGCATCCTTGAGAAGCTGCTTGTCCTGGCAAGTGGCATCAGCCTGATCGGCGACGAGTAAGTCACTTGACGACCTTGCAGGGTGCGAAACTCCGCCCTGGCTACTCGGCGTCGTACACGTACGACAAGAACGGGAACCGTCTGACTCGGACGGTGAACGGCGTCACGGAGGTCTACACCTACGACGATGCGGACAAGCTTCTGAACATCAAGGTGAACGGGGTCGTGGTGAAGTCGTTCACCTACGACATGGCGGGACGGACGACGGGGATCACCGACTCGGGCGGGAGTACAACACTTTCTTATGATTACGAAGACCGCATCGTCTCCATCTCCCGCCCGGGCGTTGCGACGAACACGTTTGCCTACAACGGATTTGGCGCGCGGGTCTCCAAAACGGATTCGAGCGGAAGCAACACGTACCTCCGCGCGAGTTCAGGGCTGATCGGTTCGATTGTCGCGGATAGCGGCGCGACGTATACGCCGGGTGTGTCAGAGAAGCGCGGGACGACGAGCACGTTCTATCACTCGGACATCAAGAACACCGTCGAACAAACCTCGCCCTCGCAGACCGTCAGCGCGAGCAAGAAGTACGACGCGTTTGGAAACGAGGTGTCGTCTCAGGGTTCCTGGCAAGGCCCGTTCCAGTACGGCGGTGCGTTTGGCTACCACACGGACACCGACTACGGCCTCAAGCACCTCGGCCACCGCTACTACGACCCGACCACCGCCCGGTTCCTGTCGAGAGATCCGATTGGGGATGGGCGGAATTGGTATGGGTACTGCGACGGGAACCCGGTGTCCAATGCAGACCCGAAGGGCCTCGTACCGTTCGCCGTTGTAGTGCTAATTGTGGCAGTCCTGCTAATTGCGGAGCCCGTGAACCAGCACGAGGCAACACCGGAGCAAGTGGCTGAAGCTTGGCGGACAACAGAACAGATCTTTTGGACTGTCCTGTTGATTGGGTCCGTGGCCGAAATCGCTTACTCACTCACGCTTCTTGTTGCCGCGCGCATATCGGCCGCGCGGCTTACAGGCGCGTACCTAGAGGCTGGCAACAAGGTAATCTCCAATCAAGGGCTAACGGCGGCCGCAAGAGGGCTCGAGAAGCATGGGGCCCGAGTAGGCAGCGCCTTCCCGAAACCTACTGGTTCAGTGGCGGACAAGAACCGGCTGGCAGATCAGATTCTCAGGGACATTCTTGAAAACCCATCGAAGAAAGAGGTTAAGAAAGGGATCACTAAGATCTACGGCCAAGATGGCCGCGGGGTCGCGTTCAATCCAGACGGTTCATTCCGTGGCTGGCTGGAGCCCCCGGCGCCGATTTACGGGCCCCGATTGCCGTCGAAGTAGTGCGTTTGATGCAAATACTGACCAAAGCGTGACATGTCGGACTGGGACGAGACCATAAATGCAATGGCGGATTGGCTGGGATGGGTCCCCGGTGAACATTGGCGGGACTACTATCTGTCAGTGGTGCTGGCGAGCGACGTCGAAAACGATCGCATGCTCCTCGAATTTGATGTCTACAAGATTGTAGCCCGTGGTCACGCACCCGGGTTCGGACTTGCGCACGCCTACTTCGACAGGATTACCAAACGCGATATCTTCGCAGTCGAATATGCGCAGAGCCAGGACGCTGTGATCAACCTGGAATGGACGGAGCATCGTGACTCGCTTCTTGCGTGCAACCTAAATCTCGTGATTGGTGGCTTGCCGGTGCTGTCTTGCTCTGATGTAGGTGGTTGCCAGTCGGTTAGATTCTATCGAGATGGAGTACTAGTAGGTATGGTGCGCGTAGAGCCCCTTGTTGCGTTGTTGGATGACTTTTATGTCAACCAGTCTGATCGTGTAGAGGAATGATGATGGACTGCGCGCTCCTCTGGATTACGAGGCCTGGCATGACGACGAACACGTTCGCTTACAACGGCTTCTGGGCGCGGGTGAGTAAGACCGACAGCGCGGGGACGACGACATACCTGCGGAGTGGGACGTCGGTGGTCGCGCCGGTGGTCGCCGACTCGGGGGCGACCTACACGCCTGGAGTCAGCGAGCGGCGGGGAAGCGCGAGCCGCTTCTATCACGGCGATATCAAGAACTATGTCGAGCAGACGGATGGCCAGGGGAACATCACCTCGAGCCAGCAGTACGACGCGTTCGGCAATCTCGTGTCTTCGGGCGGCGGCACGTGGGAAGGTGTGTTCAAATATGGCGGGGCTTTCTCGTATCAAACCGACGAGGACTATGGGCTGCACCTAGTGGGGCATCGATATTACGATTCATCTGTTGGCCGATTCCTGACGCGCGACCCCGTGACCGACGGCAGGAACTGGTACGTCTACTGCGACGGAAACCCAGTGGTTCGCGTCGACTTCTCCGGTGAGCAATGGGGGCGCATAATCGGAGGGATCATCGGTGGGGCGGCGGGAGCGTTGGTCGGTGGCCCGCTAGGTGCGTCCGTGGGTGCTGGCTTAGGCAGCATGCTTGGCAGCCTAATTGACGGAGACTCATTGCCTCAAGCAATTCTTAATGGTTTGTTTGATGGGTTGGTGGTCTGGGTTGGTGGCAAGGTCGTCGGCAAGATCGGAGAGAAGGCCGCGGAATACCTCAAGGGTACCAAGGTAATCAGCGCTTCTCTGAGTAAACTTCAGCACATTTTCGACAAGCACAAGGCGGACTTCGGGCTCAGTGGCAATTGGACCAAGGCCACGGCAGAGGAGATGATGGCGGCCTTGCAGAATGTCGTCAAGACTGCAAAGTGGGTAAAAAGGGCTCAGTACAGAGGTAAGGACGCCGTGTTCTACATACGAGACGACGGCCTGGCTGTGATCACGGCGCCGGATGGCGAGGTGATTGCGGGATTCAAGTTATCGAAGGATCAGTTGGCAGCCGCTCTACGTGGCGGAAATGTGTGGTGACGTGACATGACAGACGGCAATAGCCTGTTCGGAAGGTCACGGCCATATGGCGCGGGCAACAGGGGTTTCAACGAGCCGGCACTGCTTCCATTCCTAATACTGATAGATGCCTTCCTTAGAAACAGGATCGATCGCTGGGAGTTCGAGCAAGCGTACTTCCAGATCTTCGCACATGTCCCGACCGGCAAGACCGTCAACGGGAAGTACACAACGGACGTCACTATCTACAAGCCTCTCGCCGATCTTTTCCACGCTTTGGAGGATCCGGCTGACCCAGACGGTCAAGGCGGCGATCTTGACGAGCCGACATTGCGCAAAGTTGCACAGAGGGTCTTCGATGAATTGAGCCCGCGTGTGTGACACGGTATGCTCCATGGGGCGCAACCATGCAAGGTTCTGGGCGACGGGGATCACGGACTCGGGCGGGACGACGTCGCTCGTCTATGACTATGAGGATCGGGTAACCTCGATTACGAGGCCTGGGATGACGACGAACACGTTCGCATACGATGGCTTCGGGGCGAGGGTGAGTAAGACCGACTCGTCGGGGACGACGACGTACCTGCGGAGTGGGACGTCGGTGGTTGCGCCGGTGGTTGCCGACTCTCAGGCGACCTACACCCCCGGCATCAGCGAGCGGCGGGGAACGGAGTCGCGTTTCTATCACGGCGATATCAAGAACTTTGTCGAGCAGACGGACTCCTCGGGTCAGATCGTGTCGAGCCAGCAGTACGACGCGTTCGGCAACCCGGTCTCCTCGACGGGCACCTGGCAAGGCCCGTTCGCCTACGGCGGCCGCTTCGGCTACCAATCCGACTCCGACACCTCCCTCTCCCTCCTCGGCCACCGCTACTACGACTCGACTACGGGCCGGTTCCTGTCGAGAGATCCGATCGGGGATGGGAGGAACTGGTATTCGTACTGCGGGAACAACCCTGTGTCCTTTGCCGACCCGACGGGCCTGTTTCTTCTTGAAGTCGGCGCGGCTCTCGCTGTCGTAACGGTTCTAACGATTACTGTCGTCAAGCTTGCGAACATGGCATCCAAGGATCGAAAAGAAAGGCGCGATCGCGAAAACGACCTCCAGACAAAGATTGAAGAACAAGGTCTGGAGTCAGTCTCAGTTGAGGAGATTGATCGGGCTTACCGGCCGGACCGGGAGGCAATTGAGGAAGTGCGTAAAGCAGCCATGGAAGAGCTGAAAGACCAATACCTGCTAGGACCACTGGAACCGGTACATCCGAGTGTGGAGTTGAGCAGCAACGCCTTTCAGTTGGTACGCGAGCTGCTCGACGTGTGGCGAACTCCTGACCCTCCTATCCTTCATAAATGGTAGGCGACGATAGATCATGATGACGGATGTTGAGAGGAGAATAGAGAGGTGACGGAAATGAGTCAGACGCCGAAGAGGGAGCGCCAGCGCTCAACGGGCAGGAAAGCCCTTCGCGTCGCAATTCTTGTCTTGCTCTGTTTCGCCGTTTACGTCGTGTTTGCTGAAAGACGTGCGGAGGATCAGATTAAGCACGAGAGCGCGCTGTTCCACGCCGAAATGACGGTGTTAGAGCGGTTAGGTGGAAGCCTCCGCGCGATGAGCTGCCCCGCGTGGAAAGGGATACCGAACGGCGAAGAAAAGGATTGGGATGTCCGCCTGAGCGACCTCGATGACGCGGAAGTTCGAGCCCCACTGGTCAGGCCGTATTCTGGCATGCTCTACGCTGTCATTTTTGAAGAACATGAGTTTTTCCTGGATGACGCGCAAAACACCTATCGCTTGCTAGTTAGGGGCTATGGCTTCCATGACGAGGCGGCGCTTCGCGGGACGAGTGAAATACGGCTCGGGAATCATGTGCACGAGGTCCGAAACCTATATTCGTTTCTCTCTGTGCTGCAGTTTGGCGTAACTCTGGCGAACGAAGCAGTTCGTGAGTCATCCGCCAAGGTTCGCGATTTCGATCTGTCAGATTTCGTCCTCATCAAAGTGGCACGACAGGCGGAAGGTCCTACGGCTCGATGGGCTGCGTTCGATCCTCCCCCGGCGCTTCAGATCCACTTCTATTCGGACGGCTCTTGGTGTTGCTCGGCTGCGTTTTATCGCAAGGGCTCTGCGCCGCCAGAACGGCTCGTCCTTTTTGATCATAACGGCACCGAGATTGTGTCTCTTACCGTATCGCTGAACGGAGACTGAAAGGGGCATTACCGCTGCGATTACGAGGCCAGGGATGACGACAAACACGTTCGCGTACAACGGCTTCGGGGCGAGGGATTCCAGAACGGACTCGAGCGGAAGCAATGCGTATCTTCGCGCGAGCTCGGGCTTGATCGGTGCGATTGTCGCGGATAGCGGCGCGACGTACACGCCTGGCCTGTCGGAAAAGCGCGGGACGACGAGCACCTACTATCACTCGGACATCAAGAACAGCGTTGAACAAACCTCGACCTCGCAGACCGTCAGCGCGAGCAAGCAGTACGACGCGTTTGGAAACGAGGTGTCGTCGAGCGGCTCCTGGCAAGGCCCGTTCCAGTACGGCGGGGCGTTTGGTTACCACACGGACACCGACTACGGCCTTAAGCACCTTGGCGCCAGATACTACGACCCGACCACCGGCCGGTTCCTGTCGCGCGATCCGATCAAGGACGGGCGGAACTGGTACGTCTACTGCGACAACAACCCTCTGACCCGCGTTGACCCGACAGGACTGTGGCGTGCGATTGTCGGTGGGATCCTCGGAG
>FWWM01016140.1_pt1 | contig 11207 bp, 8 predicted proteins | sample 2228351 | NCBI WGS metagenome assembly FWWM01 (sample SAMEA103939774, study PRJEB20133) | metagenome
CGGTCGTGATGATTTCAGTGCGCACTGGTTTGAGTCGTGTCTGGTGGACTCGAACGGTCTCTCATCGGAGGACATCATGGCGACTCTTCTGGCGATGGCTGTCCGGGCAGTGAAATCGTGTTTGCCAGTGTTGGTTGAGCAGGTTTACGTGTGCGGCGGGGGGGCAAAAAACAGCACCTTTGTCAATCAGTTGCGCTGCGAATGTGCGCCGGCTGATTTCCTGCCGATTGAGAATCTGGGTTTGCCGACTCAGGCGGTTGAGGCTGCTGCTTTTGCGTGGCTTGGTGCGCAGTATGTGTTGAATGCAGCTGGCAATCGTCCATCGATCACTGGTGCGAGCAGGCCTGCAATCCTGGGGGCTTTACACATGGCCAACTAGGTTTGGCGGTGTGTGTTCTTGAATCTAGTTCGCCAGCAATGATTTACCGCCCACATTCTTACTCGCGTTTTGTGGATTGGCTGCTGCCTCGTTGAACGAATCTAAGGTTTTTTCTCGAGCTGGAAACAATTCAGAAATGACACCCAGGCTGATATCAGCGTGCCCCGGCATCAATGGAATTCGAATCATTTCGCGCCCGAATTCAACTTGAGGATTATTCTCGAGGCTGGCGTTGTAAATCAAAATACAGCACGGTTCGTAGTCCAATAAAGAGCCCAAAAGTTTCAATTGCTCGATTGCATGCGTTTTTTGGGCAGGATCACCCGCGTAAAGTATGTAAACCGGTGACATACCTTTGCGCAAAGCGGTGAGATAGGCGCGATAAGCGCCGTTGAGGCTGAACTCAACCTTGTCAAAACCCTGCACCGGAAGTCGACGCTTAATTTCCAATAGATGATCGTGACTCATGGCCATGACTTGGGCTTCGAATGCCGTTTGAGTGTTGAAAGTGGGTCGTTTGCTGCGGTGGCTGACTTCGGCCTCTTCCGGGAATATGACCTCGAATACGGATCCGGCCAATTTGCCGTTGTAGTAGCGGTTGCGGCATTCCGTTTTGGCGAGTATGAGTTCGCTTAAATCGCGAACGATGCTCGAACCATGACCCCAACCTTTGTTGTGAGCAGCTACTTTGTTGTTCTCAACGCCCGAGCCCGTGTCCACAATTTGGATGCACATCCGTCCCTTTCGCCTGCGCAGACCTACAACAACACCGCCTTTGTTGGTGTACTTGATGGCGTTATCCAGGCCATTTCGGATAATCTTGGCCAAAGCTTCCTTGTTGCTCATGACGGTCACTTCGCTGGGAACATAGCGAATTTGAAGTTCTTTTACATCAGCCAACATTCGGTATTCTTCGATTAACGGACCTAGAATGTCGTGAACTGTTACCGGCATCATTGGGGCAGCATGGTCATCTTGAGGATACCTAATTGCGTTCCCCAATTGATCAAAGAATTCCTCCAGCATGTTCTTGAGTGCTTTTTGAGCCGTTTGAATGTGTTGGTATCTGGCTGTGACCTCCGGGTCTTTTGAAATGGCTTTGCCTACGCTGGCCAATATGCCCAATGTGCTCAAGGGTTGACGAAGATCATGTCGAAAGTCTTTTAATACCCGTCGTCCTCGAAAGGCGAACTTCATGATGTCCTGGTCAATTTTAGTCTGTCCATCAAGGCCTTTTTTTGTGCGTGTTCGCGAAAAATCTTGAAACACCATGTGAAAAACGCAAGTGCCTAACAAGAGATAAAACAGCGTTTTCACGACGCTGAAATCGACAATCAAGGCGAGTTCGGATGACGTTGAGGCATGAAAAAGACCGTTCACCAAGCAGTAAAGCAGGCTGAAGTAAACTGCTTTGATCAGAGTGACTTTGGGCAAGTTGCTGTAGGTTTTGGTAATTGCCAACAGGCAAACAGCTTGAATACCAATGAACGCGGTGTAGACCAAACCAGACGTGGTGAACATGTCAGCAATTGCTGTAATGCAACCAATCGAAAACGGGACCAGCGCCGACCGTTCGGCAGCCACAACACCTCTTTTTCTTCCCAGAAAAGCGCTACCAAAAAACAGAAATGATGCGGCCTGCAGGGCTGCATGAATTGGTGTGCCGTGTTGGAGTACCTGCTGTGTATTGTGCCCCAGGATTACGAACCCAAGCAGTACTACACCAATGACAGCGGCGGCATTTTGCCGCTGGTTCGCAAGATGGTTCGCAAAAAATGGATATAAGGCAATACCCAACAGCACGGCTAGCCCTGATAGTGAACTGTCTGTCATTTTATAGTTATAGTGTTTGCCGGCTTGATTGCCGGCTTTTGGTTTCTATGCCATGGCTGATGCATTGAGTCGCGGAATTTTGCGATAAAGACTGACGGCCTGGGTTCTGTTTTTCACATTCATCCGCGTAAAAATCTCGCGCAAGTGTGTTTTTATCGTTTCTGGTGACAAATCAAGCTTGCGGGCAATTTCCTTGTTGGAGAGGCCAGAGGCAAGAAAGTGCATCACTTGCTGTTGCTTGTGGGTTAACTGAATGCCGTTGTTCTGGCCCAGTCGCCCGGTGATGTGCTCCCCGTTGGTTTGGCGGTTCGACAGTGCGTTGGGGCGCCATTGAACCTGAACTCCTGCACGGGTAAGTGCCTCCAGCAATACCGCAGATGTTTGCTCAAAGCCCTCGGATTTGGACAGGGTCCATGATGGAGCATGCTGGTTGGGAACCACAGAGTGGAGAAGTGTGTCATCCCCACTCATGATCAAAGTAGGCAAGTTGGCGCTCACCGTGGCCAAGGTATCGATCACATCCTGGCCTTGGCAGTCTGGCAAACGCAGGTCGGTAATGACCAGGGCGGGTGAGTTTTTGTTCAATAACTCTTTGGCGTGTGCAATATTGGCCGCGCACAGTATGTCTGCGTTGGTCGCCACGAATTCGACCAGGTCTTTAATGCCTGTTGCGAACAGTGGGTGATCCTCAATAACCAGAATTTGGTTTGATGGCATGAATGTCTCCTCCCGAGGAAAAGCTAGTTGAAAAGGTGTCACCAGATGTGAGCATATAAACATCTTTCTTGGATTAACACTTTTTTCCAACCCTCTTTAGGGGGAGTAAATCGTCTTGGGTTCATGCAGTCAATACGCAAAACCCGTAATTACAGTAATAATTCCTGAGCCTGCTTAGTTCTGTTGCTTCTTTTCGTCGCGTTCTAGTCCTATTTCACTGCCTTGCAGGCTGTTAAGCTGTTAACTGGCCGCTTTTCATTACAATAACGGGGTAGGTCAGGAAGTTGACTAATCCAGACTAGGCTCGAGCAAAAACCATGAGAACAAGATTAAGCGCAGCGACCAAGCCAGTGGATGAAACACAGGCCAGGGTGCGGCGCAAAGAACAAACGCGCCAGAATTTGATGCAGGCTGCGCTTACCCTGGTTGGTAATGGCAGCAGCTTCACTGCACTGGGCATTCGGGAAATTACCCGAGAGGCTGGTGTGGTGCCTACCGCGTTTTATCGGCACTTCAAAACCACCGATGAACTGGGCCTTGCCTTGGTCGAGGATGGGGGTATTACTTTGCGCAGGCTGTTGCGAGAGGCCCGCCAAGCCAGCCTTCCAGGCGAGGACATGATTCGTCACTCGGTGAGTGTATTTGTGACTTACCTGAAGCAACACCACCTGGAATGGCGTTTTATCAGCTCGGAAAGGTCGGGAGGCTCGCAGTCCCTTCGCAATGCGATTCGCAATGAAATTGCGCACTTCACCAATGAGATGGCCAGCGATCTGCGCCTGTTAAACATTTTCCCTGGGTTGTCCACACACACTCTCACGTTGATTTGTAGCCTGGTGGTTACTTTGATGATGAACTCGGCCACTGATTTTCTGGATGTCAGGTCAGACCAGCCACAGATTGAAAAAGAAATGCTCGACAACTTTGTGAAGCAAATTGTGATGGTGTTTCTTGGCGCTGCGCATTGGGAGGAAGAACCCACACAGTCACTGCTCAGTGGTCTGTCCAAACCAAAATGACCAAACCGATTGTTTATGTTGACCTGGACGGCACCTTAAGCCCATCGGATGTGCTGCTCGAAAGTTGCCTGCTGCTGCTGAAGCAAAACATATTTTTTGTTTTTCAAAATCCATTCATTTGGTATATCTGTTAATATATTTTTGTTTTTCCAATGTTGTTGTGGGCAATTCGGGGCGCCTGGGTATTTAAAACTGAGGTAGCCAAGCGAATCGATCCGGTGCTGGATCACTTGCCAATCGACCCATTGGTGCTTGAGCGACTGAATCAATTGAAAGCAGCTGGCCATGAATTGGTGCTGGCCAGCGCATCGATGCGCCGCGATGTAGTCAAAATAGCAGCGCGCTTGGGGCTCTTCGACCGCGTAATCGCCAGCGAGCAGAGTAATTTGAAGGGCCCACAAAAACTGGCAGCCATTCAGGCAGACAGCCAGGGACAACCGTTTGTGTATTTTGGTGATGCTCTGGTAGACATTCCAATTTGGAAAGAAGCTTCACTGGCTTTTGGCGTGAATACTTCCCTGCGTACCCGCAGCAAGGCAGCCTCGGCTGGTGTTGAATTGAACCGGCTCGACACTCGCAGTGCAGGCATTAAAGTTTGGCTCAAGGCCATGCGACTTCAGCAATGGGCCAAAAATGGTTTGCTGTTTTTGCCTTTGATTGCCGCTCATGAAACCGATTTCGCCCTTTGGGGCAAGATGATGTGGGGTTTTCTGGCGTTTGGCTTTTTGGCCTCCGCCACTTATATCTGGAATGACCTCATGGACCTGAATGCGGATCGCCAACATCCGCGCAAGCGCCATCGTCCCATGGCCAGCGGTGCGCTGAGTATCAGCAAGGCCTATGTGTTCATGAAGTGTTTAGGGCTGGCCGGCTTTGCGGTGGCCTGGCTGGCAGTGGGCTGGCAATTTACGCTGGTGCTGTTGGTGTACACCGTGGTTACACTGTTGTACACCTTCGTATTCAAGCGCACGGCCTTCGTTGATGTGTTGCTGTTGGCCATGCTTTACACGGTTCGCGTGATTGCAGGCGGCGTGGGCACTGGTATTGAGCTTTCCAGCTGGCTATTGGCCATTTCACTCTTTGTGTTTTTAAGTTTGGCTTTGGTCAAGCGTTGTGCTGAGCTGGAGTTCTTGCAGCTTGAGGGTAGCCAGCCGCAGGGACGTGGTTACCGCATGAGCGATTTGAGTTACCTGGTGTCTATGGGTATCTCAAGCGGTTTTGTGGCTGTACTGGTGTTGGCCTTGTATGTAGACAGCCAGAATGGATCGATGTTGTACGCCACGCCTGAATTTTTGTGGGGTATTTGCCCTTTGTTTTTGTATTGGTTAATGCGAATCTGGATCATGACTTCCCGTAAGGAAATGATCGATGACCCGGTGCATTTCGCCATTCACGACCGCATCAGTTGGGGCTTTTTGGCTTCAGTGGGCGTGCTTGTGTACCTGGCCTCCTGAGATATCCAACACTCATGTCTAGTCATTTTTCTTCGTCCAGATCCCAAGGACCCGAGTTGACCTTAAAAACTGCCAAAAGTGTGTTTGGCTGGACAGTAGTGCTCACTGCTGTAATCAAAATTTGGCTGGCGTGGTTTTTCCCCATGACTGGCGATGAGGCTTTCTTCCATTTGTGGTCTACGGACCTGAATTGGGGCTACTACGATCACCCGCCCATGGTGGGTTGGTGGTTGTGGGCGCTGAGCCATGCGGGCAATGAACCCATTGTGGTGCGCAGCCTGACCTTGTTGTTGACCACTGTCATTGCCTGGGGTGTAGTGCTGTTGGCCCGTGAACTGTTACCGCGCGAGCAAGAGCCTCGAGCCTGGTTGGCTGGTGCGGTTTATTTGTCGATGCCGGTGTCCTGGTTTGCCGTGTTTGTTACCACCGACACCCCCCTGATATTTTTCATGGGCCTGGCTATTTATACCTATGTGAAAGCAATTCGTGCTGAATCAGGTTCGGCAATGTTTCTGGCTGGGTGCTTTTTGGGTCTCGCCTTTTTGTCCAAATACTTCGCTGTTTTATTGGGTTTTGCGTTTGGATTTCATTTGCTGTTTCAGCGACAGCGTTTCAAGTATCTGTTCCTGCTGTTGGCGGGCGTGTTGCCATTTGCCAGCGTAAACATCGGCTACAACCTGCACAACTGCTGGAACAACATCATGTTTAACCTGGTGAACCGGCATGAGGATGCGCAGTTGGGTTGGGGGACTGTGCTCACCTACTTGGGCATGATGATTTACCTGATCACACCTTGGGCCTTGTGGAGTTTGCTCAAGGGTAGCCGGGTTTGGTTGCGTCAAGGCGCATTGGCCTTTGCACTGCTGGTACCACTGGCCCTGTTTGTGCTCATTTCGCTAGAAAAAACAGTCGGTTTGCATTGGGTACTGGGCTTTTTGCCGATTGCCTTTGTGCTTCTGGCCTTGTGTACGCCGGGTATCTGGATGAAGCGTTACGTTGGCTTCAATGCAGTGCTGTCTGTTCCGCACCTGGTTTTGTTCGGCCTGTTGATGCATGCCGATGTGTCGGTTTGGCCTAAAAAAGATTTTCAGGAAGATGTGTTGTTTCACCGGAACATGCCCGCCATTCTCGATGAACTTGACCGTGGCATGCCGATCAACGGCGTATTGACTACCATTGCCTATTCACCGGCGGCCTTGATGACTTATCACTACGGCAAGGTGGTACCTGTTTTTGGCCCTGGAAAATACCATGCGCGCAATGATGACACCTTTGTAGACTGGCGGGAAATGGACGGCAAACCCATCCGGATTGTTGCCAAAGCCAAGCCGATTGATCCAGCGCTTTATCAGGATTACCTAAGCAACGTTTCGGTGAAAACTCGAACCATTGCGGGAGTGCCTTTCACGATTGTGGATGGAAGCAACTTCAATTACCAACGATTCAGGGACGTGGTGTTACGTGAAGCGGTAGACAAGTACTATCAAATTCCATCGGTTTTGCCCGTACTGGACTGTCCGTTTGCGCGCAAGTATGGATTTGAAGAAGAATGCCGCCTGCAGCCGCAGGCAGCTAGTGACTAATTGCTGTTTTCAACAATTTTTTGCCATGTCAGTTCGCCTTTCAGCAAACTTTGTTGATCGCCTTCCTTCAGTTTGACAGGAATAACCCAGCTGCCAGTTTCTGAAGTTTTCTCAGGTTTTTTGTCCAGTCGCGGATCTGCATAGGTCACAGTTCCGGTTTCTGACACCTTCACCCATGGCGCCTGTTCAGTGCCGGGGCTATGAAACAGCTCCACAGAGTTTGCCCACGCATGCATGCTGTTCAGCCAGACTCCATCTTGTCGAAGCTCGATGAATGGCACACCCTGGTCATCCAGCACCTGAAACTCACTTTTGGCCGTGCCCATGCGGCTGAGCATGAAAGTGTTTCCACTCAAGCCAGGCACCATGGCGTTCAGGCCGGTGAAGTCTGCTTCATTGATCAGCGTTGGGCGCCAGTAACCTGTCATGGGTTCGGGTTCTATACGTTCGACCCGGACACTGATGGGTTTGCCGTTGGCAACCATGGCCAGATTAAAGTGAGCAATTTCTTCATTCATCAGTCGCGGGTCATACCAACCATAGCCAGGCTGTTTGTCCAGCAAAACCCAATTCGGTTTCAACTTGGGGTTGTTTTTGAGGCGGTCAGGAATGGGGCCACCACCGGGTTGCCGGGAGCGGTGCCAGCCAGTCGCGTTCAGGTCGGCGTACAGTTTATCGCTTTTGAATCTCAGAAAGGCACGTTTGTCCTCGCCCAAAATTTCAATTTGTTGTTGGCCATCTGTGGCCAAGGCAAACTGAAATGCATTGCTTTTCACAACTTGCAGTGAGACACCCTTGGGTAGCTTCGTTTTTGGACTGACGGTTGGAATACCTCCCTCGGTACCGTGTTCAGCATGTGCGAAAGCGATGGTAGGGGCAATCAGGGGGCTCGAGATAAGTAGGGTAGAAAAAGAAAACGCCAGGCAGGCGCCCAGCGTTTTCTTCACCCAGTTCGTTTTAACGACGGGCATTGGCAGTCATCACTCCTTGTCCGTTGCCATGCTTCAACATGAAGCTGACAGATTTGGAAGGCAGCAGCGAACCATCCGCTTGTTTGGTGCGCACAAAGGTCATATAAGCACCTTGTGGAACCACTGCGGCTTGATCTGGAATGGTGAAGCGTACGCTTTGCCCAGTCACAGTCAGCTGGTTTTTGGGAATGACTACAGTGCGCTGATCGGCGTCAGTCAAGTGAGTGGTCACGGTGTGACGTACCAAGGAGACCGAGTCAATCTTGCTCATATCAGTTCCAGGTGCCATTTCCAGTGTCACTTGTTGACCTTTGCGGAATTCGCGCAGCATGGTTTTTCCATTGCCAGCGGGTGTCGAGTTACCACCTGCGAAGCCGATCAAATTGGGGCGGTTCGGATTGTTCACATACGGAGGTGTGTAAATCTCGAATGAGGGATCACGACCATCGTTGGGTGACAAACCAAAGGCTGCCAAATTGATGTTCTTCAGGTACAAGGTAGAAATTGGAGCATGGCCACCCACCAACACGCGACCGTCTTGCATTAGCAGGGCGGTGTTGTGATAGGTGCGGGGTTTGTTGGCCACAGCCATTTGAGTCCACTTTTTGGTCACTGGGTCAAAGCGCTCTGCCGTTTTGCGTGGGAACTCCACGCCGGGGGCCGCAACGCCATCGCGGTCGCCACCGCTGAACACCATCACTGAGTCATCGGGCATAAGCACGCCTGACCCATACCAACGAGTTTCATTCAAAGAACCTGTGACTTCACTCTGGTAGTCAACAATATTGTCACCGTCGGTCTTCACGGTATCAATACGAGACGATGCAACAGCCACGTACCCACCTGGAGATGTCAAGCCCACCAATGGAAGCACACCGCCTGCTGTCAGGAAACTGGCTTCCTTGTATTGACCCTGAGCGTTGGGACGTAGCGGCATCATGATTGAGAATGTTGAACCGCGCATGCCCGCGCCAACCACTTTCTGCAAGGTTTGCTCAGGATTGCCCGTGGTGACAGTGCTCAACAGTTTTTGAAGGGCTTGTGGGCTCTTCATGGGTGCGCTCATCAGGGTTTTGGTGAGTGCGCTCATGGCTGCATTGGGCGCAGTCAACGGATTCAAAATCTGGGTCAGTGATTCAAGACACGCGTCGCTGAACTTCAATGGAAAGCCTGCGTAAGCCAAATCACTCCAGGTTTGAGTGGCAGGGTTGTACGTGGCGGAAATGTTCCACAATGGCTGGTCATACGACTGGCCAAAGGGGTTGAAGGCCTGACCACCGGCGTTGTAATACACATGGCCGTTCGGCAGCAGGTGCAGGCGGGGGTACAGTGGCAGCGAGCGTTGTGCTGTTTGAGCATTCACGGTCCACTTACCAGTGGCCGGGTCGAATGTTTCGGTTTGCACCACGTTACGGCCGCTTTGTTCCGGGGCTTGTGGGTATACAGGCTTGAGCAACTTGGTGACACCACTGGCCACGAACATTTTGCTGTCGGGCAGGGTAATCAAAGCAGGATACCAACGACCAAAGTTCATGTCGTTGCCTTGCATCCAGCGGTTTGTGTTGGGGTTGTATACACGGCTGGTCTTAAGACCTTCCAGTTCGGTCAAACCATAACCGATCAAATTGCTGCCTGGTTCGCTGTAATAAGCGGTCCCACCTACAGCCATGATCGAGCCGTCGGCCAGCATGGCCACGTCGGCGCAGAATAAGGCGCCGTCAGCGCTGTTGGTTTCCTTGTTGGTCAAGCCCAGGCCTGGAAGCAATTCGGTAATCGCATATCCATCCGGATTGGCGCCAGAATCAACTTCCAAGGGACGAATCCAATTCGTAGCCTTGTTTGAATCTTTCGGGATGATCATGCGACGAGTTTGATCGTTGATCGCCTTTTGACCGAAATCAACCAAAATACTGAATTCGAAATCCTCCGTGCCTTCAAGTGCGTTGAAGTACAGGAAGTCGCCGTTGGGTAGCAGGGAAATCGTGCCTGCCGCAGGCTTACAGCGCAGCTTCCCGTTTTCTCCGATGCCCATGCATTTTTCAGGTGCTGGAATCGGTGTTGCGTCGGCGTTATTGTCATTATCACCAGAACGTTCATATACGAAAGGCTCTTCAAAGGGAGCTGTGAATGTGCCTTTCTGGCCTTCAGGTGCTACGCCTTTGCTGGTGCTAATGGGGTTGAACTTGGCACCGATCAGGTCGTCGAGCAGACCGGCTTGTGCAGGTAATGCAGTTCCCAATCCAATGGCGATTACTGCAGATAGTTTATTCAGCTTGAACACGTGTCATCTCCTCCTAGCAAGCTGTTTTTGTAGAAGAAGGGGCAGGTGCAGCTTTTTCGGTACTGCAACTATCCCTTCTTGCCGTTGTTAACAGTTGTTACTGTTGAAGCGCATTTTTAGATGCATCTTTCTAAAAATAATAACCGTGATTATGGTTTTGAACAATCGTCGTTATACTATAAAAAAATAGTAATGCGACGTATAAAGAGGGGATGTAGGAACGTTGTTGAAGAAGGATTTGTGAGCAAACCCTTCATGCTTGCTGAAATGAAAAAACCCCTCAGCTTTCACTGAGGGTTTTCTTGTTTGGTGGCGAATCAGGGATTCGAACCCCGGACCTGCGGATTATGATTCCGTCGCTCTAACCGGCTGAGCTAATTCGCCGAAGACCGAGAGTATAACTGAGCTTTCATAAAAAAAGAAGAGATTGTTCGCTACTTTCTCATGAAAGTTAAACCATGCGCTCGACACGCCACATTTGATATTTCAGCGCGCCCATGGCGCCAACAACAATGCTGCCCAATGCCACGAATGATGACAGAGACAATGTGCTGACACCGCTCAAACCCTGGCCCACTGTACAGCCCAAGGCGAGAACCCCGCCCACACCCATGAACACCGCGCCCACCGTGTGGTTGGCTGTGTCTTCAACGCCCTGGAATGTTTCCCACCGGAATGATTTTTCCTGCAATGCACTGGCCGTGGCACCCAGAATGACGCCGAAGCAAGCCACAACTCCCACGGTGATTACCCGGCTCACATCAGAGAAAAACATCAACCATTCCAGGGTGTACGCATAGGGTGCTACAAAACTGAAACCTTCCGCCCGATTTGCATAGGTGCCCAAATAAGCGGCTTCAAGTGTATCGGGATGTTCTGGGATATATGCCACTTGGAATATGACCCACCAAGCCGCTACGATCGTGAGGCCCACCCCGGTGCCGCCAACAATTACCTCCTTGTTCCAGGC
>FWWM01014405.1_pt1 | contig 11205 bp, 10 predicted proteins | sample 2228351 | NCBI WGS metagenome assembly FWWM01 (sample SAMEA103939774, study PRJEB20133) | metagenome
TCAAACCGGTCGCGGTGCGCACCGTAATCGTGCGGGCATCAACCTTGGTCACCACCCCATCCTCCTCAGCCCGCAACACCGCACCGGACTCCGCTGCAAACTTACCCTCCACCCCGGTCGCCACAATTGGTTTCTGCGGCACCAGAAGGGGCACCGCCTGTCGCTGCATATTGGCACCCATCAACGCCCGGTCCGCATCATCATGCTCCAGGAAAGGAATCATCACGGTGGACGGGGCAAACAACTGCTTCGGTGACACATCCATAAAGTCCACCTGTTCCGGTGGCACGGTAATCACATCGCCCCGGCGCCGGCAGATAACCTCTTTCTTTGCAAACCGGCCATCGGGCAACAGCTCCGTTGTCGATTGGGCAATGGTGTAGCGGTCCTCCTCCTCCGGTGTTAGATAAACCTCCTTCCCCTTGCCCATAATCACCCGGCCATCCTCCACCCGCCAGTAGGGTGTACTGATAAACCCGTAGTTATCAATGCGCGAATAGGTTGCCACGGTAGCGATCAACCCGATATTGGGCCCCTCGGGTGTCTCAATCGGACAGAGTCGACCGTAATGCGAGTAGTGCACATCCCGTACCTCAAACCCCGCGGTCTCCTTTGTCAATCCACCCGGGCCAAGCGTGGACACCCGCCGCTTATGAGTAAGCTCCGCCAGGGGATTGGTCTGCTCCATAAACTGGCACAACTGGTTCTGGGTAAAAAATTGCATTATCGCATTCGCCACCACCCGGGCGTTAACCAGCTCCTGCGGCACCAGCTGGCTATCATCAATGAATGCCGCCCTTTCTCTGATATTCTGTGCCAGTTGCAAGAGCGCCTGCCGGAACTGATTTTCCAGCAATTCGCCCACCCGGCGCACCCGCCGGCTCCCCAGATGGTCCACATCATCGGTCTGATAACGCAACACGCTCAATTCCGCCTTAATCCCTTCCCGGCGCAGCACCGCCTCGGCTCGCTGTGCTGTGTCCAGGTCCCAGTAGTTAAGCAACAACCGGTTCCGGTACTGGTCAAAGACCTCACCATCCGGTGCGCAGTTTTCCTCTTTCAGCCGCTTCAGCAACCGATTGCGCTCGGACTGGGAATCGGCCGACAGGGTCAATGTACCGAACTGCGCCTCCTCTGCCAGCCGGATCAGGTAACGAACAATCGCCAGCACATCCTCGCGCTGGAGCCCGGTCCCGCCCTGCTCACCCCTTTCCAGAAACAAACGCCGGTTCAACTTGTATCTACCAACCGCGCCCAGGTCAAACCGCCGGCTATCAAACAGTGTCCCTAAAATCAACTGCTCCGCCACCTCAAGCGAATGCGGCGCAATCGAACGCAACCGGTAATAAATTCGGCGAATGGCATCCTCGCGGCTCGTCGCCTTGTCTTCCTTAATACTGTTAACCACAACCCGCAAACCCGGCTGCCCCTCCGGAACAACTAAAACCTCATTAACCCCGCGCGCCGCCAGAAATTCACACATCGCCTCACTCAACTGCTCGCCGGCACGCGCCTCCACCTCACCACCACTGTCCCTCACATCCGCCGCCAGCACATCACCGGGCCGGGGCGCTCGCCTTTCCGTCCGGAACAGCGCCTGAATCACCGCGGCGGGCTCATAGCCCATTATCCGGAAAAATGTAAATGCGGGAATCCGGCGCTTCCGGTCCAGCAAGACAAACATCACCTCGTTCTTATCAATCACCACCTCAAACCAGGCACCCCGCAACGGCACCAGCAGTGCGGAAATCTCCTCACCCTCCCGGGTAAAATACACCCCGGGCGCCCGGTGCAGCTGACTCACCACCGCCCGTTCCACCCCGTTGATGATAAAAGACCCGTTGGCGGTCATCCAGGGGAACTCACAGAAGAAAACCTCCTGCTCCACCACATCCCGCACCTCACCCGCATCCTTACCAAACCCCTTCTTCACCAGCCGGAATATCACCTTGAGTGGACGGGTGTAATTAACCCCCCGTGCCCGTGCCTCCTCCGGAGAATAACGCGGCGACCCGAACTCATACCTCACATATTCCAGGCGGAAGTTCTTATGCTCGTCCTCAATCGGGAACATCTCCCGGAAAACCGCCTCCAGCCCCTGCACCTTCCGCTCGGCTGGCGGAACGCTATCCTGGGTAAAATCGGCAAACGAATCAAGTTGCAGGGAAAGCAGGCTCGGGATTTCCAGCGGTGTATCCCGATGGGCAAAATTCTTCTGATTAACCTTCAAGGTCGCCTCCCTTTCAATTACTCTCCTGGAGACTGATGCCCAGAGTCCGGGGTATTGTGCCGGCACAGTCTGGGTATCTCATCCCCCTCCGGGAAAGTGGCATCCCTAATGGACGGGGTGTGATACCTTTCCGCACAACCAAGCATCGCTGCGCTTCTGTGCTGCCGCACTTCCGCGCTTCTCTCACTTAATCTCCACCTTTGCGCCCACCTCTTCCAGTTTCGTTTTGATCCGTTCCGCCTCTTCCCGGCTCACATTTTCCTTGATCACGCTGGGGGTCTTGTCAATAATATCCTTTGCCTCCTTCAACCCCAGCTGGGTCAAAGCCCGCAACTCTTTTAACACCTGAATCTTCTTATCTCCCACTGAAACCAGCGTGACGGTAAATTCGGTCTTTTCCTCACCCTTTGCCTCACCCGCGGCAGGTGCACCCGCTGCTTGGGGTGCGGCAACACCAGCGACAAACGCCGGTGCGGTCACGCCAAACTTCTCCTTCAACTCCTTCACCAGAGCCGCCAGTTCGGTTACGGTCAGCGACTCAATCGTGGAAATCAACTGCTGGATCTTTTCATCTGCCATTTTCTCCTCCTTTTAACAATTTGGCGCTTCTGCACTCCGCGCCTTTATTACCTGATCGCTTAGAAGCAGCAATTCTATTCATAGCCTGTTTTTTACTGCGCCGCCGCCTTTTCCTCACCCCGTCCGGGTAACTGCTCCAGAACCCATACCAGTTCACTCAACACCCCGGACAACACCTGCACCAGACCGGAAATCGGTCCGGCAAGAACGCCCACGACCTCGGCACGCAGTTCATCCTTGGTCGGCAGACTCGCCAGAAAGTCAAACTCCCCGGCTGGATAAACCCGTTCCTCAAAATAGGCGCCCTTAAACTTCAGGCCGGGCAGTGCGCCTTTTACCTCCTTCAGGAGCCGCGCCGGTGCCACCGGGTCCTCAAAAGAAAACACCACCGATGTCGGCCCGCGCAGCACCTCCCGGTACCCTGCCGGTGCGCCCACCTCTTCCAGCACCCGCTCGATCAAGGTGTTTTTCACCACCTTAACGCTTAACTGCCGCTGCCGCGCCCGGCGCCGGAAATCGTTCAGGTCATTGGCGCTGATACCGGTAAAGTCAACAAAATAAAGCGCCTTTGCCTGGCGAACCTTTTCCCGCAACTCCTCAATAACCTTTGCCTTATCTTCCTTCCTTGCCATCGCTCACCTCTCCCCTTTTAATCAACAAACTCCTTCGGGTCAATCCGCACCCCGACGCCCATCGTTGAAGACAAAACCACCTTCCGGATAAACTGCCCCCGGGCACTTGCCGGCTTGTTCCGGATCAACTCAACCATAAAGGCACGGATATTTTCCATTAACTTCGTATCATCAAAAGACACCTTGCCCACCGGTGCGTGGACATTACCGGTCTTGTCGGTGCGGTAACTGATTCTACCCGCCTTCAGCGCCTTGACCGCGGCGCCGATATCAAAGGTCACGGTCTGGGTCTTCGGCGAGGGCATCAACCCTTTCGGACCGAGAATCTTTCCCAGCCGTCCCACCACCGCCATCACATCCGGCGTCGCCACCGCCACATCAAAATCGGTCCAGCCGCCGCTAATCTTCTCCACCAGATCCTCCAGCCCGACATAGTCCGCACCCGCCGCCTGCGCCTCGTCCACCTTATCACCCTTGACAAAAGCCAGCACCCGCACCTGTTTTCCGGTCCCGTGCGGTAAACTCACGGTCCCGGCGACCATCTGGTCCTGCTTTTTCGGGTCGATCCCCAGCCGGACCGCAATCTCCACCGTCTCATCAAACTTGGCGCTCGCATTCTCCTTTACCAATTTCACCGCCTCGGCAAGCGGGTAAACCCGGATCCTGTCGACCTTCTCCTTCAAAGCCTGATACCTTTTACTGTGTCTCATTTATCCTCCACCACCGTTAAACCCATCGACCGCGCCGTCCCTTCAATAATCCGCATTGCCGCCTCAATATCGCTCGCATTCAAATCCTTCATCTTCCGCTGGGCAATCTCCCTGATGGCCGACCGGGTAACCACGCCCACCTTCGCCCGGTTCGGCTCGCCCGAACCCTTTGCCAATCCTGCCGCCTGCTTCAAAAGCACCGACGCCGGCGGACTCTTGATCTCAAAGGTAAACTTCCGGTCCGAATAGATTGTTACCACCACCGGTACAATCATCCCGGGCGTCTCCTTGCGGGTTGCCTCATTAACCGCCTTGATAAATTCAGCGATATTTACGCCATGCTGTCCGAGAGCCGGACCAACCGGCGGTGCCGCAGTTGCCTGCCCTGCCGGTATCTGCAATTTCACCACTGCCAGAACCTTCTTAGCCATAAATCTCCTCCCTAAATCGGCTGCACATCAAGAAAATCAAGGTCAATTGGTGTGGGCCGCCCGAATATTGTTACAACCACCTTCACCCGGCGGCGCTCAGTCATAATCTCCTCCACCGTGCCGGTAAAACCGGCGAATGGACCCCGGGTCACCTTCACCGTCTCGCCCTTATCAAACGGCGCCTCCGGCTGTGCCTTCTCCTGCCCGCGCTCAATCTGCTCGCATATCGCCGCCACCTCCTCCTCGGAAAGAGAAAGCGGCTCCTTATCCGCGCCCGACTCCTTCTTCGCCTTCGTCTCCCGGTAGGCACCGAGGATATGGGTAACACCGGGAATTGATGTCACCAGTTTCATCGCCGCCTCGGTCGGCTCCATCTCCACAACGATGTAACCTGGATAGAGCCGGCGCTCCTCGGTAACAATCTTTGACTTTCGCACCCGCGCCACCCGCTCCATCGGCACCATCACCCGGCCGAACAACTCCTGCAAACCCTTCGCCGCCACCGTCTTCTCCAGCAATTCCTTCACCTTCTTTTCCCGGCCGGTGTAGGTATGGACAACAAAAAACTTCTTCATCCGCGTATCACTTCCTAACGCAGAATCAACGCCAGCAGATGGGAAAAGATAAAGTCACACAATCCGATAAACGCCGACAGAACCGCCGAAAACACAATCACCACCAGCGTGGTTATCCACAACTCCCGGGGCTTTGCCCAGGACACCTTCTTCATCTCCGCCACCACATCCAGTATGTAACCTCGGGCTCTTTTTATCCAGTTCATCTTATTTCCACCAGGCCAGGAGGGATTTGAACCCCCAACCTACGGATTTGGAGTCCGCCGCTCTACCGTTAGAGCTACTGGCCTATTTAACCTCCTTGTGGACGGTATGCTTCCGACATGCCGGGCAGAACTTTTTAAGTTCCAGCCGTTCTGTCTTCTTCTTATTCTTATTGGTATGGTAATTCCTGCTTTTGCACTCGGTACACGCCAGGGTAATAAAAACACGCATCGTCCCTACTCGATAATCTCAACAACCGACCCGGCACCCACCGTCCGACCGCCCTCACGGATGGCGAACTTGGAGTTCTGCTCCAGCGCCACCGGGGTGATCAACTCAATCTCCATCGTCACATGGTCCCCGGGCATCACCATCTCGACACCGGGGGGCAACTGCACCGTGCCGGTGACATCGGTGGTCCGGATATAAAACTGCGGCCGGTAACCAGGGAAGAAGGGTGTATGCCGACCACCTTCCTCTTTGGTCAGAACATAAACCTCTGCCTTAAACTTCTTGTAGGGCTTGATCGAACCCGGCGCCGCCACAACCATCCCGCGCTCCACCTCATCCTTGCCAACACCACGCAGCAACAGACCGACATTGTCGCCCGCCCGTGCCTCATCCAGAATCTTGCGGAACATCTCAATGCTCGTCACCACCACCCTGTCCTGCTTGCCGAACCCAACAATCTCCACCTCGCTACCGGGCTTGAGGATACCGCGCTCCACCCTGCCGGTCACCACCGTGCCCCGGCCGGTGATAGAGAAAATGTCCTCAATCGGCATCAAAAACGGCTTGTCAATCTCACGCACCGGCTCCGGAATGAACTCATCCAGCGCCTTGATCAACTCCCAGATGGAGTCGACATTCGGACCCGAATCCTCCTGCAACGCATTCAACGCGCTACCCTTGATAATCGGTGTCTTATCTCCGGGGAACTCGTATTTATTTAAGATGTCCCTGATCTCCTCAGAAACCAGTTCAATCATATCCGGGTCATCAACCAGGTCCACCTTATTCAGATAAACCACAATCGCCGGCACATTAACCTGCCGTGCCAGGAGCACATGTTCGGTCGTCTGGGGCATCGGACCGTCTGCAGCCGACACCACCAGAATCGCACCGTCCATCTGCGCCGCACCGGTAATCATATTCTTGATGTAGTCGGCGTGACCCGGACAGTCAATGTGTGCATAATGTCGCTTTTCACTTTCATACTCCACATGCGACACCGCGATTGTCAAAATCTTTGTCTCATCCCGGCGTCCATGCGCCTCACTTGCCTTTGCCACCTGGTCATAGGTGGTAAAAGTGGCAAGCCCCTTTGTTGCCAGCACCTTCGTGATGGCTGATGTCAATGTCGTCTTGCCATGGTCAACATGTCCAATCGTCCCGACATTGACATGTGGCTTCTTGCGTTCAAACTTTGCCTTAGCCATTTTCCTTTCCTCCTTATTTCACTGTTAAATCTTCATTACAAACAAAGCATCCGCTCCCCGGTTTTTCTCCGAGCAACGCGACCAGTTTCCTCAGCCCACGGCCGGAATTGAACCGGCGACCTCTTCCTTACCAAGGAAGTGCTCTTCCGACTGAGCTACATGGGCAAATTTCGCCGTTCTGCAATTATACCCTTAAATTTCCGTCTGTCAACAACTAAATAACGAAAATTTTATTGCCTCCCGCCAACCGGGTTGAGCCCCGATTTTCACCCAGCGGGCGATGGGAGTCGAACCCACGCAAACAGCTTGGAAGGCTGTTGTGCTACCATTACACCACGCCCGCAACCTGCCACGGGCAAAAAGGCAGAAATGGACGGGGAAGGATTCGAACCTCCGTAGGCATTCGCCAGCAGATTTACAGTCTGCCCCCTTTAACCACTCGGGAACCCGTCCGTCAATTTTTCAGCCGACAGAGGGAGTCGAACCCCCGACCTGAGGTTTACAAAACCTCTGCTCTACCGGCTGAGCTATGTCGGCACCAGCAGGCGGCGTCACACCGCTACCGGTTTTAATAAAATATACCAGGAAACTGGCTATCGTCAAGTTTTTGCTGAATGCACCTCAACCCCTGATATTGTCCCGGGCAGAAATGTGTGCCCCTAATATATTAGAGCCAGAAAAGGACAAATTTTCACGCGCCGGTTGAGAAAAACCGCCCCAACACCTGCAAAATCAATCTATTAACCGCTTGAACCCCGAGACAGGCGGCAGGTTACCCCCTTAATCCCGGGGTAGCCCCAACCCCGGCTCAACCTTTAACCCTGAATCTGTCAACCGCTGCCTGACCGGTTTTCGGTTTCTAACTTTAATCGCCATCAACCCGAAGAAACAACCGGCAGGCAATTCTGGCAAAAAAGTTCAGGGCTGTAGGAGGCGCTCCTTCCAGCCCTGAACCGGGACTATCCTTAACCCTTTATCTGGTCAGCACCAGTTTACCCCACACATCATCGGTTGTGGTCTTTACCCGATAGAAGTACACCCCGCGCGCCACCTCGTTTCCTTTCTCGTCCCGGGCATCCCAGACAAACTCATTCCGCAGTGTTGCCGGTCTTGCCCGCGCGATGCACTTCACCAGCCTGCCGGTGTTATCGTAAACCGCAATGTCAACCGTTGCCGGCTCGCTGAGATTCACCGCCAACACCGCCCGTCCGGTTGTCGGGTTGGGTCGGGCAGAAACCTCCACCTGCCGGGATGTGCCCGGTGGCAGGATGTGTTCCTCCACACCGGTAACACCCATATTGAACCCGACCACCTTCAGAATCATATTGTTGTTGCCCGATGTGTACTGCATAATCGTCACCCAGTAGGAGCCATCCCTGGGGTCGTACTCAATCCCGCGCATATTCCACTCGGTATTGGCAAAGCGGAACCGGTTACGCAGTGTGCCATTGGTGCGGTTGACCTCCACCATCGCACAGGACTCCAGCGCAGTGCCACTGGCATCAAACCAGGTGAACATATTCAACAGTGATGGTGTGTTGTCCGGACAGCGATAGTCCAGTGCGAGACATCTGGTGCCATAGTAGCCGGTCACCGGATGGGTGATGGTGCGCAGCAGGGTGCCGGTGGTGTCATAGACAAAGATGCGCTGCTGATTGGTGGAACTGCGCCGGTCGCTCACATAAACCTCATGGGTCTCCTCGTGCTCAACCACACCGCAGGGGTAATCCGCCTGACTGGCGGTAAAGAAGCGCACCACCGAACCGGTCGGGGTAATCTTGTAAACCCGCTTTGACGGATTGGCAACCACCCAGAAGGTATTGTCATAGGAGCAGTAGGAGATGTCGGTGCAGGAGTCCTCGGGCAAGGGCATCGTCCCGCGCGCCTGCAACGAACTGTCCGAGGTGTACTTGTAGGCAACCGAACTGAAGAAGTACAGACAGTAAATCAGACTATCCTGCCGGTTATAGGCAACACCGTAAAGACCCCAGTCGGTGGGCATCCCCGGACACACCTTCGGTCCCCAGATAATCGTTCCGGGCTGAGGTGGTGGCTCACCGACCCTTAAATTAATCGGAATCCTGGTGGCGTAGTCCGCGCTATCACCGGTAACATAAAGCGTGCAGGCAACCATCGTGCCCGGCGGGATTGTGCTCCCTGCCGACACCGCAATCGGGTCAGTGGTGTTGGTCGCCTCACCGCCGGACGGGATATCACCCCAGGTGCCCAGCGAATCGGTAACAACCAGCCGGCTGTCAGAGGAACGGAACACACCCGCGGTGTTGTTACAGCCCGCGCCACCGGAGTTGCGCAGGGTTATCCGTAACCGCGCCTCTTCACCCGGGTCAAGCCTGCCGTTGTTATTACCACCGGGTGGTGAGTCATGGATTGCCACGGTGCGCAAGACAATCATCGGACCACCCGAACCGGTGACATAGTTCACCGCGGCGAGGGCATCAATCCGGCCGGCACCAAAGTCATTGTCCTTGCCCGTCGGTCCCAAATCCACCGCCGTCACCTCTAAAATCGAATCCACCACCGCCGGCATCAACGCCGGGTTCTTCGACAGCATCAGGCACACCACACCCGCCACATGCGGCGTCGCCATCGAGGTCCCATCCATCTCAACATAACCACCACCCCGCCGGCACGACTTCACCGCCACACCCGGCGCACTCACATCCGGCTTGGTCAAACCCGGCGGATACGCATAGTCGTTATACGGCGCCACATCCTGCCAGGTCACCGGACCCCGACTGGAAAAAGACGCAATCGCATCGGTTGAGTCGGTCGCACCAATCGATATTATCCCCGCTAAACTGCCGCTGCCCGTGTTCTGCGGATTCCACCACGGCGGCGGCACATTACCAGGACAACGACAGGAGACCGGCGGACTTAAATACCGCTCGTTGCCCGCCGCCACCACCTGGATCACACCAGCCGCATTCACATTCTCCGCCACCTGCCGCCAGGTCGCCTGATGCGGAGCCCAGGATAGCATCCAGCCCAGTGACATCGTGTATAGGTCCGCACCGTTGCCCGGTGACAAAGGCGGCGACACCACAAACTGCATCGCCTGCCAGCACTGACTCTCCGCCACCGAGTCCGCCACCGTCCGCACCCGACACACCATCACCCGCGCATCCGGCGCCACACCACACTGACTGCCCGAGGTCCCATCACTCGCCACCGTGCCCGCCGTGTGCGTCCCATGCCCGTTCTCATCCATCGGATTGTTGTTGTTGTTCTCAAAGTTCCAGCCATGATAGGGATAGTTCGGGTCCTCCCACATATGGTCCGCCAGGTCCGGATGGGTGTAGTCACAACCGGTGTCAATGTGCCCGCACACCACACCCTGTCCGGTGTAACCCTGCGCCCACACCTCCGGCGCCCGAATCTTCTGCACACCCCAGGCAATCTCATCCAGAACATCCGCCTCAACCCGCGGAGCAACTAAATCCGGACAGTGCACCAGGTCATAGTTAACATAGTGCACATCCGCCCGCTCACTCACCCGCCGAATCACCTCCGGCGTCGCCTCACAGTAAACCGCATTCACAATCCACATCGGCCTGATGTCCGCCACCGCACCATCAGCAACATAACCCTCAAGAAACTTGAGCAAATCCGCCTGCTCCCGCTGCGCAAAGTCGCTCAAAATGCGCGCCACCTCCACCCGGCGCTCCCGCCGCGGCAGACCATCAACCAACGAGTTCAATAGCCCGCTGTCAAACTGCCGCCTGAGCACAATCTGCACCGGCAAACGGGAACTGCCATCCACGGTCACCAGCCGGCGCTCCAGCTCCGGACTGATCACCGCCAACGCCAGTGCCACAACCAGCACCAGCACCAGCACCACTCGCTTCATAAAAACACCTCCTTGGGTTTTGGGGAAATACAAAAAGAGGGTGATAGCACCATTGGTGGAATTATATAATCTGATAACGGAAAAGTCAACTGCTTGACTCTTGATAAAACCGCGGGCAAACTTTACTATATGGCAGAATATCTTCAGGTCTTTATCACCCTGCCCGACAAAAAGGGGGCAGAGGCGCTCAGCAGGCAACTCCTTCAGGCAAAACTTACCGCCTGCATCCAGGTCCTGGGTCCGATTACCAGCCATTACTGGTGGCAGGGAAAGATTACCCGCAGCAAGGAGTACCTGTGCATCGTCAAAACCAGCGCCCGTCACTATCGCCGGCTGGAGAAGATGGTCAAACACCTCCACCCTTATGAAATTCCGGAAATAATCGTCCTGCCCATCCGCACCGGTTATCCGCCCTATCTCAACTGGTTACAGCAGGAGTTAACCCCGCCAGTCAAAAGGAGCTAAATTGCCACTTGCCGAAATCCTCGCCCGACTCCAGCATCCGGACCCGGTGGTGCGCAGTCTTGCCATCGACGA
>FWWM01016145.1_pt1 | contig 11204 bp, 9 predicted proteins | sample 2228351 | NCBI WGS metagenome assembly FWWM01 (sample SAMEA103939774, study PRJEB20133) | metagenome
GGTCGTGCCAGGGCCTTCACGCGACACGATCAGATGCCCGTTCCCATCATCACCTGGTGGCTTCGTCCCGGAGGTCGTGGGGGTCACATAGTAGAAGCCGGTGGGGATGGTGTTGTCGTCGATGTTGTTACCCGGCACGGGGGCTGCTGCGCCACCCAGTCCGAACGACGTCACGCCAATCTCATCCAGCGACCACGACACGTTCGCGGAACCGTCGAAGCTCTTGCCGGTGTTGCCGATGGTGAGCGTGCGGGGGGTTTGGAGTTTGGTGGCAGTTCCAGCGTTTGCAGTGTTGATGTTGCCGGTGTGGTAGACCTCACGCCATGGAGACCAACTTGTGCCGTTGTAAGACCGGAAGAACATCCGAGGAGTGCTGCCGGACGTGGAATATAGCTGGGTGACGCCCCCCGCGTTTTTGAGCACCATTAGCGCACCTGCGAGTGCGATCGGGTAGTTGGTGCCGCTGCCCGCGTTGGCGTCCAGGGGTTGAAAATAAAAGCCTGGCGTCGTGACCGTGTTGAGATCAACGCCGCCTGCAAGCTCTTGTGCTGTCTTTGGCACACTGGCCAACGAACCGATAGCAGACTGCCAAGATGACCCATTCCACACGCGCATTTCGTGGGCGCTGTTGTTCCAGTACAGCGCACCGACCTGCAGCGCGTTGCCGTCGTTGTCGGTTATGGGGTCAGACGCCTTGGCACCAAGGTAGCGGTCGTCAAACGCATCGAGTACATTGGCCGCAGCCGAAGCCGAGGCAGCAGCATTAGTCGCACTTTGCGCAGCAGCCGAAGCCGAGGCAGCAGCATTAGTCGCACTTTGCGCAGCAGCCGAAGCCGAGGCAGCAGCATTAGTCGCACTTTGCGCAGCAGACGCTGCGGAAGCAGCTGCTGCATTTACTGGCGAAGTAATCGTGGAAGCATAGTCCCAATACTTTAGCGTGCCTGTTGTAGCGTCCCAACCAAGAATCTTACCGGCGCGAGACGCATCCGATGCCTTACCGAAAACAACCAATTTGCCTGACGAGTCAAAGGCAAATACGCCGCCAGCGCGAACTGAGGGCTCATCAAGAATTTCTACGGTTTCTCCCTGGCGCAGTTTGACGGCGCGGTCGGTGTCGATTTGAAGACGCGCAAACCCCTGTTCAATAGACGCAAACTCTGCACGAAGTTGAAGTGCTCGCGCTCGTGTAAGATCGACCGGCTCTCCAGACGGTGTATAATACTTGTTCGCCATATCTACCGCTCCAATCTCCCAGCCGTATATCGTAGCGTAAACGATTGAATAGTAAAGGGGTCAGAGATTGCTGAAATAGATTTTACTGCAAGAGACATAGCTTTTCCAGTACCAGGAGTATCTAAACGCACTTCAGGTGTTGCTCCAGCACTCCACACGAACGTACCCCAATTACTTGTATCATACCACGTTCCCTGCGGAAACAACTTAACTATCAAGTCTCTACTAATGCCGCCATCGTAGGCAGACGGGGACACGTCGTACTGAACAAAAGCCTCAGAGTACCCTTCGGAAATAGCCGCAATAAACAGCGACTTGTACCGCTTACGGACTAATATAGCGTTACTATGAAAAAACGCAGTTATGAGATATGCAAAGATTTTACGACCGTCAAAAGAAGTACCTTTATCAAGCTCATAAACATAGTCAGCCCCAGCAACGAAAAACCGTTCACTAGTACCGGAAACAGCTCGACACACCCCGTTATAGATAAACGCCTCAGTGTCATAGTCTTTGTATGACACGAGACTAAACGCAAGAGACTTCAAAATTGCTCCAGTATCAGACACTCTACTAACTTGAGTGCCCACCAAAACAGAGCCGTCAGAGCAATACAACCGGTATTCACTCCTATCAGCGCGAACAACCGCTCGCATCAACAGTGGAATCAAAGATTTATACAATGGCTTAATAGTTGACGAAACCGAGTTGACAGAAAAGTTGCCGTATTGCATAACGGCTTCTACGGTGTAAATACCGGACGATGAGGCAAACATAATGTCGCCGTTGACGTTCGCAGCAGTACGCGGCAAAGCACCTATATCCGTAGAAATGATCTGAAGACGCCAGTCAGTTTCATCATTACCGTAAAGAACATGTATAGACTTATCAGTTGTAATTATGATCGCGCCAGATGAAGATGAGCCGCGTGCGGACACAATGTTGGTTATGTCCGCTCCTAAACCTATCTCCGCCGCACCATCGACAGCATCAAATTTAAACGGCTCTCCGGGGGCTGAAATAAATAGAGACGCTTTAGATGCAATGTATAACCTAGATTTTTCTGCGAATATGCAAGATAAACCAGAGTCGCCTTCAATCGTTATAGTGAGGGCAACGATTTTATTCCCATCAAAACGATAAATATACTTACTAACACCATCAACAAAAAACAAGTTATCAGTACCGCTGCTCCCCTTAAAGTTATACACAACCCCATCTGGATTCAAGTTCGGCGGTATCTGCACTTGCGCTTGCGTATCAGTTGTTTTCGCTTTTACAGTAGTCCCGACTTTAATATCTTCACCTGAAGAAAAAGTCCCATTTACCCCGGAAATAATTAGAACGCCGGTCGCGGGGGTTGACGGATCAAACGCACCCGTAACTAACAAAATATCGTCAACCTTAGCAGTTGCACCGGAACTCGCACCAGTGATAGTGTCGCCAACCTTAATTTCAGACGTACCGTTTTTGAAAGGTAAATGGATAGCGCGAGTAACAGGAACCCAACCAGAGGAAGAAGATTTGTAGGCTTCTACTTTGCCATCATTGTTAGCGCGAAACGCAAGAACACTACCGTCGGGCGACGGAAGTACCGCTAATATCGCCCCTACACCCGGAGGCGCAGTAATGTTTTTTCGCACTTTTTCCGCTGCGTTATACTTTATTTCGGCGTGTCTTTTTGGGTCTGTGGCCCCCACACCCGAAATTCCTAAAACAGTTCGTGTTTCTGAACCAAACGACACAGAACCCCCAACGCTAACACCCGCACTTTCCCCTAGTAAATAAAGCTCTTCATCGTCGCCGCCAAGGACGGTAAACGTTTTAGAACCTATAGTTACGGATGTAGGTTGAGTAGAGAACGGAGAATTAAGAATAACCGAAAAATACTTTGCTTCTGACGGTGCAGCAGACCCATCAAACCGCTCATAACCCTCTATACGACGGTACCCACCACTTTGAACTGCTACAAAGTTTTGCCCAGCAAGTAAGCTACCGGGTACAACGCTAACAGGAGGCGAAGTGAAGTCTAGACCACCAGCCGCTATCACTACGCCAACGGCTGGTTTTGACGTATTTAGTCCAAAATGATTTGCACCCCTTGCCATTATGCGAGCGCCTCCGGCAAGTAAACATCAGGTGTTTCAGAATTCAACATCCGATTGTAAAGGCGGTTATAGCCCTGAGCCCCGGCTTGAAAAATTTCTGGTGCAGCTTCGTATTGGGCGTACAACATCATCGCTTGGTAAACGATAAGCGGGTGAAATTCTTCCGGAAGAATAGGTACATCAAAATCATTTACTAGCTGCTGCGGTTTTTTAACGTACAATCCACGCACAGAATAATCGTTTGCCGGAATCGGATACAATTCGATGGTTTTATCGGGTTTTAACGTATAACTTGTCGGTTGACTGATAACCGTAGGGTTAGTTCGGACGTAATCTTGCCATGTTTGAAAATCTATGTATTCCAACGGAAACCAAGTAGAAGCTGCGACAAACTTGCCGTACACAAAACCTTTTAGCGGCTTATAAAAATCTGTGATTGTTGAGGTATCCACTATAGCCGAACCAGAAGGGACTGCAACCTCGAACTCGTTAAGCCGCCACGACCACGTATCGCGCACAAGTTGGATTTCAAGCCACGCTTGATTTACCCAATCAGCGAGGCGCTTCGCTTCACCTTCGGCTGCTTGTAGCGATTGTATTACCCCTGAAACGCCAACCTCACGAGCTAGACGACGGACGAGTTCGAGGTATGTCATAGCGATCCACCTACACTTTCTCGCTCATGATCCGCTTCAACCACTCGATACCTTTATCGCCAGAAGGGTCGTGAATGACCGTAAACGGATACTGCATCGTAGTCGTAGTCTTCAAAACCGTAGTCATACTCCCATCAGCAGCACGACCTTCTTCCGTCCGGTAATTCACACGACGGGCACGGGCAAGAACCTCAATATATTTGCGTGGGAGAGTATGCTGCCCGTCACGCCGTAGGTACAACACCTTACCGTTTACCCCAACAGGGACGATCGGCTCTGGGTTATTGTCCTGCGGGTCATGCAGTTGAATTGTAACCTGTTCTTCCATGAACGCAAGTTGTTGAGCATACTCGCTTTCCAGCGGCGAATCGACGGGCTCGATGCGCTTTTCTTCTACTTCGAACTCGCCATACGCAGGAATCTCGAACTCATCATTCTGGTGTGCTAAGTTTTCAGTAACCACATCAACTTGTTTTTTCATCGTCCGTCTCCGAGTTTTCGTCTGCTCAGCCATAGCTATTTTCCTAGTTAGAAAAGCCCGCCCCTAGGGGCGGGCGGTTAATTACAGAGCGGGGGCACCAGCTTCGATGACCGCCATCCAGCCTTGGTTCAGCACCAAAGCCGTGAAGTAGGTCTTCGCGCCGATATAACCGCGCTGACCGAGCGGGTCGTTTTTGTCTTTGGAGCCCGGAGGAATATACGTGACATCCAAAGAATCCATACCGCGCAGCGCCACCTGACCCCAAGCATCTTCGCCAACCACGATGATCGGGTAAACGTCGATGTTCGAGCCAGAGGTGGACTCCAATCCGGTAGTCCCAACCGCAGCGCCAGCGTCCGCATACGGAGCAAGCTCCGGCGAAATGATGAACCGGAACCGTTCGACCGAACCCAGCTCTTGCGGGTGGATTGGCTTACGCGAACCGTATTGGTGCACGCCAACATACCCAGGCAGGTCGCGGATCGCGGGCTCAAGGTCGCTATGGCAGAAAACCAGATACGCCGCTTCAATAGGCGCAGTACCAATGTTCGGCGACGGGGCAAGAATACTCGTGACTTGCTTTGCGTGGTTAGCTTGCAGAGTACGAGCGACCTTACGCAGCAGCGGCAACTTAATAGTTTGGCTCACCGTCGCACGCGAAGTACCACCGGCGTAGAATTTATTGGTCGCCGCTTTCAGCGCCCCATAGCGCACCATTTCACGAACAAGCCCAAGCCGTTCGCCGGTTTGACGCTTCATCTCCGACGGAATGTCGTCTTCATACATATCGACGACCCGGTCGGTAACCGCGTACAGCACCGCATACTGTTGCAGCGTAGCAGTCACATCAACCGCAGACAGCGTATCCGCCGTAGGCGTAACACCTTCGGCAACCTGATGCGCCGTAGCAAACGTGTCAACGTTGCTCGCGTTGATCCAACGGTTATCGACCCCGCCATAGGGCAGGTAACGCCGGAACACGACGGTGTCGCTGTTGTTCTTCGGCACTTGCTTCTGCTGCCCAGTAATACCGAGCACTTCCATCGGAATCGCGTGGGCGAGAATTTCGCCCTTGAGTTTGCCAATCCGCGGGGTAATGGTTGCATACTGCTGAATAGCCATGATCTAGCTCCTTTCCTAATAGATTCGCTGTTTCATAACAGCGTTGAAACCTGCCAAAAAGTCATCTAGCTCGTCAGAAACCGGAGGTGCAGCAGTACTGCTGCTAGACACCGGAACGGCTGTTTCCAGCCGTTTTTGTTTAGTAGCACCTTGACGAACTTTAGCCTCTAGCAACCGACGAGCTTGCTTATAAAGATCAAACACACCAGAAAGCTCTTCGGCTGAGTAGCTCGTCATAGCTACCTGCTGAATCTCCGGCGGCTGACTTGCCAACCAAATACGAAAATCGGGAGTCTGAGCAATCTGCTCCCAATCCGGGTGACGCGAAGCGAGGAGTTTTTTCTCGTACTCTACGCGAAGCCGAAACTCACGCTGCTGCAAAACCTCTTCAGGAATCTGCGGCGAGACTTGGCTTTGACTCATCCCGTCGCCGGATTCCTCAGCTTTCACTTCCTGCGGCTCTTCCCTCTGCTCAACTTCTTCCTGCGCCGCACCAAGTACTTGGGCCAAGTCCTCTTTAAGAGCTTTAGCCAATTCGGGGTATTCTTCCTCAAGCCGCGCAAACTTCAACTCGGCTTGCTTAATCCCGCGCTTGGTGGGGGCTTTCATCAGTTGGCGAAGGTGAGAGTTCAACTCACCGATTTTGCCGTAGGCACGACGAAGTTCTTGCGCCTGCCGAGTCAACGCCATCTCTAGCTCGTCCACCTTCGCACTCTTGGCAAGAAGCGTTTTGATTGCCTCTTCGTCAAAAGCGCTAAGTGGCAGACCGCCAGGCTTTTCAGCCTCGTCAACGGTCTGTTTCTGAACATCGGCAGCAGCTTCTGCCTGCTTTTTCGGGGCTTCAACCTCAGCTTTCGGTTCCTTTGGTTGTTCTTTTTCAACAACCTTTGGCTCTTCAGCTTTAACCCCGCCTACAACCGCAGAGAAGCCAGCTTCAAAGTCCGCTGCTTCGTTCGTAGTTTCAACTTCAGTAGTCTTCACTTCCTCACTCATAAGTCACCTCATAATGGCGCAGTCGCTACTGGGCCTCAGACAACGGCAGGTTCTCGTCATTAGCGAGACCGGCCACGATTTCAAGCTCTTTTAGGGCGCCTCGGATTTTTGCAGTCTCGGTTTCGGAGAGATCAGACCTAAGTTTACGTAGCAAGTAGGCTTCTCGCTCCTTCACCTTCTGCATGACCTTACGCCACGTAGAAGAGCTTGTTTCCTCATAAGTTAATCTAATTGTTTCCATTTGTCAAGTCCTTATCGTTGATATGCTTGTCCTGTTGGCGCCTTCCCAATAGGTTCTGTTGGCGCTTTTAGTACCTGACCAGGTGCATTCATCGCGGCAAGTTCTTTCTGAACACGCAGTTTCATCGCATCAGCCGCCAGCTTCGCTTTAACTTCCTCGACGGTAATCTTATGCTGCATAGCGTACTCCAAAACCGCCAACTCGCGCTTGAGTTCCAATTCGCGTAGTTTCGCGATATACGTAGCCTCGTCGCGGCGCATCTGCGAAGTAACGTATGCGGTGTCTCGATCTTGGTCTGTGCGAATACGCAGTTTCTGATTCTCGTCGATAATCCGCAGTTTCTCGGCTTCGAGTTGCGCTTCGAGCTGCGCCTTCTGAAGTTCGGTCTGTGCGCGAATCTGTGCAGCCATGACCTGCGGCGGCATTTGCGGCTGCTGCGCCTGCTGTTGCTGCATCTGAGCGTATTCTTCGTCGCTCATCATGAATTTGTCTGCGTCGAGACCCTGAGCCTTAAGAATCTCACGGAACCACTCACGAGGCTTCACACCAAACGCAGGGTTCATCGCAAACTGACTCAACTGCACCAACGCGGTCGCTTCGATGTCACGCTCCAACAACGCCGTCGAACCCAGCGCATCAACCGTGAAATCCCCTTTGGCTTCGTCGTCCTCGCCATAGACCATCAGCCACTGATAGTACCGTTTGATGTGTGGAATAATAATCTGGTCATCGAACGTCCTAGCCAGCCGACGCAACACCGTAGTGGCGTTGTTGTGAAGCAACCGCATCCCACCCACAGTCTCTGGCGCAGTACCCTGTTGCCCTTGAAGAATCAGCGGGATGCCCGTAACATCCTCAGCCATCTTCAGCGCATACTGGATAATCGCCAGCAACTCCTGCTGCAACGATGGGATATTGATCGCTGTAATCCCGGCACTCACCTGGCCGTTACCCAACTCATCGGTGGCGAACCAAATCTTACGCGGTGTAAGCTCCCACGTCTTGTCCGCCGGTGTAATGCCACGTTTATCGACGATAATCTGCGGCCCAGACGAAAGTGCCGCATTGTCCATCAAGTTCCGCGTAGCAGCATTGATGATTCGTTGTGGAGAACGAATCTGGCGAGCGACGCCTTTACCAGCCCAACTACCCTGAATCCGCTGCCAAACAAACACGTCGTATGGAAACTCGCCGGTATCCAGCGGATTCAACGCTGCTTTGATGATTCGGTCGTTGGTAGTCACCAACATCGCGGGTACGACGCGCTTACCCAACACATCCAGAAGCTCAGCCTCTACACCAGCCAGTTCGAGATCGTCACGATCGACGTACCCATAAAACGTCCACACCTCGAATCGTTCGGATTCGCTGAGTTCTTGTTGAGTCTTGTACCCATCAGCGACAATACGCGATGGACCTTCCTCCAAAACCTTCTCGATAGCCTTCGCTTTATACCCCGGCGCGCCGATCAAATCGGCAAGCTGTCGCTTGGTCATGTATGCCCGCTCGAACACGAAGCGACCGCTGTGAATGTCTTCGCCACACGCAGGATCAGGGAAAAAGTTCCACGGATCGACCCGACGAGATACCGGCTGTATGACCTCTTCATACACCAGCGCCATCACACCGTCGCGAACTTCGGTTTTTACATGCCTCACTTTGCTAGGCACCGGGCCACACAACACCCCCACACCCAACCGAGCCGCATCCTCGATGACCTTGGCAACCTCGGTGTTCCACTTACTATCCACCAGCCAGTCGTCGATCTGCTTCTGCGCAAGCTCCGCCCTCCGCTTCGCCTCAGCCAACTTCTGCTGCGCAAACTGTTTCGCCTGCTCTACGTCCACACCAGCTTCCACGAGGTCTTTACCGACTTCACCTTTGACGAGAGCTCCAAGCGCTGGGATCGGTGTCGGTCGAATGAGGAAGTTACGCTCACGGGTAGGTAACAGCATATCCTGCACCCGCGCCGCCGCAGCGTCCACGTATGGTCGTGTAATGTTCATCACCACCCGCGAACGCGTCGTAGAATGTGGAGTCCTGTAACGTAGCATATCCGACGGCGTAGCGCCTTTGATGTAGTCCGAACTGTCACGCGTTACCTCGTCAACACCCTCGTAAGCCTCCTGATCCTCAAGCCACATCTGCTCAAGTCCAGAGTTACGACGGCCATTGACCGCCTCACGCCGCCATTTGGCAACCTGCTGCTCGAACTGTTCGAGCTTTTCGTTCAATTCGATTTCCATTTCAATATCCCACCTCTACGTCAAACGGTTCAAACGCTACGTATGGCATATTTTCAACCTCTTTCTCACGTTCCATCAAGCCCAAATTCTGTTTATGCACCACACACGCATACTGTAGCGCGTCGTGAACGTGAGAAACGAAATCTTTTACGATCTGCGGGGTCTTACCATTAGCTATCATTATATCCCCATTTCTATTTTCTTTCCACCTATATCTACCACGGAAGCCTTCATACAACACTGGACACTTCTTCGCATCCAACAAAAACCCCGGTCTATCGTCGATCTGCTTCGTAAGGAACCACTCCACCGCCTCTATGCGCATCTCCGGTTTGTTCGTCCGCGGCTTGACCACCTTGAACCCATACCGCTTGATCACATCCACCGGGCTCTCTTCATTCACCTGCGACTTCTGCCACGCCGCCGGATCAGGCGCGATCATCAACGTGCAGCCTTGGTAATACTTGGCAATATGCGGTAGCAGAAGTGTCTCGACGAACGTCTTCATCCCAATATTCTCCGACGTAAGCTCAGAGAGCACGTTCAACGTACCCGACGGAGTAATCTGCGTAAACACCGCCGCTGGCGTTCTCCCAACGTCGAGACCAATAACTATGGGGTAAGACTGAGATTTTATGGGAATGAGTGGTTCCGAGGCTACGTGTTTCAGCCGGTTAAAAGTAGTTTCATACACCGCCCGCCCAGCCAAAGACATCCCATACTCACACGCCAGATAGACGTTGATAAACTCCTTATCCATACCCGATCCGGCGTGGACGTAGTAATCTCGTGGTAAGTTATTCAGATTGTCCGCTTCTGGATTAACCACCCACGCATCACCATCCCTGTCATAAAATACCAGGTTTTCCTCCGGGTCTTCCTTGTATTTTTCTATGTAGTAGTTGAGCGGGATAACGGCGGGCGGTTGGACAAATACATCCCAGTTGTTTGGTGGGTTTTTCATGTTCTGACCCCACCACGAATCCCCATCAGGCATGTTCGTATCGGCAATGATCCCCTTCCTAGTACATCCACCATCTTTCATAGAAGGGTAACGCCCAATACGAGTAGCCAACGCTTTGACGATCTCCGGTTTGATTTCGCGGCATTCGTTCAACCAGGCAAACGTAGCTTCCAGCGAAAGCAGTTTCCTCGTATCATCCGGTGTATCCAGTGGGACGAAAAACCACTCGGAACGAACAAAAGTGCCATCAGGTAGCGGTATCTCGAAGAAAAACGTCTTTTCCGTAGCTTTCCACGTACCATACACGCCCGGCGGGTACCAATCGAAAACGGTCTTCATCGTGGTCGATCGAAGCTGGTCGGCGGTGTTACGGATAATCAAGAAACGTGTTTTTCGAATACCTAGGTCATTTGGTTCTTGAAGGGCCGCCAGACGTACCAATTCATTCGTGCATGTCGTGGATTTAGCGCTACCTACAGGGCCAGCAATAACCCGCATGAACTTATTACTCAGCATGAACGCTGCTTGGGTTTCGGTAGCGACGAATTTTGGCATAGAAACTTACCCTACCTTTATGGCTTGTTGTCCGTTGATGACAATGTTGATTTGTGGGATATTCGCCTGATTGGTCTGCTGGCTTTCACCATCTGACGCAGAAACTTCCACACCAGCCATGCGAGCAAGAATTTGGAGGTATTTGAGGCGATCGGCTATGGAAATCGTGTTGGCTTTGAGAAGGCGACGCAACCGCGCCATTTCCATGAATAAATCTGCTTTGGCAATTTCTCTGAACGCGCCGGGGGTTTCCACGGCGGACAATAGCTCTTCCGGCGAAATGCTCGGAAGCATTCGCTCTGCGGCGGCCTCTGGGGTTAGGCTGCTTGTCGGTTCAAGTTCCGTCACATCATCATTCCTCGCGCCATTTTGAAGCCATGCTCAAACTCGGCTTGCTCGTCTTCTTCGGGTTCTTCGTCTTCTGAGCCACCAACAAGATAATTACGAGCTTCCTGCAACGCTCGATCTACGGCTTCGAACGATTCTGACTCACCTTCGTATTCCACGGTAAAAACGTTTTTAGCTTCGTCGAAAGAAATGGTAACGATTCGCATAATAGGAGTCTCCAGAGTGCCGCGCCAGCACCACATCAGAACGAACCGATT
>FWWM01014464.1_pt1 | contig 11201 bp, 9 predicted proteins | sample 2228351 | NCBI WGS metagenome assembly FWWM01 (sample SAMEA103939774, study PRJEB20133) | metagenome
CGAGCCGTGCCAGGGGCACGTCACGGTGTCCCCGGTTATTGTTCCCTTATCGAGCGGGCCGCCTAGATGCGGACAGGTAGCCGCGATGGCGTGGACACGATCACCGCGCTTCAGCAACAACACCGGAAAGGCTTTAGCGCGAACGCGCTTGGGCTTGCCCTCTTCGAGTTCTTCCACACCAGCCACATCAACCCAGTCCTCGGGTATCTGGTGAAATGCCAGGTGATTGACGCCCATTCCCAAGTCGTACGCCAGATCACCACCAAGCCAGGCGCTGAACGACGCGATGCTGTAGCCAGCGATCGCCAGTGCCTGACCAGCGCCCCGGCTGCCTTGCTGCCGGGCAACGAGCGATCCGGCGTAGAGGACGGTTGCTGCGGTATTGAGGCCGGCGTGGAGCGCCCCAAGGCGACGCGGGCGCATGTCATACGCCGCATCTTGCCATTGCGCCACGCCAGTGGCCGCTGCGGCGACTGCGCTGATCAATCCAAGCCCAAGCGTGAGATCCGCCGCCTCGTCGTGGCCGGTCACATCAAGCGCAAGCGAAGCAGTCCAGAGCCCGAGCGGGGCATCAACGACCGCAGGATGGAGCGGGTGTCCGAGCCAGGTGCCAATCAGAGCGTCCTTGAGCGGGCGCGGCGCTTGCTGGCCGGCAATGGGGTCTCCTGCCTTTTGCAGGAGCTTCGCGACAGTGTCAAGCCAGGGCATAGCCGCGACCATGCGATCGCTGAACTTCCCTCTCATCCTTTGGCCTCCTTCCGCGCGGCGCTCGATCGCTTTCGATGGGAACCATCAGCAACGCATATCACATGCCAGGGAGCCGGCGCGTCGCATTGGCCGGCAACGATCCTGTGCCTGCGCTATGCTGATATGCCTCGGGGAGAATGCTCGCACGATCAGGGAGGGGAGTGAGGACAGTGGGCAGCGAACGGGGAAGGCCATGCAAGGTGGGACTGTTTGTCCCCCATTGGGAGGATGCAATCACTGGTAAAGCCATACGGTGGCACGAGCTTGCGGCGTTCGTCCAGCGGGCAGAGGAGGTCGGGTTCGATTCGATCTGGCTTCCCGATCACCTGCTCTTTCGCTTTCCGGGCTACCCGCCTCAAGGTGGCTGGGATGCTTGGTCGCTGCTGGCCGGACTGGCGGCAGCCACGCGGCGCATGGAAATTGCAACGCTGGTCGCGTGCACGGGCTTTCGTAACCCGGCGCTCATTGCCAAAATGGCAGACACCATTGATGAGATCAGCGGCGGGCGGCTGATTCTTGGCTTAGGCGCAGGATGGCACGAGCCGGAGTTTCGCGCCTTCGGCTTCCCGTATGATCACCGCTACTCACGGTTTGAGGAGGCGCTAACGATCATCCGTACGCTCTTGCGCGAAGGGAAGATTGACTTTGAGGGGAAATTCTATTCGGCGCGCGAATGCGAGCTTCGCCCTCGCGGCCCGCGCCCCAATGGCCCACCGCTGCTGATCGGCACGATGGGCGAAAAGATGCTCCGCCTGACCGCCAAGTACGCGGACTTCTGGAACCAGGACCGCAAGAACGACCTGGCAGAAGTCGAGCAGCTTCAAGCCCGCGTTGATGCCGTCTGCCGCGAGGTCGGACGTGATCCGGCGACGCTTGGCCGGGTCATTGGTATTCAGATCGACCTGCCGGATCCTGCTCGCCCGGCTCAGCGGCAATTCGTCGGTCCTCCCCTCCCGTTCACGGGCTCTCCAGAGGAGCTAGCCGAGGTGATCCGGCGATACGCTGCGGCACGCGTCGATCATCTGGTTATCTGGGTTGATCCAGTGTCGGTTGCCGGGGTAGAGGGGCTCGCGCCGGTGCTCGAATTGCTCGACCGAAGGTAAGGCAACAGGCGATTGGACCGCCGGAGGATCCCGGCTCGGGGAGGAATAGATGCGACTTGGAGTGATTGCGCCGCCGTGCGTGGAGGCGACGCCAGCGCACACAGGGCGCGCTGCAGGATTAGAGGAAGGCGCTGAGGCTCTGCTCGCGACAGGTCTTCTCGACGATCTCCGTGCGATCGGTGTGGAAATCACGGGCGTCGCGCGGCCGCTGCTGCCGGATGGAGAGGTCACTGGCGACCCGGTCGAAGACTTGGGGCGTTACAACGCGCTGATTGCCGAAGCCGTCGCCGGCGTATTGAGGAGAGATGCTCACCCCTTGCTCGTAGGCGGCACCTGCAGTCACCTGATCGGAATGCTGGCTGGACTTCAGCGCCATTGGGGAGCGACTGCACGCATTGGGCTCGTCTGGTTCGATGCCCACGGCGATTTCAATACCCCGCGCACGACCCATTCCGGCATGCTCGGCGGGATGCCGGTGGCCGTCAGTGCAGGATTGTGCCACGCACCCTGGCGAGAGCGTGCCGGGCTCCATGCGCCCCTTCCGACGAACCGGATCCTGATGGTTGATGTGCGGAATCTCGATCCTGAGGAAGCGATGCTGATCTCTGCCACCGATGTGACGATCGCGCGCTTCGGAACGGATGGTGCCATTGCTGACATCGAGCAGGCTGCGCACCGCCTCGCCGGAGCCGTTGATATCCTCTACCTTCATGTTGACGCCGACGTGCTTGATGCCCGTGAGCAGCCGAGTCATCCCACGGCCGAGCCGGGTGGGCCAGATCTCCCGCAGACAGTGGCTGCCATCGGTGCCGTGATGGAGACCGGCCGTGTCGGTGCGTTCGGCGTCGTCTCCGTGAAGCCATCGGGTCCTGGGGGTGAGATCTCGGTGCGCTCAGGAGCGGCACTGATCCACGCTGGCGTCGAAGCCTGGCGGAGTTCGGGAGTCTCGCTGTTCGGACAGGCCCGGCAGTCGAGCGTATAATCGCCTTGAGGGATGGCCCGCGCCATCCAGGGTAGCGGCCCGGTTTAGGAAGGAACGCCGGCGTGGCCGACGACTTGCGACGACTTCTTGACTACATCGTGCAAACCTACGTGGCGCGGGAGGAAATGATCGCGGTGGATCTGGACGCCACGGCAAGCGACCGGAGTGAGGACATTGTCGCTGACAAGCGCCGGGCGGTTCGCCGCGAGGCGAGCCGGGCTGATGCGCTCGCTGGTGCCTTCGTGGAAGGGCTTGAGCGCGCGTTCGCCAGCCGCACCAACCACGACCGCGAGATCATTCTGGATGATCGTGATCCGCATCAGAATGCGATGGCCGATGCCCTGATCCGCTTCCTCGTCAGCCACCAGCTTGCCACCTCGCGCACGGAGGAGACGGAGCCGCACCACTATCGGTATGCCATTGCCGTCGATTGGGATCGTCTGGCATCGGTGGCGCAGTCGGCGGGGATTGATCTTGAGCGTGCGTTGCGTCGTGTGAGGAGCGCGTGACCGGCTCGCGGAAGAAACGATTGGTTGGATCGTTCCACAGCGCCACGGACGAGGCCGCCTCCAGCGTAGCCGCTGGCGCGGGGCCTGGGGCTGAGGCGCCGGCCGCAGACGACCTAGCGCCCGCTCCTGGCGAGGACAATCCCGAGCGCCTCGCAGCCGCTCTCGGCATCACAATGCGGAATCCCGAGCTCCTGCGCCTGGCGCTGACGCACCGTTCGGTAGTGCACGAATGGGCCGGAGCCGTCCCGGGCGTTCCAGCACCACAATCCAACGAGCGCCTTGAGTTTCTTGGCGATGCGATTCTCGGCGCCATCGTGGCCGATGAGCTCTATCGCCGCTTCCCGGAGGCCACGGAGGGGGAACTGACGGCGCGCCGGGCTGTGCTGGTGCGTGCCGAGCAACTAGTGCGCTGGGCAAGGGAGATCAATCTGGGAGACTATTTGTACCTGGCGCAAGGGGAGCGCGTCTCGGGAAGCGCGCGTGACCGGATGCTGGCGGGAGCGTTCGAAGCGTTGGTCGGCGCCATGTTTCTCGATCGGGGCTGGTCTGGCGCGAAGCGATTCCTCCGCCCGTTTCTCAAGCGCGCTCTCAGCCAGGCTGTTGCCACGCACGAGCACGCGAATCCCAAAGGCCGGCTTCAGGAGATTGCGCAGGTGCGTTTCCGGCAGGCGCCGCAGTAGGAGGGTGTTCAGATTGAAGGGCCAGCCCACGCCCGCAGATTTACCGTGCAGGTGAGTCTTGCTGGCCGGGTTCTGGCCACGGGCACCGGGAGAAGCAAGCGCGATGCGGAGCAGGAGGCCGCCCGCCGGGCGCTTGAGCGACTTGCTGAGGCACGTGATCCAGGTGGCGAAGGCGTCATGCAGCGGGCTGGCGTGCGAGAATAGAAACGATAAGGCGCGGGGTGACACCCGCTTCACTACCGGTGGAGCGAGCATGAGGCTCGGTTGGAGGCGTGCGTGGGACGTCTTTATGACCAGTTGACCATTTTCGGTGGCAATTCCCATCCGGAATTGACGGATGAGATCTGCCAGTACATCGGCATCCCACGTGGCCGCGCTGAAGTCTTCAAATTCAGCAACGACAACACCTTCGTCCGCATCGGGGAGAGTGTGCGGGACAACGATGTCTTCGTCGTCCAGTCGTTTGCCACTCCAGTCAACGACTCGATCATGGAGCTCCTGATCATGATCGATACCCTCCGGCGCGCGTCCGCTGGCCGGATTACCGCGGTGATCCCCTATTTTGGGTATGGCCGGACCGATAAAAAGGACCAGCCGCGCGTTCCCATCACTGCCCGTCTCGTCGCCAAGCTCGTTGGTACCGCCGGGGCGGATCGCGTGCTGACTGTCGATCTCCATGCCGGCCAGATCCAGGGGTTCTTTGACATCCCGGTCGATGAGATGAGCGCCATGCCGTTGCTGGCCCGGTACTTTGTTGACAAGCGGCTTAGCCGGCCGGTCGTCGTGTCGCCGGATCTTGGCAACACCAAGCGGTCTCGGAACTTTGCCGAAGCGCTCGATGCGCCCCTCGCCATTATCGAGAAGCGGCGCATTGGCAACGCGGACCGATCCGAGGTGCTTAACCTGATCGGCTCGGTCGAGGATGCGCAGGTCGTGATCGTGGACGATGAGATTGACACGGCTGGCTCGATCACGCAGGCGGCCGAGGTCTGCTTCAAGCACGGAGCGGCCGAGGTCTATGCCACGTGCGTTCACCCAGTGTTCTCTGGCCCTGCCGTGCGCCGGCTTCAGGACAGCGGCATCCGTGAGGTGGTGGTGACGAACACGATCGCGCTTCCTCCAGCCAAGCGGATCGACAAGCTGACCGTCCTCTCGGTTGCGCCGTTGCTCGGCGAAACGATCCAGCGCATTCACACCGGCGCCAGCGTCTCAGCCGCTTATCGCACCGCCGAGACGCTGCCGGTCCGGTGAGGCGGCCTGCAGATTGGTGACGCTCGTCAATGCGATCGAGCGGCGCTCGTTCGCTGCTTTGATATGAGAGGACGGACGCTGGGGATCCAGCGCGCGACGAGTTTACTCTGCGGGCTCCGGGTTGATTTCCAGGTCATTCTCGTTGATGCCCACCGCCTCCAGCCGGTGTGCATGTCCGGCAGTGGCAGGCGAGTACAACGCGGCTTGTCCCCCAAGCAGCAGAGTCCCTGCTAGCTGTGGTCACAGCGGCGGCACGAAGCGCTGCGCCCGAGTTTCGCGGTCTGGGAGTGAAGCCGGCTCCAGCGTGTTCTCGCAGGGCGACACAAGCCGTTCTCGAACCTACGACCTTGGTCGTAGCAAACTGTGTTCCGGACTCCCCTCATTTGCGACCTTCGTTCGATGTGTGCGGGTGGCGGCGGGCTCATGATGAGGCCAGTCCCTGCGAAGCCAGAATCCCTGGCTGCCGCCGTGTGGAAGCGCCGATCAACTCCTCATGGGAGGAATACGATGGATACCATCCGCCACAATAAACGCTCGGCAGGCTCGTCTCGGGTTACCCGCCGCGCAGCCTTAAGGGGGATGGCTGGTACCGGCATCGCCGCGACCGTCGGGCTGGCCTATTCCGGCCGCGGTGCTGCCGACCACATGCATCCGGAGCCGAAGTCCAGCGCCAGCATGGGGACGCCGGCTGCAGCCGGTGCGCCACTCATCGAACCGACCGCTGGCTTCTGGAAAACCTGGATTCTGAAGCGTGGTGACCAATTACGGCCAGATGCGCCACCCAATCCTGAGCAGACGAGTCGTGAGCTGTCTGAGCTCCACCGTCTGGCAGCATCGCGTGCTCCTGAGACGTGGGATCGCATTTCCTATTGGGATGCTGGATCTCCAGGGTACCGGTGGAACGAGGAGGCGATGCAGCTTACGCGCAAGGCTGGATACGGTCCAGGTGATGCCTACCGTGTCATGGCGTTGCTCAACGTGGCGATTTACGATGCCACGATCGCGTGTTGGGACGCGAAATATGCCTACCGTCGGGCCCGCCCAGCCACTGGAGATCCAACGTTGCAAACCGCAATCCCAACTCCGGCTAGTCCAGCCTATCCATGCGAGCATGCCGTCACTGCTGGAGCGGCCTCAACAGTGCTGGCTCACCTCTTCCCGGAGGAGGGGCAAAGGCTTTCTGATTTGGCGGATGAGGCGTCTCGTTCCCGGATGGAGGCTGGTGTTGCGCACGAGAGCGATATCACCATCGGGCTGAAACTCGGGAAGCAAGTAGGAGACCTCGTTGTTGCTTACGCCAAGGCCGACGGCTCGGATGCCGCGTTCGACCCGGCGACTATGCCAAGCGGACCCGGGATTTGGGCGGGCGATCCTGTCTACCCGATGCTCGGCACATGGAAAACCTGGGTGCTGACCTCTGGCAGCCAGTTCCGGCCTGGGCCGCCACCGGCATGGGATTCGCCGGAGCGTGCAACGGAAATCGCGGAAGTGAAAAACTATCAACGGGATAGCCATCCTTTTACCGAGCTGTTCTTCTGGCCGGGTGATCCGTCTGGAAGACCAGCGCCGGACTCCGTGCCCTTGTCAAGCAATCAAATTGTCTTCCACTACGCACCGGTGCTGCACTTCCTGTGGGGCCCGGAGCTGGCGAAGCAGCTGTTCGAGTACCGCTGGGACGCGAACCCACCTCGCGCTGCGCGTGCCTACGCGCTCGTGAGCATTGCCAGCTTGATGCGACGGTTGCGTGCTGGGATGCGAAATTCCATTACTGGACCGCTCGCCCCAACCAGTTCGATCCCTCGATTACTACGGTCCTACCGACCTATCCGATCCCCGATTATCCGTCGGGACATGCGGCGACACTCGGCGGCACATCCGAGATTCTCGCCTATCTTTTCCCGCGCGAGGCGCCCCTATTTCGGTCTCGTGCGGACGAGAATGCTGCCTCGCGCCTCTGGGCGGGTATCCACTTCCGCAGTGCCTGCGAAGCCGGCGTTGCTCTCGGGCGCAAAGTTGCTGCAGCGGTGATCGAGCACGCCATGAGTGATGGATCATCGGGCTTGCGAGCCGTCCCGGGTAAGCCGAGCCGGCCATACTGATTTCCATCGCCGCTTAGGGTCGAGACGGAGTGGACGACGCCGGGAGCTCGGACCGCAGAGCGACCAGCGTCGCCCACGTCTCTGACCGACAGAGATGTGCCTGGCAAACGTTTTTGACGATGCGAACGAGATGGCTGCGTCGTATTGTCGTGATTAATAAGGATAGCTCATGGGTTGACTCTGCCCTCGTGGGGGCGCATGATGGTTCCCTCATGCGCGTAACCGGCGGAGAGTCATCCCATGGTCAATCTCGCTCCTGCCAATGCCCAAGCCGACTCTGCTGTCATCGTATCACCCGGTGAGCAGGGATTTTCCGATGCCCCGCTACCGGCTTCACTCACGTCATTTGTCGGCCGGGTGGCTGACGTTGAACGTATTGTGTCGCTAATACACCAGGATGGAGTACGGCTTGTCACACTGACTGGCCCTGGCGGCGTCGGCAAAACGAGACTTGCTCTGCGGGTTGCAGAGCGGCTGAAGGCTTCCTTCTCCGGCGCGGTAGCCTTTATCCCACTGGCAACAATCAGCGAACCAGACTTTGTGGGCGCCACCATAGCGCGAGCCCTTGGCGTTCATGAGGCGCACGGTTACCCGCTGGCTCATCGCCTGGCGGCCGTGGTAGGCGATCAGAAGGTGCTCCTTGTGCTCGATAACTTCGCGAGCAAGTAGTGGAAGCAGCTCACCTGATCAGAGAGCTTCTGGACTCCTGTCCCCGGCTAGCGGTGCTCGTCACTAGCCGCAAGCTGCTCCGCCTGGCAGGCGAGACCGCCGTTCCTGTCTATCCATTGCCATTGCCAGACCATCTCACATCATTGGCCGAGATCCTCGCGAGTGACGCAGTGCAGCTTTTCCTTGCGAGAGCAACCACGGCTGATCCTCACCTGGCTGTGACAGAGACGAATGCACGGGTGATCGCTCAAATCTGCCGCCGCTTGGGTGGACTGCCGCTCGCCATCGAGCTGGCAGCAGCGCGGTGCCGGATTCTGTCTCCACCCGCCATCCTTTCCCGGCTGGAGGTGCGATTGCCGCTCTTGGGAGGCGGGCCACGTGACCAGCCGGCACGCCTGCGCACGATGCGGGATGCGATTGCCTGGAGCTACGACGTGCTCGATCCAGCACAGCAAAGGCTGTTCCGGTGCCTATCGGTATTCGTTGGCGGATTCACTATTGAGGCGGCGTCCGCGGTCTGCGAGCTGCGGCCAGCGTCGTCTCCTCTCCCTCATCCCAAAGTGTCTTGGAGTGGCAGAGTGACGCACGCGTGGCGCGGGGCCTCGCTGCCGGACGAGCCGGGCATGTCATCCCCTGCACAAAGCTCCAGTGCGGTACTGTTGGACGAGTTCACGTCGCTGCTGGATCAGAGTCTCATCTACCGCTTCGATGGAGACGCTGGAGAGCCGAGATTCGGGATGCTTGAAACGATCCGCGAGTTCGGATTAGAGCGGCTAGCAGCTTGCCATGAGGCGGATGTCACGCGCGATCTGCACATGACCTATTTCACCACGGTTGCTGAGAAGCACGCTCCCTATCTTCCTTGGCAGGTCGAAGTCGGTGCCGCCGTCGCACGCTTGGATGCTGAGCTGGACAATTTCCGTGCTGCCCTGGCCTGGTCTGCGAAACGCGATCCGAGTGACTCATTTCTGCGGCTGGCGGCAGCCCTTGAGTCATTTTGGATACGGCGTGGTTTCTTAGCCGAAGCACGAGCGTGGCTCGATAGCGCCTTGGAATCGTGTCTTGGAGCACCGGTTCCGTTGCAAGCGGCCGTGGCGCGGGCGGCTGCGTGGGTCGCCCGGCACCGCGGTGATCCCGATTTGGCCCAAGCCTTCGGCGCAGCCGGTTTGGTGCTCTCACGGCATGAAGGCGATAGCGTGGCAGTGATTCACGCGTTAACCATCCTTGGATTCGTGGCGGAGGACAGGGGTGAGTTCCCCCATGCGATCGCCCTTCACCAGGAGGCGCTCACTCTTGGGTTACGCCTCGATTTGCCCGTCTGGGTGGCGTGGTCGATGCGAAATCTGGGACGAGTGTGTCATCTGCAAGGGGATCTCGATTCGGCTGAGCGCTGGCTCGTGGACTCGCTCAACCTCTTTCAACGGGAGTATCACCTTTTCGGCGCGGCGTATGTGCAAAGTGAGCTGGCAGAGGTGGCCTTAATCAAGGGAGATGTGAGACGGGCGGCGATGTTGTGGCAGCACCGTCTGGCGTTATCGTGGGACGAGTGGGGATTGCAGTGGTGTTTGGAGGGTCTTGGAGCGATCGCGCTTGCTTGCCGGGAAGCAGAATGCGCGGCACGGCTGCTGGGGGCAGTCGCGGCCCATTGCCAGCGAATGGGCGTCGATCGTACGCCGGCGCAGCAGGCACGCATGAATCACATGATTGAGCAGGTGCGGCTGAGCCTTGGCGAGGCGGCGCTGTGGACCGCGTGGGAGGCGGGGTGGCGATTGACGGCGGCCGAAGCCCGGGCGGCCGGCTTACAATTCGCCCGGAAGATCGCCATGCGGCCGTGGCAGGATAAGCCTGCCGTCGATTCGGTCCTGAGCCTGACCCGCCGTGAACTGGAGATTGTGCGACTTGTAGCGACTGGCCGGTCCAATCAAGAGATTGCTGAAATGCTCTGCATCAGCATCCCGACCGTAAAGCGCCATCTCACCAACGTGTTCGGGAAGATTGGCCTTCCATCGCGGTCCGCACTCACTGCCTACGCGTTTCGGCACGGGCTCTTGTAAGTGGACCTCCCACCATCAAGAGGATTCACTCACTGGGTGCGGCGGCTGGTCCCTCCGCGGGCGTGGCCACACTGCTGGGAGCGCCTCCCAGCGACACACTGCCACCCTCGCCAGTATCGCTGCCGAGCGTGGCTCCCGTTCCATCGTCCGTCACTGTCTCAGGCTGGACACCGGAGCCTTCGCTGATCTCGTTGCTTGAGGTGTCCGTCTCGGCGCTAAGCCCGCTCCCTGGGCCGGCTGGCTCATCAAAGCTCTCGGTGGTGAAGTAGGCCGGGTCGTGCGCGTCCGCGCCGAGCACGATGAGCAGGCCGTCTTGCGCGACAGAATTGGCGATCTCAACGGCGTCCACATCGACACCGATGAGGCCGGCGACCAGATACGCTGTCGTAAGCTCCTGGCGGGGTGCAATGATGCGCGTGCGCTCGGTCTCGGTGGCGCCGTCTGTGGCGGCGACGTCGGTGAAGCCGTGGTTTTGCAGCACGGACGCCACCCGCTGGCCGAGGCCAGGCATGGTGGTCCCGTTTTCCACGGTAATCGAGAGGGCATAGTTTGGATGGGCCAGGGCGGACATCGGGGGCGTGACCTCCTCGCCCGTGAACGCGGTCAGAATTTCGCCGACGATGTCCCAATCGGCAATCAGGTAATACGGCTCATCCGGGAGCTGCTCTTCGGTCAGCGCGCGGTCAAGCGAGTATTGAGCAATGCCATTTGCCTGGATCTCCGAGGCGAGGCGGGCGAGCTTCAGCGCCTGGGTCGGTGAAAGATCGGTGCGGACGGCATCGCCAAGCTCAGCGATGAGCTCGCCGGCTTTCGGAAGCAGATCGAGGCTGAGGGCTTGCTGCCGCAATGCGAGGAGCACTTGCTGCTGGCGGACTGAGCGGCGGCCGTCGCCGTCATCGTGCCGGGTGCGGGCATACTGCAGGGCTCGCTTCCCGTCCATATGCTGCCAACCCGCGGGGAAATAGACTCGCATGTAGTTGGTGCCTTCAGCGGGATAGGCATCATCCTTGATCGGGTAAGGCACGTCGATCATCACGCCGCCGACGGTGTCGACGATTTTGATGAAGCCATTGAAGTCAACCTGGGCAAGATAATCAATGCGTATGC
>FWWM01016154.1_pt1 | contig 11199 bp, 11 predicted proteins | sample 2228351 | NCBI WGS metagenome assembly FWWM01 (sample SAMEA103939774, study PRJEB20133) | metagenome
GCCATCGGCGTACGAGCCAAAGAGGATGGCTCGCTCGACGTCGGGGTTGCGAGCGAGCGCAGCGACGATCTGGCGAAGCGCACGACTCAACGCACGGCGGTACTCCTGGCGTCGGTGGGCCAATGGTTCACTCATGGTCCCTCCCCTGGGATCATTGTACCACGAGGTTCCCTGGGAGACAAGAAGGAGGGGGAGCGTGAAGAGTTCTGGCTCCAACTCGCTGAAGGGACACTCTGATGGCCCTATATGACCTTTCCGATCCGACGATTCCCCTCCCTTCGCAGTTGGTTGTGGATACCTCGTTGTTGTTGGCTTTGCGCCCTGGGGATGACAACCCTCACGCGGTGGCTGTGCAAGCCTTTGTCCGGCGCCTGGGCGAGTGCATCGCGGCCTATGAGTTGGTTGCCTGGTTGCCCCTTCCGGTGCTGCAGGAGTGTTACCACATCATTCTGGCCAATGGCCTGCGGCGAGCCTGGGAGAGCATGGATCCGGCCAATCACCCGCCTAACTGGCTGAAAGCATAAAGATCAACCTGCGTTGCTGGAGACCTGCTTCCTCGATCTGATTCGCTTCCGCGAACTGCTGGCTGCTATTCCTCTGACACCGGTGCGGCCAGAGGATCTGATCACTCCGGCGGCGGCCGTGCCGCTGGAGGAACGCATGCGCCATTTCATCATCGCCCATCACCTGTTGGCTCAGGATGCGCTGATCCTGGCCGAGGCCGAACGGCTGGGCGTATCGGCCGTTGCCACGCTCGACCGGGATTGGCAACGAGTGACGGTCTTGGACGTCTATACTTGCCCGACCGAATCGCAGTAAGATGCACATCCTGTTTCTCGTTCCCTACGCTCCCAACCTCATCCGCGTCCGCCCCTACAACCTGATCCGCGGGCTGGCCGCGCGCGGCCACACGGTGACCGTCGCCACGCTCTGGTCGTCGCCCCAGGAACAGGCCGACCTGCAGGCGCTGCGCGATAGGGGCATCGAGGTGATCGCCGCCCGGCTCCCCCGCTGGCGCTCGCTGTGGAACTGCCTGCGCGCCCTGCCCACCCGCACACCCCTCCAGGCCGTCTACTGCTGGCAACCAACCCTGGCCCGCTCCCTGCAATCTGCAATCTGCAATCTGCCATCTGCCATCTGCCATCTGCACCCTGACGTCATCCACATCGAACACCTGCGCGGCGCCCGCTACGGCCTCCACCTGCAATCTGCAATTTGCAATCTGCAACCTGCTCTCGTGTGGGACAGCGTGGACTGCATCAGTTATCTCTTCGAACAGTCGTCGCGCTACGGCCAGGGATTCTTTGCCCGCGTGATCACCCGCCTGGAACTGCCCCGCACCCGCCGCTACGAGGGATGGCTCGTCGGCCAGTTCGACCGGGTGTTGGTCACGTCGCCGGTGGACAAGGCCGCTTTGGAAAGGCTGGCCGATTCTGCAATCTGCAATCCGCAATCTGCAATCACCGTCCTGCCCAACGGCGTTGACCTGACCTATTTCACCCCCTCCGACGAACCCCGCGAGCCGGACACACTCGTCTTTAGCGGCAAGATGAGTTACCACGCCAATGTCACCGCTGCGCTCTACCTGGTCGAGCAGGTCATGCCCCACGTCTGGGCGCAGCGCCCCGAGGTCAGGGTGTGGCTCGTCGGCAAGGACCCGCCGCGCGAGGTGCAGCGATTGGCTGTGGATCGTGGGGCGCAGGTCACCGTGACCGGCACGGTGCCGGATGTTCGCCCCTATTTCCGGCGGGCGGCGGTCGCTGTGGCGCCGATCCCTTACGGTGCGGGCATTCAGAACAAGGTGTTGGAGGCCATGGCCTGTGGCACACCGGTCGTCGCCACACCGCAGGCGGTCTCGGCGCTGGCGGTCGCGGATGGCGAGCAAGCGCTGGTGGCCGATGGGCCTGGGGCTTTTGCCGCTGCCGTGCTGCGGCTGCTGGGCGATCCGGCCCTGCGAACGCGGATTGGCCAGGCCGGTCGTCGCTACGTGGAGCAGCACCATGACTGGCGCAGCATCGTTGAGCGGCTGGAGCCGGTCTACGAAGAGGCAGTTGCCCTGAAATGATCTCCCGCAAGCAGGTCTCAACAATAGAAGGATAGCCGGAGGAGGTATGGATACCGCAGTCGATCTGGCCATTCTGGCCACCCGCAAAGGTTTGAGTCAGGCTGCCCAACGCCGCCTGCTGATCGCCGGGCTGATGGTGAGCGACCTGTTGACCCTGGCGACTGCCTTTGGCCTGGCCTATGTCGTGCGCTTTTACAGCGATCTGCCGTTCTTTAACCCGCTGGAACCCAGCTTTGCCTCCCATGTCCGCCCTCTCCTGTATCTCTTTCCTCTGTGGCTTCTTCTTTTGGCCGCTTTTGGCCTCTATGCCGAGTACAACCTGCTGGGGGGCACGCGGGAATATTCTTTGATTTTTAATGCCTGCACGGTGGGCAGTATGCTTGCCATCACCACCACCTTTTTCAGGGAGACGACGGTCATTTCGCGGGGCTGGCTGGTCCTGGCCTGGTTTTTCAGTTTTCTCTTTGTGGCTGGTGGCCGGTTTGCCATGCGCCGCATTGTCTACCGGCTGCGGGAAATGGGGTACCTGCTCTCCCCGGCGCTCATCGTCGGCGCCGGCGAGGAGGGGCGGGCCCTGGCCCAACAGCTACAGTCCTGGCAGACCTCTGGGTTGCATTTGGTGGGCTTTGTGGATGACGACCGCCCGCCCGGCACGGCGGTGATGAACGGGCTCTGCGTGCTGGGCTCTGTCTCTCAGGTACCGATGCTGGTGGAACGCTATGGGGTGCAGGAGGTCGTTGTCGCCTCGTCGGATGTGTCCCGCCAGAGCCTGGTGGAGCTGGCGCGGGCCTATGCCCTGTCGGACCGGCTCAACATCCGCCTGTCATCGGGCCTGTTCGAGATCCTGACCACCGGTGTGCACGTCAAAGAGGTGGGCTATGTGCCACTCATCTGCCTGGACAAGGTGCGGCTGGATGGGTTCGAGGTTGCCCTCAAGACGCTGCTGGACTATGCCATCGCGGTGCCGGGGCTGATCCTGCTCTCGCCGCTGCTGGCCCTCATTGCCTTGGCGGTCAAATTCGATTCGCCGGGGCCGGTGCTCTACCGGCGGCGGGTGATGGGCAAGGGGGGCAAGCTATTCAACGCCCTCAAGTTTCGCACCATGCGCACCGACGGCGAAGCTCTCCTGGCCGCCCATCCCGAGCTGCAAGCCGAGCTGGCCAGGAATCACAAGCTCAAAAATGACCCCCGGGTGACGCGGCTGGGGGCTTTTCTACGGCGCTGGAGCCTGGACGAGTTGCCCCAACTGTTCAACGTCTTGGCCCGGCAGATGAGCCTGGTCGGCCCGCGCATGATCGCCCCAGAAGAGCTGGAAAAGTATGGCAAGTGGGACATGAACTTGCTGACCGTGTGGCCGGGGATCACCGGCCTGTGGCAGATTAGCGGCCGGAGCGACGTGAGCTACGAAGAGCGGGTGCAGCTGGACATGTACTACATCCGCAACTATACCATCTGGCTGGACCTGCAGATTCTGCTGCGCACGCTGCCGGCCGTGCTCAAAGGCAAGGGCGCATACTGATGCTGATTGTCCAAACCCCCCTGCGCATCAGCTTTTTCGGCGGCGGCACCGACTTTCGGGGCTTTTATGCCCAGGAGGAGGGTTGTGTGCTGAGCACCGCTATTGACAAATGCATCTTTGTCATTGTCAAACCGCGCTTTGACGCCAAGATCCGCGTGGGCTACACCCGCACCGAGCTGGTGGATAGGGTGGACCAGGTGCAACACGAGCTGGTACGCGAGGCGCTGCGGCTGACCGGGGTACAGCGGCAGATCGAGATCAACACCATGGGCGACATCCCCTCCGAAGGCTCCGGCCTGGGCTCCTCCAGCACGGTGACGGTTGGGCTGCTGAACGCCCTGTACACCTCCCTGGGCGAGCCCAAGGACCCGGAGACGCTGGCCCGCCAGGCGTGCGAAATCGAGATTGAACGGCTGGGTAAGCCCATTGGCAAGCAGGACCAGTATATCGCCGCCTATGGTGGCCTGCGTTTTATCCGCTTCCTGCCCGATGAGACGGTGGTTGTGGAACGGGTAAACCTGCCGGATGGAGAGCGGCGGCGGCTGAACCAGCAGCTTATGCTCTTTTTCACCAACACCACCCGCCGCAGTGAGACGGTGTTGGCCGAGCAGAAGGCCCATATCCACGAGCGGATGGAGGTGCTGCGCAGCATGAAGGAAATGGCCTACCAGGGACGGGCCTTGCTGGAAGCAGGCGATTTCGAGGCCTTTGGCCGGCTGTTACATCAAGGATGGGAGCTAAAGAAACACCTGGCCAGCAAGATTAGCAACGGTGTCATTGACGACATCTATGCGGCTGCCCGCAAAGCTGGAGCCCTGGGGGGCAAGATCACCGGCGCCGGCGGTGGGGGATTCCTGCTGCTCTACTGCCCCCGGGAGACACAGTATGCCGTGCGCGACGCGCTTTACCCATTGCCCGAGCTGCCCTTCCACCTGGAGCCGGACGGGACCAAGGTCATCTTTAATTATCGCCGATAGCGGATGGCAGATAGCAGATGGCAGATGGCAGATGGCAGATAGCAGATGGCAGATGGCAGATGGCAGATAGCAGATGGTATTATTGGCCATCAGCCATAAGCCATCAGCCATCAGCCATCAGCCATCAGCCATCAGCCATCAGCCATCGGCCATCGGCCCAAAGGAGCAAATCAACATGGCGTTTCGATTTGAAAGCCTCGACATTTGGCACATGGCTCGGGCATATGCTACCGATGTTTATGCCGTCACCTCCAGGTTCCCGCGGCACGAGGATTATGGATTGCGGTCTCAGATGAATCGGGCTGTCAATTCCATTGGATTGAACATCGCCGAGGGGGCTGCCAGGAGCAGCAGTAAGGCTTTTGACTACCATCTGGACATTGCCATTGGCTCTATATTTGAAGTTGTCGGCGCCTCTTTTCTCGCGCTGGACAGAGGTTACATCACCGAAAAAGAACAGCAGGCACTATATGCCGAGGGTGAGCGGCTGGGCAAAAGCATCAATGCCTTCCGTCGCACCCTCCACCAACCATAAGCTATCCGCCATCAGCCATAAGCCATAAGCCATCAGCCATCCGCCATCAGCCATCAGCCATCCGCCATCGGCCATCCGCCATCAGCCATCAGCCATCAGCCATCCGCCATCAGCCATCCGCCATCTGCCATCCACCATCCGCCATCGGCCATCAGCCATCCGCCATCAGCCATCCGCCATCCGCCATCAGCCATCTGTCAAGAAGAAAGGGGACTGCACATGGACGGCATCTATCGTTACGTGCAAGAGATTAAATACACCCTTGACCAACTGCCCTGGCTGGAGATCCAGGCGGTCATCACCCTTCTCCACGAGGCACGCTTGAACAACCGACAGGTATTTATTATGGGCAACGGCGGCAGCGCGGCCACCGCTTCACACTTTGCCTGCGACCTGGGCAAAGGCACGCTCATGCCTGGCCGGCCCCGCTTTCGGGTCATTGCCCTCACCGACAACATGCCCCTCTTTTCGGCCCTGGCCAACGACTTTGGCTACGACCGGGTGTTTGTCGAGCAGTTGGCCAGCCTGGTGCAGCCGGGTGACGTGGTGATCGGCATCTCGGGCAGCGGCAATTCGCCCAACGTGCTGAACGCCATCCTGTTCGCCCGGCAGGTGGGCGCGACGACCGTCGGCCTGACCGGGTTCGATGGCGGGCGCTTGAAAGATCTGGTGGATGTGTGCGTCATCGTGCCCAACCATTGCATGGAGCAGGTGGAGGACCTGCACCTGATGCTGGAGCATCTGATCTCCTCGCAACTGCGGCAGGTCATCAGCCTGCACGAGGTGCCCCTCTCGGAGCGGTCCCAGGCCATCGAGCTGGGCCTGCGCCTGGCCCAAGAGGCCTTGGAGCGGAGCAACCTGCCGCCCAGCGGGGAGTGACCGGCCAGCGACAGCCTCGCTCAGAGCCCTATCCTGGGGCAATTGGGCTTGTTTCGGCGTGTCGCTGCTCCCGAGAAGGGGACCATTTGAGAGCGGGTAGATTGCCAAAAAGTGTGGCCTGTGCTATAATCTTTTTCAAACATCGGCTAGAAGGGGAGCAACGTGGTTCAGGAATTCTTGCTCGTTGATCCGGCGTCGTTGGTGCAGGAGTTGAGCCAGGTTTTCGACACATCAACGGCCGAGACATTGGCCCGGGTTATGAGCCGCACCGTGACCCAGGCGCGGATGGCCGAGATCGCCACCCAGAGGGATGTGGCCCAATTGCGTGTCAGTGTGGCGCGCCTGACCGATGCGGTCGAAGTGCTGGCTGAGGCCCAACAGCGCACCGAGGGGCGGATGGATCGGGTCGAGGCTGCTCTCGAGCGCCTGGCCGAGGCCCAACAGCGCACCGAGCAGCGGGTGGAAGAGCTGGCTGCGGCCCAACAGCGCACCGAGCAGCGGGTGGAAGAGCTGGCTGCGGCCCAACAGCGCACCGAGCAGCGGGTGGAAGAGCTGGCCGAGGCCCAACAGCGCACCGAGCGGGCTGTGGCGCATCTGGCCCGGCAAGTTGGCGGCTTGAGCGAAACCGTCGGTGGCGACATCGAAGACATTGCCTACATCGTGCTGTACGACGTGTTGCGGCGCGAATTCGGCTGGCAGGTCGGCGTGCTGCAGCGGACATGGCAGACGTGGGACGGTGAGCCGGAAGAGGTGAATGTCTTTGGCCAGGCCACAGACCTGGCCCATCCCGACCGAACTATCTGGATCGTGGGAGAGGCCAAACACAACCTGACCCTGAAAGAAGTGGAGCGATTTGCCCAGCAGGTGGAGCGCGCACGACGCAACCTGGTTGGTGAGCTGTTCCCTGTGTGCTTTTGCTACCGCGCCCGTCCCGAAGTCCGGGAGCGGCTCCAGGAATTGGGCATCCGCCTCGTTTTCTCTTACGGCCGGATGGCATGACTCATCTGCCATCTGCCATTCGCCATTTGCCATCTGCCATCTGTCATTCACCACCTGCCATTCGCTAATCGCCATGCCTGCTGACCTATGCCCCTGGCTGGGCACGCTTGAAGATCGTCAGACGCGATACGCCCAGCCGACCGAAATACACCTCTGCTACGCACAGAAACGTCCGGCCGAGATCGATCTCGAGTACCAGGCGCAATACTGCCTGACGGAACAACATCGGTCCTGCCGCTTCTACGACGAACCTCCGCCACCCCTGCCACCGGAACCGCGTTCGGCCGATGTGGTCGAGGATGAGGTCGGGCCGCCTCCGGCGCGCTTTCAGGCGCTGCAGGCTGTGCTGTGGATCGCTGCTATTCTGGTCAGCATAGCCGTGGTTTACTACTATGGTTCGGCGCTGTTGACACCGATGCCAACGGCTACCGCCACTCCTGGAACCACTGCCAACCCTTTTTCTACCGCTACGGCCACTTCCACGGCCCCGGCCGTGGCTCCGCCGACGCCAACCTTCCGGTTCTTGGCCCCTACTGCCACGCCCACGCCCTATCCGGGCGGTGCTATCTATACCCTCTCGCCGCAGGCCGGCGCGGCCGGCTGGGTGGCCAGCGATGAGGCTCGGGGCAACCACCTGGGCGACTCGTACCTCTATGCCGGTGTGTTCAATAAGGTGATCTACCACGGCATCTTCCAGTTCAATCTGTCGTCCGTGCCCCGGGGAGCGACCATCCATGCCGCCGTCCTGGAGCTGACCGGCCTGGATGCCCGCCGGCTGGGGAGCTCCGGCGTGTGGGAGGTGCGGATCCTGGCCCGCCCGGCCGATGCCGATTGGAGCCGTCGCACCTTCCAGGATGTGCACAATGCAGTGGTGCAGTGGAGCCTGCCGCCGGCACTGGGCGTGGGAGACCTGGCTGTTGGAGAGACCAATGTCTTTGTGCTGTCGGCTGATCAGCTTCGTGACCTGGAACAGCGCCTGCTCGATGAGCATTATACCGTCTCTTTCCGCCTCGATGGGCCGCTGGCCGGCGAGAACAGCGTCTTTGCCTGGGATACCGGTTTTGGATCGGCCACCCAGGGTCGCGGCCCCCGGCTGTTGCTGAATGTCGGGCCGCCGCCCAAGACGCCCATCCCTACCGGTCCGATACCGCCGACGAGCACGCCGACCCCCTCGGTCACGCCCACGCCGACCGACACGCCGGAGTGGTTCGTCGTCACCAGCACGCCGACGCCGGCCAACGCCGTGACGGCTGCGGCGGTCGCCCTCCGCCAGACGGCGTGGGCCACCACCACCGGCACGGCCACACCTCTGCCGCCGTTTGTGGCCACGGCCACGCCCTACTATGTCGTCGTTACCAATACACCCACGCCGGCCGGGTATGCCACCGCCGTCTATCTGCGGGCACTGGCCACGGCCAACGTCATCCTCACCGGCACGCCTACCCCTACGCCGCACAACCTGGCGACGGCAACCTATACCCCCCGGCCCACCTCAACGCCGGTGGTCATCTGGCTTGATGAGATAACCGGCACGCCAACGCCCACCCCCACCCCCCCGCCGACCACGCCCTCGATGCCCTCTATCCTGCGGGGCAAGATCCTCTTCCTGTCAGATCGAGGTGGGCAGCCAGGGGTGCACGTCCTTGACCCCGATACAGGGCGCGTGGGCCTGCTGACCGCCCGCTGGCCCTACGATCAGGCATTACAACAAGAGAGCGTCGCGCCCGATGGCCAGGCGTGGGCCTATGTCCGCAACGATGGCAAAGGCGTGCCCCAGGTTTATATCTATTCCCGCTACTACGGAAACTCGTGGCAGGTGACCTTTAACACCGGCACCAGCTACGATCCGGCCTGGTCTCCCCTTGGCAACCAACTGGCCTTTGTGTCCACCGAAAGCGGCAATGACGATATCTATGTCATCGGCAGCGATGGCAAGGGCCAGAAGCGGTTGACCTTCAACGAGTGGGAGTGGGACAAGCACCCCTCCTGGTCGCCCGATGGCCGGCGGATCGTCTTCTGGTCGAACCAGGATACGGGCCGCCGACAACTGTGGATCATGAACGCCGACGGCAGCGGGCGGCGACTTTTGCTTAGCAGTCCTGCCAACGATTGGGATCCGGTTTGGGTCAAGTAGCGCCGACCTGGTGTCCTGATAGATGCAAGTTGTACAATCCCCCTTGGTGTGTTATAATATCCCAAACGTGTAAACTTGAACCTGGAAGCAAAGCGGACTTTCAGACCCACGAACTGGTGGGCTGGAGGCTACCCCTACCATATTTTTCCATCCATCGAGGCTGGGTGTTGGGGTCTAGGTTCCAGAGGATAAACAGATGGAATTGCGGCAGTATGTGACCATAGTTTGGAAGTGGCTATGGCTGATCCTGCTCAGCACGGCCGTGGCAGGGGTTTCTACCTGGCTGGTGGTCAGGGACCAACCGCCGATTTATCAGAGCTCCGTCACGCTCATGATCGGCCAGGCCCTTGAAAAGGCCAACCCGAACTATACCGACTTTTACACTAGCGAGCAGCTGGCCCAGACCTACTCGGAGCTGATCAAACGCGAGCCGATCTTGAGGGCCACAGCTAGGGCGTTGGGCTTTGAAGAGGAGTGGCGCAGTTTACAGGGACAGATCATGGCCCGCCTGGTGCCCAACACCCAACTCATGGAGATTCTGGTAACCGATACCGACCCCCAGCGGGCGCAGCTGATCGCCGACCTGGTGGCCCACCAGCTGATCAGCAGCATTGAAAGAGCCAGGCCCCAGGACAGCAACCGCCAGTTCATCCAGGAGCAGGCGGCTAGCCTGCCCCCCAAGATTCAGGCGGCCCAGGAAGAGATCCAAAAACTGGAGGCCGAGCTGAGCCAGGCCTTCAGCGCCCGACAGATCCAGGATATCCAAAACCGGGTTGCCACCCTGCAGAACCAGATCAATACCTGGCAGGCCACCTATGCCCAATATCAACTGCTGCTGGGGGACCAGGGCATCAACACCCTCACCATCATTGAAGAGGCTAGACTCCCCACGGCACCCATTGGCCCGCAGTGGAAAAAGCAGGTGCTTCTGGCAGCGGCGGTGGGGATGATCCTGGCAGCGGGAACAGCCTTTCTCCTGGAATACCTGGACGACACGGTCAAATCGCCCGATGACGTGACCCGGACCACGGGGCTGACCACTGTGGGGGCCATCACCCGTATCACCGGCGACAACCCGGCCGACAAGCTCATCGCCGTCCGCCACCCCAAGTCGCCCATTGCCGAAGCCTATCGGGCAATGCGCACCAACCTCCAGTTCTCGGCGTTGGACCGGCCCCTGAAGTCACTGGTGGTCACCAGCCCCAATCCGGTGGAGGGCAAAAGCACCACGCTGGCCAACCTGGGGGTAGTGATGGCTCAGGCCGGCAAGTCGGTGGTGCTGGTGGACTCGGACCTGCGCCGGCCGATGTTGCACAAGATCTTTCAGCTTCCGAACAAAGAAGGGTTGACCAGCGTCCTGCTTCAGGATGAGCCATCGTTGGATGGGCACCTCCAAGAGACCGGTATCGAGAACTTGAGGGTCTTGACCAGCGGTCCCCTGCCGCCCAACCCCTCGGAATTGCTCGGCTCGCAAAAGATGCGCCAGCTCATCGAACAACTAAAGAGCAGGGCCGACGTAGTGCTGTTCGATACACCGCCGGCCATACCGGTCACCGATGCAACGGTGCTGGCCACCCAGACCGATGGGGTGTTGCTGGTGGCCGACGCCGGACGGACACGGCGGAACATGGCCCGCCAGGTGGTGGAAAATCTGCGCCAGGTGGGGGCCAATCTGCTGGGGGTGGCCCTGAACCGCCTCTCACCACGGGGGGCCGGTAGCTACTACTACTACTACTACTACTACTACTATTATTCCGAAGACAACAAGGGCCGTAAGCGGCGGCGGCGACGGTGGTACCAGCGGATTCCGCTGCTGGGGCGTTTATTTTCCCGGCGTTGAGAGCCGATCCATTCGAGACGAGGGCGACCTGTCAGGTCGCCCTCGTTGGTTTTGGCGACCACTGCCCTTCTTGCAAGACATTTCCTGCCATGCCAGTTGACCAAGCTCTGCTTTTTCGCTATAATGGCCGGGCTGAAGGAGGGGCAAATCGCATGGATGACACGACAGGTGTGGCGCAAGCATCGCTGGTTGGGGAAGCCCGGCGGTGGCGAGCCAGGGTCTGGAAGTATGTTGAAGTGACCAAACCCAGC
>FWWM01016162.1_pt1 | contig 11194 bp, 6 predicted proteins | sample 2228351 | NCBI WGS metagenome assembly FWWM01 (sample SAMEA103939774, study PRJEB20133) | metagenome
CCGAGAGTGAGGGGACGGGCTCCGCGCCGTCCACCGACACCGCGAGGTCGGGCCGGCGACCCGCGTCCCCGACGCGGTGTACCGCGCCATCGTCCTCGACCGCCTGCCGAAAGCAAGCCGCGCACGCCTGTACATCGAGGCCTACGCCCCCAGCGGCCGGCTGGGGGGCCTTGGCCTGGACTTGCCCCCCGAATCGTTCTCGGCCGCCTCGGTGCAGGGACCGTAGCGCCGCGGCGGCCGGCCTGTTTGGTGTGCGCCAGGCGCCCCCGCTTTCCAACAGGGTGCCAAGCTCGCATACTCTGGGAAAATGGGTTTCGCGAACCTTCGGACACAGGGTAGACAGAATGACTCCATCGGTGGTGGTTCGGCGTGCCGGGGGGCGGCCGCAGCGATGGCCTCGGTGCTGGAGATTGCTCTTGGCGGGCGTGGTTCTGGCGGCCCTCGGCTGGCTCGCCAGCGGGCTGGGAATCGGCAGCGGGCGGGCTTCGGCTCAGGGCCTCATGGCAAGCCTGGCCCGGCCTCAGGAAGGGCGCTCCATGCGGGTTACCTCGACCATGCGGGTGGGCGAGGTCCGCCGCGGAGTGGCTCAACGCAAGCGCGACCCGCAGGCCGAACCACGCGGCGATCGCGACGAGGCCAGCAACTGGGATAATTTCCGCGTCGAACCCGGCCAGACCCACGTCCTGATGGATGAAAAAGGTCCGGGCGTGATCACCCATATTTGGCTGACCTTCCTGGGACCGGAGCCCCACCCGTGGGCGCCCAAGGGATCGGCCAACCACCAGGAAATGCTGCTCCGCATGTACTGGGACGATAACCCCCGCCCGGCGGTGGAGGCCCCCGTGGGCGACTTCTTCGCCAACTGCTTCGGCAAACGGAGCGAAGTCATCAGCCTCCCCGTGATCGTCGAGGATGCCGACTCGTACAACTGTTACTGGCATATGCCTTTCCGCAAGTCGGCCCGCATCGAAATCGAAAACCAGAGCGAAAAACCGATCAGCCTCCTGTATTACAACATCGACTGGATCAAGAAAGACCGCCTGCCCGACGATACGCCCTACTTCTACGCCCAATACCGCCAGGAATACCCGGTCGAAAAAGGCAAGGACTACCTGATCCTGGAGACGCAAGGCAAGGGGCACTTCGTGGGCGCTGTGCTGGCCGTGCGAACACGAAGTCCGGCGTGGTTTGGCGAGGGGGACGAGAAAATCTACATCGATGGCGAAGCCAAGCCATCGATCTGGGGGACCGGGACTGAGGATTATTTCCTCTCGGCCTGGGGATTGAAGGCCACCAGCACCCCGTATTTCGGCGTGCCCTACTTCGACCAATGGGGCATTGTGGGTGGGCATACCAGCGCCTACCGCTGGCATCTGAACGACCCGATTGTTTTCAACACGGGAATCAAAGTGACCATCGAGCACTTCGGCTGGGTCTCGCCGGATGAGCACCCCGAGTACAAGTCGACGAGCTGGAACGAGCGGGAGGACGATTATGCCAGCGTGGCGTTCTGGTACCAGACGGGGGCTTCGACTTTTTCGGCTCGCGCGCCGCATGCCCGCCAGCGGCGGCTGCCCAGTCTGGAGCGCATCGTGGTGCGCCCGGCCGACCAGGTTGCGGCCCAGCGTCACGGCCGGGATTCAGCCGCCCCGCAACAACTGGACCTCTACGAGGGGCCCCAGTGGTTGTACCGCCCCCAGCAGGCGGAAGGGGCATGGCTGGAAATCCCCTTCGAGGTGAAGACCAAGGAGCCGCTCCGCCTGCTGTTGAACATGACCAAGAGCTACGATTTCGGTCGGTACCAGGCCTATCTGAACGGCGTGAAGATCGGGCCCGAGATGGACTTCTATAGTCCCAGGATCGTCAACCAGGAATTCCATCTGTTGGATTTCTGGCCCGACCCGGGCCGCTACACCCTTCGCCTGGAGTGCACCGGCAAGAACCCGCAGTCGCAGGGGTACTACTGCGGCATCGAGTCGTTGCGCCTCCGCCAGCGCCGGCCTCGGGTGGCCCAGTACGGGCACGACAAAGACAAGGATTGGCGCAAAAAGCCCATCCTGTACCAGTAGCCAGAAGGTGCCCCGGCTTTTTGGCCTGGCGAGCGCTTGGGGGCCGGCGCTGGCCGTGCCGCTGGAAGTGTCCCAGCAATTGGCGCCGCCTCCCGTGCGGCGTGCGATGCTTCCCTTACCGCTGCGGCAGGGGCCTCAGCCGAGCCGCCAGCTCGGCCACGCCCAGCCCGCGGACCAGGAATCGTTTCTGGGGCGAGGTGGTGCCGGCCACCAGTTCGATCTGCGACTTGCGTAATCCCAGTGCGTCGGCCAGAAGGGCAATGACCGCCTTGTTGGCCTTGCCTTTTTCCGGCGCCTGGGTCACCCAAACCCGCAGGGCACCGTTTGCCGCATGCTCGATGTGATTGCGGCGGGCGGCCGCATGGGCTTGGACCACCAGGAGGGCTCCTTCGGGATGCTCGGCCAGGGGGCCATACGAGTGCTTCACGGCGTCAGTCCTTCGAACAATGCCGAGCCGATGCGGACCATCGTGGCCCCCTCTTCGATGGCGACTTCGAAGTCGCCGCTCATGCCCATCGAGAGTTCGTCCAGACATACGCGCGGGCCGAATTGCTGCTTCAGCCGATCGCGGAGTTCGCGCAGGGCGGCGAAATCGGCGCGGGCCGCGCCCGGCCCCCCCTCCAACCGGGCCATGGTCATCAATCCGCGCACGGCCACCTGGGGGTAATCCGCCAAGGCCTGAAGCACGGCGGGCAACTCTTCCGGCGCGAACCCGTGCTTGGTGGCTTCGCCCGAGACGTTGACTTCCAGCAGGGTGGCTACCGGGCGGTTCAACTGGCTGGCGTGGTGCTGGAGGGCCTCCAAAAGCGGCAGGCTATCGGCCGAGTGCAGCCAGGCGATGTACGGCAACGTCCGGCGGACTTTGTTCCGCTGCAAATGGCCGACAAGATGCCACTGGATATCGAGGTCGGCCAGTTGCTCGGCTTTCTGCCAGAGCTGTTGCGGCCGGCTTTCGCCCAGGGTATGGCAGTCGGCTTCGACCAGCGCACGAATGAGGGGTGGGTCAGCGTACTTGGTGACGGCCACCAGGGCAACGCTTTCGGGTGGCCGGCCGCTTCGCCGGGCGGCTTCGGCCATGCGGCTGCGGATTTGCTCCAGGTTTCGCCGGATGCGGGCCGCCATCTCCTCCCCGAGCATCATGACCAATTCTCCCGAGTCAGCAAGGCGTGCGGGGCATTGGCCAGCACAATGCACGAAGCATGGCGGCGGACCAGTCGGGCCAACTCCGCGCCATCGGCCAGGGGGGCCATTTCCAGGGCTTCGACCGTGGTGGGGTCCAGCCGGCTGAGCAGGTACACGTGGGCGTGGTGCAGTGCGCGGCAGACCTGCACGGCGACCCAGGCTTCTTCGCAAGGGTGCCGGGCCAACGCCCGCAGGGCCGCTCGGGGCGAGCGCCGGGCCGCCAGGCGCTGGAGCACCGGGCCGGGCGGCGACTGGAGTTCGCAGCACAGGGCGACGGCCCCGCCGGTTTCGGCCAGTCGGGCGGCCACCCACAACGCCTCGCCCACCTGGGCCCAGGTCTGCTGGCCCGCGTTGCCCTCGATGGCCGCTACTACCAGGCTAGCCCGGCCGCGGGGCGCACAACCCCACGCCAGCCGGTATCGCTCCCAGCCTGCACGGCGCACCGCATCGCACTGGCCGGCCAGTACCTCCAGCACGGTATCGCCGCCCCCCGGGATCACCTGGATCGTAAACTGGATTCCCAACAGCCAGCCCGCCTCGTTGCACTCGCGGAGCAGATGGCGTCGGTAAGCCAGATCGCGGTGGAACACGCCAGCCGAATAGAACTTGGCCTGCGTCTCCTGCCCGGAAAACGTCGGATACACCGCCCCGTGGATCCCGTGGTAGCCCAGAGCGCCGGGCTTGCCGATCGCGCCGATGGGAAGCACCACGTCGGCCTCGGTCAACAAGCGATTCAACAACAGGGGTTCGCCGGAATCGAGCGCCGCCAGGTAAGCAAGCTGCTTGCGATCGGCGGGGTCGTGTGTGGCCCATCCCACCTGCCGGCGCCACGGCAGGGGGAGGCCGGCGCGGGGATCGGAGGCGCCGCGACGGGCGTCGGTCCGGGTCTGCAAGACCGTAATGCCGTCGGGATCCACCCCAGCCTCGACCACGCAACCGACGACGGCGCCAACGATTTCCGAAGCTTGGGGCAGCCCGGGCTCCAAGGCCAAGACCACGCGGTCCCCAGGGGTCATGCCGCGGGCCAGGGGTGGATAGTCCAAAGGCTCGTTGAGGGCCCGGCGCACAGCCTGGCCGACCTCGCGAATCGCCTCGCCCTGTGGCCTGCCAAACTCGGCCAATAAGGTCCCGGGACGCGGTTCGAGAGTTACCGACGAACTGGTTCCATACCGCAAAACGCAGGCCATCGGGGCAAACTGCGAAAAATAGGGCCCCCGCCATTCCTCCTGGCGCTCCATCCTATCCCACCCCCCAAACCGAGGTCAAGAAGTCGAGCTTTACCCGAGCCGGCCGTTGCTGCATAATGCCGCGCTCCGGGCGACCACTGCCGCGCCGGCGGCGATCCCGCCCCCCTCGGGCGAGCCCAGCCCCGCCAGGAAAACGCAACCGGACGGAGCCATCCTGCGAAGGATACTCAGAACCTATGGACGGACCAATGCGCCCTCAAGTATGCAATGCGGAGGTTTCGAGGGGATGGTGGGTGGTCGTGGCCGGCTGCCTGGCGGCCATGCTTTGTACCAGCGGGTGCAACCAGGCGCAAAGCCCGGCAGCCTCGGCCGACACACCAACGGCACACTCGCCCCAACCCGGAGCCCCGGCGGGAAACTCGGCCCAAGCTGAAGCTCCAGTGGCCAATTCGGCCACCTCGGCCGCCACAGCCCCCAGCCCTGGACCGGCTGCTGGACAACCCTTTCCCAATGCCATGGCCTTGCTGCGGGCCATGGTGACCGCCTATAAAAACGCTAGCGCTTACGCCGATTCCGGCACCGTGCGCCTTCAGGCCAAACAGGCGGGCCAGGACGTCGACCAATCGGCCGATTACATGGTCGTCTTCGCTCGCCCCAACAAGGTCCGCCTGAAGGTGTTTGAAGCGGCCATGGTCTCCAACGGTGCCGAGCTGTCGGCCTATGCCAACCAGGTTCCCAACCAGGTCATCAAGCGGTCGGCTCCCGCGCAAATCAGCATCCGCACGTTATTTGAGGACGAGATGCTGGGCAGCGCCCTTTCGGGCGCCGCCACCCAGGCACCCACCCAGGCTTTCTCCTGGGTGCCTTTGCAGCTCCTGCTCCTTTTGGCCGAAGACCCCCTGAAAACCCTCCTTCACCGCTCCGCCGAGCCGGTATTCCTCGAGCCAGCCAGAATCGACCAGTACGAATGCTTCCGCGTGGAGCTGGCCCGTCCCGACGGCAAGGCCGTGCTCTGGATCGACCAGAAGTCGCTCGTGCTCCGCCGGGTGCAGTTTCCTGTCGACGAGATGCTCCGCCAAATCCCGCCGGAAGAGAAAGTCGAAGGCCTCGCTTTGACCGCCGACTTGACCGATGCCCGGTTCCAGGAGCAGGTGGACGAATCGGCCTTCCGTTTCGAGATCCCGGCTGAGGCCCAGGTGGGCGAAGCGCTCCTCCCGCCTCCCCTGCTCCTTTTGGGCAAACCCGTCCCCGATTTCGCTTTCACAGGCCCTGATGGCAAGACGATCACCCCCAAGACCTTTGCGGGCAAAGTGGCCGTGATCGATTTCTGGGCCAGTTGGTGCGGCCCCTGCCGGGAGAAACTCCCGCTGGTCGAGAGAATCTATGCCAAGTACAAGACCAGCGACAAGGTGGCCTTTCTGGCTGTCAGCGTCGACGCCTCGGAAACGGCGGACAAAGACCTTCAGACCACGCTGGGCGAGCTGGGCGTTACTTTGCCGGTGGCCCGCGATCTGCAACAACATGCGGCCAACAAGTTCTACGTTTCGGCGATCCCGGCAAGCTGCATCCTCGGCCCCAACGGGGTTGTCCAGGACATCCAGGCCGGCTTCCGCCCCTCGCACGACTCCGAACTGGCCGAGAAGATCGAAAATCTGCTGGCCGGCAAAGACATCCACTCGCAGCCTCTGGTCCAACTGGCGGAAGAACGGAAGCAGTACGCGGCCTGGCTGGAGCAGTGGCTGAAAGAGGGGGTTTATTTGGCTCCCTCGGCCCTGGAGCCGGAATTGCAGCCGGCGGCCATCGCTCCGCGCAGCGAACCCAAATCCTTGAAACTCTCGTCGCTGTGGCAATCACACGATTTGAAATCGCCGGGCAACCTGCTGGTGGTGGCCGAGCCCAACCAAGCCCCGCGGCTTTTCGTCCTGGACGGCGGCCGGACCGTCGCAGAACTCGATGCGGCGGGCAAACCGGTGGCGTTCCACACGCTGGATATCCCCGAGCGCCAAGTGGCGGTCTTCCTTCGCACGTTCGGCGCCGGCACAAAAAGGTGGTTCGCCGTTTCGGGCACGATGCAGCCCCAGGCTCACTTGTTCGATGCGCAGTGGAAGCGGGTCGCCAGTTATCCGGCCGATCCGGCCGATGGGCCCCAGGCGGGCATCGCCGACGTCCAATTGGCCGACCTTGACGCCGACGGCACGCCGGAAATCTACGTCGCCTATTTCGGCGAGGGGGGCGTGCACGCCGCGTCGCTGGAAGGAAAACGCCTGTGGGCGAACCGCGCGCTTTCCATGGTCTCCCGCCTGGCCATCCTGCCGCCCAACGGCCAGGGCCCTGCTCGGCTGGTTTGCACCAATGCGCTTGGCTCGCTGGTGGTGCTCGACCGCCAGGGCAAACGGACCGACGAATTCCGGCTCCCCGACCGCTTGCTCCACTGGATCGTGGCCGCCGAACCCGCCGGCAGCAAACCGCTGCTGGCCGGCTTATTCTTGGCCGACGCCGCTTCCAGCGTCGCCATCGGCGTGGACAGCACCGGCCGCGAACTGTGGACCTACCCCCTGCCCAAAGGCCTGCACCAAAGGGCGGTGGAACAGGTGATCTTCGCCGAGCTGCCGCCGCCGTTGGGCAAGGTGTGGATCTTTCCGGGGCCTGACGGGTCGATCCATCTTGTAGCGGCCGATGGCAAACCGCTCGACCAGTTCCATTACGGCGAGGTCTTGTGCGGGCTGGCCACCATGACGCTCGACGGAAAACCCGTGCTGGTGGCGGCCACACCCCAGGGCGTCGAAGCGTGGCAGGTGAGCGGCAGCCTGCCCTAAGCCAAGCAGACGGTGTAGCGTGCGTGCCGAGCACGACGCCACCGCCGACGGAGGGGGAACCGGGGGCGGAAGCCTCCGGCTCCGCGTTTGTGGGGTGCGTGCTCTCCGCGCACGCCAGCCCCTTTTCCGCGTCGTCGCAAGCGGCGACCCGAGAATGGCTACTTGGCCGATGGCACGATGACGTAGGGAATGGCGGGCAGCGTCGCCAAAGCGCCGCCACGAGCGCCAGGCTTGGATTTGGCCTTGGAGCCGGCTGCGGGCCGTGCCGCCGAGGCCACGACGATCAGATTGCCTTTGCTGCCGGGCTTGATCTTGCTGGCATCGCATGCAAAGACGATCGTGGCTCCCCTTGGCGATTGGGAAACGCGCTGGATGGAAATGCCCTCCGGCGGATTGCTCAGTTCCAGACGCACTCGGCTGAGCATTACCGGGGTCGGGAGGGCGATTTCGGCCGATGCCGTCCCGCCCGCGGGGATCCGCAAGGGGGTTTTGCTCACGAGGCGGATCGCCCCCACCTTGGGAGCCGCCCGCCCAGTTACGACCACCTTCAGTTCCTCGGCAGGGACCAAGTGATGGTAAGCGAAGGCCTGCATCATGTCCTCGGCGGGGACGACCGGATGCACGACCTCGCGGCCGTCGATCGCGGCGCGGCCTTCCAGTTGGAGTGAAAAGGGCTGCACCTCCGGAGGTCCGTAGGCCGTCAGCGTCATGCGGACCTGGTCTTGGCCGGCGGGGATCACGTTGCCCGCCAGGCGGAAGTCGGCGGGGGCGTCCTTGAGTTCCACGGTGATTTCGCCAGAAAAACCATCCCGGCGGAGTGCGTACACGGTCAAGGGGGTCGCCACGCCGGCCCGCACGTTCAAACTGGCCGGCACCACCCGCAAGGCGAAATCGGGCCGGAGCGGGCTGAGCCGCAGGCGGTAGCCGTAGCCGGTCCCCCCCTTGCCTTGGGCATCGCGCAATACCAGGTGATAAACGCCGTCGCTGGGCAAGGTGATGGAAAGGTAGGAATCGGCGTGGTGCGTGACCAACCCAGCCCCTTTATCCTCGTGGTCGTCGTTGGCCGCCAGTTCCTTGCCTCCGGCATCCGTCAGCCGAATGATCGAGTCGAAGGGGGAATCTAGGCGCCGGGCCATGACCTCGGCTACCACCGTGTTGCCGGCCCGGCCCTCGAACGAAAACACATCGATATCGCCAGGCGTGTCGCTCCGCCCGTTGATGATTGCCGGCAGGCTGACCCGCTGGGCCCGCTCGGGTGCATTGTTAGGCTCGTTTTCCAGATACTCCGGCAGGGTATCGACGGCAAACGGGACCGCATTGGACCGCCGGGGCGCCTGGCCGACGGAAAGAGGATAAATGCCTGCTTCGCGCTGCCGGTTGTCGACCGTTAAAGTGCGCAGGGGCAGATTCCAGCCCCGCAATTCGACGGGGGTTTCCTGGCCGGCCTGCCCGCCGAGCGGGAAAACGCTGGTAATCCAGGGCAGTTCGCCGGCGGTCATCCGATACACGAAATCCTCGCGCCCGCGGTAGATGGCATCCTTGATCTCGACGACGTACTGGCCATCGGCGGGCACCTCGAAGAACAGCACCGGGTCCGGGCTGAAACGGTAGTCATCCGAATAGGCGAGTTCGACGCCTCTGGCATCATACAGGGCCAGGGTGGCCTGGAACCATCCGGGCACGGCGTCGGCCAGGTACGGGATCAACTGGCGGGCGCTGGCGGCAAACACCAGGCGCTGGCCCTTGCGCGCGGCAAAGCGGTAGCGGTCCACATCGCCGGGCAGGATCTGCCCGTTGATGACGGCCGGCACGGTGATCTGCATTTCCGGCTCAGCCTCCACCGGTGCGCGGAGCACGGCGGTCCGCGCGACGGCACTTCGCTGTTCGGTAATGGTTTTGGAGGGGGGTTCAGAGAACTCGGGCAAGGCCCCCACGTGGAACACCAGCGGATTGGAGAGGGTGCTGGGGTTTCCGACCCGAACCTCGCGCACTCCGGCGACGGCATCCGGGGCAATGGTGAACTCGGCGATCACCAGTTCGCTGATGGCGGGGTTGGCCGGCCGACGAACCCCCCGCGCGATCTTCTGCCGGATTTCGGCCAGGCGTTTTTCATCTTCGGCCGTCCACGTGGCCCCCGCGTACTTTTGCTTCAGAGCCTCGATTTCCTTTTCGCGCGCGGCGGGGTCCGGCTTGATGGTCTTGGCATTGCGGAAGCTCAGAAAGTTCTCCAGAGCCCGGAAATCCTTGCGGGCGACCGCCCGGCGCGCCATCAGCTCGTCCAGCTCGATCCGGAGCTGATTGAGTTCCCTGCCCGACATGGGCCGGACCAACTCGCGGAACTTGGCTTCCACACCGCTGCCGGAGATGAACACCCGGTCCACGCCGGCCAGGAACTGGCCCGCGATGACGACCTCGAACGAGGTCCCCCGCTGGCCCCCTGCGGGATACACGTACCCGATGTTCATTCCGCGCCGCTGGGCCAGCGCGGTCGAAGCCAGGAGCAGGCACGCGGCCAAGGCAACGGCAAACAAGCGACGAACCGACGACATACACTCCTCCGCGCGGCCGAAGGGGCCGCGTATTGCCACTTCGCTTCTACGCCTTGTGTCCTGGGGGCGCTCGCCGCCGCGGGGCCGTAACTGCCTGGCCACCGCAAGCGGCAAAAGGCTCCGCTACATGATCTCTTGGAGCAGGCCGCCCGACTTGACCCCGTCGGCTGGGGAAGGCAGCGCGGTAGCCACCTGGCCCTGGGGATGCGGCAGCTTTGCCGAGCCGTCAATGCCCAGCAGGGCATACATGCTGCCGATGAGGTCCACGGGATAGACAGGCCGATCTTTGACCTCCTCGCCCTTGGCGTCCGAGGCGCCGACGACCTGCCCGCCCTTGAACCCGCCGCCGGCGACCAGGACCGAAAACACCCGGCCCCAGTGGTTGCGGCCGCCGTTCCAGGGGGCCTCCCACTGGACGCGAGGTGTCCGGCCGAACTCGCCGCAGCACCACACGATGGTCGTCTCCAGCAAGCCCCGCTCCGACAGGTCCTGCAACAGCGAGGCCAACCCCCGGTCGAGTTCGGGCAACTTGCGCTGCATGGTCTGGAAGTGCCCCTTGTGGGTGTCCCAGCCGCCGTAGTTGATGGTGATGTAGGGCACACCCTTTTCCACCAGCCGGCGGGCCAGCAGGCACGACTGACCAAACGTGGTCCGCCCGTACCGCTCGCGCAACTCATCCTTCTCCAGCGAGAGGTCGAACACCTTGCCGGCATCGCCCAGAATGAGGTCGTAGGCCTGGCGGTCGCATTCCTGGAGGGCCTTGATCTGGGGGTCGTTGGGCATGGCCCGGGCGAGGGTGTTGAGCCTGGCCAGCAGGTCGCGGCGGCTTTGCTGGCGCTCGGTGGAGACGCCCTGGGCCACCACACCCTCGACCACGAACGGCGTCCGGGCCGGGTCGCCCCCCGTGGCAAAAGGTTTGTACCGGGTGCCAAGGAATCCCGACTCGGAGAAACGGCCTTGGGGCTGGGTCAGCACGATGTAAGGGGGAATGAGGCCCTTGTAGCCTGCGCCGTATCCGCGGAACAGCGACACCACCGCGCCGATGCAGGGATACACGTCGCGCCCACCGGGTTGCCGGGCCGTCTGCACCATGTAGGCGGCCGTCTCGTGCCCGTTGTTGCCGTGGGTCATGCTGCGGACGATCGAGTATTTGTCGGCCAGTTTGGCCAGTTGGGGCAATAGCTCGCCAATGCGGATGCCATCCACGTTGGTGGCGATGGGATTGCGGAGCGGGCCGGTAAAGTCCGAGCCGGCCTCGGGCTTGGGATCGAAGGTGTCGATGTGGCAAGGCCCCCCCCACAGCCACACCTGGATGACGGAGCGGGCCTTGGCCCCCGGCCGGGCCGGCGACGGCGTGGGCAGGCCGTACGCGGTAACGTGCTGGCTCAGAA
>FWWM01016163.1_pt1 | contig 11194 bp, 10 predicted proteins | sample 2228351 | NCBI WGS metagenome assembly FWWM01 (sample SAMEA103939774, study PRJEB20133) | metagenome
AGCTGCTGCTGCCGTCGGGCAATCTCACCCGGCTCCTGGCGGCCGGTTTCGAGGATCGCGGCGCAGCCGAGAGCGCCTGCGGCGCCCTCAAGCGAAGCGGACAGGCCTGCATCGTCACGCGTTGACGCCATCCCCGCTTTGATCATGCGCCGGGGGATGCTACGCCCGCGGCCGGGATCAACGGGGCGACCGTCGGGGAAGGCCACATGGCCGAAACGGCAGACGTCCTGGAGGAAGCGTTCGAGGCTCAACGCGCCGATGCGCTCGGGCGCCACGGCATCACCGGGTGGGCAGGCTGGGGAATAGCCATCGCCGCCGGCGCACTGCTCTGGCGGCTTGAGCCGCGCTGGCGCCCAATGCTCCACCCCATTGGTCACCGCGCAGCCGGCATCCTTGAGCTGGGCTGGCTATATGACCTGCTGGGAGGCGCGGCCGCGCGTCTGCGCAGCCCCTTCGGCCGGGTGTTCGGCTTGCTGGAGAGCGATGGCTCGCTGCTGTGGGCCATCATCGTTGCGTTGCTCCTGGTGCTGATCTCGCGGCCGGGTGGTCCATAGGAGTTGTCCGGTGTATAGCGCCAAGTCATTCCTGCGCTTCATCCCTCTGGCCGCCTTTGCCGTGCTCATGCTGGCCGCCGCGCTCGCGCCGGCGGATTGGCTGCGCCCGCTGGACTGGCTCGGCAATGCAGTCTGTCATCGCATTCCCGAACGGTCGTTCTTCGCGGCCGGCAGGCAACTGCCGGTATGTGCCCGCGATACGGGGATGTTCTCGGCAGCGCTGCTCGGGCTGATCGGCTTTACCCTGACGCTGCGCAGCCGCGCCGCGGCATTCCCCCCTCGACCCTATGCCTACGTGTTTGCCGCGTCCTTCGCCGCCTGGGCGTTCGATGGGTTCAACTCATACTGGTTGCTGGCAACCGGTCGGGCGCTGTTCTATCAGCCGCAGAACTGGCTTCGCCTGACCACCGGCGCGCTAATGGGCGTCTCGCTCAGCGCCTACGTGACGGCGCTGGCGAACCAGGCCATCTGGCAGACGCCGACTTTCACCCCCGTCGTGCACTCCTGGACGGACGTGATCAGGCTCCTCATCATCGCAGCCGGCACGGTAGCGGTCGTGCTCTTGCGCCCCGACTTCTTGTTCGGGCCGATCGCGCTCACCAGCGGGCTGGGCATCCTGGTCCTGCTCACCGTCGTAAATGGTTTGATCGTGCTCGTGGTGACGAAGCAGCACGGGCGCGTCGCGCGCTGGAGCCAGCTCGCGCTGCCGGCGGTCGCCGGTTTCATCCTGACGATGGTCCAGATCGGGTTGATCAATCTGGTGCGGGCGGCGCTCGTGCAACAGTTCGGCGCCCCGTTCTGAGGTGCGTGACGTGCGCGCCTATGCCGTCATGCGGCGCATCACGGTTTCGGCAAACAGGCGCATCCCGCTTTCGTCCGGCGCATCCACGAACCACAGCATGAAATGGGTCACGCCAGCGGACACGAAGCGGCGGATCTGCGCTTCGATTTCATCGGGGTTGCCGATCAACCAGGCGTCGCGAATCCAGGCCGGCAGCGCGCTTTCGTCCCCACGCACGAAGGCGGCCGCGTCAGTGGGTCGTTCGTGTTCGGGGATGAGGGCCAACATCGCGCCCAGCTTGCGGCGCAGCGCGTCGCGATCGGGGGCGATGAGGATTTGCACCTCGTAGGTCTTCTGGATGGTGGCGTCGTCCCGGCCTGCGCGCTGGCACGTTGCGCGCAGCGCAGCCAGTCGTCGCTGGAGCGCCTCGAAGCCCACCGGCACACTATTCCAGGCATCCGCGTAGCGCGCAGCCGCCTCCAGCAACATCGGATGGTCCTCGCCGATCCAGATGGGCGGCCGCGGCTGTTGTAGCGGCTTCGGTTCACAGCGCGCGCCGGCCACCGAGTAGTACCGGCCGGCGAAGCTAACGGCCTCGCGCGCAGACCACAGCGCCAGGGTGAGTTCCAACCCCTCGACCATCTGGGCGATGCGATCTTCGACCGCGTCGTCCGGGTGCAGGCCGTACGCCAGGAACTCCCGCGGCTGGTTGCCGTAGTCGAGGAAGTGGATGTAGCGGCCGCCGCTGATCTGGTCGAGCGTCGCAGCCATCTTGGCGGTCAGCGCCGGATGGCGGAAGGCGTTGTTGTAGTGAATGATCCCAAGCCGCGCGTGGCTCGTCATGCCGGCCAGTGCGCACAGCGTGGTCCAGCCTTCGAGGATCGCTTCTTCTCTGCCCAGCATGAGGTGATCGGCGACCCAGAGCGAGTGGTAACCCAGTTCATCCGCCAGCCGGCCGAGGCGCATGGTCGTCACCGGGTCGAGCTGTGCATAGGCCGGCGTGCGAAACAGGCGCGGGCCAGGCCAGGCGAAGATAGGGAGGCAGAAGCCGAATTGGATCATGGGGTGGTGAGTATTGCGTATTTCGTGTTGCGCATTGCGCGCTGCATTCATGTAATCCCGACGAGGAGGAGAGGACGCTAGACGACCAGATACTGGATGGGCTCGCCATCGAGCACGCGCCGGATGTTGCCCCAGATCGCCTGCGAATCGCGCACGTGCGTCCAGACGCTCTGCCAGGCGTCGTGAGGCGTCAGCGTGACGCCGTAGCTCAGGTCTTCGTGCAACGCGTGAAGCGGGTCATCCACCGGCAGCGGCTCTTCGTAGAACACATCCAGGCCTGCCCCACCCAGCCGGCGTTCCTGCAGCGCGCGCACCAGCGCCGGCTGATCCACCAGTCTGCCACGCGCTGTGTTGACGAAGAAAGCCGTCGGCTTCATCAGCGCGATCTCGCGTTCGCCGATGATCTCGTGCGTTTGCTCGTTGAGCGCCAGGTGCACGCTCAAGACATCGGCCTGTTTGAAGACCTCTTCCCACGGCACCCACTCCACGCCGTAAGCCCGCTCGAGTTCGGGGAAGCGCACGACGTCCCAGAAGATTACGCGCATGTCGAACGCCCTGGCGATGCGCGCCATCGGCCGGGCGATCTCGCCAAAACCCAGCAAGCCGAGCGTGCAGTCGCGGGCCAGTTGTAAGCCGGGTGGGAAGAGTCCCCAACAGTCCACGTAGTCGCGGCGCTGCATGTGCAGCCGGGTCTGCGGCAGGCGCTTGAGGTGGTTCAAGATGAGCGCCCAGCTATGCTCGGCCACGGCAAGGTAGTTCACCATCGGCACGGCGGCCAGTGGCACGTTCAACGCTGACACTGCGTCGAGTGGAATGCCACGGTAATCCAGGCCGAGGTGCTGGACCAGGCGCAGACGCTTGCCCTTGCGCAGCACTTCGCCCGGCACGCTCACCTTGTGGGCGATGAAGAAATCGGCGTCGGCGATGAGCGCATCTAACTCTTCCGCGCTGTTCACCCGGCTGACGGTAACGGTATGTGGGGCGAGAAAGGACTCGATCGTCTGGATGCGCTCACGGCCATTCGGATCCTCGCGCAGGAATTGCGCCTGCAGCAGTGGCGGATACTCATCCCAGCTGCGCATGCCCCAGGTCACATTGCCCACGGCATCCCACACAACGACGAGCGCGCTTCCATCATTCACAGTCATCGATCTCCACCTCCCCCAATTGGCATACCGGCGTCCTCCAATTCGTCCTGATAGATGGAGACTTCGCCAGACAACAGCGCTTCAGCGCTCACGGCGCGCCCCAGCCGATCGGACTCGAGGAAGCCATAGACCAGCGCAAGCGACCGCAGGCCATCTTCTCCGCTGACCTCGACCGGCCGATCCTCGAGGATGGCGCCCGTAAAGTCGTCATACTCGATGGCGATCAGATTGGCATCCACATCTGCGAAGTCCATCGTGTAGCTGCTCAGGCGTTCGCCGCCGAACAGAGCTGCTGTGGTTGCATCGAGCGCAAAGTCCGGCACGAGCGCAAGTTGCTCTGCTTCGCTCAGGGCGACGTCTTTACCATCCTGGCGCAGCGTCAACTGCAAAGGCCGCCCGGTGCGATCCATCGGAATCTCCAGCGAGCCGCCTGTGCCGTAGATAGCGCGGTGGAAGTAGCCCGTGCCGCGGCCGGCCATGCTCAACATCCAGTTCGCCAGCGCGCCGCTCGCAAAGCGCGCCGCGCCGACGGACAAATCTTCGGCGTCAGCTGGATACAGCTTGCCATCGTTGCCGCGCCGTTGTTCGTCTACCACCGCGTTCATCCCAACGACGGATTCGAGCGGACCAAGCAAGTATTCCAGGATGTCGGTGTAGTGAACGCCCATGTCCACGACGATGCCGCACCTCTTGCGCAGGTGTCGCCACGGCGTGATCACGACGCTCTCGCCGCTGCCCGACGAGGCCTGCACCGCCAGGAATGGTCTGCCGATCGCACCAACCTCGAGCAGCGCCTTCGCCAGCCGGTTGATCGGATCGCGACGGTAGTTCTCGGCGACGGCGAGCTTGCGGCCAGTCTTGCGCGCTGTTTCAACCAGGCGTTTGCCCTGCCGCACGGTCAGCGCGATCGGCTTCTCCACCATCACATGCATACCTGCCTGCAACGCTTCTGCGCCGAGGTCAACGTGTGCATCGGGCATGGTCGTGATGCTGATGCCGTCGAGAGGAATCGCAGACCGCATTTCGGCGAACGTCGCAAACACCCGTGGCCGCTTGCCCAGCAATGCTTCGGCGAGATCCGCGGCGCGTTCGGCGTTGACCGGAACGAGATCGCACACGCCCGCGAGGGCAAAGCGCATGCGGCCGGTCTGCCGCAACTTGGCCATACCTTTGATGTGGCGCAGGCCCATCACGCCACAACCGAATAGACCGATCGAGAGTGTCATAGGGATGTAGATGTAGATGGATGAGAGATACGACGCGGCACGCATCGCGGAATGTGTACCGCAGAACGAGCCACGCGCCTAAACTGCATATCCAAGCATCCGCAAATACGACGCATTCGCCGTTGCACTTTCGAGAGGCGAGGACCTGCTCACGCTGAGCTCGACCACGCACCATCCGTCGAAGCGCTGGGCCTCGAGTTCCCGCAGGCAGGCCGCGAAATCAATGCCCAGTGTCCCCTGTCCGATCTCCACGAACTCGCCGCGCGCCCAATCTTTCAGATGCACATAGCCGAGCCGTTCGCGGTATTTGCGCAGATGAGCCAGCGGATCCTCGCCCACCAGCGCGACGTGTGAGACGTCCAGGCACAATGTCAGCACGCGCGTCTCATTCAGCAGCGCGTCAATTTCGGCTTCGTTTTCGATCGTGCAGCGCGTGTGTGGATGATAGGCAACGCGCAGGCCGGCCTCGGCCGCATACACGGCCAGCGACTCGCAGGCACATGCCAGCGCGCGGATATCGTCCGCGTTGGGCGCGTGCGCGCGCGGCCGAGCCGCACCAACCAACCCATAGGCCTGCGCGCCCATCTCGGCGGCGTAGTCAATCCGGCGCCTGTGTATGGTCAAGGTACGCTCCGAAGCCGGCAGCTCGATGGCGCCGAAGAAAGTTGCCACCTGCAGATCAGCCAGCCATCCGCGCAGCCGGCCCGGCGGCCCCAGCCAGTCGAGCGCGTGGTTGAATAACTCGACGGCACGCCAGTTGGCTGCGCGGATGTCGTCGAACGCTGCAGCCAGGTCGCACCACTCGCCCCAGTTGATGGTGCTGTAAGCGAAACGAAGGGAAAGCCCAGGAGAGGACATGGATTACTCGCACAATCGCGCGTCGAAGATCGCGGGGCTTGTATTCGAAACGGAACCAGGCACACCGGCAGGTAGAAGAGCGCGTCGAGTTGTAAAATTCGGGACTGCGTTTACCATATCAGCAATATAGTTTAGTTATCTGAACACGCAAGTTAGCCATCCTGCACAAGGCAGATGGAGAGGAAACGATGAATCGAACTCGAGCAACGTTGCAAGAAGTAAACCGAGAGACCGACCGAGCGGCTGGCATCTTACTCTCCCTCAGGCGCGGCTTGCGCGTTCTGGAGGCGATTGCCATCAGCAACGGCACGGCGACGGCCAAATGGCTGAGCCAGGAGACCGGCATCAAGATCGGCACGTGCTACCACATCCTCCGCACGCTGGAGGACGAGGGCTACGTAGTTCGGCTGCCGGGCAGCCGGTTCGGATTGGGCAGTCGTGTGGCGTTCCTGCACGACAATTTCCGCGCCCATCTTGCCCCATCGCCGGAGCTGCTGGACATCCTTTCGCGGCTGCATGCCGAGGTGGGCGAAACGACTTACATCTCCGGCTGGTACGGCGACAACATCGTGCTGCAGCGTTACCTGGAGGGCACGAACGCGGTGCGCGTGCGCTCGCTGGAGATCGGTTACGCCGGATTCGCTCACGCGCGTGCCTCGGGCAAGGCCATCCTCGCCTTCCTGGCCGAGGAGCGCATTCGGACGTATCTTGCCGCGCACCCCATGGCCCGCCGCACGGCCAACACCATCACGGACGCCGATCAATTCATCGAGCACCTCAAGCAGGTAGCCATCCAGGGCTATGCAGTTGACCTGGAAGAATTCGCCGACGGCGTATGTTGTGTCTCCGCGCCCATCTTCGACCGAAGCGCGTTTCCGGTCGGTGCCTACACGATCTCACTGCCTGCTAACCGCTTCGAGGACAGCGCGAAATTGTTGACGAGCGCGGTGAAGCAGGCAGCGATCCAGGCTTCGGTAGCGCTCGGATTCCTGGGGACATATCCCCCAGCATCGCCCTTGCTGCGCGCCTAGAACGCTCGCTTACTTCGATGCGGGTCTCCACCCCATCCCCCTACCCGTGCTGGCAGGGGCACATCCGAGCTTCTCGGGTATACCCCTGCGCGCCTTGCGTGTTTCGCACAAAATAGCGCCATGCCATTGATCGAGTCGCTCGAGGTGTTTCGCGTCGTCGTCCCGCTGCCGGAGCCGTTGTTCGTATGGGGCAAGGTCATCACCAAACGAGAGTTGGTCTTCGTCCGTGTGCATAGCAACGGACAAACCGGCACCGGCTATGGGCTGGGTCGCGTAGCCGGCATCGTCGAGATCGTCGAGCGCCACCTTGAGCCGCTCGTCGTCGGTCGGCCTGCGCACGCCATCCGACCCATCTGGGACGCGGCGCGACAGGCGATGCGCATGATCGGCGAGTGCGGCGCGTTCGCTCGTGCTCTGTCCATTGTTGACATCGCCCTCTGGGATCTTCACGCACGACTGCTCGGCACACCGATCTGGAAGTTGCTCGGCGGCGAGCGGCGCGACATCCCGTGCATCGCTATCGCAGGTTACTACCAGCCCGATGATCCGATCGGCAGGGTGCAGCGTGACGCCGAGGCACTGACCGCAGCCGGCTATACGCGCTTCAAGATACCCATCGGCGAGGATAGTGACCTGGACGTGCGGCGCGTGCGCGCCCTGCGCGAGATCGTCGGACGAGACGCCATGATCGGCGTGGACGCCTCGGGCTGTTTCGACACGATCAAAGCAGCAACAGCCGCCTGGCGCGCGCTCGAACCATTCGACATCGCCTTCTTCGAAGATCCCTTCCCGGCCAACCGTTGGCCCCTAGCCGTCGAGCTGGCACGGAGCGGTGCGATGCGCGTGGCTTTCGGCGAATCGCTCTCCGCGCCCGACGCAATCCAGGCGCTCGGATTACACCACGGCGTGGACATCGTCCGCCCCGACGCAACGCATCAACTGGGGCTGACCGGCTACATGCAGGGCATCGCGACTGCGCTCGAGCATCGCAAGACGATCTTCCCGCATTACTTCCCCGACGTGCATGCGCCGCTGGTCGCCGCCTTCGGCGGCGCATGGGTCGAGGAATCACCTGCCGAAGCAGATACAGTCGGATTCCGCGTCCTGCGCGCGACGCAACCCCAGATCCATTCGGGCGCCTGGCACATCGGCGAAAGGCCGGGCTTCGAGGTCACATGGAATGAGGACGCGCTGGAGCGATTTCGCTCGTCGTAGCGCCCTCACGCCGGCAGAAAGCCAGTCTGCACCAGATGGGCGATGATGCGGGCTGCGCAGCGCTCCGGCGGTTCGCTGACGGTATCGAGCGTGACCTCGGGATTGACGGGTGGCTCGTAAGGGTCATCCACGCCGGTGAAGCCCTTGATCTCGCCGCGACGCGCTTTGGCGTACATGCCCTTCGAGTCGCGTTGCTCGCACACGGTGATCGGCGTGTCCACGAACACCTCGACGAAGCGTCCCTCGCCGACCTCCTCGATCATGCGTCGGACGGCGTCGCGCGTGGCGCGGTAGGGGCTGATGGCGGCACACACGGCCACACCGTTATGGCGCACCACCTCACCAGCTACGAAGCCGATGCGCAGGATGTTCGCATCGCGATCCTCGCGGCTGAACCCCAGGCCCTTCGACAGGTGCGTGCGCACCACGTCGCCGTCGAGCAACGTCACCTGCCGGCCGCGCTCCATCAGCATCGAGACCAGCGCCTCGGCGACGGTGGATTTGCCGGCCCCGCTCAGGCCGGTGAACCACACACAGAACCCCTGTTTGTGACGCGGCGGGAAGACGCTGGCCAAGATGTCCGCCGTCTCTTTGCGAGTGAACCAGGCCGGCAGCGGCTTACCCTTGGCCAGGAAGTCGCTGCGCACTTGCGTGCCGGAAATCGAAGCGACGCGCGCGCCGGCGGGCACCTTATCCAACTCCACATACTCATCGCGATCTTCCAGGTACACCAGCTCCTGGAAGGGGATCATTTGCACGCCGATCTCGTCGGCATAGCGTCGCACCAGGGCCTGCGCGTCGTAGGGGCCGTAGAACGGTTTGCCGGCGCTGTCGTTGCCTGGGCCGGCGTGGTCGCGCCCGACGATGAAATGGGTGGCGCCGTAGTTGCGGCGGATGATGGCATGCCAGAGCGCCTCGCGCGGGCCGGCCATGCGCATCGCCAGCGGCAGCAGGCTGAGCAGCGTGCTGCGCGGGTCGTAGTAGCTCTCCACGAGCGCCTTGTAGATGCGCACCCGGCTGTAGTGGTCCACATCGCCCGGCCTGGTCAGGCCGACGACCGGATGGATGAGCAGGCTGCCGCCCACTGCGGCCGCCGCACGTTTGGTCAGCTCTTCGTGTGCGCGATGCAAAGGGTTGCGCGTCTGGAAGGCCACGACGCGGCTGTGACCCATGCGGTCCAACGCCGCGCGCACTTCCGCCGGCGTACGGCGCAACTCCACGAAGTCGTACGCCTTCGGCAGGTTGATGACCTGGATCGGGCCGGAGACGTATACCTTGCCCCACCGCGCCATCTCCGACACGAGCGGATGGCGCGAATCGGTCGTGCCCAGCACGGCGCTCGATTCGATCGCCGGATCCCAGGCAAACGCTTCTTCGACGCGCATGATGGCCAGCAGGTTATTGCGCGCGTCGCGCAGCACGACCTGCCGGTCGAGGTGCACCTGATCGGCGTCCACCGGCAACGTGATCGGGATGGGGAAGAGCGTCCCATCGCGTAAGCGCATATCGTGCAACACGCATTCGTAATCGGCGCGACACATGAAACGATCGAGTGGCGAGAAACCACCCGTGGCCAGCAACTCCAGGTCACACAACGCCCGCGCCGAAAGCTGGATCGAGGGAAGGTGCGTGGCCAGCGCGGTCAGCCGCGCACGCTCTTCGGCGTCCACGATCAAGTTGACCAGCCGGCCGCCATAGGGCGAGATCAAGCGAGATTCAACCATGTCCTACCTGTTGATTGATGTTCGAGAACTCCGGGATTCCACGATTCGACAACCCCGCGACTCTACGGCCAGAGCGGAGGAACTGTCAACTGGGGCGGCGCATCTTGCCGAATCGGCATTTGCGCCTCGCAGCGGAGGATGATAGAACGGGCACCTGCGAGATCAACATCATGACCGACACATCACCTCGGCCGCTCTACGGCGGCATCGAAGCTGGCGGCACGAAGTTCAACTGCATCATCGCCGGTGGGCCGGAGCACATCGTCGCGGAGGCACGCATCCCGACCACGGTGCCGCACGAAACGCTCGACCAGGTAATCGCCTTCTTCAAGAGCAGTGTGCTGCCCCTCCAGGCAATCGGCATCGGCTCGTTTGGGCCGGTGGATCCCAACCCACAATCGCCGACCTTTGGCTACATCACCAGCACACCCAAGCTGGCCTGGCAGAACACGGACTTCGCCGGCGCCATCCGGCGCGCGCTGGGCCTTCCCATCGCTTTCGATACCGACGTCAACGCAGCGGCTTACGGCGAGCATGTGTGGGGGGCAGCGCAAGGGCTAAAGACGTTCGTCTATTACACCATCGGCACCGGCATCGGCGGCGGCGGCATGGTCGAAGGACGGTTGATGCACGGGTTGATCCACCCGGAGATGGGACACATGTTCCTGCCACATGATCGGACGCGCGACCCGTATCCCGGCGGATGCCCATTTCATGGAGCCTGCTTCGAAGGGTTGGCCAGCGGCCCGGCCATCGCCCAGCGCTGGGGCGTTGACCCCAGGACGCTACCGCCCGATCACGAAGCCTGGCAACTCGAAGCGCACTACATCGCTCTGGCGATGGTCAACACCGTCTGCATCCTCTCCCCACAGCGGATCATCCTCGGCGGCGGCGTGATGGACCGCGCCTTCCTGTTCCCAATCATCCGGCGCAAAGTACGAGAGCTGCTCAACGGCTATATCGCGCACGACGCGATCCTCGAGCGGATCGAAGAGTACATCGTGCCGCCCGCGTTGGGCAACCGCGCTGGCGTGCTCGGCGCGATCGCGCTGGCGCGGGATGTGGCTCCCGCAACCGGCCGGCACCAACCCTGAAGGAGAACCAACGATGGACAGCAGCGTTCGGCTATCTGCCTCTACCTGGAGCCTGCATCGCAGCCTGGGCAGGCCGGGCATCTACGGCCCAGGCGCCGACATCCCGGCCGAGACACACGGCCGCGGCGCAATCAGCTTGGCGGAGGTGCCGGCGTTGCTCGCCGGACTCGGCATCTCCACCATGGAGATCTGCCACTTCCACCTGCCCAGCCGGGCGCACCACGACCTGCAACGCCTGCGCAGCGCGCGAGAGGCGGCCGGCGTCGAGCTGTGGTCGCTGCTGGTGGACGCGGGGGATCTCACCGACGCAGAACACGGCCAACGCGACGAGGCGTGGATCGCCAGTTGGTTCGACGATGCACAACGGCTGGGCGCGCGCCGCGTGCGCGTCATCGCCGGCAAAGGCGCACCGACCGAAGCCAACCTGACGCGCAGCAGTGCAGCGTTGTTGCGGTTGGCCGACGCCGCCGAGGCGCGTGGTCTGCGCCTGATGACCGAGAA
>FWWM01013486.1_pt1 | contig 11176 bp, 7 predicted proteins | sample 2228351 | NCBI WGS metagenome assembly FWWM01 (sample SAMEA103939774, study PRJEB20133) | metagenome
CTGAGCCCGTTGCGGCGGTTGGCGGGAGAAATGCTCTCTGGTTGGCCAGAGCCCTCGCAGCCGGCCGCCCCCCTTGCCGAAACGCTGAGCGAAGAGGTGGGTTACCGGGTACCGCCCCGAGCGGGCGTGCTGGCCATCTTTGCCGGATTCTGGGCCGGTCTAGGCCTGGCCGGAGTGGTGCTGGCGCGGCGAAGGCGGTTGGAACATCTGGGCTGGCTGGGACCTGGACTGGCCGGACTGGCGGCTGTGGGCCTGGCTGGCTGGGGCTATGCTACGCGGCATCGGGTGCCGCCGACTGCGGCGATCTTGCAGGTCGCCGAGGTCGCTCCCGGCGGCGAGGAGATCGATGTGCAGGGCCTGATGGCGCTGTATCATCCCGAGCCCTCCGAGGCGGTACCGGAGATCCGGGGAGGCGGGCTATACTGGCCCGACCCATCCGGGCTTGGCGGCACTATCCGCCGCATGTGCTGGACCGACCTCGATACCTGGCACTGGGAGGAACTCCGCCTGCCCGCCGGGGTGCGGTATGCGCATTTGCGGCAGACCCTTCGGCCGGAAGAACCCGTTCGGGCACACGGAGCGTTCGGGCCGGAAGGCTTTGCCGGTACGCTCGCGGGACCGCTAGCAGGCCCCAGCGACGCCCTGCTGGTGGGTCCGGCCGGACGGTTGGCCGTCCATCTGGACCAGTCCGGGAGCTTCGCCTGCGGTCCGGGTGACGCGCTCTTGGCCGGGCAATTCCTGCCGGGCGCGCTGCTTTCGGAGCCGCAACGCCGTCGGCAAACGGTGTACCAGTGCCTGTTATCCGACGAGCCTTTGGCCGAGCGGCCTCGCCTGCACTTCTGGGCCGATCTGATGCCGGGCGGGGTGGAATTCCCCGAGCAAGTCCGGCGGGTGGGGGCGATGCTGGCGGCCGTTCCGGTCGAGGTCCGCCGCACGCCGCCTGGCCATCGGGTACACGTTCCGGCGGCGTTCGTGCCGTATCGGGCGGTGATGGCCGGTGACGCGCCCCACGCCTCGGCCTATGATAACCATGCCCGGCAGTGGGTTCCGCTGCGTCTGCCGGCCGAGACGTGGCTGCGGTTCCAGGTGCCGGCCGAAGTCCTCCCGCTCCGCGTGGACCAGGCTTGGTTGATGATCGATCTGGACGTTCCGGGGCGCCGTGTCGAGATTCTGGGACGCCGGGGGGGTAAGGTGGTGGTCCTGGCGAGCCGGCAAAGCCCGCTGGGCAAGCTCCGGTTCCACCTCGATCAGGGGGAGGCGCTGGGGCTGGACGCCCGCGGCAGGCTGCTGCTGGGCATCCGCGTGGGGCCCGAGACCGCCCGGAACGATTCCGACAGTGTGGCTGTCGCCGCGGGCACACCGTGGAGAATCGCCGCGGTGGCCTTGGAGATCGCGGGACAAGTCGAACCTTCAGACTCGCAGGAAAGCGCGCCATGACCAGCGGCCAGCCCGTGGTCGTTACCGACCGCCTGAGCAAGAAATACGGCCACATCCAGGCCTTGGACGGTTTGAGCCTCTGGATCGACCGCGGCCAGATCCTGGGTTTGATCGGTCCCAACGGGGCGGGCAAGACGACCACCATCAACATCCTGGCGGGTTTGGTGCGCCCCACGAGCGGGTCGGCCTCGATCGCCGGGGCCGACTGCGTGCGCGACACGCAGAAGATCAAACGGCTGGTGGGGTATCTGCCCGACAAGTTCGGGGCCTATGACAACATGCGGGTCCGCGAGTATCTCGACTTTTTCGGGGCGGCGTTCGGCATTCCCCGGCGCCAGCGGGCCGCACGCATCGCCGAAGTGCTCGATCTGGTGGGCGCTGGCCCGTTGCAGGATCGCTATGTGGAAAGCCTCAGCCACGGGATGCAGCAGCGGGTGGGGCTGGCACGCACCCTGCTGCACGATCCCGAGGTGCTGATCCTCGACGAGCCGGCCAATGGCCTGGACCCCGAAGCCCGCATTGAAATCCGGGCCATCCTGGTGCGCCTGGCGCAAGCGGGCAAGACCCTGCTGGTCACCAGCCACGTGCTGCCCGAGTTGTCGCGGATCTGCCATCGGATCGCCATCCTCTCCAGCGGCCGGCTGTGTGCCTTCGGAACGCTGGAGGAAATCATGCACCAGGTCCGCCACGCGCGGACGATCGAAGTGCAGACCACGTCGCCCGAGACGGCCGCGCTGGCTATGGACGTGGTGCGGCGTCTGGTGCCCGACGCCACCGAGCTGGCCGCATTGCCGGCCGAGGCGCTGGTCCGTTTCCGCACGCGCCTGGACGATCGGCGTTTGAGCGAGGTGCTGGCGGCCCTGATCCACGCCGGGGTGCAGGTGGCCCAGTTCCGCGAACTGGCCTGCGACCTGGAGGAAGCGTTCCTCTCGGTAACGCGGAACGGTTTGGCGGGCGCTGCCGAAGCGCCCGGGCTTTCCGCCCCCGCAGGGCACTTGCCTTGCGCGATTGCGGCGCAGGAAGGCGCGCTGGCCCGTCCGGGAGCCACGGCATGAACCATCCCATCGTGCGGCGGGAGTTGCTGGGGGTCCGCCGCGGACGCAAGGCGCTGGGGCTGCAATGGGCGGCCGCCGGCGTTTTCGGCCTGTTGGTCCTGTTGCGCTGGCCAGCCGATGCCCAGGTGGGAATCTCCGGCACACTGGCCCGCCAGGTCTTTTCCCTGTTCGCCTACGGCGTGATGGGCGTGGCGCTGGTGGTGGTGCCGGCGTTCGCGGCCGTTTCCATCGTGCGCGAGAAGCACGCCGGGACGCTGGCCCTGTTGATCCACTCCCCCTTGTCCCCATGGTCCATCTACCTCGGCAAGCTGCTGGGGGTTTTGGGCTTCGCCCTGGTCCTGTTGGCGATGAGCCTTCCGGCCGCAGCGGCCTGCTACGCCATGGGCGGCCTGTCGCTTGGAGGCGAGGTCCTGCGGGTATACGGGCTGGTGGCGGTGGCCATCCTCCAGGCGTCCACGCTGGGCCTGTTCGTCAGCGCCCGGGCCGGCACGTCCGAGTCGGCACTCCGCCTGACCTATGCTGTGCTCTTATTGATCGTGGTGGTCAGTCTGGGGCCGCACCTGTTCCTTCAGGGGCGCGAGGGCCCATGGGCCCAGGTGGCCGAATGGCTCCGCTGTATGTCCCCCATAGCCGCGTTGATGGAGGTGCTGGGGCATGGCGACTTGGCCGCACACGGAGTCTTCCGCTCCTCCGGCGTGGCGGGGCGATACCTGGTGGGTGGGCTGGCCATAAGCGGCCTGTTGGCGGTGGGCGTGGTCGTCCGGCTGAACAGTGCGCTTTTCGACCGGCCGCGCCCCCCCGGCGTGATGACCGAAGACCGCCCGGCCCTCCAGCGGTGGCTGCGGCGCCTGCTGTTCGTGGTCGATCCCCAGCGCCGCAAGCCGCTGGTGGGCCGATTCTGGAATCCGGTGCTGGTCAAAGAGTTTCGCTCCCGCCGCTTCGGCCGTTCGCACTGGATGGTCCGCCTGGCAGCCGGCTGTGCCGTGTTGTCGCTGACGCTGACGTATGCGGCCACCCTGGGGACGCTGGACTGGGGCCCCGAGACGGTCGGTGGCCTGATGGTCCTGCTGCAAGGAGCGTTGATCGGCGTGGTCACCCCGGCGCTGGCGGCCACGCTGATCAGCATGGAGCGCGAAAGTGGCGGCTGGACGCTGTTGCAGATGACGCCGCTTTCCGCCGGGAGCATCTTGCGCGGCAAGCTCCTCAGCGTGCTTTGGCCAGTAACCTTGGTGCTGGCGGCCACCCTCCCCGGCTATGCGGTGATGATCGCCGTCGAGCCGTTGCTTTGGCCCCAGGTATGGCGGGTGCTGGGCACACTGCTTTTCAGTGCGGTGTTCGCCTTGTTGGCCAGTGCGGCCGTGGGGAGCTTTTTCCGTCGCACGGCGGTCGCCACCACCGCCGCCTACGCGGTGCTCATCGCCCTGTGGGCCGGCACGATGCTGGTCTGGCTGGGGCGCGACGCCCCCTTTGGCCACGCGGTGGTCGAGGCCGTCTTGCGCGTGAACCCCCTGGCCGCCGCCTTGAACCTGCTGGGCACGCGGGGATTTACCAAGTATGATTTGCTACCAGCCAACTGGTGGTACCTGGCTGCCGGGTCCGGCCTGGGCCTGGCGGTCTTGACCCTTCAAACCCGGCGACTCGTCCGGCCGCAGTAGCCTCGGTAAGGAACGGAGCATGAAAGCGATCTTGCGGCCGCCGGTTTTGCCACGGCATGGGGTGCGATGGGCCGCAATGCTGGCGGCGCTGGCGGCCAGCGTGCCGGCCAGGGCCATTGAGATCGAATACCGCCGCTTCAAAGACCCGGAGATCGACCCGCCCCGGCCGGTGGTGGCCGTGGGCCCCGCTTCGCTTCCCCTGTGGATCCAAGCCCTGGAAGCCTCGGAGATGGACCTGCGGCGCGAGGCGGCCGACACGCTGGTCGAGGCCTATCGGCAAGGCCTGGCCGAGGCCAAACAGGCCGAGCCGGCCCTGCTCAAGGCCCTCGAGGCCCCGGGGCAACATCCGCTGGTCGTGGCGGCGGTCGCCCGGGCCTTGATCGCCTTGGATTGCCCCCACGCCGCCGAGACGCTCTGGGCCCAGGCCCAACGCGGCGGCACCGAGCTGGCCCAGGTGATCGAGCCGGCACTAGCCCGCTGGGATTACCGGCCTGCTCGCGCAGTGTGGCGGCAGCGCCTGGCCGACCCAACCGCCCCTTACGTCCTCCGGCGACTGGCGATCGACGGCCTGGCCACGGTGGGCGACGAAAGCTCGCTGCCGAGGCTCAAGGCGATGGCCCTCGATCGGAAGCTGGACGGAGCCCTCCGGCTGGCGGCGGCGCGGGCCGTGGGCCAACTCACCAGCGCCGGCCAGGAGGAAGATGCCCGCCGCCTTGCCGCCAACCGCTCGCCCAGCGCCCTGACCGACCGCCTGGTCGCCGCCTCCCTGTTGCGCCGGCACAGCACGGCCTCGGCGCTGGGACTGTTGGAAGAACTGGCCCAGGATCCGGAGCCGGCGGTGGCGGCCGTGGCGCTTCAGCGGCTGTTGGAGGCGGACTTCTCCCGCATCCTCCAGCTTTCCGCCACGCTTTTGGCAAGCCCCGACGCCCGCGTGCGGCAATTGGCGGCCCAGGCGTGGGTCGCCGAGCGGACCCCGCAAGCCGTCCGCCAACTTGGCATCGTGCTGGACGACCCCCACCCCGCAATCCGCGCCCACGTGCGCGAATCGCTTCTGGATATGGCCGCCCAGAACGAACTTCGCCAACCCGTTTTGGAGGCCACGCGCCAGCAACTGGCCGCCTCTTCCTGGCGGGCCCTGGAGCAAGCCGTGATGATCCTCGTGGCGCTGGACCAAAAGGATATTGCCCAGCGTCTTGTGGAGTTATTGGACTTCGATCGGCCGGAGGTGTTCGTGGCCGCCGCTTGGGGATTGCGCCGCCTGGCCGTCCCCGCCACCACGAAGCCGATGCTCCGCAAGGCGGCAAGCCTTCGCGACCTCCAGATGGTCAACCGTTCGACGCGGCAGCAGGACGGCCAGTTCTGCCACCTGGCCGAGGCCCTCGGACTGCTCCGGGAGGCGGAGGCCGAGCCCTTGCTGCGGCAATATGTGGCCAAGAACATGGTGCTGGACCCCAGTGTCCGGGGCGCAGCCATCTGGGCGTTGGGGTATATCCGGGAGGGACGCCCGGATCCCGAGTTGACCCGCCAACTGGCGGAACGCGTGGCGGACGTGACGGGGGTTTTACCCGAGGCGGCCGAAGTGCGGGCCATGTCGGCCATCACCCTCGGACGCATGAATGCCCGCGATGCCCTCCCGGTGTTGCGGAGATTCTCCGGCGGACCCAAAGTCGGAGAAGCGACGCAGTATGCCTGCGGCTGGGCGATCCACCGCATTGCGGGCGAACCCATGCCGGTCTTTGTCACCCCAATCCTCAAGCGGCGCGGCTGGTTCCTGGAGCGGCTGGAGTAAAATGGCCTCGTAGCCGCGGCCGGTGGCTGGCCGGGCCGCCCCCCAGAATGCCTCGAACAAGCCGCGGCTGTCCCCAAGCGAGTCGTTGCCCATGCCCAAACGCAAGACACGATGGTATCTGGGAATCGATATCGGCGGGACGAAGATTTTGGCCGCCCTGGCCGACGAGACCGGCTGCGTTGCCGCCCGGCTGCGGACCTCCACCCCGCGGGCCGGACCGGCTGACGAAGTGCTCGCCGCTGTGGGCGGGCTGATCGACCGCCTTTTGGCCCAACAGGGGTTGCGGCCCCAGCGCGTTGCCGCGTTGGGCATCGCGGTGCCGGGTGTGGTCGATCCCAAACGAGGCCGCGTGGTCGTCACCCCCAATATGAACCTTTCCGGCGTGGAGATCGTGCCGTGGCTGGCAGGCCGCTACCACCTGCCCGTGGCCCTGGGCAATGACTGCAACCTGGGCACGCTGGGCGAGGCCTGGCTGGGGGCAGCACGCCGGGCCCGCAGCGCCTTCGGAATGTTCGTGGGCACCGGCATCGGCGGCGGCTTCGTGCGCAAGGGGAAGCTCTGGCGGGGGGCCCGCCAGGCCGCCGGCGAAATCGGACACATCGTCATGCAGCCCGAAGGCGGCCTCCGCTGCGGCTGCGGCAATACAGGATGTTTGGAAACCCTGGCCAGCCGCTCGGCTATCGAGAACCAGATTCGCGCCGCGGTGGCCGCCGGCCGCTCCACCCTCCTGACCGAATGGCTCGAGGGCGATCTGGGGATCATTCGATCCCGGGCCATCCGCCAGGCCCTCGACGCCCACGACCCCCTGGTGGGCGAAGTGGTGCGCCGGGCTGCGGAAATCCTCGGCCGGGCCTGCCTCACCATCCGCCATCTGCTCGATCCGGAACGCATCGTGCTGGGGGGCGGACTGGTCGAGGCGTGCAGCGAGTTCATCATGCCGATTGTCGAAGAGGTCGTGGCGAACGACCAGCTTCCCGGCGCCCGCCCCGGAGGCCCTCCTCGTCCAGCAGCACGCCTTCGGCTACACGACCGAGGACGTCAAGATCCTCATCGGGCCCATGGCCCAGGACGGCGTCGAGCCCGTGGGCTCCATGCGATGACGCCGTCGTGCTGGGAGCCGTGGCCCTGGCCCGCATGGCCATCGGGCGAAGCCCCTTCCGCAAGAAATACGACCTGCTCCCCGGATACCCCAAACTCACGCTCCGCCGCGACGGCACGCTGGCCGCCAGCGGCAAAGTCCACCGCACCGACGTGGTCATCACCGCCGAGGCCAAGCTGAAGAAGCGAAAGCCGAAACACGCCGAGACCCCGGACGCCGTGTCGCTGGTCACCGCCGACGAACTGCAAGACCTTTGCGGCGGCGGTCCCGAAGTGTTCTTTCTGGGAACCGGCTCCAGCGATGGCCTCCAATTGACCGACGAAGCCCAGCAGTTCCTCCGCCGCCGAGGGATCGCGCTTTGCGCCCTGCCCACGCCGCAGGTGGTGGATGCCTACAATCGTTCGACACAGCGCCGTGCCGCGCTGCTTCGGATCCCGGGCTGACCCAGCAGGCGGGCTGCTCCACCCGCCCCATGCAGAGCGGCGCGGCCCGATGGGCCAACCAACGGCATCCGATGGCATGAGGTGCCCCCATGACGCGATTTCTCCCCCTTGCAACTGTTCCCCAGTCGGCAAGCCGCCCGTGTGGCCGCTCCACGCTGGCCGGAAAGCCGGCCTCGACCCCTTTCACAAGGCGATCGGCCCTGCTCGTTTGGGTGCCAGCAGCGCTGGCTTGCGCGTGGGCGGCCTGCCCCACCTCGGTGCCGCTTCGGGCAGCAACGCTGGACCTGTCGGCCCTCAGCCGCCGGGCCTCCGTCCGTTACACCACGGTGCCCCGCAAAGTGTTGGCGTTTTACTATCCGTGGTACGAGCATTCGGTCGATCCGGCCGGCAAACCGCAGAAGTCGAGCTGGAAGGACGTCGATTCGGCGAAAAAGCGCATCGCCAATGTGGCCCATTTTCCCCTGCTGGGGCCTTACCATTCGCATGACCCCCAGGTGATGGCCCAGCACTGCACGTGGGCCCGCCAGGCAGGCATCGACGGCTGGATCGCTAGCTGGTGGGGGAAAGGTTCGCCCACCGATCGCGCCCTCGGCCCCTTGTTGGACCACTGCCGCAAAGCCCGCCTAGCGGCCACGATCTATTACGAAACCGTTCCCCCGCCCCAAACCGCCGCCTCGGCCTCCGCCGACCTGCTGGACGTGCTCCACCGTTATGGCCGCCATCCCGCATGGCTCCGCGTGCAAGGCAAGCCGGTGGTGTTTATTTACGGCCGGGCTGTGGGCCAGATCGGCTTGCCCGCCTGGCTGGCCGTGGTCGATGAGGTCAATCGCCGGTATCCGCCCGGCGCAGTCCTGATTGGCGACGACACCAGCCGGGCCGCCGCCCGTATCTTCGACGGCATCCACACCTACAATCCCGTAGGGGCCATGAAGGACAAATCGCTCCAAGAACTCCGCCAGTGGGCGCGCAAGAGCTACGGCGTCTGGGGAGCAAACGCCGACGCCTTCGGGCGGATCAGCACGGTGACTGTGGTCCCCGGCTACGACGACACCAAGATCCGCAAACCCGGCCTGGCCGTCGATCGCATGGACCGCCAGTTGTACCAGATCCAATGGGAAGAAGCCTTGGCGGCCAATCCGCATTGGGTACTGGTCACCTCGTGGAACGAGTGGTATGAGGGGAGCGAGATCGAGCCTTCGATCGAGTTCGGCGACAAGTATCTGCGCCTGACCGGCCAGTTCGCCGCGCGATTCAAAGCCGCTGCCCCCCGCCCTGGTGCCAAGGGGCCAGCGCCGGCCGACGCCGCGGCGAAATGGTTCCAGTCGGCGGGGATGCTCAAGGGCCTGCAGGCCGCCTTGCTGCCCGACCTCGATTCGCCCGCTGTGTGGGTGCTGGCCCACCTCCCCACGCCCCCGGAGGTCCTATCCTGGGAACGTGCCGCGGCCTTGCGCAGCGAGGATGCCCGCCGATGGCCCATCCTCGTCTATGCCGGCGGAGAACACTACCGGCAGACCGTCGGCCAGCCGGGCGATGTCGATGCCGGGCTGCTCCGCTATCTGGAAGGCGGGGGCCTGCTATTGGTCCTCCCTGCCGGCCCCATGCCCTTGCACTACAACGAACATGGCAGGGCGGTGGGCCTGGCCGAAAAAATCGGCCTGCCGTTGTCCATATCCGGCCCGGAGGGTGGCTGGGAAAGCCCTCCGCCGGGCGTAAGACTGCGGTTTGTGCAGGTCGGCCGGCCCCTGCCCCACGTGCCTGCCGAGTTTCCCTTTCCGCCAGAGGGCGATGTGCGATGGCGGCCTCTGGTGCGTCATCGGTTGGCCCCGGGCGATCGGGTGATCCCCCTGATCGAACTCCGCGATGAGACAGGCAAGCACTACGGCGATGCCGCGGCCCTGGTCGAACATCGCACCACGCCCCCCAAAAACGCCAAACTGCTTTACGCCTGGTTCGGGCTGCTTCAGGGGCCTTATGCCGAGCAGGTGGCAGCCGACCTGGTGCTTCTGGCGGCGCAGCAGGCCGGTCGAGCGCCGGGCCGGGAGGCCTCTTTTCCGGGGCCGAAAAACCGGTGAGCCAGTTTCGCCACTTTCGGTGCGGCGAGCCGGGGAGAGCGGGCCGCGCCTGCCGGGGCCCCCCACCGCGGCGGGGAAGCTGCCGATCTTGACACAATCGCCGTATCTTGCGACACTCCGCACACCGTCCCCGGGCGGGCGTCGAACAGGAGCGACGCCAAATTGGATTCCGCTTGGGGTGGCAACCCGGAGGAGGTCGAACGGATGCGTTTCGCCCATATAACTGTGGCCTTTGTGGTTCTTTTCGGTGCGGTGGTTGGAGGGTGCAGCCGGTCGAATCCCCAGGGCGCTTCGGACGCTGGGGGGCCGGCCGCTGCTGGGGCCCCCTCGGCAACCGCCGCGGCCCCGGATGGCCCGGAGGCCGCAGTCCGCGAGTTTCTCGAGGCGGTCCGCACGGGCGACGACAAGAAGACCGAGGCCATGTTCACCCGCGTGGCCCGCGAGAAAATCAAAGAGATGGAAGACATTCAAGTGGCCCCGCCGGGCAGCGACACCGCGAGCTACGAGGTGGGGACCGCCGAATACCTGGCCGACGACGGCGCCCGCGTGCCCAGCAAATGGACCGACCTGGACCGCGAAGGCAAACCGCGGACCGACGAAATCACCTGGATGCTTCGCAAAGAGAACGAGGGTTGGCGGATTGCCGGCATGGCCGCCACGGTCTTCGAAGGCGAGGACCCGCTCCTGTTGGATTTCGAGAACCCGAAGGAGACCCTTCGGAAGCTGGAGCTGCTGCGGGAGGAGATTCGGCAGCGGACGGAAAGCCAGGCTGCCCAAGCGGCGCAGACAACCGAGCCGAAGGAATCGGTGCGGCGTTAGGAAAATATATTCTCAGATTTTTTTGGCGCTCAATTGAATGGGCGTTCTGAGGGAGCGCTGGTTGCGTCCCATGGTTGGCGGGACGGCCGGGAGTTGGGGCGTTCGCCTTAACCCTTGTCGTAGCAAAGGGTTTTAACTAGCGGGTCGGGGCGGAAAGGGGGGAGTGTGCCGTCTAATGGGCGGACTGGGGTAATACCCCAAGGGGATATCTTTGCGTTTTTGCGCTCAATTGGCGCAAATCCCCTAACATGCCCAATCTGCCGAGTACGAGCAATTTCCCCCTCCTCCCCGCTTGACAACGGCAGCGGGGATGTTAGCCTAAACCATCAAAGCTGTGCAGGTGATGCCGTCCGCCTAGACCGCAAAGCTTGAACAGGGGAGCTTGGCGCATCGGGCGGCATGGCACAGCCGTGACGTTCCGAGGTGCCTCCTGGTCCCTTTGCCGTCCGGGGGGGAGGAGCATGGAACCAGCGACGGCGCGAGTGTGTATTCCGTAACGCTACGGTACCTGTAAGAGTGGAGGATTGAGGAATGAAACGCACTTACCTGATCAGTGCCGCGGCCTTTCTGGCGGTGCTGGGGCTGGCCGTCGTGGCACAAGCCGGGCTCTTTGCCCGCACTTGCGCTCCGGACACCTGCGCGCCGAAGACCTGCGCGCCGGCGACCTGTGCTCCGGTGACCTGCGCACCGGCAACTTGCGCTCCGGACACCTGCGCTCCGAAGACGTGCCACCGTGTGCGCCGCATTCGCACCTGCGCGCCGGTGACCTGCGCGCCGCCGACGTGCGCTCCGGCCCCGGCCCCGCCC
>FWWM01016179.1_pt1 | contig 11171 bp, 13 predicted proteins | sample 2228351 | NCBI WGS metagenome assembly FWWM01 (sample SAMEA103939774, study PRJEB20133) | metagenome
GGAGGTAGCCTATCTGCTCCAGCAGCCCCGCCATGGTCTCGGAGTCCCGCACGTTCATCTGGCAGCCGTACGTGATGATGTGGTAGCGCTTGGTCATGGCCTCCTGGTCCCTCCGAGAGACATCTTACACGGGGGGTGGAATGGGAGGAGGAGACGGGGAATCTGCCACGAATAAATAAAGGGAGTGTCTGGGCCGGCCCTTGCAGACTCCCGACGCGGCTCGATGCCCCAGGTCCTGAGCGTGGGCATCTTGGTGGCGGACGTGATCGTCCGGACGGTGGAGGCCTGGCCGGAGGCGGGGCGCCTCCAGGTGGTCGACGCCATCGAGCTCCACAGCGGCGGGCTTGCCCACACCACGGCCGTCACCCTGGCGAAGCTCGGGGTCGCGACCGCGGTGGTGGGACGGGTGGGCGCGGACGTCTTCGGGAGCTACCTCGTCGAGGTGCTCCACCGGCACGGAGTGGCGTCGCACGTTATCGTGGACCCTGAGGTCGGCACCTCCGTCACCGTGGTGGCGGTGGCCCCGGGCGGGGAGCGATCCTTCTTGCACGCGGTGGGTGCGAACGCCCGCCTCGTGCCGGAGGACGTCCCGGACCAGCTGCTGGCGGCCACCCAGGTCCTGCACCTGGGCGGGTACTTCGTGCTCCCCGGTCTCGACGGCCCGCCTGCGGCGCAGCTCTTCAAGCGTGCCCGGGCCCACGGATGCCGGACGAGCGTGGACGTGGCCTGGGACGCCCGGGGCCGTTGGATGGAGGCGCTGCGTCCGTGTCTCCCTTACCTCGACGTCCTCTTCGCCAACCAAGACGAGGCGGCTCAGCTCACGGGGGCCCGAACGCCTGAAGGGGCCGCGGCCTCCCTCCGGGAGCAAGGGGTCGGGGTCGTGGCGGTGAAGCTGGGCGAGCGGGGCGCGTACGTGGACGCGGGGGAATGGCGGGGATGGGTGCCGGCCTTCGAGGTTCCCGTGGTGGACACCACGGGCGCGGGGGACGCCTTCTGTGGAGGGTTTCTGGCGGGGTGGCTGCGGGGATGGACGTGGGAGGAGGTGACCCGGTTCGCGAACGCCGTGGGAGCCCTCTCCGTCACCGCGGTGGGCGGCGCTACCGGGGTGCGCAGCTTCGAAGAGACCGTGGACTTTCTGCGTCGGGCACGTGTTCGGAGATAGGTGCGGAAGGAGGTGAGCCCATGCCGTTACGGGATCTGCGCGGGCAGGCAGTTCGGCGCTCGGGGGAGGAGCTCGTGCGCCACCTCCAGAGCTTCGTGCTGGAGCCGAAGTTCTCCGTGGGCGTGTGGTACCTCTCCCCCTTCGCGAGCCGCTTCCACGACAAGTACATGCCGGACCGGGACATCCCCGCCCGCTTGGAGCTGGCTGCGCGCCTCAAGGACGACGGGCTCGTGGGCGTGGAGGCCCACTACCCGGCGGAGGTCCACGAGGACAACCTCGACCTGTGGAAGGCCTTTATCCGGGACACGGGGATCCGGCTCGTGGCCCTGGCCCCGGGGATCTTCTACGACCGGGACTTCGAGTTCGGAGCCCTCTCCTCCCCCCTCCCCGCGGCCCGGCAGAAGGCCATCCAGCGCACCATCCGGACCCTGGAGCTGTGCCGGGAGCTGGAGACGGACCTGGCGATCCTGTGGCCGGGAATCGACGGGTACGAAAACCCGTTCGGCCAGAACTTCGCGGACCTTCGGGCCAGGTTCGCCGAGGGCCTGGTGGAGGCCATGGACGCGGTCCCCGGCGTCCGGGTAGCCTTTGAACCCAAGCCCTATGAACCCCGCGGCCGCATCCTCTTCGGCACCACCGCGGAGGGCCTCCTCCTGGCCCACCGGGTGGAGGGGATGCTCCGCCACCCCGAGAACCGCCGCCTGCTCCAGGAGGGGCACGCCCTCGTAGGCCTCAACCCCGAAGTCGGGCACATGCTCATGGCGTACGAAGACCTGGCCTACAGCTTCAGCCTGGTGTGCGAGGAGGGCCGGCTCGCCCACAGCCACTGGAACAGCCAGCCGCTCGGCAACTACGACCAGGACCTCAACCCGGGCGTGGTCTCCCCCGAGCAGATGGAGGCTGCCCTGTACGCGCTCAAGATGCACGGCTACCAGGAGCACTTCGGCATCGACATCAACCCGGAGCGCATGCCGCCGGAGGTGGCCATCCGCAACGCCATGGACGCCATCCGGGCCGCCGCGGACCGCATCAACCACCTGGACCACGAGGCCATCGTGTGGGCGATGGAGCATCCGGACCGGGCACGGGGATGGGTGGAGGCCTACCTCATCCGGATGCGGGCCCTACACCCGGAAAAGCTGCCGCCCCTTGCCCCGCTCCCGCGATGACGGCGCAGGCGCTGCTCGGTCTGGACGTAGGCACCACGGGAGCGAAGGCGGTGCTCGTGGACCCTGAGGGCCGTGTGCTTGCCGCGTCCACGCACGACTACCCGCTCCTCGTGCCCCGGCCCGGGTGGACGGAGCAGGACCCGGAGGCGTGGTGGGAAGCGGCGGTGCGGAGCATCCGGACGGTGTTGAGCCAGGCTTCCGCCGAGGTGGTGGCCATCGGCCTCACCGGCCAGATGCACGGCCTCGTGGCCCTCGATGGACAGGGCCGCGTGATACGGCCGGCTATTCTGTGGAACGACCAGCGGACCGCGGAGGAGGCCGCGTGGATCACGGAACGGGTGGGGCCGCAGCGGGTAATGGCGCTCACCGCGAACCCCGTGCTTACGGGGTTCACCGCGCCCAAGCTCGTCTGGATGCGCCGGCACGAGCCGGACCACTACCGCCGGATCGCCCACGTGCTCCTCCCCAAGGATTACCTCCGGTTCCGGCTCGTAGGCCGGTTCGTCACGGACGCGGCGGACGCCTCGGGAACCTCCCTCTTCGACGTGCAGAACCGGCGGTGGTCCGAGGAGATGCTTGTAGCCCTGGAGATCCCCCGCGCCTGGCTCCCCGAGGTCCTCGAGTCGCCGGACGTAAGTGGGACTGTGTCGGAGGAGGCTGCGGCGGTGACGGGGCTGCGGGCGGGGACGCCCGTGGTGGCCGGTGCAGGCGACCAGGCGGCGCAGGCGGTGGGGACCGGGATCGTGCGGAAAGGGCTCGTCTCCGTGACCATCGGGACCTCCGGCGTGGTCTTCGCACACCTGGACGAAGTCCAGGTGGATCCTCAGGGACGCGTGCACACCTTCTGCGCCGCGGTCCCCGGGAAGTGGCACGTCATGGGCGTGATGCTGGCGGCGGGAGGGTCCTTGCGCTGGCTGCGGGACGCCTTACAGGTTGAGTCCTGGCTACAGCCCGGCCAGGACCCCTACGACCGGATGACCGCGGAGGCCGCGGAGGTCCCCCCGGGAAGCGAGGGGCTGGTGTTCCTGCCCTACCTCGCGGGCGAGCGAACGCCGCATGCAGACCCCTTTGCCCGGGGCGCCTTCGTGGGGCTGACGCTCCGACATACCCGGGCACACATGGTCCGGGCGGTGCTGGAAGGCGTGGCCTTCGGCCTGCGGGACGCCTTCGAGATCCTGCGGGGCCTCGGCGTGGCCGCCCAGGAGGTCCGCGTCTCCGGGGGCGGAGCCCGCAGCCTCCTGTGGCGGCAGATCCTCGCGGACGTGCTCGGCTCGGACCTCGTCACCGTGACCACCACGGAGGGCGCCGCCTACGGAGCGGCTTTACTGGCTGGCGTCGGGGCGGGGATCTTCCCGTCCGTGGAGGCCGCGTGCGACCGGACCGTGCACGTGGTGGACCGGACCGTGCCGAGCCCAGACCGGTCGCGCTACAAGGAACTGTACCGGGTCTACGTCGAACTCTACCCCGTGCTCCGGGGGGCCATGCATGCCCTGGAGCAGTCGCACAGACATGGCTGAGCCCGAGACCCTGGTGGTGGAGCGCCGACGGCCGATTCCGGGCCGCCTGGCCGCTCCTCGCGTGCGGTTCCGGGAGCTCAACATCCTCTTGGCCCTCGCGGTCCTCGTGGCCTTCTTCACCTGGCGGAACCCTACGTTCCTCACGGCCTCCAACCTGAACATCATCCTGCGGGACATGCCCCGCTACACCCTGCTTGGGGTCGGCGAGACCCTGGTGATCATCACGGGCGGCATCGATCTCTCCGTCGGCTCCATGGTGGCGCTCACGAACATGGTGGCCGCCTACCTCATGGTCACCTGGAACGTGCACTGGCTCCTGGCCATCCTGGCCGTGCTCGCCCTCTCCTCTGCCGTGGGCCTGTGGCACGGTCTCTTCGTCACGAAGCTCGGCGTTCCGCCCTTCATCATCACCCTGGCCACCTTGATGTGGGCCCGGGGGCTCAGCGCCGTGATGACCAAGGGGTTCATCATCGCCCTCCCGGAGACTCCGTACCTGTACCTGGGCCAGGGCGACCTGTGGGGGATCCCCATGCCCTTCGTGGTGCTCCTCGTGGTGGCCGGGCTGTGCGGGTTCATCCTCCACGCCACGGTGCTGGGCCGCCACCTGTACGCGGTAGGCGGAAACCTCCAGGCCGCCCGAGCGGCAGGCATCCACGTGGACGGGGTCCGCATCTTCGCCTACGGGGCCTGCGGGTTCATCGCGGGGCTCACGGGCATCGTGGTGGCGGCCCGCCTGGGCCAGGGGAACCCCAACGTGGGCGGGGCCTACGAGCTGTGGGCCATTGCGGCCACGGTCATCGGCGGCACGAGCCTCTTCGGCGGCGAGGGTTCTATCCTCGGGGCCCTCTTGGGCGGTGCCCTCATGGCCGTGGTGGTGAACGGCATGATCCTCATCGACGTCTCCTCGTACTACCAGGACATGGTGCTCGGCGGAATCCTGCTTGCCGCCGTCACGGTGGACATCCTCCGGCGGCGGAAAACACCATGAAAGGGGGGATCTGTATGTGGAGGACGGTCCGCGTTATGCTTGTGGCTCTGGCCGCCTTGGCGCTGGTAAGCCAGGCGGCAGCACCCGCGCCCCAGATCCGGGTGGTGGTAATCGGGAAGTCCGTGCACCCGTACTGGGCGAACGTGGAGCGAGGGGTGAAGGCCGCGGCCCAGAAGCTGGGGGTGCAGGCCGTGTTCTTCGTCCCGCAGAAGGAGGACGTAGCAGCCCAGATCAGCACCATGGAGACCTACATCGCTCAGAAGGTCTCCGGCATCGCCATCGCGCCCTCGGATCCCAAGGCCCTGGCCCCCACCATCAAGAAGGGGCGGGACGCGGGCATTCCCGTGATCACCCTCGACACGGACGCGCCGGAGAGCGCGCGGATCGCGTACATCGGCACGGACAACCTGGCGGCGGGCCGGATCGCGGGGCAGGAGATGCGCCGGCTCCTGCCGCAAGGCGGCAAGGTGGCCATCGGCACGGGAAGCCTCACGGCCCTCAACTCCCTCCAGCGCATCGAGGGATTTAAGCAGGCGATCCAGGGCACCCGGATCCGCATCGTGGCTACGAACAACGACAAGGAGGATGCCGCCACCGCGGTGAGCCTCGCGGCCGCCACCCTGCGGGCCCATCCGGACCTGGCGGGCGCCTACGGGGTCTACGCGTACAACGGGCCGGCCTGGGCCCGGGCGGCGAAGGAGGCGAAGGTGGCCGGCAAGCTCAAGATCGTGGCCTTCGACGCCACGGACGAACACATCGCCCTGCTGAAGGAGGGTGCCATCCATGTGCTCGTGGCCCAGCGAGAGTACTTCCAGGGCTACCGGAGCGTGGAGCTCCTCACCCTCATGGCCCGGGAGGGGGTGGAGCGGGCCCTGCAGCTGTACAAGGTCCCGCCGAACCGCATCGTGGACACGGGGGTGGACGTGGTGACCCGGGCCACCCTCGCCGCCTACGCGAAGAAGCTCGACGAGCTGGGGATCCCGCGCACGTGGAAGCCGTAAGCGCCCCCCTGCTTCGGGCCCGGGGGATCTCCAAGCGGTTCGGGGCCGTCCAAGCCCTGCGGGAGGTCGACGTGGACCTCTACCCCGCGGAGGTGCTGGGGCTTGTGGGCGACAACGGCGCGGGGAAATCCACCCTCATCAAGATCCTCTCGGGGGTCTACGTGCCGGATTCCGGCACCCTCGAGCTCGAGGGCCGGCCCGTCCGGTTCACGAGCCCCCGGGAGGCCCGGGCCGCGGGGATCGAGACCATCTATCAGGACCTGGCCCTCTGCGAGAACCTCGACGTGGCGGGCAACATCTTCCTCGGGCGGGAGCTGGGGCACGGCTGGGGACCGCTGCGGGTGCTCGCCCGCACCGCCATGGAGGAAGCCGCCGCCCAGGTGCTGAAGCGGCTCGAGATCCACCTTCCTTCCGTGCGGACCCTCGTGCGGCACCTCTCCGGCGGACAGCGACAGGCCGTGGCCATCAGCCGGGCGGTGTACTGGGACGCCCGCATCGTGATCATGGACGAGCCCACGGCCGCCTTGGGTGTCCGGGAGCGGGCCCGGGTGTTGGAGCTGGTGCGCCGCCTCCGGGAGCAGGGGAAGAGCGTGATCATCATCAGCCACAGCCTGCCGGACATCTTCGCGGTGTGCGACCGGATCGTGGTGCTCCGCAGAGGGGTGAAGGTGGGCGAACGGCGCACTGAGGAGACCACGGAGGAGGAGATCGTGCGGATGATGGTGGGGGTGGAGGCGGCCTAGGGTGGCGCAGGAGACGGATGGCGTGGTGGTCCCTCAGGCCCGGCGGCTTCCACGGGCGGAGATCTCCTACGACCTCGCCATGCTGGCAGCCCTCGGCCTCCTCATGGCCGTGATCGGGGCCCTGGCCCCCCGTTTCCTGCAGCCCGACAACCTCTTCCAGATCGCCCGCAACTTCGCCTTCATCGCGGCCGTGGGCGTGGCGAGGCGTTGGTCATCCTGAGCGGCGGGGGTGGCATCGACCTCTCCGTGGGCTCCGTGATGAGCCTCGGAGGCGTGGTCACCACGAAGCTCCTGAGCCTTCGGCTACGGATTCCTCCCGACCATCGGGGCAGGGGTTCTGGCGGGGGTCGCGGCCGGAGCCATAAACGGCCTGCTGGTCACCCGGGCCCGTCGGGGTCCTGCAGAACACCATGGTCATCGTGGGCGTCCCGCGTTCTGGCAGCAGGTGGTGATCGGCACCACCATCATCGTGGCCGTCCTCGTGGACCGGCTACGGCTGCGGCTTGCAGGCGGGTGAGAGGGGGTGGGAACCGGATCACCGAGTCGGGTCCCAGGACGGCGAAACCAATTTGGAGGTGAGCCGATGCGTCGCGTTGCGTGGATCCTGCGCCTTAGTCCCCAAGGCCATCAACAACCCCTTCTTCAACCAGGCCCGAGACGGCTGCATGGACGCCGCCAGGCGCCTGGGCGTGGTATGCGAGTACACGGGGCCGGAGCGCACGGAGATCGCGCCCCAGATCCAGGTCCTGGAGGGCCTCGTGAGCCGGAAGGTGGACGGGATGTCTATCTCGCCCGTGGACGCGAAGGGCGTGGTCCCCGTGATCCAGAAGACCATGGCGAGCGGCATCCCCGTGATCACCTTCGACTCCGATGCCGCACCGGAGAGCGGGCGGCTCGCCTTCGTGGGGACGGACAACGAGGCCGCGGGCCGTGAGCTCGGGGGGCTCTTCCTCCGGTTCGCCCCACGGGAGGCCGTCTACGGGATCATCACGGGAGGCCTCGGTGCTCAGAACCTCAACGCGCGGATCAAGGGGTTCAAGAGCGTGGTCCGGGGGCCTAAGTTCCTGTGCATAGAAATTTGGGCTCATGTCCTGCTCGCACACGCAGCGCTTGCGTAACAGCTTCTCGCACCAAGCCCATCCGCTCCCACCTCTCCATCCGAGCCATCAGCATCCTGGACCAAAGCCGCCCCCTTTTTGCCCGGCTTTCTTCAGCCCGGAACCTCTCCACCTCCTCCAGCTCAGGCTTGCCGACCGGGGTGACGTCCTAAACTGTCTGTAAAAAAGGGAGCTGTCTGGGCTACCAGGTAGTAACTCCGCTGAGTAGTGATACGAGGTAATCGAGGGGACAGGAGGTGGGAAGATGGGCCGAAAGTCCTCCCCGAACAACCCTCCGTGCCCCCGCTGCGGCGTCACCCACGTGGTCAAGAACGGGAGCAAAGAAGGACGCCCCCGTTGGGTCTGCCGACGTTGCCACCGCTCCTTTGGGCCGACGGTAGGAACACCGGTCGACACGGCTGCGTGTTCCCCCCGCGGAGGTGGCCCGCACCTTGCCGGTGGTGATGCGCCGAGGCAACCTCAGCGCCGCCGAGGAGATCACCGGCTCAGCGTACGAAACCATCGGCCGGTGGCTGAAACAAGCGGCCCAACATGCCGAGCTCCTCACCGAGGTGCCGGTCAAGGAGCTCCACCTCACGGCGGTGGAAGTGGATGCCTTCTGGTCCTTTGTTAAAAAAAGCACCGCTGTGTGGGAGAAGGGACAGGTGCGCCGGGCGGGGTGGGCCCTCGCCGGGGATGGGTGAGCGTGGTCGCCTGGGCGTTTGCTCCTTCGGAGGATGAGGCAGCACCCCGGGTGGTGGCCCAGACCCGCCGGCGGACGCAAGGCCAGAGTTGACGCAAGTGATCAAACATCGTCGGCAGGGGAAGTTCGATGATGCCTATCTCGCGCGGTGGGCCACTGGCGGCGGGGATGGCGTTGCATCCTTCGACCGCGATTTGAGGGAAACTGCCGGCCAGACGCCTGACTCTCCTCCGCCGGTTGTGCGGAGTTGGTGGGGGTGAAGTGGTCATGTAGAAACCGTATTAATCTAAACAAACCGCAGACGGCCGGCCCGGCGCCCCGCCGCCGGATCCCGCACCTCGCCGCCGGCTCTCCCTCCAGATCAGGGGACGGCAAAGAGGATGAAGAACTGGCACCCGGAAAGGACCGCCGCCGCGCCCAGCAGCAGCGCTGCCCAAGCTCCTCTCATCTGTACCCTCCCTCTGACACTGGAATGAACACGTCCGGCTTTGCCCCGCGCGCCTCAGGGACCGGACATGTATTCGACCGTCAGGGTATCGGGAACGACGCGTTCCAGATCGTCCCTGCCGTTGGTCGCCGGACCGGGGGCGAACATGATCCTGAACCCGATGAACACGCTGTTCTGCTGCTGCACCACGGCGGGAGCCGCGCCCACATCGAACGGCGCTCCTTCCAGAGACGCGGGCCCCTCGGACAACAGTAGCCCCCCGACCGGTCGGGCGGGATTCGGCCGGTCGGACCCGTCCAGCCGCCCGTCATCCAGGTAGGGAACCGGCTCCGCCACGAGCATACGGCCACCCTCGTACGGGTCACCGCCCACCGTTCGCCGCGTACCCGAAAGCCTGGCGGACAGCACGTGGACCCCCTGACGCTTGATCTCCTGAGGGGTTCTGAACGCGATGAAGCGGCCACCGCGTGCGACCCGCCGCACGGGTTACCTGCCGACTCGTAATCCCCGGCCACCGCCTCGGACCCCGGGACCACGACGCCGTTTGCGCAAAGCGTCCCCACGTGCTCCGCTCGGATTTCTCGTTTTGAAACGCGGCCTGGGCTACGGCCCGCGCAGGCAGGCGGTTTTCGGAGAGCCCGGTTCCCGTGAGATGTCCCCGAGGCTCCCCGTGCACGGGACGCCGCCAGCCCTAGTGGACCGCGCACAGCTCCTCCGGGAGGACGATGCGGTGCCGCAAGGCCACACTCCGCGGCCGCGGCCCTCACGCCGTCCTCGAAGGAAGCCCCCAAGCAGACCGGGTACGCCTCGACGGACCCCGGGAACTCGACCGCCATCCACAGCTTCTCCTCCCCGTCCAGGGGACCGGGCCATGCCCAGAACCCCACCGCGCACCTTCCGGGAAACGCCTCCCAGGAAGTCTCGAAGTGCGCGCATCCCCCGGGAACGGCGAGGAACATGCCGGGAGGAAGGACCGGGGGCGGCCCCACTCCCTCACCCGCTCCTCGATGGCCGGACTCACCTCGTACATCGCCAGGGACCGGCTCCACGCCACCAGCCCGGCCAGGACCGTGCCGTGCATGGCCGTCCGCAGGCCGAGCCCGTACCCGCCCTCGAGCAGGATCTCGCCCGGATGCCGGCCCTCCATGGCAAACCGGGAGGTCCGACCGACCCCGACCGGAGTCCCCTTCGCCGCGGAGATGAACGCCTCCGGGTACCGGGCCATGTACGCCCTCAGCCACCCCAGGGGCCTCGCCCTCGGCCGCGCGCTCACCTCAAGCCTTCCTCCGTCACGGTGAACTGCCGGATCGTCCTACCGCCGGCGAACACCATCACGACCGAGGGGGTGGGGACCGTCAGGGTCAGGTCCACCCGGTCCCCGGGCTTTCGGTCGGCATCGTGCACCGTCCGCCGCCCGTCCGCGCCGACCACCATCACCCGGATCCGCACCTGCTCTCCCTCCTGTCCGCCGACCAGCATCGCCACCTGCACCTCGGCTCCCCGGTCGGACAGGCGCAGCAGCTTGACGCGGACGGCAGTCTCACGCGGGGGCTGCACATGCGCGGGGAACGGCATCAGGACCTCCCGCGCGCCCATCACGGCCGCCCGAACGGCCCCGCGTCGTCCCCGGAAAGCCCACCGGCGAGCGCCTCAAGGGCCGCCGCCCGGTCCGGGAAGCCCAGCACGAGTCTTCCGCGCACGATCGACCCGCGGTCGGACAGCCCGAACACCCGCAGCTCTCCCCGAACCACCAGCTCCCTGAAGACGCCCGTGCCGGCACCGGGCTCGGACTCCACCGTATATCCGCTCCCCGACGCCCCGGCGAATACCAGGGAGAGAGTCCCAAGCGGAAGCTCCAGCGTCAGCCGGACCGGGATAAATTCCACCGACGGTGCCGAGTACCGGCCGTACCGCTTGACCTCGAGGACGGTGAACCGGCCGCGGGCCCGGAGCCCCAGGACTCTTCCCTCGACGTCCTTGCGGTGCTCGAACACGTCCGTTCTCGGGGTCATGGAAAGCAACGGAACGATCCAATCGACCAGGCTCCTCCAGGCGTCCGAGCGGACCCGGACGACCTGGACCGTGAAGGCCTCGGCCTCCACCTGCACCTCCACCCCGACGTCCGGGTCCCCCGCCGGCTGCGCCGCCGCGGGAACCCCCGCGGTCAGCAGCGCGACGGCGATCAACGACCACGCGGTGCGCACCGCGCGCGTCCTCGGTACCTTCACGCGATCACCTCCTTTTGGGTTCCGCGTATCTCGCGTTCCCGGAGCCACCCGGTCACCGAAATCGCCTTGCATGCCCGCAATCTCCACGATCCAACGTTTCCCCCGCACCGCATGC
>FWWM01016182.1_pt1 | contig 11170 bp, 7 predicted proteins | sample 2228351 | NCBI WGS metagenome assembly FWWM01 (sample SAMEA103939774, study PRJEB20133) | metagenome
ATCTATAATAAATTTTCCTGTATCTTTCCCTTTCTTACAAAAAGAGCCTTCTATCATCATGGAACCTATTCTTTTAATTGTTTCAACATCTTTTGTATTTGTATTATCTGCATGTGTAGAAATTTTTTCTAATCTTATTTTTGCTTCAGCAGTACCAAGACTACAAGGGAAACATCTGCTGCACATTGGGCCTGCAATAAATTGTTCCATATAGTAAAGCATTCTCTGAACAGGACATTTTTTATCTTCAGATTCTTTTCTTATATCCTCGAGTTTTTTTTCTTTTTCTTCCAATTGTTTAACTTCATCCATAAATTATCTCCAGACTATTTTTTTTACTCGGTACTTTTTAGTACATTGTCTCTGCCATATAGCAAACCTCTGGCAAAAGATAAGAAACTAAATCTCTATAAGTTATCATTCCTATAATCTTATCACTTTCGACAACCGGCAAATGCCTTATCTTCTTTCTTGTAGCTACGGCAATAGCTGAACTTACTTTGGTTGTTGGATCAAATGTTGTAATATCTCTCATTATAAGATTCTCTAACAATTCGTCTGTTGGAATTCCATTATATACACACCTTACAATATCTCTTTCTGTGAAAATGCTGACGAGCTTATCATTTTCATCAACTACAAATATGCCACTGACATTTTTTTCGCTCATTAGATTAATGGCATCAGCTATACTGCAATAATGATTAATCTTGATAATTTCATATGGTCTTGAATCCAGAATATCTTTAAGAGTCATCTTGCGCCTCCTTTCAATATTATCTATTTCTTCAATTGGTATCTTAAATTCTTCTTCGAGTTTTGCATACCCCGCTTTTGTAATTTTTACAGCATTTACAGGGCAGACTGAATAACATGCCTTGCATTTTGTACAGTAATCACGATCTATAAAAAATTTTTTTCTTGTCTCTTTAATAGCATCAAAAGCGCATACTTGCTTACAGAGGCCACATAATATACATTCTTTATGATCTATAAAAAATAGCCCTATATTGCATACTTTTGCACGACAATATTTTTCATATACATGTTCTTCGTATTCTTCACGAAAATATCTGATTGTAGTTAATACAGGGTTCGGTGCGCTCTGTCCGAGGCCGCATAAAGAACCTCTCTTTACCATCCAGCTTAATTTTTCAAGTTTATCAATATCTCCTGCCTCTCCTTTGCCTGATGTAATTTTTTCAAGCAGCTGGAGCATCTGGTATGTTCCTATTCTGCATGGAGGACATTTTCCACATGATTCTGCCTGTGTGAATGAAAGAAAGAATTTGGCAACATCAACCATGCAATTATCTTCATCCATGACGACCATTCCGCCTGAGCCCATAATTGAGCCAACCTTTGATAGTGAATCGAAATCAACAGGAAGATCAAGATATTGTTCCGGAATACAACCACCTGATGGACCACCTGTCTGTACTGCCTTGAATTTCTTATCTCCTATTATTCCTCCGCCTATATCAAATATTATTTCTCTAAGAGTTATACCCATTGGCACTTCAACAAGTCCTGTGTTCTTGACCTTTCCTGCAAGAGAAAAAACTTTTGTGCCAGGTGAACTTTCTGTTCCAATATTAAGAAACCATTCTGCACCATTCTCTATAATCGGAGGCACACAGGCATAAGTTTCTATGTTATTTAAATTTGAAGGATAACCCCATGCTCCACCACCTTTTTCAGATAGTCTCGGAGGTCTGGGGCTCGGAAATCCCCTTTTCCCTTCAAGTGAAGCAACAAGCGATGTTGATTCACCACAGACAAAAGCACCCGCACCCTCTTTAATCTTTATATAAAAATCAAATCCTGTTCCAAGAATATTTCTGCCAAGGAGACCGGATTCTTCAGCCTGTCTGATAGCTTCTTTGAGAGTCTTAATTGCAAGAGGATACTCATGACGGACATAAATGAAACCATACTTTGCATCTATCGCGTACGCACAAATAAGCATTCCTTCAAGAAGACTGAATGGATCACCTTCCATAACTGAACGATCCATAAACGCTCCAGGGTCTCCTTCATCACCATTAGCAATAACCAATTTGATCTTACCCGGGGCTTTCTTACAATGAGCCCATTTAACACCTGCAGGAAATCCTGCTCCTCCCCTACCCCTTAGATTAGCTTTTTTTACTTCTTCAAGAACCTGCTCAGAAGTCATTGTGGAAAACATCTTTTCAGTTGCACGATACCCTCCTGAAGCAATGTAATCATGAAGACTGAAAGGGTCAACATTACCAGTATTTCGCAAAGCTATCTTCAACTGTTTTTTATAGAAAGGCACTTCTTCCTGTAATAATACAGGTTCATCAAGAAAAGAATCTCTATATAGAAGTCCTCTCACAGGAATATTTGAAAATGAAACAGAGTAAATAATATCTTCTGCCTTATCAGAACTTACCTTTTTATAAAAATATCCCTCAGGTTCTATTTTAATTAAAGGCCCTTTCTGACATAGCCCCTGACAACCTGTTCTTACAATACGAATATTCGAAGATAATTTTGATGCTTCTTTTTTTAGAGCATCTGCAACTTCATGAGAACCGAGAGTGCTGCATGGAAGACCACAGCATACCTTTACAGTTTTTCTATCAGGCCTGTATTCACTTTTAACAAGTGAAATCCTGAGATTTTTCAATGCTTCTATATTTTCTAACCTTTTCATGGAAAAATCTCCTCAATCCTAATAATGCAAAGATTGCTAAAAAATTTATTTAATTAATATGTTATTCCCTTATATCATTAATTAACTTATCAAGCTTTTTGGTTCCTATTATTTCTCCAACCACATTCTCATTTATAGTCGCTACAGGTGCGAGTCCACAACATCCAACACAGCCAACTGTTTCGAGTGTCATTTTAAGGTCTTCTGTTGTCTCACCGCTTTTCACTCCAAATTCATTCTCAAGAATATTGAGAACCTTCTTTGCTCCTCTTACATAGCAGGCAGTGCCAAGGCATACCCTGACAACCTTTTTACCTCTTGGCTTAAAGTGAAACATCTTATAAAAACTTGCGACACTATATATCTCGCTTAAAGGTATATTTAGCTTTTTTGACAATCTCCTGAGCACTTCATCGGGAAGATACCCCATGTCTTCCTGAATCTGCTGTAAAACATGTATAAGTATTCCTTTTGTCTTTTCATTTTGAGATAATATCTCGCTAATTTCGCCAACCTGATTATCTACATCAATTTCTTCAACTTTCATCATGCCTCCAAAAAAATAATATTATGGTGACAACCCTTGTTTGTTTTTAATCCCTTTCTTATTTATTAACCATAAACCATGTAAACTATGTAAACTGTGTAAACTATGTAAACTGTGTAAACTATGTAAACTTAGTATATTCCCAAATGTGGTTTGGCTGCCTTTTCAAGCTCTCTTCTTGTTGTCATATCCATCAATACTCTTTCAGCGCCAAATTTCCCGGGTTCATACTTTCTTAGTTTTAAAGCCTCTCTTGCTCTGTCAATATAATCAAGTGTCATGCTTAATATTTTTTCAGGATCAGGTTCGAAATGTAATGCACCTTTGAACCTCTCAAACCAGACTTCTGTCATAATTTGAGTTACTTCATGACTTGCTTCCACAGGTGAATCACCACCAAAAATAACAGGGACACCAGATGCTGCCAGGTAGCAGCCTATTGCAATAGCTTTTTCAGACATCCATTCCGGTGCTATCCCAACTGCAGGCATACCTCCTATCTCATCAGAAAGACCTCCTTCTTCAGCCATTGCTGAAACTATAGTTAATATCCTTGAATTATCAACACAGGCTCCAAGATGCAATATCGGCGGAATTCCAATTGCCTCACAAACTTCTCTTAACCCTGGACCTGCGTTTTCCAGTGCCATTTCAGGAGTTAAATAGCCTGCTGTTCCACATGCAGCAGAACCGCATCCTGTGGAGACTATGAGGACATCACTCTTTATAAGTTCAGTAGCAAGGAAACGATGTAACCCCTGAGATGGAAATCTCGGGTTATCACAACCGGCAAGACCCACCACACCTCTAATTCTTCCTGCAATTATTGCATCATTCAATGGCCTGAATGAAGCTCTCCATCTGCCACCCTGCATATATTCAATATATTCGTGAGAGAATCCTGCGATTACAGGGAATTTATCAGAAATGTGACTTCCTTCAGTTTTTCTATTCTGAAAATTATCAATAGCAAGCTTGACTATTTCACGTGCTATATCTCTTGCTCTATGTTCATCATATTGAATATGTATGGCTCCTGGTGTTTTTGCTTTATATGAAGTCGTAATTAATTTTGTATGAAATTTTCTGGAAAGTTCTGATAGTGCAGGCATAATACACTGAACATCAACGGTAATCGCATCTACAAGACCTGTCAATATCGCAAGTTCCTGGTTCGTAAACCCTCCAGCAGTTGGTATTCCATGCCTCATAAGAACTTCATTTGCAGTACAGCACATCCCGCCAAGATTAATACCCTTTGCCCCTTTTGACTTTGCGTATTCAATCATTTCCGGTTCATTAACAACATCAACAATTGTTTCTGCCAGAGATGGTTCATGTCCGTGAACTATAAGATTAACTTCATCTTCTTTAAATATGCCAAAACTTGCTTCAGACCTCACAGGTGCCGGAGTCCCAAAGAGAATATCAGTAATATCTGTCGATATCATTGAGCCACCCCAGCCATCTGCAAGAGATACTTTAAGAGCGCTCAAAAGCAAATTGTCAGGGTCATGGTCAACACCCATGTGGGTTCTATGCATAGCTTCTGCTATTTCTCGGTCAATACCCCTTGGAATTATCCCCCATTTTTTCCATCTCTCAATAGTTTTCTTAGGAGCTCTTTTTATGAAATTTATTTCACCTTTCTGCCTCCCGAAATCTTCTATTAACTTTAAAGCAACATCTCTTGCTACATCATTTACAGGTCTTCCTTCAAACTCAATATTGAGAATTCCTGCAACTTTATATAACTTTCTAACATCTTTTACAGCAAAATCTTTTGCTTCACCTTCTGAAGCAGCAAGAAGTGTAAAAGCCATATCTCGTGCATGATCTGAATGAGCAGCAGAGCCTGCCACTGCCATTCTTAATAGATTTCTTGCAGAAATAGTAGAAACACTCGCACCACAAACACCTTTTGCTTCCTCTTCAGAAGAAGTTTTAACTAACCTGCATGGGCCCATATGGCATATCTTACAACACGCACCAGAAGCTCCAATAGGACATGGTTTCATCCTTTGAGCTCTATCAAAACAGGTTTCTATCTTATGTTGTTCGCTCCACTCAATTATTTTCTCAGCAGCTTCATTAGCACTCTTAATTAATTTGTCCATATAACCTCCGGATAACTTTTACATAAAGATATGGCAAAAAAGAATCAGGAATAAAATGGTCAGCCTTAGCATATTATCCATATCTCCATTCATTTTATATTATTGGTTCCATCTCAAGTGCCGGGTGTCCAACACTTGAAAGAAATTCAAGCAATTTCTCAGAATCCTCACAAATATCCTCATCAGCTATTTTATCAAGAAGATCCGGCACTCCTTCTTCCTGAGCTCTTTTTGTAAAAGCTTCTTTTAAGCTTTCTTTAAGATTTCTGGTCATCCAAACAATCCGTTTAATTCCACCATCTCCCGCAAGAAATTTTCTGCTTATAATGAAATTTCTTCCTATTCCCATAAAACCTGGGTTTTGTGTTCCACCGCCAACAGTACCAGCAAGTGTCGTGAACTTCATTCCTACAGGGGTCATGCCTGTATGACCACGTTGAACAATCATTACTCCATTTGCCTCTGGAACAATCGCAACAATACATTCAAAACAACCGCAAGAAGTCATTGGATTTTCCATGATTGTATAAAGATTCAATGTTTCGATTGCACCACCTGAAGCTTTTTTAAGGTATTCATCTATTCCTGTATATCTTCCATATCTTGCATCAATCAGTTCACCTTTCTTTATAGGCTGATTTCCTCCTGTCGGATCTATCTCATAAGCTGCCTTACAATCCAGCCAGTTATATGCACCGCATAATCCAAGTCTCTCAGGACTTATCACACATACATGACTTGGAGCAAATGATTGACAGAGGAGACAGGAGTAGAAAGTATCAACATTCTCATCTATAAGACCTCCGAGTCTCTGGTCCCTTTCTCTGTAAGATTGCCTTGCTTCTTCCTGTATTTTCAATACATCCTCTTCTTCTGTATATATTGTTACCTGAACTTTATCAACGATTGATTTAAATCTTGTGTGGGTCATCGTAGAATTGATAATTCCAAGATGTTCAAGAGTAAAGCCCTCTTTCTTTGCATTATTGCTTATTCTTATCCAGTTTATATCTCTTTGACCCATGTGCCATACACCCTGCGCTTCATTTATATTATGATGTATTTTTCTTTCTATAACTGATTCAAAATCCTTCTGCATTTTTCTTCCTGCAACATCAATGACTATACCCAGAGGCATTTTCCCACCCTGCTCATATTTTTCTTTCCAGTTATTACCAACAACTATAACTTTATTGTCTTCGATTTCATCCATCTCTTTCATGCGCACCCATTCAAATGATGGAGTGCGTGAGCCTCCAAATTCTATGAACATATCCTCTTTTCTAATTCGTTCACCTTCAAATGCAGGACCGTATGCAACTGGTATTGGAGGTTTCTCAACAGTAATCTTCAGACCTCTTACCTCGATAGCCTTCTGAACGATCTTTGAATGATCAGGTTCTTTATCAACCTCTTCATATATACAAACACCTGTCGGATGAATTACCGGCACATCTGTATCACATATCGCAGGATAGCCCATATTTATTGCACCTGCACCTGTAGTCCATTTAATATCATCAAGTTCACCAAGAACCAGTGCAAATGCAAAAACTCTGTCTTTTGTGTATTTCAAATGTCCCCTGAAATCTCCCGGTTTTTTACCACCAAAAATTAATGATGCCCTTATTGACCAATCCAGCGGATAGATAGTATGTTCGGTATCAGGTCCTACAGGAACAATTCTTGTATCCCAGCCAAGTTCTACGCCTTTTCTTAAAAGCTGTTTTGTAACGCTGTTTCCATTAACCTGTCCGGCAAGAAATATAAGGATATTTTTTTCCTGAAGTTCCCTGATAATTGAGACCGCTGTATCATCGTCAGGGGCTGCTCCTATAACAGCAGCAAATCCAGGCATTGTGCCGTCAACAAGTTGAATTCCAAGATTTCTCTGAATAGTATCAGTTATAAAACCATTATAAACATAACCTGTTTCAGGATCAGTTGCAGGTTCAAGTCCATAGATATACCTCAGTGCCATAATTATTTCTTCGGCAAAAAGACTTGCCATACCTGAATCAAGTGCTTCTCCAAGATATGGTTTCCATATTTTTTCTTCTGGCTCTGAATGGAGTTGCTCTTTTGCCATACTTAGAGCTACCTTCATATCGGATAAATTATTTACAGCAAAGCCTGTTAGAGCATATATCAAAGGCATGTAATAAGCTGTATCTGGAAATTCAAATGCAAAGTCAGCGCCTTTTTCGGTAATAGCCTTCTCAAGCATTTCCTCAGCCTGTTTCACAAGCTGTTTAGCGCCCCTTATTGCTGCTGAGGCTATTATCTTAGACATCGATAATCCTCCTTTATTATAAATTTTATCTCATTCTTGCTTTCATAAAAGCAGGGATACCATTTGCTTCTCTCGGGCCAACGGTTACTTTCCATCCTTCGAGTTTATCTTCTATAGAACCGCTCAATATTGCAACATATCCAGGTATAATCAATTCTCTATGTTTGATAGACCCTTCTATACCGCTTTCTTTAATAAATTGTGCTATTTTTGAAGCTGTAAATTTTCCTGCTGCCCATGCTGTTAAAACTGACAAACCTTCACAATCCATAACAGCAAGATAACTTGCAACCTTGCTGTTTTCTACTTCTCCAGAAACTATAAAATATGTTAGTGAGAAATTAGTCGTTATAAGCAATGGCGATTCCTCAGTCGGTTCGCCAATTCTGTAAATTCTCTGTTCTACCTGCATGGGGACCTGAGGGTCAGTATAAATGTTCTGTCTTAAAGTAAATAATGCAAGGTTTTTCCATCTTTCGATACTGCTGAGTACAATAATGGAGGAGTATTTTGCGACTCCTAAAGCAACAACAAGTGTTTCGAGTAAATTATCTTCTCTCTGAGAAAAGGTTATAATTGGATAACCCAAAGGTTTAAAATTCTTTTTAATGGCAGCTCTTCTAATTAAAGTATTATGTTCAAGAATTTCTTTTGCTTTTCTGGCACCTGAATCAATCACAATATCTTCAATTCCGAGTTTTTTTACCTTTTCGGTAAGATCAGAAAGTTCATTGAGTCCTCCTGAAGTGGATGCAACAATTCCGAGAGTTGCCTTATAATTTTTTGCAATTTTTGACATTTCCTCGAGATTCTCTGAATTTGCTCCGTATAGAACAGGTTTTTTATCAGCATAAAGTTTTACTGACATCTCAGCTGCGTTCAAATTATTTGTACATAATATCACTGGAATTTCAGGAGCTTTTTCTGAGAGAATTTTTGCAGCTTCACCAAATTTTTCAGGACTTCCTGACTCATTTAAAAGTGCTATTGCATCTATCTTCAATTTTTGCCCAACTCTATCTATAACTGAATCACGAACTTCACTTATTTTCTTTTCAATTTCTTCAGAAGATAAAGTATCCTTTATTCCAAGAGCAAAAACACATGGATTAACAAATCTCTTGTCATGCCTGAAGAGCACTGTTTCTTCCCCGATTTTAACTGCATTTTCTCCTGTACCGAGTGTAATTGGTCTTACAGGCGGAGCAGAAGCTTCACCGAGTTTCTGTCTTGCTTCTTCAGACACATCAGGACATAAATCAAGTGAAGCCTGTCTTTGAGCAAGTTTCATTGCAAAAGCAAGACAGGTGGGGAACCCGCATTTTTTACAGTTAGTTTTTGGTAAAAGTTTGAATATTTCGACACCGGTTAATGCCATTGTAATCCTCCAGAATTTATTGAGTTTACACAGTTTACATATTCAACTTATTTCTATGTGTAAACTGTGTAACTTACATGAGTTCATCAATTATTTTCTCTATTGCATTAATTGCTTTTGGATGTCTCATAACTAAAATCTCTGCTCCGGCGATAAGCATACTAACAGCAGTAACAGCTTCCCATGCTATGCCTCTTTCTTCTGTATTACCCCAGAGTGGAACATCTTTTTCATCTGCTATTGTTTCTTTAACCTTCCAGACATACATACCGACATCACCCATTATTGGTTGTTGCATCGTAGGGTCATTTTGAGCAAGTCCTGCAAGTCTTATTCTTTCCATAACAGAATATGTATATTCAAGACCATAACCCAATGCAGAACACATCGGGTCAATTACTATCTTTTCTTTATCAAATCCCATCTGTGTAATAAGTATATTCAACTGTTTTGAAAGATTTATATCCAGTTCAGACATTGCAATAAGTTTATGATTATTCGCAATAGCAGCAGCAGCAATTGTCTTATAGTTTGCTTCCTGTGCTTTTCCGATAATGCAATTTCTGTCCTTAGAGGCTTCTGCTGCTGCGATTAAAACCGATGAATCTTTCTCAGTATGATTGCTCCCAAGTATTATTAAAGGAATATTTATCGAATCAATAACTTCTTTAACTGTTTTTGCAGCCTCTTCAGCACTCCGATTTTCTCTATCAGGATGTGTTCCTATAAGCCTGAGAGCTATAGCTTTTGCATTTAAAACATCCTGACAATACTTTGCCCAGGATACTGGATTTGCTGAAACATCAATATAAGGTTTTTGAACAGATTCAGGCCAATCTGATGGAGGAACATCCTGTATTTCATAAGCAATTAAAGGGCGGTTTGGAACTGTACCTTCAAATGAATGAAATGAAAGAACATTCTCACCTCCAACTGTAATTTCCTTTTGACCGGTTCCTATTGAGACAGAATACACCCTTCCGGGATAGGTTTCCTTAGGCGGGATAAAAGCCATCTTAATCTTCCTCCTGTTTAGAAAGTCTGTAAAGTTTATTCTGATTATTTTGTTTGCTCTTTTTTAACTTAGCAAACAATGTAAACTTAATAAACTATGCAAACTTTTTAGTTACATTTCTAAATATGAATGGGCATATAATGTTTTGCCCATAATTACATCAATAGTCTTTACGGTGGGTGCAACTTCATGTGGATCTGCAATCGCTGCGGTTAAACCTTCATAAGCAAGAAGCGAAAGAAAATGATTATTTAAAATTGGTCTTAATTCTTTTGGACATCCATTTGAGATATTGCTGAGACCAACAACTGTTTTCATTGGTGGGTCATTTAGTTCCTGGAACATCTTGACAGCCTGTATTACTTTCAAAGCATGGTCCTGCGATGTAGAAATCTGAAGAACGAGTGGATCAAGATATAAATCTTCAAGAGACACACCATATTCAGAAGCCCTTGCCATTATCTCTGCTGCTATCGCAGCTCTTTCCTCAGCATCTGCAGGGAGCCCACCTTTTCCAACTGTTAATCCTATAATCTGGCAATTATATTTAGCAGCTAGCTCGAGCATAGCAAATCTTTCAGGGTCATTTGAAGTTGAATTGATTAAGGGCCTTCCCCATTCATTGTTATGAACCTTTAACCCTGCTTCTATTGCTTTATAATTCGTTGTATCAAGACAAACAGGTAATTTTACAACTTCTTGAATCGTTGTTACCATCCATTCCATTAATTCTTCTCCGTTGTCTTCAGCGGGTCCTATATTCGCATCTATCATTCCTGCACCAGATTTCCATTGAGAAACAGCTATATCCTGAATGGGTTTTTTGTCTTTTTTCATCATTGCTTCTCTTACTTTTTTAGCTATTATGCTGAGTTTTTCGCCAATTATTAACATGATAATCACCCGCTCCTTTCTGACTATGAGGGGCGATTCACGAAACCAATCGAGAATCGCCCCTATATTAAATTCTGTTCTTTACATTTTTCCCAAAATGAACAGGTTCAGAAACATAACATAAATTTAAATAAAAGTAAAGTATTTTTTTAAGCAACAGATATTTTTTTCAAATCAAGTAAATTTTTATTGACAAAATTTACTTGATTTTTATTTTATATTAGTTATACAATTTCATGTCTT
>FWWM01016190.1_pt1 | contig 11166 bp, 8 predicted proteins | sample 2228351 | NCBI WGS metagenome assembly FWWM01 (sample SAMEA103939774, study PRJEB20133) | metagenome
CGGGTCGTGGCGGTTCCACTGGGGGCACAGGCCCCCGGCTCGTGGATTGACGCGCCGTACGCTTAGGCCTGCCGCTTGTGCGAGAATGCAATCCCTTCGATCTCCACCAGCAGCTCGGGCCGGCAGACATCGGCAATGGCGTAGATGGTGGGCAACTCGCCCAGCCGGGCTTCGCATACCCGGCGGATGGCCGCGTAATCCTGGGGCCGCTTGATGTACACGCGGACCAGCGCCAAATCGTCAAGCGTCGCCCCGCGCCCCGGCATGCCGTACCGGGCGAAATTGGCCTCGGCCACCAGGGCCTCGATGTTGTCCAGCGTCTGGTGGGTTTGGCGCTCCGGGTCGTCCAGATGGCGGCTTTCGGAGTTGGTAATGCTGGCCGTCCCAGAAACGAAGATCGTGGTGGCCCGCTGGCAGCTCAGCGCCAAGGCGCGGGCGAACTTCGGGCTCTTCGGGCCGTACTGACAGCCGTAGTCAAAGGCCGAGGTTTGGAGCGGATTTTCCAGGGGGAGGATCGTTACATCGGGCCGTTCGGTGGCGATCGCGATGCAGCTCATCAGAATATCGTGATTATCGGTCCCGATGCCCGTGCTGGCGGGGTACACCGCTCCATTGACGCCCGGTGCCAGGTGGCCTGCTCCGAAGCAGATGTTCTCGTAGTAATCGGTGCGGGCCCGGTTCAGCTCCTTGTAGCGCTGGGTCGGTCCCTCGGGTCCGACGATATCGCCCAGATACAGCCAGGTCCGCACGACCTGGCCGAACTCGACCCCCGCCCGCCGCAACACCTTTTCCATGTTGCGGAAGGCGCTCAGCGAGCGGTGGTACACGCCTTGGGCGTCGGGGTCAGGGGTGACGTGGGCCACGTGGACCCACGCCAGATTGCTGTGGCGGGTGATGACCAGGTTCTCGCTGCAGCGGAGGATTTGCACATCCCGTTCGCCGCGGCCCACGCCCAAAGCCTCGATCGCCAGCAGCTTCCCCTCGCAAGGGCGCTGGGGGATGTACGTGGTGGCGGGCAGTTCGGGGCCGTAAAACCGCCGCATGATCTGCCGGCATTCGTGCACGGCGCTCTTGTCGCTCAGGAAGACCGCCTGATGAACGATCGATCCGTGGGTGCCCTCTTCGCCAATGACCCGCTCGATGGTCCGCAGGGCGTCGCGGGCCTGCTCTTCCAACGAGCCTTCCACGCGCGGGACCGCGGCAGCGAACACATGCCGCACATCGTGCAGGTCCACCACGGAATAGCCGATGCCTTGGCGCGATTCTTTACGGATCATGCGGGGCCTGTCGAGGGCGGGTTGGCGGGTGGGAGGGACGATCATGGCGGGAGGGCAACGCAACTTCTAATCTAATGAACACCTCCAGAGGCGTCAATCCGGCTGAGCCATCCCATTGCGGAGCCCCGGCACCGTTGGGGGGGAGGCGCGATCCGCGTCCGAACCCCACCTCGTTTTATTGAACCCCAATGCTCCCGGCAAGTTCCGCTGGAGGGCCTGGCATCGGGCACGCATTGGCCGGTTGCGCTGGGGTTTGCAGAACCAGTCACAGGCACGGTATGATGGGCGGCGGAGCCAGACCGCTGGCACTCTCAGCGCAGGCAGGGGCAGCACGAAGTCCGACCTTCCACGCACCCTATTGCCAGAGAAAGGACGGGTCATGAGCGGGAAACTCACCCGGCGTGCGTTTGTCGCCACTTCGGCCTTAGCCTCGGCCGGGGCCGCTTTGGGTGCTAAAGCCGTGGCCGCAGCCGGCGAAGCGGCTTCGCCAGGCGCAAGCCTCCCGGCCCCCGACCAGGGCCTGCCCAAGGGGAAGATTGGCGGCCTGGAGATCAGCCGGCTGTTGCTGGGGGGCAACCTTCTGACGCACTTCACCCACAGCCGCGACCTCCGCTATGTCTATTCGCTGGCGGCTCACTACAACACGCCGGAGAAGATCCTCCAGACGCTCTCCATCGCCGAAACCCACGGGATCAACACGCTGGTGATTCATACGGTCGATTGGGCGCTGAAGCTCTTGCGCAAGCACCGCAAGGAGGGTGGCAAGATCCAGTGGATCATTTGCCCCACGACCCCCATCGAGCCGGGACTGGCGCAGTACGGCGAGCACGTGCAAAGGCTCGTGGATGACGGCGTGGAGGCCCTTTACATCTGGGGATGCCACAGCGACGCCTTGGTGGCGGGCGGCAAGGTGGACCTTCTGGGCAAGGCCGTGGAGCTGGTCAAAGCCCACGGCGTCCCCTGTGGGGTGGGCGCCCATGCGCTGCGTGTGGTGGCAGAGGTGGAAAAAAACCAGATCCCTGCCGACTTCTACATCAAGACCTTCCACCACCACAAATATCCCACCGCGCCCAAGCCCGGCCAGGCCGGCGACGACTACAACGAAATCCCCGGCTACTGGTGCGGCCGCCCCGAAGAGACGGCCCAACTGATGCAAAGCGTGCAAAAACCTTGGATTGCGTTCAAGGTGATGGCCGCCGGCGCGATCCCCCCGCAGGACGCCTTCCGTTATGCGCTGGAGAACGGGGCGGACTTCATCCTGGCGGGCATGTTCGACTTCGAGATTGCCGAAGACGTGCGCATCATCAAGGAAATCCTGGCCGCCTTGCCCCGCCGCGCCCGGCCGTGGAGGGCCTAGCCGGATGAAGCGCCGGGAGTTTCTCGAGACGGGCCTGTCGGCCGGGGCAGGAGTGTGGTTTTTGTCTTCGCCGCAGGTTTTGGGGCAGGCGGCTGGGCCCCAGGCGATCGAAATGGCCCTAATCGGGGCGGGGATGCAAGGCCGCGCGCTGGTCCATGCGGCGGCGGGTATTCCGGGGGTCCGCTTCGCCGCGGTGTGCGACATCTGGGACTATGCCCGCCGCACCACCCGGAACATCCTGAAGACCTTGGGCCATGAGGCCCGCGAGTATCTCGATTACCGCGAGATGCTGGCTAACGAGAAGGGGCTCCAGGCCGCGATCGTGGCCACGCCCGATTTCGTCCACGCCGAGCAGGCCATCGCCTGCCTGAAGGCCGGGCTCCATGTGTACTGCGAGAAGCCGATGGCCCATTCGCTGGAAGCGGCCAGGAGCATGGTTCTTGCGGCCCGCCAGGCCGGCCGGCTGCTGCAGATCGGTTACCAGCGGCGCAGCAATCCCCGCTACCGCCACGTGCGCGAGAAACTGCTGGCCGACGCGCAGCTCCTGGGCCGACTGACGCACGCCGTCGGCCAGTTCTGCCACCCCGTGGCCGAGGACCTGGGCTGGCCCCGCAAACAGGCCCTCGCCGACGAATTGCTCCGCCAGTACGGCTACGCCAACATGCACGAGTTCCGCAACTGGCGGGCGTTCAGAAAGTTCAGCCTCGGGCCGGTAGCCCACTTCGGGGCCCATCAGGTCGATGTCTTCAATTGGCTGTTGGGTGGGATGCCCAAGTCGGTGCTGGCCGCCGGCGGTTTGGACTATTACAAGACGCACCAAGGCTACGATAACGCGGTGGCCGCCCTGGAATACCAGACCCCCCAAGGCACGGTCCGCGCCCTCTGCCAGGTGCTGACCACGACCAGCGCCGGCGGCAGCGGCAATTACGAGCACGTGATGGGCGAAGAGGGGTCCATCCGCATCTCGGAAAACCCCAAATGGACCAAGATCTTTCGTGAGCCCATGGCCCCGGACTGGGACCAATGGGTGCGGCGCAACTACTTGACCAGAAAAGAGAAGACCCCGCCGCCGCCCCCAGGCCCCGCGGGCCAGATCCAGGTCCAGGAGACCGGCGTGGTCGAGGCCCACGACCTGCCCGTCGTGCTCGATAAATCGCCCTACCAGCCGCACCTGGAGAACTTCTTCCAGGCGATTGGCGGCAAGGCCAGGCTGGCCTGCCCGCCGGAGGAAGCGCTTCGCACCGAGGTGGTGGTCTGGAAGATCGTTGCTGCCATCGAGGCCCGAAAAATGCTCGGTTTGGGGCCCGAGGATTTCGGCGTTTAGCTTCCTCCCATTGCCGGCGGCGCGATGGGCACCAACGCGGCCCCGTCGACCTCCATAAGATAGGCGGCCACAGCCGGGTGGCGGCAGCAATAGTCTCGGATCTCCGGTTGGCCCATCACCAGGAAAGCGGTGGAAAGTGCGTCGGCTTCGGCAGCCGTGGGGGCCAGCGCCCACGCGCGGAAGCGAGACTGGGCCGGCCGGCCGGTGCGAGGGTCGATCACATGGGCCCCCCGCACGGCAATCCCCGAGCCGCTGATCGCCCGGCGCACCAGGTCGAGGCAAAGGCCGCCCGTTCCGGTCCCGATGTGCACCGCCCAACCTCGCCCATCCCCAGGCGGGTCCAGGGCCAGCACCGTGCTCGTGCTGGCCGAGAGCAACGCCGAGCCAATCTCCCATTCCGCAAGGACCGCGGCCATGCGGTCCAGGGCGAACCCCTTGCCGATTCCCCCCAGGTCCAGACGCACGCCATCGGCCAGCACGCGCACAACGCAGCCCGGATCGAGCAGTTCGATGCGTCGGGCCCGGTGCTTCCCCGCCGAGGCGTAAGTCGGATCGAATGCCCCGCCGGTGGACGCCTGCACCTCCAAAGCAATCCGCAGGCAGTCGCGCGTATCGGGATGGACCACCGTCGATTGCCCGCGACACAGCCGATTCACACGGAAAACATCGCTGGTTTCAAGGAAACGGCTCAGCCGCCCCTCGACCAGCTCCAACTCGGCCAGCGCCGCAGCGGCGGCTTGCCGGGCATACCGACGATCGGGATGGGCGACAGTCAGCCGGAAGACCGTCCCCATCGCCGCGGCGGTCAACGTGTGTCGATCTTGCAACTCCATGGGCAAGCGTGCGTGCAAGGGGCCTCGGTTTGACCATCGCCGTACCAGAGCCGGGAGCGCGAGCCCCCGGTGCGCCAGCCGGCGTCAGCCGACCCGGAGGCTTGGCCGCCGGTGGCCCCGGGGAGGTCAGCCCCACCGCAACCGTCAGCCCCTGGTGCCCGGCCAGCCGGGTGCCGGCCTTCAGCGCCGCTTGTTCATAGTTCCGGCTTTGCTGTTACCAGTCGCCGGGCAGGTTTGCTTCAGCGGTGCTGCAACTCGACCTCATGCGGCGGTAAGTGCTCGCCTCCCCAGCGTCGCGGCTGAAGTGGCAGGGCTGGGGGGCCTTCGCGGCGCTTGGCGGGCCAGCCACGGGTAAGCATCCAGGCCAGCAACGAGCCACCCCATGCTATCGACCACCCGGTAGTGCGTCTAGATTCTGGGCTGAACAGGCGCTAAGTGCCGTAGGTCCGCAGGAAGCGGTCGATGACCAGGTGTAGACCCTGGGTGGCGGCATTGACGTATTCGGGGATACACGGCACCGCACCCAGCACGAAGGTGTCCGGCGCGATGGACCGCCCCTTCAAGTATCCCGGGATATTGCATACGGGCCGGCCGGAACGATCGCGATGGAGCAAGAAGACCTGTTTGACGGGCTGGTAGCCGGTGCGGGGATCGACGATCTGCCGGCTGTAGTCCGACATTTCGCGGAAGCGGGCGGGGGTGAAGTGTTCGGTGGATTTGGCATCGAGGACCATCATCACGGGCAGTCGGCCGCGGCGGCGGATTTCCAGGGTGATGTCGGGGCGTAACGGCTCGCGGGTCAAAGTCGCGCAGAAGTTCTTACACCGCACCAAGGCGGTTTTCCTGGGGAGAAAGCTGGGTCCGTAGGTGACGACCACGGCCAGTTCGTCGCGGGGCTCGAAGCGATACTGTTGCCCGGGGGCCAGCTCAGGGCGGTAGATTTCGTCGATGACCGTAAATGACCCGCGGGACTTCGAGGGGCCGTACTTCTCGCGCAGATAGCCGACCGTGCGGAGGTAGCACCAGTATTCGTAGAGCGTGGCCAGGTTGCGATACGCCAGGCGGATGGAGGTGTGATCGACCAACAGCCCCAGGGAGGTCATGGCCTCGAGCAGCAGGCGGTAGACCTCGCGATAAGCGGGCCGGCCCAGGAACACCGGGGTGGGGCCGAACACGGTGCGGGGGGGCCCGGCGGCAGCCAGAAAACGGTGCGACTCGACCAACTGTTGGAGCCGGGCGGCGATGCGTTGGGCATCGGCGGCCAGGTCTTCGAGGACTTCCACGCGGGGGAGGTCGCGCTGGATGAACACCGATGGCTCGTCGTCGCGGCGCGAACCCCATTGGAGTTCTTCGGCCCGCAGCAGCTCGGCGGCATGGCGGCAGAAGCGGCCCACGGCCAGGCTCCGCTGGGCCAGATTGCGGATCGTCTCGGCGATATGGCGATGTTCCGGCAGGTCTTCGGAAAGGGCGGTGCGGCGCAACACCACTTTGCCCAGGGCCAGGGCCTGCCCGCCGGCGCCCACGCGGGTCGCCCCATCCCGGGCCATGGAGGCCAGCATCGCCGAGTCCACGCGGTCGCCCCCCCGATACCGGCCGAAGGTGATCGACCGGTCCAAGGCGGTGCAGGGCTGCCGGGCGATATTGCGCAACGCGCCCGCCAGGCGGTCGCCGATGCGCTGGAGTTCCTTGAGCGTGCCCGCAGGATCGAGGCGGGCAATAGCCTGGCGCTTCACGCCGCGGCGATATTTGGCGCGGCTGAGGACGTCGTGGGCCAGCCCTTCGTGCACCCGGGCCGCATCCTCGATCATCACCTTATAGTCGCGGACCACCTCGGGGCGCGGGGTCACGCGGAGGTCGAGCTCGAAGATCGTCTCGAACCGGCCCCGGCGGGCGGCAATCTCCTGCTCCAGCGCCAGCGTGCTTTCGCCGAACTCGTTGTACAGCCAGGCCGACCGGCCGGTCAGAAGCTCGCGCACGCCGGGGGGCAGTTCGCCGATGACTTCCGCCCCCAGCTTCAGGCGCCAGCGGAGTGCCGCATTTTCGCGCCGCACGTGGATGGCAAACGCGTCCCGGGCATCGAGGGCCAGCGCACGGGGTTCGCTCCCCAAGGCCGCCAACGCATCCAGGCGGGCCTGGAACATCTCGCCCAGGTCCCCCTCGATCCGGATTTCAAAGGAGTTGGAAGTACTCATTCTCCAGGCCGGCCTCGGCAATCCGGGCGAGCATCTCGGCGGCCCGCGGGCAGCGCTGAGGTTCGATCAGCTCCCGCAGACCCTGCAACGTCTCCTCGAAACCCGGGGCAGTGCGCCGCAACTTGGGAAGCACCACCTGCATCAACTGGAAGTCCAGGGCCTGGTGTTCGGTCAAAAATGGCCGGGCCGAGGCCACATACCGCAGCATCCGGTCGAACTGCCGGATCCCCAGCACGACGCGCGAGCGGCGGAGGATCTCGGCCACCTGGAGGAGGAACTGCCGGGCGGACCCGGCCGCTTCCGGCGGCTTCGACCAGCTCGAATACACCCGCAGGTGGACCGGAATGATCCCTCCGATGGCGTCGCTTTGGTCGCGATGGCGCGGCGCCGCCAAATCGGGTGGGGCAAACGAGATCACCTGGCAGCGGTCAAGCACCTTGGGGCTGAAAAAGTGGGTCGTCTCGTCGATGTTCACCGTCCCCACGAACCGCACGTTCTCGCCCACGTGGACCGACTGGTATGGGGCGTACGGGTCGGACGGCCGGGCCAGGCCGGGCGCAAAAAGGGTGATGTTCCGTTCTTCCGGCGGGCATTCCAGAATGCTCAGGAACTGGGCAAAGTAGTGCTCGACCCGCGCCAGGTTCATCTCATCCAGCGAGATGAGGTAGATGTCGCCCAGCCCGCGCTGCTCGGCGAGCATGGCGGCGATGAGGTGATCGGCCACGCCCGCCGTGGCCGGCTCGAACCGACGGGCCAGCGCATTGTAGGCGCCCAGGAAGTCGCGGTCGTCCAGCCAGTCGGGCCGCACCGGAACCTGGAGGTACCGGTTCTTCCACCCCAGGGCTTCCGCATACAAGCGTGGGAGGCTGCTTTTGCCGGTGCCGCTGGGCCCGGCCAGCACGCACAATCCCCCGATCTTCACGCACACGTGGAAATTGAGCAGGTCTTCCAGATGGAAGGAGAAGCCCCGCCGCTCCACCACCCGCTGGAACTGGGCAATGAACGTGGCCTCGTCGATCGGCTCTTCCGGAGTGGCCGAGGGCTCTTCCTTCAGCCAGTAGGGGAGGCGCAGTTCGGCCGGGCCGCCGTCGGCCGAAGGCTCCCCGGCCGCAGCCCCCAAGCCCATGCGGCGGAGAATGGGCCATTGGACCAACAGCTCGTCCCCCACGCGGGCGGCCTCTTTCTGGTAGCGCTGGATGACCCGTTCCAATCGGAGATGGATGCTTTCCTCCTGTTCGGCGACGGCCCGTTCGCGCTCCTGGACGGCCCGCTCGCGCTGTTCGAGCTGGCGGATGCGGTCTTCCCAGCGGGCGCGGAACTCTTCATCCTGGGCCGCGGCCCGCTTCTCGTATTCCGCCGACAGCCGGCGGACGGCCGCCTGTACCGCCTCGAGCTGTTTTTCCTCGGCCTGGGTCCGCCGCCGGATTTCTTCCTGGCGCAGGGCGACCTGCTTGCTGATTTCCTGGGCCTGGGTCCGCCGCCGGATTTCTTCCTGGCGCAGGGCGACCTGCTTGCTGATTTCCTGGGCCACGATCGCGTCCAGGTGCCGGCGTACCAGCTCCTCGAAAGCTGGGGTGCGGGCGACCACGTCGGCGATCTTTTCGCCCAGGTCCAGCACCCGCTGGGCATCGCGTTCCAACTCGCGAAGGCGCTGGAGCTTGGAGGCCACCAGGCGATCATCGGGGCCGGCGTCGTCCTCGGCGATGCGGGCGAAGAACTTTTTGACCGGCTCGGCCTGGGCGTGGGTCACGCGGTAGCGTTTCATGGCCCAGTTGAGCACCTGGGCATCGGTCGAGGCGTCCAGGGTCTCGCCCGCCGCGCGGAGCTTGTCCAGGGGGAGCCACGCCTGGCGGGTCAGGCGCACCACCATGGTCGTCTTGCCGCTTTGCGGATCGTACTCGTTGAGCGTAATGCTGAAATACTCTTCGCGGACCAATTCGCTGAAACGGTCCACCGGCACGCGCAGCACCTCGGGGTTGCCGGCCGAGATGGCCGAAAACTCCAGTTGCCGATGTTCCGGCAGCCAGCGGGCTTTCAGCGGCCCGAGCACCATCTGCGTTCCCCGCAGGATGACCTGGGGCGTGGTGGGGCGGGGCCAGTCCAGGCGCTTGCCCCGCTGGAAAAAGGCCAGATCGGGCTCCGGGGCACTGATGGGCAGGATCTCGATCAGCTCCTGCCCGCCGGGCTGGATATCCCGGACCTTGACCTGGTACTTGTCCGACTCGGGGTCCTTGGGCTCCCACTTGGCGGCCAGTTCGATCCGGCCCGTCCAAAGCGAGCCGGGGACCACCAGCTCCTCGGCGATGTCGTCGCGGAGCATCCACCAGACGCGGGCGCGGTTGGGGAATCCCTGGCGGCTGGCATCCACCTGGTCTCCGTCCAGGGTCATCAGGGGCTGCAAGACGCAGAACCGATTGACGATGCCGGAGCCGCCCATGTAGCGAAACGGCCGTTGGTCGGCCGCAAACACCAGGGAAATCCCTTCCCTGGCGGCAATTTCCGCATCGATCATGGGTGACGTCCTCACTTGGCCCCAAGCGCATTGAACCACTTGCCGCAAACCAAGGCAAGCCGGCATGGGCGGTTTGGGCGCGGTCGGCCCCTGCCGAGGCCGAGGCCCGATTCCCGAGCACCGCCGAGGTTCGCCGCAGCCGGCCCCGCTTGCTGGCGGGCGCCCCAGGCCACCGGGGTGGGTGGAATCACAAACCCGGCCATGGAACAATGGTACGCAAAGGGCGACTGTGTCGCTTGCAACCGCCCCCGGAGTGCGTGGTGGACTTATGGCAGAACCGTCGATCGGGTTGGGCGCGGACGAGCTGGTACGCTACAGCCGGCAGATTGGCCCGGGCGCGCTGTCCCCCGATGGGCAGGGGCGGCTGAAGCAGTCGGCCGTGTTGATCACGCGGGCAGGCGGCATGGGCGGGCCGGCCGCTTTGGCCCTCGCCATGGCCGGCGTCGGCCGTGTCATCCTCGCGCACGGCGGCGAGTTGACCTCGGCCGATCTGAACCGCCAGGTCCTGGGGTGCGAGGCCATCTTGGGCCAGCCCCGCGCACCCCACTTCGCCGAAGCGCTGCGGGCGATGAACCGCTTCGTCCAGGTGGAAGCCATCGATCACGAGCCGGACCTGGCCGAGGCGATCGGCCTGGCCCGCCGCGTAAACCTGATCCTTTCCTGCGCGCCGACTTTCCAGGAGCGCCTCCGCCTGAACGAGGCGGCCGTCCGCTGCGGCGTCCCCCTGGTCGATGCGGCCCAGTGGGGCCTGGCCGGCACCTTGATCGTCGTCGATCCTGGCCGCTCCGCTTGCCTGCGCTGCCTGTACCCGACCGACCCCGAGTTCGAGGAACTCTTCCCGGTTGTCGGGGCGATCTCCATGGCCGTCGGCGCCCTGGCGGCCTTGGAGGCGATCAAAATCCTCTCGGGCTGCGGAGAGCCGATGTACGGGCGGCTGTTGGTGATCGACGGGTTCCACGGCCGAACCTCCGCCGTCACGTTGCGCCGCGACCCGGCGTGTCCCTGTTGCGGCAGCAGGAGCCGACAGTTGCCCCCAGAGGCCAGTTCCTCATAGTTTCCAGAGTTTCCAGATCATTCCAGGTTTTCCCAGAAAGTGTGCGACAATGCACATCCGCGTGGTGATCACCGGCCGGAACTATCACGCTTTGGGCAATGCGCCGGTGGAACTGGATTTGCCGGAGGGGAGCACGGTAAAGCACGCCCTGCAAGCTTTGGCGCAGCGCCTGGGCAGCCCGCTGCCGGAAACGTGCCTGGTGGCCGTCTCCGGCATCCACCTGGGGACCGTGCAGAACCATGTCCCTCGGGAACTCCGCGCCGGCGATGAACTATTGCTTTTGGCGCCGGTGGCCGGCGGATGAGGCTGGCTTTTGCCGGAACTGGCGCAGCCGGGCGGCTTGACATGGGCCGCTTCCAGCGGGGCCCCCTGTGCCCCGCAGGGCTGCCAGGGACCGTCGCGCGGCAGCAACCGCCAGGAGGGGTCGGGGAAACTACACGCGCCACGGCAAGCGCCGGCCCACCAAACGGGACTTGCGGGCCGGAACGCCATCCCCAGCAAGCCGGCGCTTGTCTCGGACTCCAATCGGGGTGCCAAGTCTACCTGCCCAGCTTCTTGGCCATTTGTTCGACAAAGGCCACGCACCTGGCCACGTCGGCCATCAGCTCGGGCGAATC
>FWWM01016191.1_pt1 | contig 11166 bp, 12 predicted proteins | sample 2228351 | NCBI WGS metagenome assembly FWWM01 (sample SAMEA103939774, study PRJEB20133) | metagenome
TGGCAGGACCTCAAGGCAGGTGAGTTGGCTGATTATAGCAAAGAAAGACCACATCGGGTCGGGTCTTTGTTCCGCTTTTCCGCCCTCTTTCCCACAAGTTCTTCGTGGATCCCCTTGCAGGTTTTTCCTCCTTACAATTCCAGGATTGACTGGATAGCGCCATCGCCGCGCCCGGTCTAGCATTGAGAAGCATTGAGAAGGGGAGGGAATTATGAAATACATGCCGACCCAGATCATGGAATATCGCGCTGGAGTTGCACACGCTAAGAAACGTCGGGGACCTTCGGTGGCCACCGCAAGACTGGGGCATGACGGGGTGAGAGCGTGGGTTCCCTGTGGCGCTCCCCGTCCGCGCGCGGCCCGCCGGGAACCCGTGCACAACGAAAGAGCCGGGACCTTTCCTGGCGGAGCGGCGGTGGGGATATCGATGTAGCTCTTCCTTCCGGGGGTAGCCATCCGTAGGCCATGCTTGTTTCTCCTCTTCTGTCAGGATCTGTGTATAATTCTTTCTGTGAAGCGCCATCCCTCGCTCCAAACCCTCACTCGCCGCAGGCGGCCCAGCCGAACTCAGCGCGTGGCTCGCCGGCAAGAAGATTGAAGAAGCTCGGCGGATGACCCCTGAAGAGCGGTTGCTGCTGGCTCTCGAACTCTCCGACTTCTGCTTCGCGCTGAACCCTCCGTGTTCCGAGAAGCGCTGATCGAAATCATTCGCCGCCTCGACCGGGCGCGGGAGCGGAAGCTGGTCCAGGCCTCTACGCTGCTCGGCGGATTTGCCGTCTCGGTCTGGGGAAAACCCCGAGCCACACACGACATCGCCCTGGTCGTGGCCCTCGGCGCCGCCGATCTGAAGGCCGGCTATCATCCGGGCGATCCTGACGATCCGTTGCGCGATGTGTTCCGCGCGGAGATGCCGGTCGGCGAACACGTCGTTCCCGTCCAGTTAATCGTATTCGAACCGAAATGGGCTGATATCGTCTTCAGACGCGAGGACATCGTTTCCGTTCTGAACTGACCGGTTCCCGTGGTGAATTGGCAGGCGCTGGTGCTCTTGAAGCTTTATGCAGGGAGGCCGGTGGACCTCCAGGATGCCCTGGACATTGTCACGGTTCGCCAGCCAAGCGCCGTCGAACGGGAGAGCTTGGCGACCCAGGCCGAAGCCTTGGGTCTGGCGGAGGAATGCACCACGCTCCTCGTCTCTCTCTCCTAACCCGGAACACTTGATAGAGCAACAGAGCAAACAGCTCCTCCAGAATCAGCGACCGGGCGAGCGCGGGATCGTGCGGGCGAGCCGTCGCCGTCGGCGGGCGGTTTACGATATTCTGAAGGTCTCCATGTTCTTGTCCGAGGTCGAGCAGGCTGGTCGGCGACAGGCCCCGCTCAGCCTCACTCCCCACTCTTGACACGCCCTCACGCGAAGCCTAGCCTTTTCTCACTCTGGCACGCACATCATCCAACGCCTGCGGAGCCACGATCATTGACAACCAACCGGGGTCCTTTCCGAGGGAAGAGGAGGTGCGTCATGCCGGCCTTCGTGACACTCATCAACTGGACGGATCAGGGGATTCGAACGGTGAAGGATTCGCCCAAGCGCCACGATGCGGCGAAAAAGGAGCTGCAGAAATTGGGCGGCGAAGTGAACAGCTTCTACATGACCCAAAGGGCCTTTGATGCGCTGCTCATCTTCGAGGTGCCGAGCGACGACGCGGCGGCGAGGTTTCTGCTCAAAACCGGATCGGCCGGCAATGTCCGGACGACCACGCTCAAGGCCTACCCTGAACCTGAGTATCGAAAGATATTGGAATCACCGCCCTGAACGGTTACTCTTTTCTTGTAGGTAGCTAAGCAAGGCAGAGGTCTCTTGGAGTAGGCATCGTGCGGCCTTGCGAGCCGCTCGCGCTGAGCAGGCGCGGTCTGCTTCGAGCTCCTACCTTCCAAACCTCTCCTGACGAAAGGAGAGGAGAGAGCGATAAAGCTTCTCACCATTTATCGCTGGTCTATGTTGCTCCTGTCGTCAAGCTATGCTGATGGCGCGAGAAAAGACTCCCGCTACATCTTCTCTTCCCTTCTGTTCCCTTAGAACCTCACTCCCAGGTCCAGGCCCGGCATGAGATTCGTGTGGAGATCGACGTCGCGTCCTCCCGCGCGCATGGTTTGCCCGAGAGAAGTAACGTTGAGGAGGACGTCGGCCGTGACGGCGAACCGCTGGGATAGGGCGTAGTCGAGCCCGATCCCGAGTGGAATCAGGAACGAAGTATAGGTGTCGGTCACGCCGCTGTCGGCGTCTTCGATCCCGGCTCGGATGAAGCCGACTCCGCCCTGCACCACGAGCCGCGCCCTGTGGCTGCCGGGGATGTCCCACCAGTACTTGGCCTGCGCGGACAGACCAAAGATCATGTCGTTCCCCACTCCGGCATACTGGACCAACGGGCCGAGCGAGACGTGGTTGATGACGAAGTAATCGGCGTGCCCGTTGAGCCCGAACTCCAGAACTCCATCCGGCGTGCTGCCTAAAAAGCCAAGCCCCGCTCCGCCCGACCACCGCCCCGCCGTCGGCTCAGCGACTTCCGCAGCTACAGGAGCAGCCGGGGTCAGACCAGAGACCGGCCCCGCGAGGAAAGTCAAAACGCAGAGGCCCGCCATGGATCGGCGCAGCATCATATTCTCCGGCGATCAGCCGAGGTCGCCGTATTCGGGTGAGAAAGGACTCCTGGTACATTCTTCTCTTCCTAATCCGCTATTGGCATGTGTGGATTCCAGGCGATCTCCCACACATGCCCGTCGGGGTCCTGGAAATACCCGGCGTAGCCTCCCCAAAATGTCTTGCCGGCAGGTTTGACGATCTTGGCGCCCGCTCGTTCCGCCTGCGCCATGATTGCATCCACTTCTTCTTGGCTGCCGACATTGTGGCCGATCGTAAACTCGGTCGGGCTGCGAGGCGTTATGGGGAGGTTCGCGTCATGGGCGATATCCTTGCGAGGCCAAATGGCCAGCATCAATCCCGGCTGCAAATCGAAAAACGCCACCGCGCCATGCTCAAACTCCGTCCCAACGATCCCCTCCGTCGGAAACCCCAACCCATCACGATAAAACCGAAGCGATCTACTCTTCTCCACCCCTTACCCTACCCTCTCCCACAAGGGGCGAGGGTTAAAATTTTCTCGCGGGTGGCGCTGACCTGGGGCGCCCCCGACCCGGCGCTAAGCCCCATTGCAATGAAGAAAGCAATGAGTGCCCCGAGCAACGAGTACACCTGCAGTGAGGTCCCTCGGTACCCGTCTGGCGGGCGTGGGCGGGGTGCGAACCGTTCCCCTATCAAGGTTCTCTTTTTCGGTCGTTCGAATGGGGCCGGGAGGCTCTTGGAGCGGGCATCAGAGCGGTGTTGGGTCACCGCTCTTTCCGAGGCGAAACGGCCCGCTGCTGCGGGCGGCGAGGACTGTTCGAAGTTCAATTCAGCGAAGCTGGAATTGAACAAGTTCCGCAGCCGAGTGGAGGCGAAGCGTAGAGCGGTCAACGCCGCTCTGGCCAAGAGAGGAAAGAGCCTCCCGGCCCGCTCTTACGTCCCCATCTCCCACGACGCCAAATACTTCCTCTGCTCCTTCGTCAGCCGATCAATCTCCACCCCCATCCCCGCCAGCTTCAGCCTCGCGATCTCCTTATCGATCTCCACCGGCACCGGATACACCTTCTTCTCCAGTTTCTGGTGATGCTTCACCAAGTACTCGGCGCTCAAGGCCTGATTCGCGAAGCTCATGTCCATGACACTGGAGGGATGGCCTTCGGCGGTCGCCAGGTTCACCAGCCGCCCTTCGCCCAGCAGACTGACGCGCCGGCCGTTCTTCAGCGTGAACTCCTCCACGCCGGGCCGGACCAGGCGCCGCTTGCGGCTGAGCTTTTCCAGCGCCGGAATATCCAGCTCCACGTTGAAGTGGCCGGAGTTGCAGACGATGGCGCCGTCCTTCATGACGGCGAAGTGCTCGCCGCGAATGACCTTGAGGTTGCCGGTGACGGTGATGAAAAAGTCGCCCACCGGGGCGGCCTGCTCCATCGGCATGACCCGGAAGCCGTCCATCACCGCTTCCAATCCCTTCAGCGGATCGACTTCCGTCACGATCACGTCCGCGCCCATGCCCTTCGCGCGCATCGCGACCCCGCGGCCGCACCACCCGTAGCCGGCCACCACGACCGTCGAGCCGCAGATCAGCCGGTTCGTCGCGCGCACGATCCCGTCCATCGTGCTTTGCCCCGTGCCGTAGCGGTTATCGAACATGTGCTTGGTGTCCGCGTCATTGACGGAGATGACAGGGAAGCGAAGCACCTTGCGGTCCGCCATGCTACGCAGCCGGATCACCCCGGTGGTCGTCTCTTCCGTGCCGCCGATGACGTGTTTGAGCAGGTCCTTCCGCTTGGCGTGGAGGGTGGAGACGACATCGGCGCCGTCGTCCATCGTGAGTTGGGGACGATGCGCGATCGCTGACTCGATGTGGCGATAGTAGGTCTGATTGTCCTCGCCCTTGATCGCGAAGACGGCGATCCCGTCGTGCTGGACGAGGGACGCCGCCACGTCGTCCTGGGTGCTGAGCGGGTTCGACGCGCAGAGCCGGATCTCGGCGCCCCCGGCCTGCAGCGTCTTCATGAGGTTCGCGGTCTCCGTGGTCACATGGAGACAGGCGGTGACCCGCACGCCCTTGAGCGGCTGCTCCCGCTTGAAGCGTTTTCTAATCAGGCGCAGCACCGGCATGGTGGCTTCCGCCCATTCGATTTTCAGCCGGCCCTGGTCGGCCAACCTGATGTCTTTCACGTCGTAATCCACATGTCCTCCCTAAAAAAGCTGATAGCTAACAGCGAATAGCTAATAGCTGATAGCTCATAGCCTGACGTAGCCAAATCCTTCACGAGCTACTCGCTATTCGCTGTCAGCTACTGGCTCATCATATAAAAAGGGGACGGGAATGCGCTCCGTCCCCCTTTGTGCATTGCCTGTAGAACCCCTGCTGTCAGAGCCCGGCTTCCTTCCTCAGGATCTTGGCCTTGTCCGTTTTTTCCCAGGTGAACTCCGGCTCGTTCCGTCCGAAGTGGCCGTACGCCGCCGTCTTCCTGAAGATGGGGCGCCGGAGCTTCAGGTGGTCGATGATGCCGCGCGGGGTCATGGGGAAATGCTTGCGCACGAGCTTGTCGAGCGTCTCAACCGCCACTTTTTCCGTGTTCTTCGTGTCGATCAGGATCGAGACGGGATCCGCCACCCCGATCGCGTAGGCCAACTGGACCTCGCACTTGTCCGCCAAGCCGGCGGCCACGACGTTCTTAGCGATATAGCGGGCCATGTACGAGGCCGAGCGGTCCACTTTCGTGGGGTCTTTGCCGGAAAACGCCCCGCCGCCGTGGCTGCCGACGCCGCCGTAGGTGTCGACGATGATCTTCCTCCCCGTCAACCCGGTGTCGCCCATCGGGCCGCCGACCACGAATCGGCCGGTCGGGTTGATGTAATGCCTGACGCTGGCGGGATCGTAGAGCCCCTTGGGCATCACGGGCTTAACGACGTGTTCGATGATGTCGCGTTCGATCTGTTTGCTGGTAACATCGGGGCTGTGCTGGGAGGAGACGACGACGGTATCGACCCGCACCGGCTTCCAGTTTCTATATTCGATGGTCACCTGCGATTTCCCGTCAGGCCGAACCCAGGGCAGGATCTTCTTCTTCCGCACCTCGGCCAGCCGCCTGGTAAGCCGGTGCGCGAGCACGATCGGCATCGGCATCAATTCTTCCGTTTCGTTGGAAGCGTAGCCGAACATGAGTCCCTGGTCGCCCGCGCCGCCCGAATCGACCCCCTGCGCGATGTCCGGCGACTGATTGTGGATGGATGTCAGAACGGAGCAGGTGTGGTAGTCGAATCCCCAGGAAGCGTCGGTATAGCCGACGTCCTTGATTACCTGGCGGATGATGTCCGGAATCTCGACATAGGCGGTGGTGGAGATTTCGCCGGCGACGAAGGCGATGCCGGTCGTCAAGATGGTCTCGCAGGCGACTCGGCAATGTTTGTCCTTGGCGATGATGGCGTCGAGGATGCCGTCGGAAATCTGATCGGCGATCTTGTCCGGATGGCCTTCGGTGACGGATTCCGAGGTGAACAGATAATTATTTCTCATTGTGTCCTCTGACTACAGGTGAATGGGAATGCGTGAGCGCAGGCTTCTATCAGGCGGCGCCTGACTGTGTCACAACTCCTGAGAACGCCAAAAAACCTGGCGAATATTAACGAAGCCGCGGGCATTTGTCCACCATTCATCCGTATGGGGCTTGGCACCGGTCGGGCGGGTCCTTTGCTTGACACGTGTTACCGTCGGCTTGTAACATAGCCTGATTTTCGCGGGCTTGTCTGAATTCTCGCACGCCCAACCCATCGTTTGCGTGCCACTCCGGCCTTGAGGCCTCGGCAGCATCGGGAGCTGCCCCGAGGGCTGGTTTTTTGTCTTTGCGTCCGGCTGGAATCCGGCCCGGCTTCACTTTAAGGACTGAATCGCTATGAACGGGAAACCCGAAGTCATCGCTGAGCGGGAGGTTGCCCGCTCGTCCACACCGGGATTGGGGTGGGAAGAGTTTTCCCGGGAACTGATCGAGTTTTTTGCTTCGATCAAACTGGCCATGTTCCTGTTTATCGCCCTGGCCATGACCGCCACGATCGGGACGGTCATCCAGCAGGGTGAGCGGCCGGAAGTCTATATTCAGGAATACGGGGAGGACGCCTACCGCTGGTTTCTGCGCCTGGGTTTCACCGACGTTTATCACACCTGGTGGTTCACGAGTCTGCTCGGACTGCTCTGCGTCAACTCGCTTACCTGCTTCTATAAGCGATTCCCGGCCGTCTGGCGCTCCATGCGTCAGGATAAGGTGAGCGTGTCCCTGGCGTTCATTCAGAACATGAAGCACAAGGCCGAGATTCCGGTTGCGGCGTCCCGGGAACACGTGGCGGAACGGATGGCGCAGATGCTGATCGAAAAGGGCTATCGGGTCCTGGCGAAGAACGAGCCGGGCGAAGTGACCCTCTATGCCACGAAGGGCGTGATCGGCCGGGTCGGCGCCCATATGGCGCATCTGAGCGCAACCGTGATCGTGCTCGGCGGATTCATCGGCAGCTACTACGGGTTTCAGGAATTCGGCGTGTGCCTGGAAGGCCAGACGTACCATATCCCGCGCGGGAATTTCGACCTGAAGGTGGACAAGTTCTGGATCGACTATTACGAGAACGGCGCGATCAAATCCTATAACAGCACGCTCACCGTCATCGACCAGGGCGCACCGGTGACCACGAAGACGATCACGGTGAACGATCCGCTCGTCTACAAGGGCATCTGGTTTTATCAGTCGAGCTACGGAGACGCGTGGGATCGGATCGAAGTCGCGCGCATCAACGTGAAGGACAAGCAAACCGACAGGGTCTTGAAAACGGTCGATCTGGAATGGCAAAAAGAAACCGTCGTCGACGGGTTGGATCTGAATCTCACGCTCACCGATTTCGTCGCCGACTTCGCCTTCAATACCGCCGAGAAGAAGGTGTTCTCCAAGACGGTCGAACATGCGAATCCGGCGGTCCGTCTCGCCATCAGGGAGCGCAAGACGCTGGAAGCGGCGCCCTGGATTTTTTATCATTATCCCGATCTGTTCGAGATTCAGGGGTCGAAGTATGCCTTCGAGCTGGTCGGCTATCAGCCGAAGAAGTTCACCGGCCTGCAGATCGCGAAGAATCCCGGCGTGAACATCGTCTGGGTGGGCTCCACGATGATCGTCGTCGGCATCACGCTGTCCTCGTTCATCTACCATCGCCGGCTGTGGGCCAAGGTCGTTCCGGGGCCGAACGGCGCGACGGTGCATCTCGGCGGGACGACGCACAAGAGTCAGATCGATTTCCAGAAGGAATTCGCCAAGCTGACGGAACGGATTCAGACGATAAAGACGTAGATGGGCCAGGGGCGCGAGGCTAGGGGCGAGGGGGAGCAGGCACTCATCCTTCTAGCCGCTTGCCGCGTGCCGCTCGCCTGAGTGAGGAGGTTTTTATGGTTCGCTCACTCTTCTTATTCGACATGACCTTCTGGCTCTACCTCTCGGCGCTCGTGTTGTACGTCGCCTACATGTTCGTGCGGCGCCCGGCCATGCAACTGGCGCCGGCTGGCCATCCGACTTCGAACGTCGAAGAAGGCGACGGAGCCTGGGCGACCCAACTGGGACAGGTGGCCACGCTGGTGACGATCTTCGGCTGGATCGTCAACACCCTCGCGTTGGGCACGCGGGCGTTCGAACGGATGCAGCACTCGGGGACCTTTGCGCCCTGGTCGAACCAGTTCGAAGCCATGGCGTATGTCTCGTGGGCCATCATCCTCGGCTATGTGCTGCTGGAGTTCCGGTATCGGATCAAGGCCATCGGCGCGTTTGTGGTAGGCATCGGGTTCATCGCGATGGGCGCGGCCTCGTTGCTTCCGTACCGTTATCAAACGGCGGAACCGCTCGTGCCGGCCTTGAACAGCTATTGGATTTATATTCATGTCTCCGTGACCTTGACCAGCTACGCGGCCTTCGCGATGGCGGGCGGGCTGGGCGTCATGTACCTGCTGAAGGAGCGGGCCGAGCGGCGAGGCAGCCGGTCGCGGGTCTTCGCCAGCTTCCCCGATCTCGAGACCATCGACGAGCTGGGCTATAAGGCGATCATGATCGGGTTCCCGCTCTTGGCGTTTGGGATCATCCTGGGCGCGATGTGGGCCAACTATGCCTGGGGTGGCTACTGGAGCTGGGATCCCAAAGAGACCTGGTCGCTCATTGTCTGGCTGATCTACGGCGCGTACATCCATGCCCGGATGACGAGAGGATGGGAAGGCCGACGGGCCGCCATCTATGCCATCTTCGGGTTTCTCATGGTGATCTTCTGTTTCTGGGGCGTGAATTTTCTCCTATCCGGGCTCCACGCGTACGCGTAGCGCGTGAAACGTGATGCGGGAATGAGCCGGTGCCAGCCATCCGGCCACGCATGACGCATTCCGGGTCACGGGTAACGAATCGTCATGGCTGAACCGATCGCGGTCGAGTCCGTGAAGAAAGAGCCGCACCCGCCGGCCTCGCGGCGCCTGCCCATTGTGCTGATGACGGCGGGGATCTTGGCGTTCGCGTTCGGCGTGGTCTGGATGCAGAGCGCCAAGTACGAGCCGCTCACGGTGGGGAAGGAAGCGCCCGACTTCAAGCTGCCCGATCTCGACGACAAGGACGTGCGGCTGTCCGATTATCGCGGCAAGGTCGTGTTTCTCAACTTCTGGGCGACCTGGTGCAAACCCTGTCGCGAAGAGATGCCGTCCATGGAGGTGCTCTACAAGAATTTTGAGAAGGACGGGCTGGTGATTCTGGCGGTGAGTATCGACCGGGTCACGACGAAAAAGGATATCCCGCCCTTCGTCAAAAGTCTGAACCTCACCTTCCCGATCCTCATCGACTCCTGGGGACAGACCGACAAGCGATACAAACTGATGGGCGTCCCCGAGACCTACATCATCGATCAACAGGGCATCCTCCGAGAGAAGGTCATCGGTCCCCGTGACTGGACCAGGCTGGACAATCTGCAGATTGTGACGCAGTTGCTAAAGTCCGGCGCCAAGTCCGCGCAAACGGCTCCTTCGGCGGCCGACGCGCAGCGTCTGTGATCCATAACCAATGACGCGGGAGTGGGGTTACACGTGCCTGCTCGCCATGCTGCTCGCGGCGGAGACGGGCTGCGAACCGAGCGAGCCTTCTTCGTCGTCGACGCCGCCGACGGAGGTCGTAGCCGTTGCGGACCGCTCGGGACCCAAGCTCGGCGAGCCGGCGCCGGACTTTCAGTTGCGGGACCTCGACGGGAACCTCGTCGCGCTCGCGAGCCTGCGCGGCAAAGTGGTGTTGGTGAATTTCTGGGCGACCTGGTGCGGTCCCTGCCGCTTCGAGATGCCGGCGATGGAGCGGCTCTACCGGTCGTTCAACCGCAAGGACTTCGAGATCCTGGCGGTTTCGACGGACCCGCAGGGCGCGGCGGTGACGAGGCCGTTTCAGCGGGAGATCGGTCTGAGCTTCCCGATCTTGCACGACGCTGATTTCCGCACCGGAGTCGCCTACGGCGCCCGCACCCTGCCGATGACCTTTTTGATCGATCGCCACGGCGTCATTCGGCATCGGATCTTCGGGGCGCGCGACTGGCAGAGTCCTGAAGCGATACAATTGATTCAGAGTTTGGTGAGGGCCTTCTGACCATGTCGGAGTCGATCCAACAGATTTCGTTCTTCGCCGCCTTCTCGGCCGGGTTGCTCTCGTTCGTGTCTCCCTGCGTGCTGCCGCTGGTTCCTTCCTACATCTCCTACATCACGGGCCTGTCGGTCGAGCAACTGGCGGATGCGGCGGAGCGAAGCCGGTTCCGCAAGGCCATCATCCTGAACTCGCTGCTCTTCATCGCCGGGTTCTCCGTCGTGTTCGTGGCGTTCGGCGCCTCCGCCAGCTTGATTGGGCAGATGCTGATCACCTATCAGGAGCACCTCCGCCGGTTCGGCGGCATCCTGGTGATCATTTTCGGGCTGTATCTGCTGGGGATTTTGAACCTGAATTTTCTCAAGACCGAGAAACGTCTCCATTTTCGAAACCGGCCCGCCGGATACCTGGGCTCGTTTCTCATCGGGGTAGCCTTTGCGGCGGGCTGGACGCCCTGCGTCGGTCCGGTTTTGGGCACCATTCTGCTCTATGCCAGCACCACCGACGCGCTGACCGACGGCGTCACGCTGCTGACGTGTTATTCGCTGGGCCTCGGGTTGCCGCTGTTCTTGACCGCTCTCGGCGTCGATCGGTTCCTCGCTTACTTCAAAGAGGTCCGCGCCTACTTGTGGGGCGTCTCGGCGGTCAGCGGCGCGTTGTTGGTCGTCGTCGGCGTGATGATCTATGCCAACTCGCTCACCATGATCACCAGCTTCCTCGAACGGTACGGCATCGGTTGGTATCTGGGACAGTGAAGAGCTGTCGGCGAGCAGCTATTAGCTATCAGCTTTCAATCATCAGCTTTCAGTCCGAGGCGCGTTCAGGACCGCCGATCCTCGCCGGCATCTCCGCACCCGAAAAGCTGAGAACCGACTGCTGAAAATCGAAGGCTCGTTCGTCCATGCCCGCGCTTCTCGA